>Ga0073928_10000378_pt1 | contig 105977 bp, 108 predicted proteins | sample PaiPotPPA55metaG_FD_76969 | JGI IMG/M metagenome (GOLD analysis project Ga0073928, IMG submission 76969) | Iron sulfur acid spring bacterial and archeal communities from Banff, Canada, to study Microbial Dark Matter (Phase II) - Paint Pots PPA... ... | reverse complement strand
TGAAGAACGCCATCGATTGGGTGTCGCGCCTGCCCAATCAGCCGTTCGCCGGCAAGCCAATCGCGCTGCAATCGGCCTCCCCCGGTCCCTTGGGCGGCGGGCGGGTGCAGTACGACATGCGCCGGTCGATGGTGTTTCTCGACGCATTCACGCTCAACAAGCCCGAGATCTTCATCGGCGGCTGCGCGTCGAAGATCGACGAGAAGACCGGCGAGATCAAGGACGAGGCGACGCGCGGCTTGATCAAGCAGCAACTCGCGGCCTTCGCGACTTTCATCGCGCAGGTCGCGCCAAGGAAATGAGCGCGACCAGCAGCGCCCTCTGCAGCTCGAATATCTGAGGGGGAGCCATGGCGGAACGACCGCTCGATGTGCTCGTGATCTGCGGGTCGCTGCGCAAAGGCTCCTACAACGCGGCCCTCGCGCGCATGCTGCCGGCTCTGGCGCCGGCCGGGATGTCGCTGCGCTCTGCTCCTTCGTTCGCCAAGATGCCCATCTACGATAACGACATCCAGATCACGACCGGTTTTCCGGCGGAGGCCAATGCCTGGGCCGACGCGATCCGCAGCGCGGACGCGCTGATCATCGTGACGCCTGAGTACAATTGGTCTATCCCTGGCGGCATGAAGAATGCGATCGACTGGGTATCGCGCATGAAAGACCAGCCGTTCAAGGACAAGCCGATTGCGCTGCAGTCAGCCGCCGGCGGCATTCTCGGCGGCTCGCGCGCGCAATATCATTTGCGACAGTGCTTGACCTCGGTCGATGCCATCCTGTTCGGCCGCCCCGAAGTGATCGTGACCTTCGCTTCGCAAAAGTTCGACGAGAAGACGTTGGAGCTCAAGGACCCGGCCGCGCTCGACCTGATCGAGCAACAGCTTGCGGGCTTTGAGAAGTTTGCCCGCCGGGTTGGCGCAAAGGGCTGACAGAATGGCAAGGCTTGCAGGCCGCACAGCGATCGTCACCGGAGGTGCCAAGGGCATCGGGCGGCATTATGCGTTGGCGCTTGCCGTGGAAGGCGCTCGCGTGATGATCGCCGACATCGCCGATGGCGAACCCGTGGCCCGCGAGATCGCCGCCGCACACGGGGCGAATTCCGTCATCAGCACCGTCACCGATGTGAGCGATGAAGTCTCGGTCAAGGCGCTGATCGCAGCGACCATCGAGCGGTTTGGCAAGGTCGACGTGCTCGTGAACAATGCCGCTCTTTTTGCCCCGCTGCAGGAGGCGAAATGCACCGAGATCGATGCGGCAGTATGGGACCAGGTGATGGCGGTCAATCTGCGCGGCCCGTTCCTGATGGTGAAGCATGCCGTGCCGCACATGCAGGCGCAGGGTTACGGCAAGATCATCAATATCGGCTCAGGCACCGCGTATCGCGGCATCCCCTGGATGCTGCACTACGTCACCAGCAAGGGCGGCATCATGGCATTTACCCGCGCGCTGGCGCGCGAGCTTGGAGAGTACGGCATTCGCGTCAACACGCTTGCGCCGGGGTTTACGCTCAGCGACACGGTGCTCAAGGAGAACCCAGGCCACGTGCAGACCGCGCGCGAGCGCTCGGTGCAGTCGCGTTCGCTCAAGCGCGATGAAACCCCGCAGGATCTGCTTGGCGCTCTGATTTTCCTCGCCTCTGCCGACAGCGATTTCGTTACCGGACAGACCATCGCGGTCGACGGCGGAAACGTGAGCACCTGATCGCGAAGCCGGTGTGGACGCATATTCCGGTCCTTTCCGGGGCGGATAGTTTCACTATATACTAATTGGCTGTTTTGGATTCCCCGGTAGAGGGGCGGCTTCATAGGGAGAGCGCCATGACCAGCGCGACCGCGAGCAGACGGACCGAGGCCAAGCGGCCGGGCCCCAAGCACAACATCGAAGCGATCCGGGAGGAATATTACCAGCGCATCGCCAAGCACCACATGACGCCGCTCTGGAAGGTGATGAAGAACGTGGTCACCAGGGAACCGGTGACCCGTTGCGCGCCGGTGATCTGGCATTTCGACGATATCAAGCGCCTGGTGATGGAATCGGGCGGGTTGATCACCGCCGCGGAAGCGGAGCGCCGCGTGCTCATCCTGGAGAACCCGGGGATGCCGGGGGAGTCGCGTGCGACCAACACGCTGTTTGCAGGCGTGCAGATGATCCTCCCGGGCGAAGTCGCCCCTGCGCACCGGCACGTCTCTTCCGCCATCCGCTTTGTCCTCGATGGTCAAGGCGCCTACACCGCGGTCGAGGGCGAGAAGGCCTACATGTCGCCCGGGGATTTCGTGATCACCGCGAACTGGGCACCGCACGATCACGGCAACACGTCCGACCAGCCGATGCTGTGGCTTGACGTGCTCGACTTCCCGCAGGTCAACTTCTTCGAGGCATCGTTTGCCGAGGAATTCGAAACGGCAACGCAACCAACAAATCGGGAAGACGGCGATTCGCTGGTGCTCTACGGATCGGGCGTGCTGCCGGACGGGGCGCCCGCCGGGATGAATCGCAGTCCGGTGATCAATTACACCTATGCGCGCACCCGCCCGATCATCGAGCGCATGCTCAAGGCGGGCGAGATCGACAAGCGGCATGGCGCGCGCGTGCGTTACGCCAATCCGATCAACGGCGGGCCGGTCCTGCCCACCATGAGCGCCCATCTCGCGCTGTTCCCGAAGGGCTTCAAAGGCGAGAGATACCGCGCCACCGACGGCAGCATTTTCGTCTGTGCCGAGGGCCGCGGCACCACCAGCGTGGACGGCAAGGTGCTGGAATGGGGGCCGAACGACGTGTTCGTGGTGCCGCCGTGGAAGGCTTACGCCCACACTGCCGAGAAAGCATCGGTGCTGTTCTCCATCTCCGACCGTCCTTCCCAGGAGGCGCTCGGCATCTGGCGCGAGGACGCCAGCCTGCATCAGCCTATTCGGTCTTGATCCCCGCGTCTTTGACGCTATTGCAGAAAGGGATTGGTCGCTCTTTCCCGGCCGATCGTGCTGGTCGGCCCGTGTCCGCTGATGATCGCGACGTCGTCTTCCAACGGCAGCAGCTTGTCCCTGATCGAGCTCAACAATTGCCGGTGATTTCCTCCGGGAAGGTCGGTGCGGCCGATCGAGCCGGCAAACAGCACGTCGCCGACAATGGCCAGACGCTGTTCCCGATTGAAAAAGGCGACGCTTCCCGGCGAATGGCCGGGGCAATGCAGCACCTCGAATGTCAGCTCCCCGATCTCGACCCGGTCTCGCTCTTCCAACCATCGGTCAGGCGTTACGTTCGAGGCGTTCCGGATACCGAAGGCGCGGGCACTCTCGGCGACTTGCTGCAGCAGCAACAGATCGTCCCGATGGGGACCCTCGATCGGCACTTTGAGCTTCGCTTTCAAGTCTGCGGCGCCACCCACATGATCGACGTGGCCGTGGGTCAGCCAGATTTTGTCCACCTCAACGCCGGCCTGGGCGATGGCACGCTCGATGTGCGGCAGGTCGCCGCCGGGGTCGATGACCACGGCCCGTTTGGTTGCTTCGCACCAGAGCACGGTGCAGTTCTGCTGGAACGGCGTGACCGGGACGATGATGGCTCGGGCCTTGGACATGGGCCGATCGTCATGCTGCGGCCGGTTGTGCGGTTTCGGCGACGAGCCGGTTTCGCATCTTGCCCAGGCCCTCGACTTCGGTTTCCATGACGTCGCTTGGCTTGAGGAAGGTGTTGGTGCCCTGGCCGACGCCGCCGCAGGTCCCGCAGCTGAAAATGTCGCCGGGCTCGAGCGTGAGAATGCCCGAGGCGTATTCTATCTGCTCTTCGGGACTAAAGATGAATTGCGAGGTGTTGCCGTTCTGCTTGACCTCGCCGTTGACCGTGAGGCGGATGAACAGGTTCATGTGCTCCGGCACGAAGGCACGCGGCACCAGAAACGGCCCCATCGGCGCGAAATTGTCGTGGCTCTTGCCGCCGAGCCAATCCGAGCGGAGCGCCGGCCGGTCGGCGCGGATCTGCAGGTCGCGGCAGGAAACGTCGTTGGTGGTCATGAAGCCGGCAACGTGCTCGAGGGCGCGCTCGGCCTTGATGCGCTTTCCCTTCCTGCCGATGGCGAGCGCGATCTCGGCCTCCCAGTCTATCTTGCTCATGCCGAGCGGGATCTCGATATCGTCGCCGGCGCCGGCAAGGCAGCTCGGCGCCTTCAGGAAGAGATAAGGCCGCGTGGTCGATTTCTCTCCGCTAAATCTCGGGCCGCCCGCAGGCGACATGCCGGCGCGGATCATCTCATCAACGTGCTCCTGAAAGTTCTGCGCCGCGTAGAACATCTTCCCGGGCCGGAGCACCGGTGGCAACGCCCGCAGGCCGGAAAGGTCGGCAGCGGCTGGCTTTAGTCCCTCCTTCGTTAGAAAGGCCACGATGTCCTGCAGTACGGCAAAATTGGCGTCCCAGCTCTGCAGCAGCCCGAGGACGCTCTCTGTGCTGCTCAAAGCGTTCCGGCGCGCCGAACCGCGATAGATTTCGTATGCCTGCGCCAGATCCACGGCGTGGTCGCCCAGCACGATTGCGGCAAAGGGCTCGCCGTTCGGCCCTGCAAACGTACCCAGCTTGAAAGCGCTGCCGTTCATGGTGCCCGCCGCTCCTGCCTCGCCCCTGGCCCGACCTCGCGACTCACGCCAGATCCATGGCGAAGCGCTTGAGGTCGGCAAGCGAGCAGTAGCTCAGAGCACCTTCATGGGTGGCGCGCAAGACGATGCGGGGCGCCTGACCCGCTTCAAGTGCCTCCTGCCAGCGCGGCGCACAAAGGCACCAGCGGTCCCCGGGTTTTAGCCCGGGAAAGCCGAATTCCGGTATCGGAGTGGAAAGATCGTTGCCGCAAGACTTGGAAAACTGGAGAAACTCAGCCGTCATCACCGCGCAAACCGTGTGGCTGCCGAAGTCCTCTCGCGAGGTGTCGCAGCAGCCGTCGCGAAAAAACCCGGTCATCGGCTTGATCGAGCAGAGCTCCAGCGGCTCGCCGAGCACATTGCGGGCTATCTTCCGTCGGCCGCGTCCATCCCCGCTATCGTCCCTCAGCATTGGCTTCCCGTTTGCTCGTCTGGTTTGCTGTTTTTGTGCCGTTCTTGGCCCGCTTCGAAACTGCACCCTGGCTACCAGCCATGATCCATGTTGTAGGATACTGATATCGCGAGGGTCAGTCAGCGGGTAACGAACGTGTTTTTGTACCCAATCGATTGGGCTGCCAAGGCACGTTCAGGCACGGACCGAGCCTGATGTCTTGACATCAGCTTTGCTCGCATCCACGATACTAACCGTGCGCACCACACTCACAATCGATGATGATCTGGCCGGCATCCTGAAACGACGGGCCCGCGAGCTAGGCTTGCCGTTGAAGGACGTTGTCAACCGAGCATTGCGTGCCGGCCTCGGCGAGGAGGCCAAACCGCGTCGCCGCACTGCACCGAAGACCATCCCACACGCCTTCGGGTTCAGGCCTGGCATCGATCTCGACAGGCTCAATCAACTGGTCGACGAGCTTGAAGCCGAAGGCTATGCAGCGGGCCAACAGCCTACACCCCGGATTCGGACGGTGACGCGCCATGATCCTGCCCGACGTCAACGTCCTCGTTCACGCGCATAATACTGGTTCGGCGGTTCATGAGAGCGCTCGGCATTGGTGGGACGAGTGCCTGCTTGGCACTGAAGGTGTGGGCCTCGCGTGGGCGACGCTTCTCGGGTTCATTCGCCTTACGACCAATCGAAAGATCGTAGCGCGGCCGCTTCCCGTAGGCGAGGTCACGGCGCGGATCGAGAGCTGGCTCGATCTGCCTCATGTTCACCTGGCGCTACCATCAGATACGCACTTCGCACGGCTTCGAACCGAGCTTGAACGGCTAGGGACGGCCGGAAACCTGACCACCGATGCGCACTTGGCGGTTCTCGCAATGGAACGCGGCTATCTTCTTTGCACGACAGATACCGATTTCGCGCGTTTTCCCGGATTGCGGTGGATGAACCCCTGCAAAAGTTAAGCCCATGTCGCGCGAACCTATCCTCATCGTCGGCGGCGGGCTCGGCGGGCTCACGACGGCGCTCGCCTTGGCCCGCCGCAAATGGCGCGCCCGCGTGCTTGAAGGCGCGCCGGAGTTCGGCGCCATCGGCTACGGCATCCAGTTCGGCCCCAACGTGTTTCATGTGCTCGATCGCATCGGCCTAACCGAGCAGGTGCTGGCCGCCGCGGATTCGCCGCCCGCCGTTCTGATGATGGACGCGCTCACCGGCAAGGAGCTGGTCCGCATCCCGACCGGGGCCTCGTTCCGGGCGCGCTTCAAGCACCCCTACATCATCATTCACCGCGTCGATCTGCATAACGTCCTGCTCGATGCGTGCCGGCACGACGATCGCATCGAGCTGGTGCCCGAGGCGATGGTCACCGCTTTCGAGGATCGCGGCGATCGGGTCGCAGTGTCGGCCGCGGATGGACGGAGCTTCATGGGCGCCGCCGTGGTCGCGGCGGACGGTGTCCGTTCGCTGTTTCGCGGCAAGCTGATCGGTGACGGCGAGCCGCGTCCGATCGGCTATGTGGCGAACCGGACCATCGTGCCGATCGCTGCGGTCACGGCGGATGTTCCGCGCGATCGCGTGTTGCTGTGGGGCGGCCCGGGATTCCACATCGTGCATTACCCCCTGCGCCACCACACGCAGTTCAACATCGTCGCCGTGTTCCGCACCTCGACCTACGCCGAGCGGGGCGACGCCGCGTCTTATCAGGCAGAGCTCAAGGCAACCTACCGCGATGCACATCCGGCTCTGCGCGACTTGATTGCCATGATGGACCTGAGCTGGCGCCGGCCGATCGGCGATCGCGATCCGTTGCGGCACTGGCACAAAGGCCGCATCGTACTGCTGGGCGACGCCGCGCATGCGCCGCTGCAATCTCTGGCGCAGGGGGCCTGCATGGCGATCGAGGACGGCTTGTGCCTCGCCGAGCTCATCCATGCGGCGGAGGGCGACTTTGCCGCCGCGTTTGCGCGTTTCACGGCGGCGCGGCTCGTCCGCACCGCGCGCGTGCAGCTCGAATCGCGGGCGCTATGGGAGTTCTATCACGCCGAAGGCATCGCCCGGGACGTGCGCAACGCGACGGTCGCCGATTGGGACGAGGCGCACATGTTCGACTGCCTGGCGTGGCTCTATGACGGGTTCCCGATGCCGGAGGTGAACGACCGCTGCGATTGAGATAGGGTGCCGGTGAAGAGCTCTGCCAGGCGGTTCTTCTGCAGCTTGCCGGTCACCGTCACCGGCAACTCGGATTCGGTGACGAACTTCATCAACCGGGGAATCTTGTAGGCCGCCAGCTGGCGGCGACAAAGCGCCATCAGCTCGGCTTGCGCCACACTTTGTCCCGGGCGGCACACGATGAGCGCGGCCACGACCTCGTCGCGCTCCGAGTCGGGAACGCCTGTCACGCAGGCAAGCTTGACCGCCGGATGCGCCATCAGCGTCTCTTCCACCTCTACAGGAGCAACATTGATGCCGCCGGTCTTGATCATTTCCTTGATGCGCCCGCGAAAATACAGTCGCCCGTCGGCATCGAGGAAGCCGAGATCGCCGGTGACGAAATAGCCGTTGGCATCGAATGCGGCGCGGTTCTTCTCGTCGTCCTTGTAGTAGCCGACTGTGACGTAGCCCTTGACGCGAATCTCGCCGACCTCGCCTTGCGGCAGCAGGTTGCCGCTTTCGGGATCCACGATGCGCAGGTCGACGCCGGGAAGCGGAGGCCCGACGCTGGCGAGGCGAACGTGAAGCGGCTCAGCCGCGTCGGTCACGGTGCAGTTGCCGTAGGTTTCGGTCAGGCCGTAGATGTTGCAAATCTCGCGGGCGCCGAGATCGACGATGCGCTTGATCTGCTCGGGCGTGCCCACTGTGCCGCCCGAGCGCAAGCTCGACAAGCCGTGCTGTTGCCGGCCGGGATGCTCGCTGAGCGCCTGCCCCATATTGGGAGTGCCATAGAACAGCGTGCACCGCTCCGCTTCGATGATGCGCAAGGCCTCGCTTGGCTCGAAGCTTTCCTGCAGCACCACACAACCGCCATGGGTGAGCAGGTTGAGCAGGGCGTTTTCGCACCCGAGCCCCCAGAACAACGATACGGCGAGCCAGAGCCGGTCGTGCTCCGTGACATGCATGCGCTCGCCGATATGCCACATGTTCTCGATCAGTGCGTAATGCTGAAGCTGCACGCCCTTCGGCGTCGAGGTCGAGCCCGACGTGTAAAGCAGATAGGCGATGTCGTTCGGATCTATGGCGCGTGCCGCACGCTCGATCTCTTCGTCGCGCACGGTGCGGCCGTGGGCATAAACGTCGCCGAACGCGATCGAGCCGCGGTACGCGCGCGCCCCGACATGGATGATGCGATCGAGCCGCGGTGCGCATCGCGCAAGCGGCTCGAGCGCCTCAAGCATGGCGAAATAGTCATTTCTGAGAAAGCAGTCGCTGGCGATAAGCATTCTCGCATCGGAATGAGCGAGCACGTAGCCGAGCTCGCGCGCCGTGACCCAGGTATTGACCGCGGCCATGATGGCGCCGAGCCAGCAGATCGCGAGATCCGCGATCACCCACTCGGGCTTGTTGCCCATCAAAATGGCGACAATGTCGCCTTTTCGGATGCCAAGCGCATGCAGTCCTTTTGCAAACGCGCGGATCTCCTCGCGCAACGCTGCATAGGTGTAGCGGTGCGCGCCCGCGACCAGCGCCTCTCGTTGCGGGAAGCGCGAAGCCAACTCATCGAGCAGGCTGGGGATCGTACGGCTCGCCGGCATCGCTGCCATGCGCAACGCGCTCCGTGCTCAATGCGGCGACAGCTGCTGCCGGGCACCGCAGCAAAATTATGCGACGGGCGCCGGCGCAGCATCAAGGCGTTTTATCAGCACAGATACTTGCAGACGAAATTTTTGACGGCGCTGATCGGATTTTCGAAGCTGGCGTCGCTCTCCTGGCGTTCCGCTTTCGCCGCTTCCTTGCGGTCCTTGGTTTTCGGCGACTTGTCCGCGATCACCATGGCCCAGAAAGTCTTGTAGCGGGTATGCTCGTTGCGGGCGACGGCAACCCCGATGCTGTCGGCCCTCGATTGCAACAGGTTTTCATTGTGCCCCGGGGAGGCCTGCCACATCCGGAACGTCTCGGCCCAGGACTTGGTGCCGGCCGCTATGTTTTCAGCCGCCATCCCGGTCCGCACGCCGGAAATCCGCGAGGCGAACGAGCCAGCCACGTCGTGATCCATGATGCCGGACGCGGCCATCGCCTTGGCCTGCCGTTCCGCAATCGCCGTGAGCTGCGGGTCGATCCTGACCGTCGAGAGGCCGTGCTCGCGCCGGTAGCGCGAGATCATCTCCGCCATGTCTTGCGCCCGCGCAAGCGTGGACGTGATGACGATCACGACCGCGAGCCAGACCGCCCTCATGCTCCGCCTCCCCGTCCCCCTGCGGCGCAGCAGGATTCATCCACGCGGGATGAGGCGGATATGAGGCATCAGCACACATCAGCAGCCGGGCTCTATTGCCTACGACTTCTGTTGGAGCGAGAACTGTGCCGGGCCAAAAACATTGAAAGGAGATGCCGATGGGTGCGGAAGCGCGACTGAAGGAGCTGGGGATCGTGCTGCCCGTCCTGCCAAAACCGACCGCCAATTATCTGCCCTACCGGCTTGCGGGCAGCCTGCTGTTCCTCGCCGGCCAGGGCCCGCGCGACGAGAAGGGCACATCGCTGACCGGCAAGCTCGGTTCCGAGATCAGCGTCGAGGAAGGCTACCGGCGCGCCCGGCTTGTCGGACTTGGCATGCTTGCAGCGATGCGCGACGCGCTCGGCTCCCTCGACCGCGTCGATTTCATCGTCAAGCTGCTCGGCATGGTCAATGCGGCGCCGAATTTCAATGAGTCGCCCAAGGTCATCAACGGCTGCTCGGACCTGTTCGTGGAGGTGTTCGGCGATGCCGGCCGGCATGCCCGCTCGGCGGTCGGCAATGTCATGCTGCCCAACCAGATCTCGGTGGAGATCGAGGGCATCGTCGCGGTCAAGACGTAGCCGCTCAATCCGTGCGGCGGCGCTTCGACCGCGGCTTCGATGTGCGCTCCTGGACGGTGCGCACTTCCGTGTTCATGTGCACGTCCTTGCGCCGGCGCTTGCGCAACGGCGTGTCGGACGCGAAATACTCGCCACGCGTTGCGCGCTCGGCCGCCTGGTCGAGCTCGGGCGACCATTCACCCAGGGAATAGCCAAACCAGGGCGACTCGGGCTTGAGCTTGGGAAGCCCCAGCTCCTCCCAGATCTCCTTCGCGCGCTCCATGTACTCGCGTTTGGGCAGCGAGATCGGCGGGAAGTTCTCCTTCAGCGTTGCGTCGATCAGCAGCGCGCCGTCCTCGCCGCCATGGCGCTGGCTGCGCGGGCCGTGCCCCTGGTCGCGATGCGGCAGGATATGCATATCGAGATTGGGATTGGCGCGGTAGGACATGGCCCACAACAGGGCGTCGGCGTTGTCGGGATCGATGTCTTCGTTGATTGCGATGACATATTTCCCGGCGGCCCGGTGCAGCACGGCGGCGCCGTAGAGCGCGCGCCAGATTTCGGTCCTCGGCATGTCGCGCTCGCAGACGAGCGCAATCACCTTGCGGATGTTGGTGAGCGGCTCATGCATTGCCACCCGTTTGATCCCCTTTATTCCGAGCGTGTCGCGCAGGAAGTTGAGGAACAGCGGCTCCATCCCGATCCGCTTGATCAGGCTCGATTCGCTCGGCGTCACCTGGGAGATGATGGAGGTGAGAATGGCGTCGCGCCGTCGCGTGATGGCGGTTACGTCCATGAAGGCGTTGAACTCCTGCAGGTTCACGTGGCCATGCGATTCCCCGAACGGCGCTTCCGGCTCCAGATATTCGGTATCGATGAAGCCCTCGACAACGATCTCGGCCTCGGCCGGGACCAGGAGGTCGACAGTCTTGGCTTTGGCGACGTTGATAGGGGCCCCGACGAGCGCCCCAGCCACGTGCAGCTCATCCAGGCTTTCGGGGATCTTTTGGACCGATGCGAAGGTGACGCAGGGGGGTGCGCCGAGAACGACGGCGCACGGCAACTTCTTGAAGCCGCGCGCTCTTAGCTTCTCCCAGTGCTTGTAGATGCCTGGCCGCAGCTCGAGCGATGGGTTCATGCCGAGCCGCCGCCGCGCCTTCACCTGTCCGCGGTAATTCCCCATGTTCTGGACGCCGGTGTCGGGATCCTTGGTGATGTACTGCGACAACGTCGCATAGGGCGCGATGTCCCAGCCGGGAGTAGAGATCGGCAGCGGAAGCGCATCGAGGCCGTGACCCGGCTTGTCCAGGTCTCTGCCGGTGGTGACGATCTCATGGCAGGGGGCATGCTCGACGATACATGGCGGGATGGGCGCTGCTACCGCCTTGACCCAGCGCCTCTCGATCTCATCAAACGGGCAGCCGATGCCGATACGATAGATTTCCCGGTTGGCGGCGAGCCCGCCGACCAGCACCGGAATGTCGTATCTGCGCCCTTTGCTGTCGGTGACATTGGTGAACAGGAACGCCTTTCGGTCTTTTTCCTCGATGCCGCCGCGGAATTGCCAGCGCACGAGGGGGTGCATTTCCGTATCCTTGTTGATAGGCCGCGCGACCGTGATCAGGAGCCCCGCCTGGTCGAGCGCGCGCACATGATCGTGCAGGTCGGGGTAGCTGCGGGCGCCTTGCCCAGCTACTGTCGTTTTACGCTTGGGATTGGTGAGGGCATCCATGGCGCGAGTTCCGGTTGTTCGCGTGACGAGCTCTATCCGGGCAGGGCTTTGTGCGCCCGTTTCAATGACGGCGCAACTTATCAGCAGCCGGCATTGCTTAAAGGACGTGCAGAATCATGGGAGGACAGGATGAGAGCAGCTTGGCGTTATGGCGTTTTGGCGGGGCTCCTGACGGTCTCGGTCACAGCCGGGGTTGGCGCTCACGCGGGGAATTATCCGGATAAAACGGTCACGATCCTTGCTGATTCGGCGGCCGGCAGCACGCCGGATGTCGCCCTGCGGTTTGTCGCTGACGCGCTGGGCAAAATGTGGGGCCAGCAGGTCGTGGTGGTCAATCGTCCGGGGGCAGGCGGCAGTGTTGCCGCGCGAGCGGCTGCGGAGGCGGCGCCGGATGGCTACACGCTGTATCAGCCGGTGTCGTCGACCTTCGTGGCGTTGCACCCGGCGGCGCCCAACGTCCCTTTGCAAGTGCCGCGGGACTTCCTGCCGATCGGCTTTGTCGCGGAAAACCCGATGTTCATCGGCGCCTCCCCGAGCCTGGGTATACACACCCTGCCGGAGTTGATCGCGCTTGCCCGGAAAAAACCCGGCCAAGTCTCTTACGCGACCACCGGCGTGGGGCGGCTGACCCATCTGACCGGGGAATTGTTGCAGCACGAAGCCCACATCAAGCTGCAACTCGTTCCCTACGTCGGCGGTCCGGCGCAAGCGATCGGCGATGTCGGAACCGGGCGGGTCGACACGATCATCGAGGGATATTCCGGCATTGCCGGAGCGGTACGCTCAGGCTCGGTAAATTTGCTTGCGGTGGCGTCGGCCAAGCGCCTTGCCGACTTCCCGAATGTTCCCACAGTCGCGGAAACAATCCCGGATTTCGAAGCGACTGGCTGGGGGGTCCTGGTGGCGCCTCTCAAGACCCCGGATGCCATCATCCAGAAAGTGAGTGCAGACCTGTTACAGGTCGTTTCCGTACCTGATTTGCAGCAGAAGCTCGCAAAACTCGGCAGCTATACCCGTCCAAAGAATCCCGCCGAAGCGACGAGCTTTGTTCACCAGCAGCAAAGCCTGTGGGGTCCGGTGCTGGCCGATATCGTCCGGCAGGAGGGCAAGAAGTGAGCCTCCATACCTCCTCCTGAAGGCAGGGCTATCGCATTTGACTCCAGCGGCGCTGCGGTATCTGAGTGTGCGGCGCACGTCCGCAGTCCCGCTGCAATTTTGATTCAATCACCCAGCAAAGTGTGAGTCGTACTGATCGCTACGAGCAGGGAACCGCAGCAATGACCCTGACGAGATCCGAGACACAGTGGATCGCCCGCGTGATGCACACCATCAGCTACGTGGCGCTCGTAGAGTCATGCAGCACTCTGGCGGGGACCGTACAAAAAGGCGCGCGCGACGAAGTCGTACGCGCGGCTCAGAGCTTCATCGAAAAGTTGAGGCGGGAGAATGCTAAGGCGTCATCCGCAGGCGCACTCCCGCACCCAGCAAATTACTGACCCAGCGCCACGACGATCTCGGTTTTGCTTCGTCCGGTTATGGTGGGTTAGCCGTGCAAGTCGGCTGGGAACAGCCGACTTTGGACGGCGTAACCCACCGTCAACCGCAGGGGCAACGCCGGCAGGTATCGATGGCTAACTGTGACGTTCAGCAGCACGGCATCGGGTTTTCGATCAGATCATAGACGTTGTCGAACGTGATCTCATTGATCGGTCGCTGAATCTTGAAATGGCGCGGCGGCTCGTTCTTGAGAATGGCCATGATGGCCGTTTCAATGGGCGGACAGGTCGGTTTGACGCAAGGGACCTCCTTGACCACAATCGGGATCTCTTTGGCAAAGCCGAAATTCTGCCGCATCCAATACCGGATTTGATCCAGCGTGTAGGGCGAGATCTCCAACAGCTGTCGGCCGAATGGATCCGGCGACTGCGACGCAGCGCACGCGCCGGTGCACAGACAATCTCTAAAGCCGCGCGTGATCGCGCCCTGATCGAGGCTGCGGCCGATGAAGACGAGCCGATTGAGCCGTTTTTCATCAGCGCTCCAGGCGCGTCCGGGCCGGCCTTCGAACTCCATGCGCACGCCCTGGAACAGGAACTGGTCCGGATCGCCGCGCAGGTTGAGGAGGCCTTTCATGCGCAGGAGATTGGCGCCGAATTCAGCGATCTGGGAGCGAAACCAGATGCTCAGCTTCATGCCGTCCAATTCGCCGGGCTCCACAATGCACACCGTCTCGATATCCTGAAGGTGGTTGTGATGACGGTGATGCCCGCGGCCGTGATGATCATGACCGTTATGCCCGCCGGCATCATGCTCATGCTTATGCTCATTGTGATCCTCGATCGCGGCATCGATTCGCTGTTCCAGGTCGGCCCCCTCGACCCCGAGAACGATGTCGAGGTCAAGCTCTGAATTTTTTGTCCTCTGTATTTTCGCAACCCTGTTGAGGCGTCCGATCTGCTGCTCGATCCGATCCAGCTCCTCGGGGGCGGCAAGGTCGGTCTTGTTGAGGACGATCAGGTCGGCAAATGCAATTTGCTCACAAGCTTCGGGGGACTCCTCCAGCTGTGCCGCCACGTGCTTCGCATCGACGACAGTAATGACGCCTTCCAGGGCGAACTCGCCGCGGATGCGCTCGTCCGCATACAGGGTCTGCGCCACGGGAGCCGGCTCCGCAAGCCCGGTTGTCTCGATGATCACGGTATCGAACTTCGCGCGATGCTCGATGAGATCGAAGAGACTGCGAAGCAGGTCGCCGCGCACGCTGCAGCAAATGCAGCCGTTGTTCATCTGGATCACTTCCTGATCCGAGGAGATCAAGAGGTGATGATCGATGCCGACCTCGCCGAATTCATTGACGATGACGGCGATCCGGCGCCCGTGATCCGCGGTCAATATACGATTGACGAGCGTGGTCTTGCCTGCGCCGAGGAAACCGGTGACGATGATGACCGATGCTCTCTTTGAGCCAACCATGTCGTCCATGGGGAAAGCCGCCGTCCTCTCGGTTCCGCCTGTCACCTCAAAGCTTCATATAGGCATGGCCACGCCCGGCTGCAGCCCGTTCCAGCGCTGCACGCTCACTGGAAGACAGGCGTCTGCATCTGACCGACGACGTTGCCGACGGGCTCGCCGTTCTTCATTTGCACATGGCCGCGGACGATCGTGTAGATGGGAACGCCCTTCACTTTCCAGCCGCCCCATGGGGTCGGGTGGTTCTTGCTGTGCAGCTTGCTCGGGTCGATGGTCATCTCCTTGTCCATGTCGACCACCGTCACATCGCCGTCGGAACCGACGCGGACGGTGCCCTTCTTCGGATACATCTGCCAGACCTTGGCCGGGTTCTCGCTGGCGACCTTCACATAATGATTCAAGCTCAGACGGCCTTTGTTCACCTGGGTAAGCATCAGAGGCACGGCAGTTTCGACCCCGCAGAACCCCGAGATGCAGTCCCAAATCGCAGCCTTGCTCATCTTGCCGTTGATGTCGCAGCCCTTCTCCTCGAGCGTATGCGGGGAGTGATCGGTCGCGATCATGTCGATCGCGCCGTTGATCAGCCCTTCCCAGAGCGCGTCCTGATGCTCCTGCGAGCGCACGGGCGGATTCATCTTCAGCAGCGGGCCAACCTGGGCCATGTCACTCGCGGTTCGCAGCAAGTAATGCGGCTGCGTCTCCGCCGTGAACCGCAGCCCGCGCGCCTTGGCGTCCTTGACCATCTGCACCGCCTGCTTGGTGCTGGCGTGCACGATGTGAAGCATGGTTCCGAAATTCTCCGCCATGAACATGATGTGAGCGATCGATTCCGCCTCGCATAGCGCGGGGCGCGACTGCTCCCAGTAGACCGGGTCGTTTTTTCCGGCCGATTTGAGCTTGTTGGTCCAATAATGCTGGATCTGCCGGTTCTCAGCATGCACGCAGAGAGGAATTTTGGATTGGGTGATGTTGGAGAAAACCTCGATGCACATCCCGTCGTCGGGAAAGGGCAGGTTGCCGATGGTCTCACCAAAGAAAATCTTGTAACCGATGGCACCGGCCTTCGCCATCGGGAGAATATCGTCGGCATTGGTCTGGTGCACCACGCCCAATACGGCAAAATCACACAGCGACTTCGTTTCGCCGATCCGCTTCTTGACTGCGACCTGTTCCGCATTCTCGGTCGGCGGGATCTGGTTCGGCATGTCGATGATGGTGGTGATCCCGCCGCAGACCGCGGCGGTGGACCCGGTTCCGAAGTCCTCCTTGTGGGTGACGCCTGGATCGCGGAAATGCACATGCGCATCGATGAGGCCGGGGAGAATATGCTTGCCCGCCACGTCTATGACCGCCTTGCCCTCCGGCAGCGAGTCATCGGTTCCGATCGCGACGAACTTCCCGTTGGAGATCGCAACGCCGCCTCGCACGGTCTCCTCCGGGGTGACCACCCAGCCGTTCTTCAGGACCAGATCCGCCGTCATGAAAAGCCTCCTTGCTGTATTGCCGTTATTGCTCTGATCTTTTCCAGGTCAGTAGGTGTCGAACATCCGCTGAATCTCTCCGGCATCATTGGTTTTGGTCAGTGCCAACGAGAGCAGGATGCGCGCTTTCCAGGGTTGCAGGTTATCGGCGGCCACAAAGCCGCGCTTCGTCAGGCTGGGGCTGCGCACCACGCGGCCCGAGCCGACGCGGCTCGACAGGCACATCAGCACGGCTTTCTCGGCGTAGGCCTTGTCGAATGCCGCGTCCTCCAGGGGAGTGGGCCTGCCGGCCCCGGTCGCGGCGCTGACGATGCCTTTCGCGCCGGCATTGACGGCCGCCTCGATCATGGTGCCGTCGGCGCCCACATGGGAGAGGACGATATCAACGCGCGGCAGCGACAACGCGGAGCGCACGTCGAATTCGGTCTCGATCGTGTGTCTCCTTGTCGGCTGATGATAGTAGATCACCTTGGCGTCCGCGTCGGCGAAGCCCAGCGGTCCGATATCGCGCGATTGGAATGCCTGCACGCGATAGGTCGAAGTCTTGGTGACGTCCCGCGCGCCGAAGATCGTGTCATTCATGACCACCAGACAGCCACGTCCGCGTGAGCTGGGATCGGCTGCCACGCGCACCGCGTTAATGACGTTGAGATGACCGTCTGCGCTGATCGCGGACGACGGCCGCATCGAGCCGACGATCACCACCGGCCGCTCGCTCTTCAGCACCAGATTGAGGAAATAGGCGGTTTCTTCCAGCGTGTTGGTGCCGTGCGTAATGACCACGCCGTCGGCCTGATCCTGATCGAAGCTGGCGTGAACCCTGCGCAGGAGCTCGAGCCAGTCCTTGTCGATCAAGGCGTGGCTGGGCAAGCGGCGGAACGGGATTTCCTGAACTGAGGCGATTTTCCCGAGCTCCGGCAGCTGCGCCAGCAGCTCGCCCTCGCCGAGCCGCTTTCCCGCCTCGATGTACCAGGCAAGATCGAGACGGTCCGTTCCGACGGAATCGATCGTCCCGCCGGTGAGGATCCATCCAATTCGGGGCAACATGTTCATGCGTCCTCGAGCGGCTGGCCGGCCTTGGCCTGCAACGCGCGATAGACGGTTTCGGGATCGAGCGGCAGTCTGGTCAGTCGGATGCCAACGGCATCCTCGATGGCATTGGCGATCGCCGGCGAGACGCAGAACATCGAGCTCTCCCCGACCCCTTTGGCACCGAACGGCCCGTTCGATTGCTCATGCTCGATGTGCAGATTTTCCATGTGCTCGGGAAGATCGCGAAAGCCGGGGATCTTGTAGTCGGCAAGCGAGGCATTGACCACCTGTCCGGCGTCAAAGTGCATCTTCTCGAACATCGTAAAGCCGAGCTGCATGACCGCGCCTCCTGAGATCTGCGTCGCAACGATCGCCGGGTTGATCGCCTTGCCGGCGTCCACCACGTTCACCAGCTTTGCGATCTTGACGTGCCCGGTTTCCGTATCGACTTCCACCTCGGCGCCGGCCCCCGCAATGATCCAGAACGGCGTCACGGCCGTGCTCTGCCCGGTTTCGCGCGAGGGCGAGATGTAGTCGGGCCGAAATGCACCGCTGCCGATGATGTTGCCGGCCTGCATGCCGTAGCGCTTCTGGAACAGCGTCGAGATCGGCGCATTGGAGCCTTCGGGCTCGCCAACGTCTGTTCTCAGCACCGCTATCTTCTTTCGCACCTCCTCCGCCGCGCGCTGGATTGCGTGCCCCATGTGAAACAGCGAGCGCGAGCCGAGGGTGCCCATGTCATATGGGGTCGCATCAGTATCGGGATGCACCACCTTGATCGATTCGGCCGGGACATTGAGCGACTCGCCGGCAATCTGCGCGAGCGCGGTGTCGGAGCCCTGGCCCATGTCGACGGTGCCGCAATAGAGCGTCACCGAGCCGTCGGCGGCGAGGTTGATGATCGCAACCGAGGTCGTCGGGGAGGTTATGGCCTTGATCGCAACGCCGAACCCGCGTCCGCGCCGGAGCGTGCCGCTGCCGCGGTCGAACGGCCGGTTCCATCCGATCCTGTCCAGGATCGTGCTCAGGAGCTTGTCGAGCGGCGCATCCACAATCGCTTGCCCTGTCGCATGTACCCCGCCTTCGCGCAGGAGATTCTTGCGACGGAACTCGGCCGGGTCGAGCTCGAGCGCCCGCGCCATCATGTCCATCTGGCTTTCGTAGGCCCATGCGATCTGCGGCAGGCCGAAACCGCGCAGCGATCCCGCCGGCGTCATGTTGGTGTAGAGCGCGTAGGAATCGATCGACACGTTGTCGATGTTGTAGGGACCGGAAGCGGTCAACCCTGCCTTCTGGGTTACCCGCGGCCCAATGTCGGCATAGGCACCGCCGTTCCAGAACACCTCGCACTTGCGCGCGACGATCCTGCCCTCCTGATCGACTCCGCTCTTGATGCGGAATGTGCTCGGGTGCTTGGTGATCTGATAGAACATCTCCTCCATGGTCGCGGCAACCTTGACCGGCTTGCGCGCGATCATGGACAGCGCGACCGCGAGCGCCTCCAGCTTGATGTAGAGCTTCGCGCCGTAGCCGCTGCCGAGGTAAGGTACTTTGACACGCACCTTGTTTTCCGGCCAGCCGAGCAGTCGCGCAATCTCGATGCGCACGAATGAAGGGCCCTGCGAGGCCGTGTGAATGGTCACGCCGTCCGGTCGCCAGTCAGCGATGGTGACGAACGGCTCGAACGATAGATGCAGCGCTTTTTGCGTCTTGAACTCGTGCTCGAACTTGTGGGTGGCGGCGGCATACGCCTTTTCGAATTCGCCGCGGCGCAGGCGGTAGTCGAGCGCGACATTGGTACCGCTGACGCCTTTCAGGTGCTTGAGGTCGGGGAAGGTTGCCGCTGGCTTGAGCTCGTCGTGGACGAAAGTGCGCGCGGTGAACGCCTCTACCTCGTCATAGATCGCGGGCAGCTCCTCGTATTCCGCACTGATGAGCGCCGACGCATGCTCTGCAACGTGCGGATCGCGCGCCAGCACCGCCGCGACCGGCTCGCCCACGAAACGCACCTTGCCGTCCGCCAGGATCGGTTGGTCATGAAATGCCGGGCCGTAATACGGATCCGGTATGACGCGCTTGACGTCCTCGATGGTGACGACATGGAGGACCCCCGGCACCTGTTTTGCCGCGCTGGTATCGACGGACGTGATTCGCCCGTGCGCGACCGTGCTGCGGAACAGCTTGGCATGCAACATGCCGGGCAGTCGCATGAGGTGGGTATATTCGGCGCGCCCGGTGACCTTGTCGCGGGCTTCGAGACGAGGGATCGATCGGCCGATCTGCGAGCCGGCTTTGCCGGCGGCATGCGTAAGGGTCGTCGCCATCAGGAATCTACGCGCAGCTCATTCTTCTCGAGCATGGTGTCATAGTCATAATAGCGGCGCAGGATCAATCTTTCTAATGCAGCCGGAGTGGGCGCGGATTCGCTCATGCTGCGTCCCTTAGCTCGTGCGCACGGGCGGCAGCGTGCCATGAGACAAAGATGCGCTCGAACAGGCAGACCAGAGCGTAGAGCAGCAGCGAGAGAACGGAGATCCAGACCAGCGCCACGAATATAAGCACCGTATCCAGGCTCCCCGTTGCGACGATGAGGACGTAACCGAGTCCCTTGTCGGCTCCGATGAACTCACCGACGATTGCGCCGACGACAGAAAGCGTGATCGCCACCTTCAGCGAGCCGAAGATGTGAGGCAAGGCGTAGGGAAGCTGAAACAGCAGGAAACGCCGCAGCCGGCTCGCGCCCGTCGATCGCAGCAAAAATACATAATCGCGCTGAACCGACTTCAAGCCGACGAGCGTGTCGATCATGACCGGAAAAAATGCGAGCAGGAATGAAACCAGCGCCTTGGGCATAAACCCCACCCCCAACCACACCACCAATAGCGGTCCCAAGGCCACCTTCGGCAGCACCTGAATGAAAACGAGCCACGGATAGATAGCCTGCTCGAAGACACGGACATGGGCGAGCATCCAGGCCAGGAACACACCGCATATGATCGCCAGGACGAAACCGCACGCGACCTCGAAGGTGGTGATGATCGCGTGCCCGAACATGACGGGTACGGTCGCCGCCGTCCGCAGGGCGATCGTGGATGGCGCCGGCAGGATGTAGGCGGGAAACAGCGCGCGCTCTGCCCCCCACTGCCACAGCAGCACCAGGATGATAAAGACCAGGATCGGGTAGGCTACTCTCGCAACGACGTCCTGCATCCGGCGCCACCTCGCCGCTCATTGCGGCATCTCGATCGCCTGCCGGAGCTCATGCTGGAAGCGCACAAACTCGCTCGCGTCGCGCATCTCCACCGTGCGTGGACGCGGCAGGTCGATCTGAAGCGCATACGCGAATCGGGCCGGCCTGGATGAGAGCACGATCACTCGGTCCGACAGAAACACCGCCTCGGAAATGCTGTGCGTCACCATCACGGCAGTCGGCCGCTCGTCGATCCACAGGTTCTGCAGGTGCACGTTCATCTGATCGCGTGTCAAGGCGTCGAGCGCCCCGAACGGCTCGTCCAGCAGGAGGATGCTGGCACCGTGCAGAAGAGTCCGGCAGATTGCGACGCGCTGCCGCATTCCGCCCGACAGCTCCCAGGGATGCCGGTTCTCAAAAGCGTCGAGGCCGATCCGCTCCAGCAGCGTGCGCGCCTTCGCCCGGGCGGTCGCGCGGTCGAGGCCGCGCAGGTCCGCCTGTACCATCACGTTTCCCAGGACGGTCCGCCAGTCGAACAGCAAATCCTGCTGAAAGGCGATTCCGACATCGGTCAGGGGCTCGGTCACAGGCCGCTGCCCCACCTCGATCAACCCTCGCGTCGGCGGCACAAGACCCGCGATCATCATGAGCAGCGTGCTCTTGCCGCAGCCGCTTGGACCGAGGATCGACAGGAACTCGCCGCGCGCGATCTCGAGCGTTATGCTCTCGATCGCCGGGATCGCATTGTCGCCCTTTCCATAGGACTTGGCGACGTCCCTGAGAACGATATGCGAGGCGGAGCAAGGGGATCGCATGCCGGCGGCAGGGCGGAAGCTCTATGCCACCTTGTCGAAAATCACTTGCCGATAAAGTCGTTCGTATAGAATACGTCCGCAGACGGTGGCGCCTTCATTCCGGCCGCGCTGACCAGGAGCGCGACTGCCTTGCTCCAGTCGTCGGGTGATTGCCAACCGAATGGCTTGCCGGCAATGCCGGGCGTTTCGATGTACTGGAACGAGGCGAGCAAAGTTTCCTTCACTTGCGCCTCCTTGCCCTTGTTGAGCGGATTGGCCGCGACCAGCGAGGCAGCCGCATCATCGGGATGACTGCGTGCGTCCTGCCAGGCCTTCGTGGTCGCGGCCACAAAACGGCGCACCTGGTCAGGCTTGCTCTGAATGGTTGCCGTTGACGTCACAATCCCATGTGACGGCAGATTGATCCCGGCGTCGGCATAGTCGAACTTTCCGACTTGCGTGAACCCCACGGACTTGAGCAGCGCTTCCCCGGCGGTGCCGTAGCTGCCGGCCACGTCGGCGTTTCCCTGCGCCAGGTAGGAGTACTTGATCGAGCAATCGACCATGACGATTTTCACCTCGTCCATGCTCAGTCCGACATTCTTCAGATAAACCGGGAGATATTTGATCAGGCCGTCCGTCGGACAGAGCAGGATGCGCTTGCCTTTGAGGTCTGCAGGCTTCGAGATTCCTTTTCCGAGCGGGAAAAAGAGAGCCAGAGTGGATTTCTGGAAGATGCCCATTACCATCTTTGCCGGCAATCCCTGGCTCACGAGTTGCGCGATTGTACTGGCGTCCGCAAATCCGAAGTCATCAGAACCGTTGCCGACCAAAGTTCCGACCGCCGGCGACCCTTTACCCTCAAGCACGCTGACATCGAGGCCGACGTCGCGGTAGTAGCCGCGCGAAACGCCAAGATAAAACGGCGCGTGATAGCCGAGCGCGGTCCAGTCGAGGCGCAGGGTTATCGGCTGCTGCGCTTGCGCATGCCCCATCAGAGCGGACAGCACGCCAGAGACAACTGCGCCCACCCGCGCAAATGCCGAAACGTCAACGCGCATCGAATTCTCCTCGGGCTGGCGGCTTGTTTGCATACGGTAATAGACGCGACGTATACCTGTCCACACGCAAAGCGCGGGGACAAGGGGATGAATGAGCAAGCGGGAGCGGGAGGCTGGATCGGCGCCAGCCTGTTGCGCAAGGAGGACGCCCGCTATCTCTACGGTCATGGGATGTTCATTGCGGACGTCCAGGTGCCCGGCGTTAAGGACGTCGCTTTCGTGCGCAGTCCAATGGCGCATGCCCGCATCCTTCGCGTGAACAAGCCTGACCGTGCCGCGGCGCATATTTTCAGGCTTGCCGACATCGGACCCGTCAATATCCTGGAGGCCGGCCCCGAGCTCTCGTCGCACCGCCACAGTCCTTATCCTCCGCTCGCCGACGATCGCGTGCGCTACGTCGGACAGACGATCGCCGCCTGTGTGGCGCCGACGCGGGCGCAAGCCGAGGATCTGGCAGACAAGGTCGATGTCGAGCTCGAGGAATTGCGTGCGGTGGTCGATGTCGTCGCCGCCATGCGGCCCGAGAGCCCGCGCGTGTTCGAGGAGTGGCCGAGCAACGCCTACATCAGCACGAGCGTGAGCGAAGGCAATCCTGAAGCACTCGCCTCGGCGCCGATCCGCCTCCGCCGCCGGCTGCGGCTCAATCGGCAGGCCACCGTGTCCCTGGAAGGACGCGGCGTGCTCGCCTACTGGGACCGTCGGCTGGACGAGCTGGTCGTTTATCTCTCGACCCAGGGCGGACAGGTGAAGCGGCTGGCGCTCTCCCGCATGCTCGGCATTCCCGAGCACAAGGTGCGTGTCATCGCGCCCGATGTCGGAGGCGGCTTCGGGGGCAAGAACCGGATCATGCCCGAGGACGTTGCCGTTGCCGCCATCGCCATCAAGGTCGGACATCCCGTACGATGGATCGAGGATCGACGCGAGCATCTGCTCGCCTCGCCGCATGCTCGCGACCACACCTATGATCTGGTGATTTGCGCCGAGCGGGACGGCACGCTCCTGGGCATTGAAGGCGACATCTACATTGATGCCGGTGCCTACGCTTTGTGGCCCACGGGCGCTTTTCAGGAAGCGAGCATGGCGTCACGCAATCTCACCGGCCCCTATCGCATGCGGCATTTGAAGCTCACCGCCCACACCGTTGCGACCAACAAGGCGCCGATGGGTCCTTACCGCGGCGTGGCGCGGCCGGGCGCAACGTTTGCCCTCGAACGGCTGGTGGATGAGGTGGCGCGCGAGCTCGGCCGCGAGCCTTTCGACCTGCGCCGACAGAACATCGTGACCGCCGCGGAGCTTCCCTACAGGACCGCGGCCGGCATGAAGCTCGACACCGGCGATTATGTTGCCTGCCTCGACATAGCGCGCGACAAGATCGATCTGGCGGCGGTGCGCAAGCGGCAGGCCGCAGGCGAGCCTGACGAGCGCAGGATCGGCGTCGGCTTTGCCTTCTACACGGAGCAAAGCGGTCACGGCATCGTGGAATTTGCCAAGCGCAAGTTCCGTGTGATCCCCGGCTACGAATCCGCCAATGCGCGCATGCTGCCCGACGGGAGCGTCCTTTTGTTTGTGGGTGTGCAGAACCATGGGCAAGGGCACGAGACAACGCTCGCGCAGATCGCGGCGCATGAGCTTGGCATCGACCCCGGAAAAATCTCGGTACGCTATGGCGATACCTCGATCGGACCCTTCGGATTTGGCACCTTCGCCTCGCGCTCCATCGTCTTCGCCGGCGGTGCGGTGGGCAGGGCCGCCCGCGCGCTCGCGGAAAAAATCCGGCGCATCGGCGCGCATTTGCTACAAGCTGATTTTGCCGCGGCCCGGATTGAGGCAGGCCAAGTGCATGGCCCCTCCGCAAGCGTCAGCTTTGCCGAGATTGCCTTTGCCGCCAATGCGCGTCCGGACCAGCTGCCGGCTGGCATGGATCCCTTGCTGGAAACGGTCGCCACGTACGAGCCCACGGATTCCGGCGGCGTGTTCGCCTACGGCACCCATGCGGTGGTCGTCGCCGTCGAGCCTGAGAGCGGCGTGACCGAGCTCCTCGACTATGTGGTTTCCGAGGACTGCGGCACGATGATCAATCCGATGATCGTCGACGGCCAGGTGCAAGGGGGCATCGCCCAGGGCATCGGCACGGCGCTCTATGAAGAGATTCCCTACGACGAGGTTGGTCAGCCGCTTGCCACTACCTTCGCCGACTACATGGTGCCATGCGCACCGGAAATTCCCTCCGTGCGCATCGAGCACCTCGTCTCTCCCGCGCTTACCACCGAATACGGTGTGAAAGGCCTGGGGGAGGGGGGTGCGATCGCACCCCCGGCAGCGATCGCCAACGCCATTGCCGACGCGTTTCGCGACATCGGCGCCAGCTTCAACGAGACGCCGCTCACGCCACGTCGGGTTTCGGAAGCCATTGACCTGGCGCGGCGCGCACAAGCTTCGCGCGCATGAAGCCCGCTCCGTTCGACTACGCCAGACCGAAGACGGTTGCCGAGGCCACTGCGCTGTTGGCCCAGGCGGGAGCATCTGCGGCGGTGATTGCGGGTGGCCAGTCGCTGATCCCAATGCTCAATTTGCGAATGGCCCAGCCCGATCTTCTGGTCGATGTCGGAGGGCTGGAAGAGCTCAAAGCGACGGGTGAAACGACGCAGGGCCTGCACATCGGAGCGCTCACCACCCATTCCGATATCGAGGACGGCAAGCTTCCCGATCTGTTCGGCGGACTGATGCAACGCGTGGCTTCGGGAATTTCTTATCGCGCCATCCGCAACTACGGCACGATCGGCGGCAGCGTGGCGCTTGCCGATCCTGCCGCCGACTGGCCCGTCTGCCTCATGGCGCTCGGGGCCGAGGTCCGGATCGCGAGTTGCAGCGGTCAACGATCCGAGCCTGTCGGCGATTTTGCTCGCGGCCAATACACCACATCCCTCGCGAAGGACGAGATCATTCTCGGCTTTGACCTGAAACGTCCAGACGCGACGCTGCGCTGGGGGTCATGCAAGGTGGTGCGCAAGAGCGGGGCGTTCGCGAGCTCGATGGCGATTGCCGTCGAACGCGGCGGCGGAGCGGCGGCGGTGGCGCTTGCCGGGGCGGCCTCGCGCGCATGCCTGCTGCCGAGCGTTGCCAAGCATGCCGGGTCGGCAGCAAGCTCGGATGATGTGCTGCGGGCCGCGATCGCCCAGGACCTCGCGGCTCTTGTGCCCGAGGCTGATGGGTATTCGCGGCGCTTGCATGCCTCGACCGTGATGCGAGCCGTACGGGAGATGCGCAGCCGATGAGCTCCGTGACGCTCAGCGTGAATGGCGCCAAGCTCATTTGTGATATCGAGCCGCGGGAAAGTCTTGCGGACGTCCTGCGCGAACGCTTGCGCCTTACCGCAATCCACCTCGGATGCGAGCAGGGCGCTTGCGGCGCCTGCACCGTGCTCGTCGATGGCAAGATGACGCGTTCATGTCTTCGGCTCGCCGTCATGTGCGACGGACAATCCGTGCAGACCCTGGAAGGCTTTCCCGATGACCGGATCATGCAGGTGCTGCGCCGGCATTTCCACCAGTGCCATGCGTTGCAATGTGGTTTTTGCACGCCGGGCATGCTGGTGACCGCGCGCGATATCTTGCTGCGCCTGCCCCGCCCGGAGGCGCAAGCCGTTCGTCATGCGCTCAGTGGCCAGATCTGTCGCTGCACCGGCTACGCCAATATCATCACGGCCATCGTTGCCGCCGGGCGGGAGCTCGGGGGCGCATAACGGAGGCTGAGCCGATCTTACCCCCTCACCCAAATCGCACCGCATAGACCGGCGGTAGGGTGTGGCTGACACATGCCCAGCTGTCGCCCTGGTCTTCGCTCACCCAAAGTCCGCCTGTCGTGGAGCCGAAGGCGAGCCGCTCGCCGGCCTCATCGAGCGCAAGCGCATGCCGATACACGATATCATAGGCATGAGACTGCGGCAGGCCCTCGGTGAGGAGCTCGAAGCTCTTGCCGCCGTCGCGGGTGCGCGTGACCCCGAGCTTGCCCTCGCGCGGGATGCGCTTCTCGTCCTTGATCTCGGGCACGAACCACGCCGTGTCCGGCTCGCGCGGGTGCACGACCACGGCAAAGCCGAATGCCGACGGCTCCACACCGGTGATCTCGGTGAATGTTTTCCCCTCGTCGGAGGAGACAAAAATTCCGTTGTGATGCTGCACCCACATGCGCTGCGGCGCCGCCGGGCATTGCACCAGGCAGTGCACGTCCTGAGCTATCGGATCGTGCGTGAGCTCGGGCGCGACGTACTCCGCCCGCATGCCCTCTCCCCGCTGCGTCCAGCTTGTGCCGGCGTCCTGCGTGAACCAGACGCCGCCGGTCGAGACCGCAATCCACGCGCGTTTCGATTCGCGCGGATCGACGCAGATGGAGTGGATCCCCGGCAGGTCGGCTCCGCCCCCCATCCACTGCTTGCGCTTGGGATGATCCCATAGCGAACGCATCATCTGCCAGCTCTTCCCGTGGTCGGTCGTGCGAAAGAGGCCGCCAGGCAGCGTTCCGCACCATATCGTTCCGGGCTCGTCGGGGCCGCCGGCCGCCAGCGCCCAGATCCGCGCCGTGCTCCAGTTCAGCGGCCGGCCCCACATGTCATGCTCCTCGTAACCCTCCGGCTTGGGCGGATAGACGGGAACGGCGATCTCCTCCCAACCGTTTCCCGTTGAGCGGTGGAGCTTCACCCCGAAATGACCATGGTCGAGCGCCGCATAGTTTAGGCCGTCGCGCCGATCCGTGAGCGTGAGGGTGACATTGTCGCCGAGGAAATCGACCTTCTCGATCTGCCAGCTGCCGCCTCGGCGCAAGACCGTGAACAATCCCTTGCGGGTCGAGACGAGTAACCTGTCGCTCATTATCATCCCCCTGAGAGAGCCTGGAAAACGCAGACCGTGCTGGTTTCGCCAACCGCGTCGGCAAGACGCGTACGGTCGCGGATCATCGTCCCGTCGACGAACACGGTGATGTGCTTGCGCAATGCCGACTGGTCATCGAGCACGTAGCCGCGCGCCTCCGGGTTCTCGGCGAAGACATTCGCCAGGACCTCGCGCACCGTGCGCCCTGGGGCCTGCGTTTCCGGACAGGGCACATGCCGCTGGATGTTCTGCGTGAACACGACCTTGGCCATTGTTTAACGCTCCCTTCCACCTCTCTTCCTTCGTAGGTCGAGGCACTGCCTCCCCCTTCCAACCCTCTATGTCCGTGTAGGGGCGGGTTTGAAAGCCGCTCCTACGGATGCAAGCGTTCCGTCACAGCAATGGCGTGTGTCAGGAGCATGGCATTGCCGCAGTGTGATCTGGATCACATTGCCCAGTCGCACCCATGGTATGCCGGTTGTCCGGCTTGGTCGAAATGGGGTGATGAATTGCAGCAGCGGTCACGCCGCAACCATTCATACCTGTCACTCCGGCCGAGCGAGCCGCGTTTCGCGCGGCGAGGGAGAGCCGGAATCCAGTAACCACAGCGGTTCGTGCATTCACGCCGGCCGTGAATTACTGGGTCCCGGCTCGCGCGAGCCCGCTTGAGCGGGCTCGCTTGGCCGGGACGACAGCCATGTATGCACAGGCGATCAGCGATAGATCACGCGCGGCGGGAACGGCCGGGCATTGGTTGGCGCGTAAGCGGGTGCATAACTCGGCGTCTCGTAGAACATCGACTGGAACGGAGATGTGCTTCGCGAGGTGCGAACGACCTTGCGGTTGCCGGACGCAGAAGACGCCACCTGCTCTTCCTTGCGCTCCTGGGCGGGCTCGACGACGCCGCGCTCCCGCTTGATTGCCGCAAGCGTGCGGCCGTCAAGATTGTAGACGTCCCGGCGCATCTGCAGCTTGCCGGCGCCATCCACAAAAGCGGTCTGATACGTGAGGTGGACCCAGATCTGCGCTTGCTCGAGATGAATGTCCTGCTCGTTATGGCCGTACATGCTCTTGATCCTCTCCGCCGTCCAGTGCTCGCCGGGACGCGCGATGTTGAGAAGGACCTCGGCATATTTCGGTGGGTCCTGCACGCGCATGCAGCCATGGCTGTAGGCGCGCACCTCATTCGCAAACATGTATTTGTCCGGGGTGTCGTGCTGGTAGACCAGGAAACGGTTGGGGAAGCTGAACCGGACGCGCCCGAGCGCATTGTTGTCGCCCGGCGGCATGGTGATCTCGACGTCGCTGCCACGATAGCTGACGTGCAGGCCCATGCGGGAAAGCACGGTGGGATCCTGCGCCAGCGCCGGCAGATATTCGTTGTGCACAATCGAGGGCGGCACGTGCCAGGTGGGATTGACGGTGAGATATTTCATCGTCTCGCTCAGGAGCGGCGTCGGCATGCTGGGCTTGCCGATCACGACGCGGGTGCTCCACACCTGGGCACCATTGTGCATGACCTTGAGCGTGAAATCCGGCTGATTGACCAGCACATGGGCGGTGCCGAGGTCGCGCGGATACCAGCGCCACCGCTCCATGTTCACGATGACAGTTTCGATCTGCCGCGCGCCTTCTCCTTTTGCAGCGCCAGGCCTGCTGCGCAGCTCCGCCAGCGCCGCCTTGAGCTTCTGATAAGGCTCCTGCTGCGGGCTGTACGCGTCGAGTGCTTTGCCCGCATCCGGCGCATCCGCGATGCTGCTCAGAATCTCCGCTGGATCGGGCGGCGCCTGTGGCAGCTCGATGTTGCGGCTCACGCGGGTGTAAGGAAACCGCCCGGCTTGCACGTGTCGCGCATAGGTGAGCACGCTCTGTGTGAGCTTGAGCTCGGCTTCGGCCAGGCCATCCGGAGCAAGCCCAGCGAGATCAGGCGCCTTGTATTCGCTCGGATCGAGCCCGTCCGCGTCGGCGTTCTTCAAACGCGCGATCGCCGACCTCGCGCGCGCATTCGCCACTCCCTCATCGAGCCACAAGGGCTTGAGGTTGCGATTCTGATAGAACGCCTCCGCGGCAGCGCGCTCCTTCTTGTTGGTGAAAATCCTGTCCGCCTTGGTCGCCAGAAGATCGCGGATCTTCTCCGCAACTGCGCGGTCCGCGGGCGAGAGCGAGGCCAAAGGATCGGGCGCGGCTGTCTGCTCCATGCCCGCCGCGGGATCGGCTTTGCCCGCGGGCGTAACCTGCGGCTCGTCCGCTGGTGCCGCGGCAGGTGAAGGAGCAGGAGCAACTGCCGGAGCTGGCACTACTGCCTGCTGGGCTGGCGGGGTTGTCATAGGCACGGCGGCCAGTTTGGTCGCGCTGTCGCCCGCGACTACGTCGAGGTCTCGCGCCACACCCCCGAGCGGGGCAGCAAGGACCAAAGCGAGCGCCGTGCTCGCCAGGATGTGGTCGTAACGTGGGCCACGCATAGGATATTCTCCCAGGGTACGGATCTGCGCTCGGCGCGAACGATCGCGCCCGCGGCGTGCATCACAGCGATGCTGAAAGGTTCAGAAACCGCCGAATGCGAGCAATGAGACGGCGCAGACCCCGATCACCAGCACCGTGAGCGAGCTGAGATCGCAGTCGAGCCAAAGCGCTCTTTGTACGCGCATGACGCCCCCCCTTCTTACCAATCGAGCCACTCGCCGCGGCCCGACCGCCGGTCAAGGCTCTCATGAGATTGGTCGCAGCGGCAGACGGATTGGTTCAATCGGCCTCCCGAGCTCATGGCGCCTGTGCCATTCCGGGGCATTAACCTGTTCCCGCGTGTCCGCACTTTTAGGGGCGGGTTTTAAACCCATCCCCCCTTCGGCCGTGGGATAACGCCAAGCGCGTAAGCGCGCGCCATGCGGCGTTTGCACTGGCGGTAACCGGTTCATCTTGAACTCGGCTGTTGTGCGGGCCATGCTGACCCGAATATGCCGCCGGAGCTGCGCAAAGCAGCGCCTGGGCCGGCGAAGCTCAAACATGGAGAATCCCATGCTGCGTCATCGCTCACGCTGTTTCGCCATGCGCGCGCAGTTCCAGCGCTGGTGCGCGCTGGCGACCGTTTCGGCGGCGATGGCGCTGGCTGCGCCCGCTCAGGCGCAGATCAAGATCGGATTCCAGGCGCCCCTGACCGGGCCGGCTGCGACCGACGGCGTCTCTGCGAGGATCGCGGCCGAGATTGCGCGGGACAAGATCAATGCCGGCGGCGGCGTGCTCGACCAGAAGATTGAGCTCGTCACCTACGACGATCAGGCGAAGACCGAGGAAGCGGTCTTCACCGCGAACAAGCTCATTGGCCAGGACGGCGTGAAATTCGCCGTCTCGGGAAGCTACTCCGCATCGGGCCGTGCTGCGGCGCCGATCTTTCAGCGCGCGGGCGTGCCCTTCATCTCCGCCTACGGCGTGCATCCCGACATCACCCGCGCCGGCAATTATTGCTTCCGCGGCGTTCACCTCGGGCCGCCGCAGGGACGCGCGGGCGCGAAATTCGTGAGCGACAATCTCAAGCTCAAACGGGTGTCTATCATCACCATGGACAACGACTACGGGCAGGCCACATTCGAAGGCTTCAAGAGCGTGCTCGATCAGTTCGGCATCAAGGTCGCGGGCGAATACACCTACTCGCTCAAGGATCGCCAGTTCGGCTCGATCGTCGCCAGCGTGAAGCGCGACGATCCCGAGGTCATCTACATCACCGGGTATTTCTTCACCGCGGCGCCGCTGGTGAGCCAGTTGCGCTCGGCCGGCATCCGCGCCCCCATCGTCGGATCGCAGGCGTTCGATGCCGAGAAGCTCATCCAGATCGCAGGGCCGGCAGTCGAGGGAGTCTATATTGTGGGCGGGCTGAACCGCGACCGCGATGCGCCCGAGCTCAAGCAATATCTCGCCGAGTTTCAGAAGCGAGCGGGCTATGCCGGGGAGAACGTGGGCGCCACGGTCTATTCGGCAGTGCGCCTGATGGCGGATGCCACCTCCCGCGCGGGCACGCTGGATCCGGCGAAGGTGCGGGATGCGCTCGCCGCCACCCACAACTTCCCCCACCTTGCCGGCGAGCTGGTGAGCTTCAACGCCTTGCGCGAGATCAACATGCCGATGAACGTCAACGTGGTGAAGGACGGCAGTTTCCGCCACTATGCCTGGATCGACGATCTCAAGCTGTTGGCGCCCCCGACCGAGTGAGAATGAGTTGTATTATGTCGACTTGGCGTTCAACGGGCTTGTCTTTGGGTGCATGTATGCGTTGATGGCCGTCGGCCTCACGCTCGTCTACGGCCTCCTTCGCATCCTGCATATCGCCCACGCCGCGGTCTACGCCTTCGGCGCGTACGTCGCCGTTATCGTAGCAAACGCTACGGGCGGCATCGTCTTCGGCGTGATCGCCGCGATGGCGGCGGCGGCCGTTCTCGGCATCGTCATCTATCGCTTCCTGTACGAGCCGCTGCTTTCCTACCCTCCCTACATCCCCATGATTGCCTCCATCGGATTGCTGGTCTTCATGGAAGACGGTTTTCGCATCGCCTTCGGCGAGCAGGGGCTGACCTTCGCCCGCAATCCCTACCCGACGCAGCTGCATGAATTCCTCGGGCTGACCGTCAACACGGTGCAGATCGCGATCGTCATTGCGGCAACCGTCTGCCTCCTGCTGCTCGCCTCGTTTACCACCCGCACCAGGATCGGCATCGGCTGGCGTGCCACCGTGTCGGATCCACGCATTGCGGAGAGCTTCGGCGTCGATGCCATCAAGGTGCGTCATCTCAACTTCGCGATCGGCTCGGCGCTGGCCGGCCTTGCCGGAGCGCTGATCGGGCTCCTCAACAATTTTGTCGAGCCGACCATGGGTTTCGTCGTCAGCTACAAGGCCCTGGCCATCATCGTCGTCGGCGGGCTCGGCAGTCTCCGCGGTACGCTGATTGCAAGCCTGGCCTTGGGCCTGGTCGAGTCCTATGGCACCATTTTCGTGGGCCGTTTTCTCGATCGGGACGCCATCGCATTTTTGTTCCTGATCGCGGTCCTGATCGCCCGTCCGCGTGGTCTTGCCGGGATCAAGGCGGCATGAGCGCGTATGCCACGAGCGTGCTCGCGATCATGGGCATCAACATCATGCTGGCGGTGAGCCTCAACATGATCACCGGGTTCTGCGGTCAGTTCAGCCTGGGGCATGCGGCGTTCTACGGGGCGGGCGCCTATGGCGCCGCCTTTTTTGCGGCAGCCGGCGCCCCGCTGCCGCTTGCGCTCGCTGCCGGCATCATCGTTGCCGGGCTGCTTGGGCTTGTCGTCGGCTTTGCCGCGCTGCGCCTGCGCGCGGACTTCCTGGCAGTGACCACCATCGGCGTGAGCTTTCTGTTTGTCGGCTTTGTGCGCAAGCAGCCGTGGCTCGGCGCGGAAATGGGCATCAGCCGGATTCCGGCCTCAGGGCTCGGCAGCGAAGGCAACACGCTCCTCATCATCGCGTGCGCCCTCGTCACGGTCGTAGCGAGCCTCTACGTCGATCGCAGCTGGATGGGCTTTGCCTTTCGCGCCGTTGGAGACGACGAGGAGACCGCCCGCACAATCGCTATTCCGGTGTCCCGTTATAAGCTGGTGGCGTTCACCCTGGGCACTGCCATCGCCGGGCTCGCAGGCGGGCTCTACGCTTATTTCACCCAGTTCATCGTGCCCGATTCCTTCGGTTTCATCCTCTCCGTCGCGCTCATGGCGATGGTCGTGATCGGCGGCACCGGATCGACCCTGGGCGTGGTCGCGGCCGCGATCCTGCTCACGCTGCTCCCCGAAATATTCCGCTTCATCAACGAGTATCGGCTTTTGATCTTCGGCGGTCTGCTTGTCCTGGTCATGCGCTTTGCGCCGGGAGGACTCGCAGGACTTGCCCAAGCGTTGGCTCTCAGGCTGCGCAAATCATGACAGCGGCGCTGGAGATCGAGGCCGTGGCTATCAAGTTCGGCGGTGTGCAGGCCGTTGCCGGAGTAAGCTGCAGCATCGCTCGCGGCGAGATGGTCGGGCTGATCGGTCCGAACGGGGCGGGAAAGACCACGCTGCTGAAGATCATTGCCGGCGCCCTGGCGCCGGACTCCGGTCGGATCAAGCTCTCAGGAACGGATGTCACCCACTTTGCGACCGAGCGGCGCGTGCGCAAGGGCTTGGCTATCACCCACCAGATCGTGCGTCCGTTCCGTTCCATGAGCGTATTGGAGAACGTGGCGCTTGCCGCCGGGCATCGGCTGACCGCGCACCCTTTTGTCGCCCTGGTGCGCTATCGCCGTGAAGCCGAGGAAGCACGGGCACGCGCGATTCTTGCCACCGTCGGGCTTGCGGGCGTGGAGCACAGAGCTGTGGGCGCCCTGCCGCTCGGGCAGCTCAAGCGCCTGGAGCTGGCGCGGGCGCTCGCGGTCGAGCCGGTCCTCCTCCTGCTCGATGAGCCGTTGGCAGGGCTCAATCAGAGCGAAGCATCGCAACAGGCCGACGTCATCTCCGCGATCAATGCAGGCGGCATCACCACCGTGCTGATCGAGCACAACCTCACCGAGGTCCTGCGGGTGAGCCGCCGCCTGATGGTGCTGGACCAGGGAAGGATCATTGCAGACGGGGCGCCGCGCGAGGTCATGGCCGAAGCGCGCGTGCGCGAGGCCTATCTCGGCAAGGGGGAGGCACATGCTGCAGCTTGAAAATCTGAGCTGCGGCTATGGCGCGATCCGCGCCGTCGAGAATCTCAGCATCGATGTCGAGGTTGGATCAATGCTGGCGCTCATCGGCCCCAACGGGGCCGGCAAGACATCCACCATCATGGCAATCATGGGCCACACTACGGTTCACCAGGGTCGCATCCTGTTTGCGGGCCGTGACCTCACGTACGCCCGGCCTGTGGCGCGCGCTCCGCTCGGCATCGCGCTGGTCCCGGAAGGACGCAGGCTGTTCCCGGATCTGACGGTCGAGGAGAATCTTACCATCGGCGGCTACTGCCGCAGCATGGCGCAGGACAAGATCAATCGCGAGCGGGTGTACGAGGCGTTTCCGCGGCTGGGCGAGCGGCGAAGGCAAGCGGCGGGATTGCTCTCGGGCGGCGAGCAGCAGATGCTCGCCATGGGGCGTGCGCTCATGGCAGAGCCGAGGCTGCTGTTGATCGATGAGCTTTCCCTTGGCCTGATGCCGAAGGTCGTGGACCTCTGCTTCGAGGTGATCGAGCGCTTACGCCGCGATGGCTTGACCATCGTCCTGGTGGAGCAGAATACGACGCGCGCCCTCGAGTTTGCAGATGCCGTCTGCATTCTCGTCTCGGGCTCGGCGGTGTTCTTCGGGCCCGCAGCCACGGCGCGCGCAGATCCGCAGCTGTTCGAGCGCTACTTTGGCGGCCCGCAGCAGCACCATGCCTGAACTTGTAGGGTGGGCAAAATCGCCCTGCACGGTCTAAATTGTTTACTCTATCTATTGAGCGATTTTGCCCACGCGGGAAGCAAGCGCGCGGCGAACCGCGTGGGCAAAGGCGCGTTTGATGTTGAGCGAGTTCAGAGGGCTTTTGCGCGCCTTTGCCCACCCTACGATTCTGCAGCATGCTCCAGAGATGAGGCGGCAAGAGGCGACCCGATGCGACGCATTCTGAGGGAGCGCGATGTTGAAGCGGCGGTGAAGGGCGGCGCGGTGTTTGCGGCGGGCGGAGGCGGCTGGGCAGATCACGGACGCATGCTGGGCACGGCCGCGGTCAACGCCGGCGAGCCGGAGCTCGTGAGCGCGGACGAGATTCCCGACGACGCCTGGATCGCGACTGCCGCAGCGATCGGTGCGCCTGCGGGTACGACGCAGTGGCAGATGCTCGGTGTCGATTACATCAAGGCGGTGGAGCTTGCGCAACGCGAGCTTGGTGCCCCGATCCATGGTTTGATGATCGGACAGAACGGCAAGTCGAGCACGCTCAACGGCTGGCTGCCTGGCGCGGTGCTCGGCACCAAGGTGGTCGATGCAGTCGGCGACCTGCGCGCGCACCCCACCGGCGACATGGGCTCGATTGGGCTCGCCAACTCGCCCGAGCCGATGATCCAATCCGCCGTGGGAGGCAACCGCGCCAACGATGCCTACATCGAGCTCGTGGTGCGCGGAGCAACCGCGCGGATCTCTCCCATCCTGCGACGTGCCGCTGACATGTCGGGCGGCTTCATTGCCTCGTGCCGCAATCCGGTCCGCGCCTCCTATGTCAAGGCTCACGCTGCGCTGGGCGGCATCTCGATCGCGCTGGCATTGGGAGAGGCGATCATCGCCGCGGAGAAGAAGGGCGGCGCTGCGGTGATCGATGCGATCTGCAAGGCGATGAAGGGCGCCGTCATCGGCCAGGGCAAGGTCACGCGCAAGGCGGTGCAATATACCGGCGAAGCTTTCGACATCGGAACGCTGCGCGTCGGGGCGGGAGCAGGCGAGCTCGTGCTGCACGTGATGAACGAGTATATGGCGGTCGAGGACGCCGCAGGTAAGCGCCTCGCAAGCTATCCCGATGTGATCGCCACGCTCGACCGGGACGGGGTGCCTGCAAGCGTCGGCGAGATCGGGGAGGGGATGGAGCTCTTGGTGCTGCGCATTCCCAAGGACGTGATCCCGCTTTCCTCCAGCGTCACCGACCCTTCGGTGTACCCGGTGTGCGAGAAGGCGCTGGGCATCAATCTTAGCGACTATGCCTTGGGTCGGGGAGCGAAGCGATGAAGCGTTCGTTCTCCGTCACTTCGGGTTCTAGCCTGCGCTGCAAGGGCTGGCGGCAGGAAGGGCTGTTGCGGCTTCTGGAGAACGTGCTCGCTGTGGGAGAGGATCCGGACAACCTCGTCGTCTATGCCGCGCTCGGCCGCGCCGCGCGCGACTGGCCCTCGCACGATGCCATCGTCGCAACGCTCAAGACGATGAACGAGGGGGAGACCCTCATCGTGCAATCGGGCAAGCCGATCGGCATCATCCGCACCCACGCCAAGGCGCCGTTGGTGCTGATGGCCAATTGCAACCTCGTCGGCCAGTGGGCGAAAGCCGAGACCTTCTACGAGCTGGAGAAAAGGAATCTGATCTGCTGGGGCGGTCTCACCGCCGGCGACTGGCAATACATCGGCTCCCAGGGCGTCATTCAGGGCACCTACGAGATATTCATGCGCATCGCCGAGCGCCATTTCGGCGGTGATCTCGCGGGCCGGTTCGTGCTCACCGCCGGACTCGGCGGAATGGGTGGCGCGCAGCCCCTTGCCGGCACAATGGCCGAAGCCGCCATCCTGTGCATCGAGGTCGATCCTGCCCGCATCGCCAAGCGGATCGAGATCGGTTATCTCGACACCCAAGCGCAGACGCTTGACGCCGCTCTTGCCATGATCGATGCGGCGCGGACCGATCGGCGCGCGCTCTCGGTAGGTCTCTGCGGCAATGCCGCCGAGGTCTACCCCGAGATCGCGGCCCGCGGCACCGTGCCCGACATCGTCACCGATCAAACCTCCGCGCACGATCTGGTCTATGGATACGTGCCCGCCGGTCTCTCGCTCGATCAGGTCCGCGCGCTGCGCGAGAGCGACCCGCAGCGCCTGATGACGGAATCCACGCGCTCCATCGTCAAGCATGTGGGTGCGATGCTGGCCTTTCAGAAGTCCGGCGCGGTCGTGTTCGACAACGGCAATCTGATCCGCACCCAGGCCAAGGCGGGGGGCGTGGAGAACGCCTTCGACATCCCGATCTTCACCGAGGCGTTTCTGCGGCCGCTGTTTGCGCGTGCGATCGGCCCCTTCCGCTGGATCGCGCTCTCCGGCGATCCCGACGACATTCGCAAGATTGACGACCTGCTGCTGCAGCGGTTGGGCGCGAACCATATTGTTTCCAATTGGGTGAAGCTTGCGCGCGAGCGGATCCCGTTCCAGGGCCTGCCTGCCCGCATCGCCTGGCTCGGGCATGGGGAGCGCACCGAGCTCGGCCTTGAAGTTAACCGCATGGTGCGCGAGCAGGGGCTCTCCGGCCCGATCGCATTCACCCGCGACCACCTCGATGCCGGCGCCATGGCGCACCCCAACATCATGACCGAGAACATGCGCGACGGCTCGGATGCGATAGCGGACTGGCCGCTGCTCAACGCTCTGGTGAATTGTGCCTCGCAGGCCGATCTTGTTGCCATTCATTCCGGCGGCGGAGGCTATGCCGGCTACATGACCAGCGCTGGGGTAACGCTCATTGCCGATGGTTCCGATGCCGCCGAGGAGCGGCTGCGGCTTACACTGACCAACGACACCTCGACCGGGGTGATGCGCTACGCCGATGCGGGATACGCCGAATCCTTCGACGAGATCGCGCGCGGCAACATCAATTATCTGCGTTTGTCGTCGCAGTGAGGGCAGGGCTATCGCGAATGGACCAAGCGGCGCAGCTAGCTCCGCAACACCTCCCCCTTTCAGGGCCCTTTTAGGGGGAGGTATCGTGAGCGACCAGAGCATGCGCGCCCTTCTGGCGAAGCTCGAAGCCTGCGGAGAGCTGCGCCGGGTGAAGCGGTCAGTCGATCCTCGCTTCGAGCTCGCTTCGGTCCTCTCCCTGCGCAAGGATGGCCCGGCACAGCTGTTCGAGCATGTGCTTGGCCACGCTATTGCGGTCGTAGGCAATCTGCTGAATTCGCGCGAGCGCATCGCGCAGGCGCTGGGCGTTGCCCGCACCGAGCTCCACGGTTTTTGCGTCGCCGCTTTGCGCTCCCCGATCGCGCCGGCGGTAGCGTCGCAGGCACCGATGCAAGCCGTCGAGCATCGCCGCGATATCGACCTTGCCAAGCTTCTTCCAGTGCCGACCTGGTTCGAGCGCGAGGCCGGCCCCTATATCAGCGCCGGCGTGATCGTTGCCAAAGATCCCGAGACAGGAGCGCGCAACGTCTCTATTGCGCGCCTGCGCCTCGAAGGCGGCGCGCGCCTGATGGCCGGGATCGCGCATAATCATCATCTCTACCGGCTGGCGCAGAAGGCAAAGGCGCTTGGCCGTCGGCTCGAAGTTGCGGTCGCCATCGGCAATCACGCGGCGGTGCTGCTGGCCTCGCAGATGTATCTGGATCTCGGCGAGGACGAGCTCGCCATCGCCGGCGCGCTGCTGCGCGAGCCGCTGCGGCTGATCAGGTGCCGGACGGTCGATGTTGAAGTGCCGGCTGAGGCGGAGATCGTGCTCGAGGGCGAGCTGCGGCCCGACGAGCTGATCGAGGAGGGGCCGGTTTCGGAATTCCCCGGGTTTTATGTGTCCTATGGTCCCGGCCTTGCAGTCGACATCGGCTGCGTGACCCATCGTGCCGACGCAGTGTATCAGGCGATCCTTCCCGGGTTTGCCCCGGAGCATTGCCTCCTCGGCGCCGTGGCGATCGAGGCCGTGCTCAGCCATGCGCTCCAGCGGGTTATCCCGTGCGTGCGCCGCGTCCTTGTCACCGATGGAGGCATGGGACGGCTGCATGCGATCATCAGCATGCACCGGCCGGCGCTTGGGGAAGGCAAGCGCGCGCTTCTCCTTGCGATGGGGCAGGTCAATCTGCTCAAGCTCGTGATCGCGGTCGAAGCGGACATTGACCCCGAGGACTGGACGCAGGTGGAATGGTCGCTGGCGGCGCGCTTCCGCGCTCGCGAGGATCTGATCGTGCTGCCCGGCGTCAAGGCGGACCGCTGCGACCCCGTGCACGAGAGTGCGACCGTCACCAAGATCGGCATGGTCGCGACCACGCGTCCCGGCGATGGCGCCGCCGGCAGCCGCTCGGAGCTTGCGTCTCCGCCGTTTGATGTGCTCGAGCTCGTGCGCAAGGACCTCGATCAGTATTAGAAATAACTACGAGCTACGCGTCACGACGGCTTGCGCTTGAGCGGATCCGGGCCGTACTGATTGTTGCCGTCGCTGCCGCGGCGAAATCCGAGCACCACCAGGAATGTCAGCACGATGACGCTGGTGCCGAGCAGAAAGATGGTTTCCAGCACCCCCATCCGGTCGGGGTTGCCGGTCATCGCCAAGAGGTTGGTGATCATGAGCACCACGTTTGGCACCACCAGCCATCCCACGAGAAAGCCCGATTGGTTGATATCGTGCAGGCGTTTCACCATACCATGGCGGCGGGATAAAGCAGGACAAGGTCGATGACGAAGCTCAGAGCGCGCACCGGGAGCGGGTCCGACGGCATCGGGGTAAAAGGGACGCCCAGCCCGAGCCTAAGCCCCAGCTCTACTGCGAGCACGCTCAACGAGCCGATCCAATAGGTCGTGCGATTGATGCGGCCTTCCGGGCTGATGAAGAGATTGACGACGTCCATCTCACCTCCATCCCCTCATTCCGGGGCCGCGAGCATAGCAAGTAGGGCGGATCAGCTTAGCGCGTCATTCCGGGTCGCTGGCAAGTCGGTCTCACCGACTTGCCACGTAGAGGATTTTGAGGCGCCTAATGCGCCCTACCTGCGCGCGGAGCTTGCGTCCACGAAATTTGCAGCAGCACTCGCGACCCGCTAGTTTGTTCTGTATTCCCAAGATCGAGGTGCACAATGACGTCTGGTCGTACCGCCAGCTCCTTTCTCGCCGCCGTCCTCACCGCCGCTGCCTCTGTGCTCGGCCTCGTGCCGTGGACATTCTCCGGCGCAGCGCAAACCGGCCGGCCGCTGGAGAAGATCACCTTTCTCCTGGACTTCGTTCCATACGGCAAACATGCGCCCTTTTACGTGGCCATGGACAAGGGCTTCTGGAGGGATGCGGGCTTCGACGGAAAGATCGTAGGCGGGGAGGGGTCGGCCACCACGATCTCGTCGTATGCAGCCGGCGCGGTCGATTTTGCCTTTGCCGATACGCCCAACCTCATCATCGCCCGCTCGCGCGGCGTAAAGGTCAAGGTTGCCGGGATCATCCACGACAAGTCGCTCTACGCAATCGGCACGCTCACCGAGAACCACATCAACTCTCCCCAGGATCTCAAGGGCAAGCGGATCGGAGCCCCGGTCGGCGATGCCGGGCGCAACCTGTTTTCCGGCTTTGCCAAGCTCAACGGCCTCGATCCGGCGTCGGTGCAATGGGTGGACATGACGGCACCGGCCCGCGCGGCGAGCTTGGTGCTCGGCCAAGTCGATGCGGTGTCGCTGTTCTTGACCGAAACGCCGACCTTTGCCGCCAAGGCGAAGGAGGTAGGCAAGACATGGGAGGACTTGCCCTATGCGGACTTTGGCTTCGATCTCTACTCCTCCGGCCTGCTGGTGCGAGAGGAGCTCATCGCCAAGAACCCCGACCGCGTGCGCCGGTTCGTGGAATCCACGCTGAAGGCCTGGGCCTGGTCGATCGAGAACCCGCAGGAGGCGCTTGCGATCTTCAGCAAATACAACCCCGCAGTCGATCCAAATCAGGCGCGCGAGCATTTCCGCATTGCGATCCGCCATCTGATGACGGACACGGCCAAACGTGAAGGCATCGGCTACATCGATCCCGCCAAGATGAAGCGCACCGTGGAGATCGTCTCGCAATATTTCAACATCCTGGGCGTTGCCCCGGAGGATGTCTACACCAACGCCTTCACGCCGAAGCTCTTCCCCAAGGAGGCCGCGTTTTAGCAGCCAAACTCGCGCCTGTATTTATGACTTGCCGCTCGCGAGCGGGGCCAAGTGCTCCGTGCCGGTGGGGACGTGATTGGCGGTGCGCAAGGTCTCCGGATCCCAACGCGAGAGCCTGCGCTCGTTGGCGATCTGCGCCGAGCAATCCTGGGTGCGCTCGGTGAGCGGGCGCTCGCGCCTCTCCCATTCCTGGAGCGCCCTCGGCACGGACGCCGCCGTTGCAAGCGCAACTGCGAGCGCGAGCGCGTTCATCATCGCGGTGCCCGCGCCCTGGCCCAGCGTTGGAGTCATGGCGTGCGCCGCATCACCGACGATGGCCACGTTTCCGGCCGACCAGCGGCTCAGCTTCGTGGTCTCGTACGCATCATAGCGTCCTCCGACCGTAAGCTTGCGGATCACCAGCGCGAGCTGCGGAAAGGCCTCGATCCAGATCTCGGTCCGCAGCGGGATCGCGGTCGCTTCCTTGTCGGCGACCGGGGCCATCATCGCCAGATAGAGGTCCCGCCTGTTGCACGGCACGTAGAGGATGCGCAGGGGGCGAGGCTGCATGTTCCAGAAGTCGATGACGTGATCCCACGCGCCCGGCCCAAGCTCGTGGGTCAGGCGCGGCGCGAGCACGCGCACGATGCCGTCGCTGCAGATCTTGCGCTCCTGCAGGAGCCCGAGCGAGTCCCTCACCTTTGAGCCGACGCCGTCGGCGCCGATCACCAGGTCTGCGTGGAGCTCGCGCCCGTCGGTGGTCAGCAAGCTGCCCGCGGGCGTCGCCGCCTTGACCTCGGAGCCGACGATGATCTCGATACCCTCGCGCTGCGCGACCCGCAGGAGCGCCGCATAGAGATGCTGACGCGTCATGGTGAGCATGCGCGTCCCCTTATCCGGCGTGAAGCAGTATTCCGCGATCAATTTGCCGTCGTGGCGGGTCTCGTAGCAGATCCCCTCGTGCGCTCCCGCGAGCACATCCTCATAGGCGCCGAGCGCGGCGAGCACACGCAGTCCGTTTTCCCAGATGAAGATTCCTGCCCCGAATGCGCGCAGCTCGCGGCTCGCTTCGTGGATGCGCACGCTCCAGCCGCGCTGAGCGAGCGCGATCCCTGCTGCCAGGCCCGCAAATCCCGCGCCGGCGATTTCAGCGTGACGCTGCGTGCTCATCTGCGCTACGCTGCCCTCGGAAACGTCGCTGGAGTATGATGCATGAGCCCGTCAGAGAAAGCCAAAGCAGGGGGATTTTTCCGGCCGCGCCGGCTGGGGCACGCCAATCTGTTCGTCAGCGATTATGAGCGTGCGTCCCAGTTCTATCAAACCGTGGTGGGCTTCGAGGAGGTCTATCGTCAGCCCGACAACAGGGCGAGCTTTCTCAGCAACGGCAACACCTATCACGACCTCGGCCTCACCGATGTCCGCAGCAAGTATGCCGCCAAGGACCAGAAGCCAGGGATGTGGCATCTCGCCTTCGAGCTCGAAACCGAGACCGACCTGGTCGACGGCTACAATCGAGCCAAGGCGGCCGGCGTCGAGTTTGCCTTCGTCATGGATCACGACGTCGCCCGCTCGGTTTACAAGCATGATCCCGACGGCAACATGGTCGAGATCTATGCCGACGTGGAAAAGGACTGGCGCGCGTTGCGCCACGGGGTGATCATCAAAGAAAAGCCGAAATGGGTTCCGGGCGTGACCTCGGTCCCCAACAGGGAAAAGAATTACCCCGATAGTCCGGAACTCGTGGTCGTCGAGCGCGCGCTCTTCCATCCCAAGAAGGTCACCCATGTGGCGCTGGTGGCGGAGAATTTCGAGGGCATGTTCGACTATTACGTCGAAATCGTCGGCCTCGAGCCGCTGAGCGGGGAAAGAAGCGGGGCATCTGCCGTTCTGCGCGGAAGCGCAAGCACGGGCGACGTGACGCTCTATCGGCGATCGGCGGAGCTTCCCCCCGGCTTGCATCATGTCGGCTTCGAGGTCTGGGACGAGGCGGACTTGCAGCGCTCGATCAAGGCTTTGCCCGGCTCCGGAATTGCGCTCGAGCGGGAGGTAGACCATCCGGCCCGCCACAGCGTGACCATCAGGGATCCCGACGGCCTGCGCCTGCAATTCTTCGTCAATCGCGACTGGGTGCCCGCGGCCATTGCCAAGGCCGGCCGGGATGAAGCCCCCTATCTGCTGTAAGCCAAGGACTTCAATCCATGCCCAAGCCAGTGCCGCAGCCCGATCAGGCGCTGCTCGATGATCTCGTCGTCGCCAACCGCGTCCTCTATCACAAGAATATTGTCGATGGGCTCGGGCACGTCAGCGTGCGCCACGACAAGGACCCGCAAATGTACGTGCTCGCGGCGGAGCGCGCGCCCGGCCTGGTGCAGCGCGAGGATCTCGCGGTCTATGATCTCGACAGCAATCCGCACACCTTGCGCGAGCGACGCCCCTACAATGAGCGCTTCATCCACGGCGAGATCTACAAAGCCCGTCCGGATGTGCACTCGGTCGTGCATTGCCACACGCCGGCGCTGGTGACGTTCTGCGTCTGTCAGATTCCGTTGCGGCCGCTCTATCACATGAGCGGCTTTCTCGGACGCGGGGTCGCGCGCTTTGAGATCCGCGAAGTTGCAGGGATGACGGACATGCTGTGCTCCACCCCGCAGCTTGGGGCGGCGCTGGCCAGATCGCTCGCCGACAAGCAGGTCGTGCTGATGCGCGGTCACGGCGCCACCATGGCCGGACAGTCGATCAAGCATGCGGTATTTCGCGCGATCTACGCCGCGCTCAATGCCACCATGCAGATGGATGCGATGCGGCTCGGCGAGGTGACCTATCTCGCCGACGAGGAGGCGATGAAAGGCATGGAGATCAACGACCGCTTCGTCGATCGCTCCTGGTCGCTGTGGAAGCACGAGGCCATGGGCGCAGCGCCCGTGCCGTCATCCTGAAGATGCCTGCGACGGTTCGCGGATAAACGCGTCCACCGCGGCGTTGAACTGCGCCGGCTTCTCCAGATAGGGGAGGTGGCCGCATGCCTCCCACACCATCATCTTTCCCCTGGGCAAGCGCGCGGCATGGCGCTCTGCCTCCTCGATCTCGCCGCGGATGTCCTGGCGGCCCCAGATCATCAGCGTCGGGGCGGCGATCTCATTGAGACGCGGGGCCACGTCATATTGTACCAGCGCCTCCATGCTCATGATCCCGCGGATGCGCCGCTCATAGCGGTCGCGGGTCTCGGGCAGCCCGTAGAGCGTGAGCTGAATGAGCGGCAGGGCGGGCGGAATGCTGGCGGGATCGAAGACGAGATTGCGCATGCGCCGCTCGCATCGCTCGAGCGTCGGATCCGCCATCGCCGCAATCCCGTTGGCGAGCGATTGCTGGTACATGCCGTGCAGGAACGCCGGCGAATTGAGCGCCGGCCCGCAGCCAACGAGAATCAGACGCTTCACTCTGGCACCGAGCCGCAAGGCCAGGTGGCACGCGATATTCGCGCCGAAGGAGCTGCCGACGACACAGAGCCGTCGCAGACCAAGGTGGTCCGCCAGCGCTACGAGGTGGTCCAGGATGGATTCGTGCGGCGGCCCTTCGCGGTAGCTGCCTTCGCCGGTGAGACCATAGCCAAGGAGGTCGGGAGCAACCGCCATGCGCTCTTGGCCCAGCGTCTCGACGTTCCACAGCCAGGAGTCCGCGCCGACGCCCACGCCATGGATCAACAGCACGCCGTACTCGCCCTGGCCATGCTCAAAGAAGCGGGTGCGTACGCCGGCAACGTCGGCAAACGACGCGCGCATGCCGCCGCCTATGAAAGTCGCGCCTTGAGGCGCGGCGCAGCGAAATCGAGCATGGCCCGCAGCTTCAGCGGCAACAGGGCTTGGCCTGCGTGGATGAGACTGACGGGTACCTTCGGCGGCTCGAACTCGCGCAGCGCAAAGACCAGCGCACCGCTGCGAATTGCGTCGGCGACCTGATATGAGAGCACGCGTGTGAGCCCCAGTCCCGCAATGGCGGCATCGATCGCCGCTTCCGCTGTGTTGACGGTGAGCCGCGAATGTACTGCGACCGAGATCTTGCCTTTTCCGCGGGGAAAGAACCAGGCATCGGGAGATGTCGTCCCGCTGAAAGTGATGCAGTCATGCCTGCGGAGCTCGTCGGGCTTCTTCGGCGTGCCGCGCGCGGCAAAATAGGCGGGACTGCCGCAGACCACCCGCCCGATCGAGCCGACGCGGACGGCCACAAGGCTGCTGTCGGGCAACTCGCCGATGCGAACCGCGAGATCCACATGCTCCTCCTGGAGATTGATCAGGTGATCGGCCAGGCGAAACCGCGCGTCAATCTCCGGATGCGCCGCGAGGAATTCCAGCACGACCGGCAACACGTGGAGGCGCCCGAACACGATCGGCGCGGTGATGATCAGCTCGCCTTTGGGCGCGCTGTACTCGCCCGCTGCGGCGCGCTCGGCTTCGCCGATCTCTTCGAGAATGCGCTTGCACGCCGCGACGTAGGAGCGACCGGCGCCGGTGAGGATGAGCCGCCGGCTGGTGCGGTTGAGGAGCCGGGTGCGCAGATGCCGCTCCAGCTCCGAGACTTTTCGGCTGACCGTCGCAAGCGGCACGCCCAGCTTGCGCGAGGCTGCGGAAAGGCTGCCGGCATCGACCGCGGCCAGCACAACCGACATGGCTTCAAGTCTGTCCATGCATCCTTCTCGGGTTGGCCTCGTATCCCGATATCCTTCCACTTTATGGGAGGATAACTCCATATCCTAGAGGATAGCGATGAAATATGGATGGATTAGTTAACTGCAGCCGAGCACTCAATCCTGATAAGGAGAGGCTCCCATGGAGACGCACGCGTATTCCAGCGACATCGCCTTTTCGCCGGCGATCAAGGCGGTGCAGGCCCGCAAGGGCTCGCGTCAGGCGTATCGTCGCATGGAGGACCGCGGCTCCTGGCCGACGCGGATCACCCCCGATTTAGCTGCCTTCATCGAAGCGCAGACCAGCGTTTTTCTCGCGACCGCCAGCGCGGATGGACAGCCCTACATCCAGCATCGGGGTGGGCCGGCCGGCTTCCTGCGCGTGCTCGATGAGCGAACGATCGGGTTTGTCGATTTCTCCGGCAACCGGCAATTCATCACCCAGGGCAATCTCGCGGAGAACCCCAAGGCCCACCTGTTTCTCATTGATTATGCCCACCGGCGTCGGGTCAAGCTTTGGGGCGAGGCGCGCGTGGTGGAAGGCGACACGGAATTGACCGCGAAGCTGATGCCGCAAGGCTACAAGGCGCGCCCCGAGCAGGTGATCCTCTTCACCGTCTCCGCCTGGGACGAAAACTGCTCGCAGCACATTCCGCAACGTTTTGAGGCGGCTGATGCAGCAGCCGCGCTGGCGCAGCGCGATGCGCGTATCGCCGCGCTGGAGGCGGAGGTCGATCGGCTGCGGGAGATGGCGACGGTCGCTTGTGGTCCGACCAACCTGCGAGAGCTGCCGGCACCCTAATGCGGCTTCAGCGCTGCAATTTTTTCCAGCAGGCGGGGCATGTCCACCGGTTTGGTATCGAACTCGTCGCAGCCCGCCGCGAGTGCCTTCTCCCTGTCGCCGCTCATTGCGTTCGCGGTCAGAGCGATGACCGGAATGCGGCTGGTGGCCGGGTCGGCTTTGATCCGCCGGGTCGCCTCCTCGCCGTCGATATCGGGCAGCGTGAGGTCCATGAGAATGAGGTCGGGCTGCTCGGAGCTCGCCATGGTAATGCCCTGCGTCCCGTTGGTCGCAACTACCACGGTGAACCCCGCCCGCGAGAGCCGGTTTTTCAGCATGTAGACGTTGTCGTCATTGTCCTCGACATAGAGAATCTTCATGCGACCCTCGCACTCTGGCGTTTGACGCACTTGCTTATCTCGCGAGTAAGTTGACGCAACATTTCGTCGCGGTCGCTCTTTTGAATGATGCGCTCGACACCGCCGTTGAGGCGGTCGCGGTCCTCGTCGGTGAGGTCCTTCGCGGTGATCACCACCACCGGGATATCCTGCCAGTCCGGGCGTGCCCGCACGTTGTCGAGGAACTCGAACCCGTCCATCTTCGGCATCATCAGGTCGAGAATGATCACATCAGGTCGCGTGGTGGTGAGCGTTTCCACCGCAACCTGGCCGTTCTCCGCCTCGGTCACCCGCCACCCGATCGGCTCCAGCGCCTGGCGTACCCCGCGGCGCACCAGCTCATCGTCATCGACTAAAAGGGCGTGTCCCGCGGCCGAGCCGCAGATAGCGGTCAGCGTCTCGATGAGCTTGCTGCGGTCTACGGGTTTTACCAGATAGTCCGCTGCCCCCAGCGCATAGCCCCGGTTCTTCTGGTCGACGATCGACATCAGCACGACCGGAGTGCTTGCGAGCGCCCGATCGCCCTTGATGGCGGCAAGCACCGTCCAGCCGTCGAGATCGGGCATCATGATGTCGAGCGTCACGGCTGCGGGCCGCAATTCCCGCACCAGCCGCAGCCCCTCCTGGCCGCCGCGCGCCGTGACCACGGCGAAGCCCGACCGTTGCAGGTGCCGCTCAACGAGATCGCGCGTGGTCGCATCGTCGTCCACGACCAGAATCAGCGGCTCTTCCGTTCCGCCCATCGGATGCGCGCGCTGCGCACGCGCTTGTCGAGGCGCCTCCCTCGCCAGCCCTTCGCTCGGCGCCGTTCGCGGCAGGCGGATGGTGAAGGTCGAGCCCTTTCCCTGCTTGCTTTCAACGGAAATGTCGCCGCCCATCATCTGGCAGAAGCGTTTGCTGATCGCGAGGCCAAGTCCGGTGCCGCCGTATTTGCGGGTGGTGGACGCATCGGCCTGGGAGAATTCCTGGAACAGCTTGCCCATCTGCTCGGCGGTCATGCCGATGCCGGTGTCGGCGACCGCGATGGTGACCCAGTCGCGGCCGTCCTCTTCCCCTTGCCGCGCGTCGATGGTGATGGTGCCGTGCTCGGTGAACTTGTTGGCGTTGCTCAACAGGTTCAAGAGCGCCTGTCGCAGCCGCATCTGATCGGCATACATCGTCCCGATCCCAGCGTCGCAATTGACCGCGAGCTGATTGGCATTCTTTGCCGCCAGCGGCTCGATGGTCTTGACCGCGCCGGAGATCAGCGGAGCAAGCGCGAAATGCTCGAGCTGCAGCTCCATCCGCCCGGCCTCGATCTTTGAGAGGTCGAGGATGTCGTTGATCAGAGCGAGCAAGTGCCGAGCCGCGCCGAGCACGCGATCCAGCGGCTCCAGGTCCTGCCGCAACGCCTCGGCATCCTCCCGCAGCATCTCGGTGACGCCGATGATGGCATTGAGCGGCGTGCGCAGCTCATGGCTCATATTGGCGAGGAACTGCGACTTGTGCTGGCTTGCTTCCGCCAGCTGCCGGCTCTTGTCCTGGATTTCGTCGAACAGCCGCACGTTCTCGATAGCGATTGCCGCCTGATCGGCGAAGGTCGACACCAGCTCGATCTGCTTGTCGGTGAACGGTCGTACCTCCGATCGCGTCAATCCCAGGACGCCGATCGGGACGCCCTCTCGGAGCATCGGTACTGCAAGCATGGTGCGAAAGCCCCCCAATTCCTGCGCCTTCGCCCAGGTGTATTCCGGGTCGGCCTGCACATCGGGAATATGAATGCTCCGACCTTCCAGCAGGGCTCGCCCCGTGGCCGTCCCGCGCTCCGGCACGATCGGGACAGTTCTCACATAGTCCATGAATTCGGGTGAGAAGCCGTAAGCTTCGGCGCGAAAGAACACTCCGCCCTGCCGCCGAGTGATGGTGGCCTTGTCGGCAGCGCAGAGACGGGCGGCCGATTCGACCAGCGTTTGCAGCACCGACCTGAGATCGAAAGTCGAGCGGCTGATGACCTTGAGCACATCGGCGGTGGCGGTCTGTTGGTGCAGCGATTCGCGAAGCTCGTTGAGCAGGCGGGTATTCTCGATCGCGATGACCGCCTGCGCGGCAAAGTTTGTCACAAGCTCGATCTGCTTGTCGGTGAACGGACGCACCTGCTGACGGTAGGTGGCAAAGCAGCCGACAAGCTCATTCTCCCGCAGCATCGGGACATTGAGGATAGTCCGAAAGCGTCCCAGCTTGACGGCAGCGACGAACACGGGCTCGCCCTCGATAAAGGCCGGTTCCGTTGTGACATCGGCAATATGAACGGTCTGCCTGGTCTCAGCCACACGACCGAGCGCAGTGCCTCGACCCGGCCGTTGCGGCCCCCGCCGCCAATACTCAGCAAACGCCGGCGGAACGCCGAACATCGCGGCCGCCCGCCACGCATCATCTTCGAACCGGAAGAGAACTCCGAAGCTTGCATCGCAGATGCGCACCGCGTTTGCCAGCATGGCGTCGAACACCGGGTCGAGCTCGCCCGGCGAGCTGCTGACGATTTTGAGCACTTCGGAGGTCGCCGTCTGCTGCTCCAGCGCTTCGCGGAGCTCGCGCGTGCGCGCCTGCTCGGCCTCGAACAGGCGCACGTTCTCGATCGCGATCAGCGCCTGGTCGGCAAAAGTCGTGACCAGCTCGATCTGCTTCTCCGTGAATGGCTGGACGACGGTGCGAACCATTATGATCACGCCGATCGCGACCTGGTCGCGTAACAACGGAACGCCAAGCACCGTGGGATAGCCGGCTGGGTTGCCTGTCATGCTCAGCGTGTATTCCGGATCCGCGAATGCATCCGCGATGTGAATCGTACGCCGCTCGAGCGAAGCGCGGCCGCACACCGAACCACGATCCGGAGTGATCGGATTTTCCCGCAGGTATTGGATCCGCTCTGAATCGCCGTCGCTCGCAGCGGCCACGTGATAACGGCCGCCCTCTAGCCGCATGATGTAGGCTTGCTCGCAGCCGCAGAGCCGCTGCGCCGTCTGGACAATCCTGTCGAGCACGGGTTGCACATCCGAGGGCGAGCGAGAGATGACATCCAGGACGTCACTGATCGCGGTCTGATACTCGAGCGATTCCTGGACCTCCTTTGTGCGCGTCTGCACCTCGTCGAACAGCCGCACATTCTCGATCGCAATCACCGCCTGGTCGGCAAACGTGGTCACCAGCTCGATCTGCTTTTCGCTGAATGGCCTTACTTCCGTGCGCTGTAATACGATCACGCCGATCGGCATACCTTCACGTAGCAGCGGCACCCCCAACATTGTCCTGAAGCTGCCTAGCTTTGCCACCTCGGGAAATTCGTATTCGGGGTCGGCGAGCACATCGGCGATTTGAATCGGTCGCCCTTCCAACGCGGTCCGTCCGACACATGACCCACGCCCCGGTGCAAGCGGCAGGGTGGGCATGGATTGCTTGATCAACTCGTGTTCGTTCTTGGAATAGCCGCAGCTTGTGGCCCAACGGTACACTTCACCGTCGCGCCGGTAGAGCCACACGTGGTCTGCCTCGCAAAGCCGGGCTGCCGACTCTGCCAGCGTGTCAAGGACCGCCTGCAGGTCGAAGGCCGATCGGCTGATGACCTTGAGCACGTCTGCGGTGGCCGTTTGCTGCTGCAGCGATTCGCGAAGCTCGTTGAGCAGCCGCGTGTTCTCGATGGCGATGGCGGCTTGGCTGGCAAAGTTCTGAACCAGCTCGATTTGCGCCTGTGAGAAAGGGCCCACCCGCGCGCGCATGACGACTATTACCCCGATGACGACCTCGTTGCGGATCATCGGGACGGCGAGACCGCCGCGCCAGCCTCCGGCCAGCGCAATGTCTGGGGCGTACTCGGGATCGCTCAGGACATCGGGAACATGGACGATCGTTCGACTGAGAATGGCGCGCCCCGTGAGCTGTTGGCGGCCTGGCCGCATTGGGTACATCCGCTTTACGGCCGCCAGCGCTTCCGGCGTGTAATTGTGGACGGCAGCGACGTGCGTCAGCTCGCCGTCGAATGTGTTCACGGCACCGATCACGCCGTCGCAGAGCTTGACGGCGCTGCGCACGATCGTGTCAAAGACCGGCTGCACGTCGGTCGGCGAGCTCGAGATCACGCGCAGGATTTCGCTGGTCGCCGCTTGCTGCTCACGCGCCTCGGCGAACTCTCGGGTCCGGCGGTCGAGCTGCTCTTCCAGGTTGGCGGCTGAGGAACCGCGCTTGCGCGCAGCTGTTGGCTCCTTACGGCGTTTGAGCTTCGTCGTCTTGCGTCGGGGTGGTTTCATGGCTGCACAGCCCGTCGCTGGGCGGACCTAGCCAGCGGGCACGCCGCCAGCACAATCGATGCGACGAGTGGCCACCCTCTCATGAATCCCCCGCACCATGCTCGGAACCGCGCCAGGGACGTGAAATGTACCACACCGGCGGGAAGGCGGCACGTCTAGGCCAAGCTCAATTCGCTTTCCCGCGCCACGCGCTCATGCGGTTCGTTGGCGCTCTTGATGCGATACTCACGCTCACCATCGCGATCCGGAAGAACTTTAATCACTTCATAGACACCACCTGGCACATTCCGACTGGCTGCCGGCTTGAGGGTGACAGTGTCCCCGACCTTGAACTTGTGGGGCATCGTTCTCGCCTTTCCGCGGTTGCAGGCACGAGGATACCCCTTTCGTTCAGAAGCCGCCAACGGTTGCCGCACAAGCGGCAGCGATGGAGCCAGCGCTGCTCGCTGCCTCGCACTTGGGCCTCGCACTTGGGCTGGACGGTGCCGATGCCGGGAGTTAGGTTGGCGAGAGAGTTGCGGCAATGCAGGGGCGGGTTTCAAACCCGCCCCTACAAGCACGCTCGCGGCCCCGGAATGACAAAATCAGGGGGCAGGCGCGCGTTTGCATCCCACGAGCCGGAACGAGGTCAAAATGGCAAGCAGTCTCAGTGAAGCGCAGGTCGGGCATTTTCGTCGCGAGGGCTATGCTTCACCCTTCGATGCGATCAGCAGCGAAGAGGCCGCAGCCTGCGTTGCGAAGCTCGACAGCTATGACGCAATTCTGGGCGGAGAATGCCAGAAGCATCTCAAAATCAAAGCCCACGTCGCAGCGCCCTGGATCGTCGAGCTGGCGCGCAATCCAAAAATTCTTGATGCGGTCGAGTCGATCATCGGGCCGAACATCCTGCTGTTCGGCGCATCGATGTTCTCAAAGAAAGCGCACGATGGTCGCTTCGTGTCGTGGCACCAGGATGCGGCCTATTACGGGCTCGATCCGCAGGAGGAAGTCACCTGTTGGGTCGGGCTCACGGATGCGGACATGGAGAATGGATGCATGCGCGTGATCCCGCGCTCGCACAAGGGTCCCGATGCCGTGCACGAGGAGACTTACGACCCGCAAAACCTGCTGGGACGCGGGCAGACCATCCGAGGCATAGACGACGGCAAAGCTGTTTATATGCCGGTGCGCGCAGGACAGTTCTCCATGCATCACGAGCGCACGATCCACGGGTCAATGCCCAATCCATCGCCGCGGCGCAGGGTCGGTATCGCCTTCTTCTATATGCCGACGCATGTGCGTTCCACCATCGGCCGCCGAACCGCGACGCTGGTACGGGGCGCTGATTCTTACGGACACTGGGATCCAGAGCCCATGCCGAGGACCGATCTCGATCCGGAATGCATGGCGTTTCTCCGGCAGAGTTGGGCGCGTTATCGGGACCCCGATGTGCCCCAAGCGGCAGTGTCGAAGGCATCTTGACCGAGCGGCGCAGCATGCTCTGCCATGCCCCCCACTTTGATGGGGATCAGAGCGCGCAATGTTTATGCTACGACCGGTGTCGGTGCGCTCATGGCCGGCGTCGGCCGGGCTGTTGCACCTACCAGAGCGGGGGCAGGTCAGCGTGGACGCTCTCGCCAGCCGTCGGTTCCGTCTGGGACGAAGCACGTTGATCTTTGTCGCGGCTGAGCACGGGTGCAGCTGTGAGAATTACCGCCGCGCAGAGCGCTGCCGCAAGCGCGCAGTTGAGAACACGGCGCAAGGTTGCATCTCTCATGCTCATCGCTCTTTCGTAAGCAAACGCCGCCTCGAGAGCGGCCTGGAAAGGGAATCTGCCTCTGATCACAGATACCTATGCGTATGATTTGGCACAAATAAAATACAAGTGATTTCACGTAAAATAGTCGTATTGAAGCTGAGCGCGGGTTGCGGCAGGAATGTGACGACATGCCGGCGGCGAGCCACGGCATCCGCCACGAGGGAAATAGCCAAAGCTTGCCGATGTCTGCTTGAGCGGAAGGACCGTGCGAGAGCGCAGGAAGGTGAAGCATAACGTTCGCGTAAAGATTTGGGGTCATCATCGTATCCGCGCGGTTTCCGTCATGGCGCGGCCAAAATCTTGGAGCGTAGCGACGCATGAAGATGGAGGAGTCGATCATGTCGCCTATTCGAGATGCTTGCGCGGTATCCGCGCGGCGGTGGTTTTCGGGTGTGGTGTTTGCAGCGCTCCTGGGTCTCTCCCCACTCGGTTCCGGCGTGGCCGGTGCGCAGGAGGTGAAGCAGATCAAGCTTGGCGAAAGGCAGATTCAGGGCTTCATTGCCTCCCAGGACGATATGGCGAAGCTCTACGAAGGCACCAATCCGGACAACTCGGATCCGAAGGTGGAGGCGGCGGCAGCGGCTGCTGTCAAGAAAAACGGCTTTTCGAGCCTTGCCGAATATGACGAGGTAGCGATGAACATCTCCATGATCATGTCCGGCATCGACCCGCAGACCAGGAAGTTCACCGAGCCTCCCGAGCAGATCAAGAAGGACATTGCCACCCTCAAGGCCGACAAATCCGTCCCGGAGGCGCAAAAGAAAGAGGACTTGGCGCAGCTCGATATGGCGCTCAAGGACGCGAAGCCCATTCAGTTCAAGGAAAACATCGCGCTGGTGCTAAAATACTTCGATAAGCTGCAACGGCTCATGCAGGAGCGGGGACCTTCCGATTAGTGTCCCGCCGATGCGGATAGCATTTCTTATCCTGGCAGCGATGGTCGCCGCCGTGCCGACGCTTGCGCATTCCTGGTATCCGCTCGCGTGCTGCGGCAATATGGATTGTTTCCCCGTCGCCTGCGATCAGTTGGTGGAAACAGTTTCCGGTTGGCTTTACCTTCCGACAGGAAACCTGTTCGCGCGTGAGCAGGTCCAGCCCAGTCAGGATCACCATTGCCATGTGTGCCTCGGGCATGGCGGTGATCGCGGCTCGATCTGCGCATTCATCGTGCCGAACGTATAACCGCTCCTACGTCAACCGGCTCGGCATGGCGTCCATCTGGGAGGGCAAACGCCCGCGTGTCACCGAGTGGTTCAACCGGATCAAGGCGCGTTGCATTATACATCTGAGCCCTCCCATTTGACCGACTTTTCACCTACTCACTCCTAATGGTTCAGCGGATGGATCGTGATTATACTCGTAATCAGAACTATCCTGGTCATGTCCGTCATTGAAGAGGCACACCCCATGAGACGAATTGTTTTCGTGCTGCTCGCAGTTGTAGCGCTGGCCGGCGTGGTCGCCTACATGGCCCCCGTATCTGGACAGGCGGCTGGAGAGGCCGCCCCAATCTACGGAATCAAAATCCCCGCCGGATACCGCGACTGGAGATTGATCTCCGTGGCGCACGAAGAAGGCAACTTCAACGATTTGCGCGCTCAACTGGGTAACGATGTAGCGATCAAAGCCTATCGGGAAGGGAAGCTTCCATTCCCGGACGGCACAATCATTGTGGCGCTGCATTGGCATTATGTCTCGTCGGAGGAAAACAACAAAGCCTTTGGCCGCGCCCAATCTTTCATTGCCGGGTCACCTAAGAACATTCAGTTCATGGTCAAGGACTCAAAAAAATACGCCGGGACGGGCGGCTGGGGGTTCGCGGATTTTACGGACGGCAAACCTGCCGACGAGGCGATGCACAAAACCTGCTTCCCCTGCCACGAGCCCGTCAAGGCTCGCGACTTTGTCTTCACCCGTTACGCACCTTAATACCGAGAGTTACTCCCCGCGCATTCTAACATCCGATCGAACGAGAACCAACAGGTAGCGTCCGCTCGGTACTGAGCTCGCCCGTTCGTCCCTCGACCACGTTCCGCCGCGTTGCAACGGCAATGCTGACCGGTATGGGCCCACGCTCGGACTAGCGCGAGACGAGAGCAGTCTCGGGTTGTTTCAGCGAGTAAAGGTAGCTCACCGCACCGAGCGCAAACAGGGCAACGCAGGTGGAAATCAGAACGAAACGACGGCGAGGCCCTGCTGACGGCACGAGCTGTCCTTGACGGGCCCGACAACTCGCGCGGCTTATTTGTCCAACGGTTGCGGGATGGCACGCCCTTTGTCTTTTTCGGCCACGATGAACTCCAAGTACCGGAGACGCTCGGTGGTGCTCGGGTTCCAATGGGAATGGATCGTGCCGGCAGCAACAAACAAGTTGTCCCCCGCATGCAGCGTGATCGGCGGTTTGCCGTCCTCCTGCCAAACGCCGGTACCGGACAGGACATGGAAGGTGATAGCTGCCGGATGGAGGTGTCGCGGGTTGATGCCGCCCGGAGCGTATTCCACCTCGTAAACTGCGACCTCCTGGTTCGCCGTATCGGGCACGACCATCTTCAGCAGGGGAGGATGCGGTATGACTCCGCGCTTTTCCTGCCCGGCAGCCCGTTGTGCCTGGAGCAGGCATAGGCCCCCGACTATCGCGATTCCTAAGGCCACGCTGCGCATAAAAATTCTCCTCCTTGCGACGTTAAGATGTTGCCGACGGGCTTGCGCGGCAAACGCAATTAATTCATCCTGACCCCAAATTTATCTTGGGGTCAGGATGGCCCGCCAGTAGTTTCTACAGTAAACATCCCGACATTGAAGTGCGCATGGCCACGGGCGGAGCGACGCGGGCTGTTCTGGATGATTGGACTTGTACAATACGCCGCGATGCCGCTGCTTGGCGAGGTTACATCGCCGAAAAACTATTCCCGAGCACACTTTTGCCCATCTGCACTCCAGCAATTGCTTCAGGCCTGCGATCGCCACGCGACCTGCAACAGACGACGCTGATCCGCGTGTCGCACATGGCCGATGATTGGCCTTTCTGGTTCCAGGCGGCAGGTTCGCGTGGACCCGTATGTCCCGCTGGAGAGGCAGTGTTTGAGAGCAACGCCTTGGCGCTGCAGGCTGCGCTCGATGGCGTGGGCGTTGCTTTGGCGCAACTCCCCTATGTCAGCGACGCGCTTGCGGCAGGCCGCTTGGTCGCGCCATTCCGAGTCGTTGCCCGCAAGCAAGAAAATTGGCTGTTCGAATACCGGCCGGCCCGGCGGGATGACCCAGCTCTGGGAGCATTGCGCGATTGGCTTCACGGTGAGGCCGAACGCGAGCGTCAGGTCGAAGATGAATTGATAAACCGATAGACCGACAGGAGCTCGATATGCTCTTCACGCGAAGGGGATTCGTGACATGGGCAGCCGCCGCCGGCGCTTTCATCATATCGCTGGCAATGACACTCGGCGCACGCGCGGCGGAGGACAAAGCCTATGTGATGAAGATAGCGCTTGCGACGCTCGACGACACTTTGCACCAATACGCCAAGAACTATGCTGCCGCGGTCGAGAAGGATTCGAGCCGGCGCATTAAGGCCGAAATCTATCCCGTGAGCCAATTGGGCTCGATCGCGCGACAGACTGAAGGCGTGCAATTCGGCGCAATCCAATGTCAGATCGTTGCGCCGGCATTTCTGGCCGGCATCGATGAGCGTTTCGAAGTTTCGAGATCAACGATCGTGCACGCAAAGCTTGGATGGACGGCGGCGAGGAATTGATCAGTCTGCCGGCCGATGAGCAGTCGGCGATGCTCAAGACTCTAGCGAGCGTCGGTGAAGACGTATCAAAGACAAAGCTGCAGCTCAGCGCGGCGTATCAAGTGGTCATGCAGGCGGCACAAAACACGCGATAGGCAACAAGTGCACCGGCGGCAACGGCCGCTTGGGCTCCTGCCGTTGCTGGTGCAGTGCGGTAAAACGGCTCCGATGCTCGACCCAGATTCCCCAGTAGGGCCAAGGACATCAGGCGGATAGGCCGTCCGACTACCCAGGTTCTGTTTGCCCCTACGATGGTTGATCGAACGCGACAATGCGCAATGTCCGAGTTTCGCACGAAACAGTCCCGCGTTGCGCCGCTGGAGGTATGCTTGTTGAGATTGTGCGCGATGGCGCCGAACGCTTCGCGTAGGGGAATCTGGGATATCGCCGACGCGTAAATACGGCGTAAAGCCTGCCCGAGCCTGATCTTATTCCGTGCTCGCAACTTGCGATGATTTGCTCGCGTCGATACCCTAACGAGCAAAGATCAACACGGTTTCTTTGGAGAGGATGGCACACACGGTGTCGCGCCGCCGACGTGCCGGTCTGATCGTGGCCTGCCTTGCCGGCCTTGCCACCATGGGTGCCGGCTACCAGTATTGGGGTCAGGGACCCAGCCCGGGGCTCGCCGCCAAGGCCCCCGCTCGCACGGGAGTACCGGTCAGCGTCACAGTGGTAACGAGACGGGACGTGCCGATTTATTTGTCCGGCCTCGGCACCGTTCAGGCCGTCTTTACGGTCGGCATCCACTCGCAAGTCGATGGCAAATTACAGGAGGTGCTCAAGCAAGGCGTGCCTGTCACGTTCGAGTCGCCGGTGGCGGGGCAGTCGGGACGAAACTCGTGAATCTCTCCGAGCCATTCATCCGCCGGCCGGTTGCGACCACCCTGGTCATGGCGGCCCTCGCATTCGTAGGTCTCACCGCCTATCCGTTCCTTCCGGTTGCTCCGCTGCCGCAGGTTGACTTTCCCACCATTCAGGTCACCGCGACCTTTCAGGGCGCGAGTGCCGAGACCATGGCGTCCTCGGTCGCCGCCCGCTCGAGCGGCAATTCGCGCAGATCCCGGGGGTCACGCAGTTGACCTCTTTGAGCACGCTGGGTGCGGCAACGATCGTCATTCAGTTCCAGCTCAACCGCAACATCGATTCGGCGGGGCAGGACGTGCAGGCGGCGATCACGGTCGCTAGCAAGACCCTGCCGCAGTCCATGACAACGCCGCCGAGCTACAAGAAGGTCAATCCGGCGGATTCCCCCATTCTTCTTCTGGCGGCACGTTCGGATACAATGCCGCTGACCCAGGTGGACGATTTCGGCGATCTTTTCCTGGCGCAGCAGATTTCACAAGTGCCGGGGGTCGCGCAGGTTACGATCTTCGGCGACAAGCAACCGTCGATCAGAATCCAGGTCGATCCGGCCAAGCTCGCTTCAACCGGCATCACCTTGGAGGAGATCCGCGGCACTCTGGATTGCGATCCCAGCCGCCGGCTTCCAGCAACAGCACCCTCGTGCCTTCGTCTTCCGTCAAGCGATTGGCGAGCGTGCATCCCGCCGACCCGGCGCCGATAATGATGTAGTCGTATGTCGCGGTATTCTTCATTGGTTCTGTCAGAGCTGGAAGTTTTTCTTCTCTCATCCTGGAAATAAGGTCATTGCAAGTCAAGCGTTTCGGCCGCTGCAGGGTGCTGATCAGCACCGTAGTAGATGTAGAGCTCAAGCCCGTCTCTGTCTTCGGAGAGCCTTTGGGAACAGCATCGCCCGCCTCACGCCACGGGACGTGCGCACATCCACAATCTCGTATTGATCCGGCGATAGCAGCCGCCGACGTTTGCCGAATGCGGCCGTACCTTCCCACAGGTAGGCTTGGCCGGTGCGCTCGGCATAGTCGTGGAACGTTTTTTGGGTTGCAAATTCCCTTCGAGCCATCTCTCCCATCAGCCCATCAGGATGAGGTCTGTGAGTCTAAGTTCTCCATCTGCTCGATTCCGATTGGTTTCACGGAATCGATCTACCAGCTCGCCTCAAGTGCGTAATGACAGTTCGCAAGCTGCCTGTGCCGCACTCCGAACCGGCACGAATTCTTTCGCCCCGACCGGTGCCGGAGCGAAGGGCTGGGACGCTAAAAAGGGTCCCATCTACCTGGATTTCGAAGATAAAGCCCGAACGCTTTGCGTTGGCGTTTCGAGCCAGCTCAGTCTGCGCTTTCGCCGGCATGGAGTCGAGAGGATTTCGCTGGGTCTTTGTTTCGGCGCCTGAGCTGATGTCCTTGGGCGTATTCGGCGTCACGGTGTCGAAACCAGCCTCCAGTAATACGACTTCGCGCAGATCGTCGACCGTGGGCGTGATGCTCCTGTAGAAGAGCCCGATGCCGCCGCTGAACAGATGGGTGCCGTCGAACGCGGTGTCGCGCGCCACCTTCTCGATGCCGTTGATCTCGATAGTCTTCACCAGCCACTCATAGAATTTTCGGCGGCTTTCGACCTGCGAGTGCTTGGTCTGATTGCGCGCTGTTTTGACGTGCAATTCGGACGGCGGCTCGATGTGGATGTCGATATCTTCCGAGAAGCGGTGAATGATCCCGTGTCCTTTGGACAGCGAGGTGCCGCCTTTCAATTCGAACTTGAAGCCGAGTTGTTGCAAGCCGTAGAGGCAATGCATGATCCAGTAGTCTTTTTCGACCAGCGCGGGCGCAATGCCTTTTTGCTCAGCGACAATGCGGATGAGGTCGAGAAATTCAGGATGATTGTGAACGCAATCCGGCGCCATGGCGCCTCAGGTCGCGTGAAGCGCTTCGGAAAAGAACTTCTTCGTACGCATGCTGCCATACTCCCGCGCCGCGCGCTGCAGGCGCGGCGCGTCAAGCGACGCGGCCCGCACCTTCACCTGGGCCAGCACTTCCTCACGGCTCTCCGCGAGGCGATCGACGTTGTTGACCAGATCAACCAGCAGAAACTCCTTGCTGAGCTTGCGCGGAAATGACGGCTTGACGCGAAAGTCGAAAACGCGCCCGCCGAGCGAAACCGGGCCATGGCGCTTATGATTATACACGACAGTCTTGTCGTAGAGTTGCGTCGTGCCTACTCCCAGCGTGTTGTAGGCGTTTGGCGAGGCCAGCAGGAAGCGATGGTCCTTGGAGCAGAGCGAGTTTGCCGCGCTGCTGATCGACCGGAAGCACTCTCGTAGCCCTTTGCTTCGGCGCCTGTGACCTCAGCTCAACAGCCCCGTCACTCGACTGGCACGTTCCAGATGTCGGAAGCGTATTCCCTGATGGCGCGGTCGGAGGAGAACCAGGCCATGGCGGCGACATTGAAAATGCTCATGCGTGCCCAGGCGGAGGCCGAGCGCCACAGCTGGTCGATCCGGCGCTGCGCTGCGTAATAGGCGTCGAAATCCGCGGTCACCATGTAATGATCGTGGTATCGCAAGGCATTCGCGAGAGTAGCAAAGCGCCCATGATCGGCACCGGTGAACAATCCCGATTCGAGCGCTTGGATGGCTTCCGCCAGCTGCGGCGAGGCAGCGATGGTGGCCATCGCATCGAGGCCGGTGCGGCGGCGCTCCTCCACCTCATGCGCCTTGAGACCGAAGATAAAGATGTTATCCGCGCCGACATGATCGCGGATCTCGACAGTGGCCCCATCGAGCGTCCCGATGGTCAGGGCGCCGTTGAGCGCAAGCTTCATGCTGCCTGTGCCGGAGGCTTCCATCCCCGCCGTCGAGATCTGCTCGGACAGGTCGGCTGCCGGAATGATCGACTCGGCCAGGCTCACGTTGAAATTAGGAATGAAGACGACCTTGAGCATATCGCGCAGCGCCGGATCGTTGTTCACGACCTCCGCGACGTCGTTCGCGAGCTTGATGATCAGTTTTGCCTGCGTGTAGCTGGCAGCCGCCTTGCCGGCGAAAATCTTCACGCGCGGTACCCAATTTCGGCCGGGTTCGGCGCGCATCTCCAGATAGAGCGCGATCGTTTCCAGAAGGTTGAGCAACTGGCGTTTGTATTCATGGATGCGCTTGACCTGCACGTCGAACAGCGCATCCGGATCGACGTGCACTCCCATGCGGTTGTGGATGAGATGCCCGAGGGCCAGCTTGTTGGCACGCTTGACCGTCCTGAAGCGTTCCTGCAGTGACGCATCATCAGCGTGGTCGGCGAGCCGGCGGAGCTTATTCTGGTCATCCAGCACGGCATCCCCGCAAACCTCGCGCAAGAGCTGGGTCAAAGGGGGATTGGCCTGCATGAGCCAGCGGCGGAAAGTGATGCCGTTCGTCTTGTTGACGATCCGGTCTGGGTAAAGCTCGTGGAGCTGGCGAAAAGTGCTCCGTCGCATCAGCTCGGTGTGGAGCGCGGACACGCCGTTGACCCGGTGCGAGCCCACGAACGCGAGATGCCCCATCCGCACGCGTTGGCTGCTGCGCTCATCGATCAGCGATAGTGCGGCCACCATGTCGCCGGCGTTTTTCTCTCGTGCAAGGCGCAGGTGCTGCTCGTTGATGCGATAAATAATCTCCAGATGCCGCGGCAGCATTCGCTGCAACAGAGGTAAGGGCCAGGTCTCGAGTGCTTCCGGCAAGAGCGTGTGATTGGTGTAAGACAAGGTCTCGACACAGATCCGCCAGGCCTCGTCCCACGGAAGTCCGTGCAGATCGATCAGGATTCGCATCAGCTCGGGGACGGCGATGCTCGGATGCGTGTCATTGAGCTGAACCGCGGCAAAGTCGGGGAGGGAATGGATGTTCCCGTCGCTGCGCAGGTGCAGGTGCACGATGTCCTGAAGCGACGCGGAGACGAAAAAATATTCCTGCCGAAGCCGCAACTCCTGCCCGGCCGGAGTCTCGTCACTCGGGTACAGGACCTTCGAGATCGCTTCCGCCCGTGCCTGCTCCGATAGCGCGGCCACGTGCTCGCCTTGATTGAACGCATCGAGCCGCATCGGATCGGCAGCGCGAGCCGACCACAGTCGCACGACGTTCACGTGGCGGGCTCGCCACCCCACGATCGGCGTATCATAGGCCACAGCTTCGATCGTCTCATCGGGGTGCCATACCGAGCGGGCGATGCCCCGAGGTCCGACCGTTTGCTCGACGCGGCCGCCGAACTGCACGTCGTAGATCAACTCCGGTCGTGCGAACTCCCAGGGATTACCGAACGACAGCCATTCCTCCGGATACTCCTGCTGCCAACCGTCGCGGATGACCTGGCGGAACAGGCCGTGATCGTACCGGATCCCGTAGCCGCAGGCCGGGATCCCCAGCGTTGCCATGCTCTCCAAAAAACACGCGGCGAGGCGTCCGAGGCCGCCATTGCCGAGCGCGGCATCCGGCTCCGACGCCCGCAGCCGCGCGAGATCGACGCCCAAATCGCCAAGCGCGGCAATCACGATTTCCCCAAGCCCCAAATTTCCCAGCACCTCGTCAAATAGCCGGCCCAGCAAGAACTCGAGCGACAGGTAGTAGACGTGTTTGCGGCCCTTTCCGCGGCTCGCGCGCTCGGTGGTGAGCCAGCGATGGACGACGCGGTCGCGCAGCATCAGGGCCGCGGCGACGAACCAGTCTCGGTCGGTCGCCGCCGCCGGATCCTTGCCGACCGCAAGTGCCAACTTGGCCAGGACCGCGCTCTTGATCTCGGCGATGTCCTCTTCATCCGATGCCGTACCGGTGAGGCCGATGACAACGTCGGCACGAGCTTTGTGATCGATTGACACCGGGCAGCCTCTACGTTCCTGATTCCACTGCACTCGCCGCAGGCGGTATTTCGGCCTGATGAAGCTCGAACGGACTTATGCCGACTGTGCCGGCTTATACGGAATATCCGCGGTATCTGCTGTCCCTGCAATTCAGCGAAGAGCGCGCCCCACCCCCAATATTTCCCCAAAACGAATCGCATACCGCCGCGCAACACCCTCACATAACATAAGGGCAATTTGACCTGCGTCAAAGGGCGTCATGCCCGGCAGCGCAGTCAAGGCATGGTTGCCTCAACTCCGCCGCGCCGGGATTACTGGATGCCCCCTTAAAACGGGGCATGACAACCGAAACCCGCCCCCTGCAGCAAGCGACTCGCCTGGCTTCATGTCGCCCGACAAGAAGGGCGAGTTTCCCCACCGGCTTCCACGAGGAGACAGTGTACGTTGTCAATGGAACTCACAACAAGACGAAGCGTTTGTTTGCCACGTAACTCTGCTGCGCAATGAGGTGCAAGCCCATAACGCGATTAAGAGAGGGCCATTGCAAGATGCTCTTCGCGGAAGGAGACCTGAGATGTTTGGACCGGCGCTCGATTGCGTCATTCTTCTGCCGGTGAGGTAAGCCATGCTTACCACCTCCTGCGTGAACGGGGCGCCGAAACAATCCAAATGCTCCATACCTGCACTCGACCGCCACGTGGTATTCCTCGGTGCCGCCACGCCGTTGCGCGCGTCAATCGTTGCCCGTCTCTTCGGTTCGTTTATGCTGTTGCCGCTAGTGATCGCCCAGGGTGCCATGACGCGCCGCCGTGTGCCTTGCCTACCGCCGGCGAGACCGCCCCATCACGGGCTGGTGCCTGGCGTGGGGAAACCGATCCGGCTGCTTGCCCTTGGCGAATCGACTGTATGCGGCGTGGGACTCGCCAGCGGGGATGAGTCGGTTGCCGCCACAACTGCACGGGCATTGGCGCGATTAACCGGCCGTCCGATCGCATGGCGCGCGGAGGGGCTTTCTGGGGCAACCGTCAGTGATGCCCGCGAGCGGCTCCTGCCTCGCATCGCCTCGGAACCAGCCGACCTCATGCTCGTTGCTTTCGGCGTCAACGACGCAACGGCATATCGATCGCCGGCGACTTTCGCCGATGATCTCGCCGAGCTCGTGACAGCCGCGCGGAGGTGCGTTGGCGAGGCAGCAGTCGTCATCGGGGGCGTCGCTCCCCTCAATTGCTTTCCGGCTCTTCCATGGCCTCTCCGCCATATCCTTGGCTGGCGCTCAGCCGCGCTGCAGGCCGAGGCCGATCGTTTAACTGAACGGTTACCGCGTCTCGTTGTGGAGCGAATTTCAGCGTTGGAGCGGGACCTATTTGCGTGCGATGGATTTCATCCGAACCAGCGTGCGCATGCGATTTGGGGCGAGGAGATCGCCGCGCTGGCGCTGCCGTTCGTTGCTTGATCGCTCTACGGGTCAGGGATGCGACAATGAACAGGCCAGTCCGAAACCAAGTCGGGGTGGGGCTGCCGATTTCGCATAATCATCGAGCTGTCGGCACGGGCTATATGTGCTAAATTAAACCTTAAGCCGGAGGAGGCAGCCATATTCCACACGGTAGCGCGGCTCCTTCCGGAGCTTTCGCTAATTTTTCTGACCGCTGTCGCTACGCATTTGGTCATGTCATTTGCGCAGACGCTGATGCATTACAAGCTCGGCCACCATCCAATAGGCGGTAAGTTCTTCCGCAACCACATCAACTTCCACCACACCTATTATGCCAAAGACCATCTCGTCTCACCGACGTACCTCGGTGACGAAGGCAACAATACGCCCTTCTTCTTCGTCCCTGTGTTTCTGGTGGGCGCGTGTACATACCTCCTATTGCCGCTCGACCTCTTCGTGGTTCAGGTAGTCGCATGCGCGGCGTCGTTCTACGCGCACGTCTTCTTCGATAAGGAGTACCACGTAGAGGGTTCTCGGCTTCAGCGGTTTGCATGGTTCCGACGAAAACAGGAGCTGCATTTCGTTCATCACCGGCATGCGAACAGCAATTTCGCGGTGATCCATTTCTTCTGGGATAGGATCCTCGGTACCTATAGGACACCGGGCTGCCCCTGAGCAGCAGTGTCTCCGCCCAGACGCTCGCTGCTACGCTCTTCCGTCTAATTGGACTGGTTGCAAAATCCGCCATTCCCTGAAATCGCGGCTTGGCACTGCTCAAAGGAGTGGAAACCGCAATTGGTCCCACCCGAGCCACCGTAGTGCGCGCACCACGAGCCCGCATGCGCTGCCATAGTGGAGATGGATAGCGTGGCGAGAATTATTGATACGAGTGAAACAGTGCGCATGATTGCCTCAATAGTTGCTGCCGGATGCGAAACGACACCTCGCAGTTGTTGCAAAGGATCATCCTTGCTGCTTATCCTAGTACAGCGCTAACTCATAATCATTCAAAAGGGGAACGGCTTCATCTGTATTGCTTGATTTTGATCTGCCTTGCGGTATCAGTCTGAGTAACGCGACCCGCACCCAGGTCGGCGTCCGCAGAACCGTGAATTTGCTCCACTCTATGCGGAGTTGCGATCGAGATGGTATACTTTGGTGCTGATCGATTAGGCCGCGATAACAGGGATTGAGCAGCAGATCGTAGGTGCGCGATTAAAGCCAAGCCTCCCGTTCTCTTTCGAGCAAGAAATCGCAAACGAGAACAATCGGTGCCAAGCGCTGGCGCGCGAGATCCTGCAGACAACCAGCTTCGGCTAAGACTCTCTAGCTGCCAAGACGGTGAAGCCTCACGTCGCCGCCGCAGCCGGGGCGATCATGATCCAGTTGCGACGATCGCGTAAGAGGGCTTATGATGGCGATCGAAGGGCGGGTGATGCCATGAAGGTCTCCGAGCGCTTCATCTGCACCCCAAGCCGTCGTCGTTTCCTTCAGAGCGCGGGCATCCTTGGCGGGATGGTCGCGACGTTTCCAGCCTGGGCCGACGCCTTCATCGATCTCGATCTGCCCGGCGGCCCGAACCGGCGCGAGTTGACGACCGCCTTCCCGCAGAAGGCGCGGATGATCCTGCAGCGCACCCGGCCACCCTTGCTCGAGACGCCGTTCGAGGTATTCGATCGCGGCGTATTCACCCCCAACGACCAATTTTTTGTGCGCTGGCATTGGGCGGTGATACCGGAAAACGTGGACGTGGCCGCATTCAGGGTTAACGTTCGTGGTCACGTCAATCAGGCGCTTTCGCTGTCGCCTGCCGATCTGCTGGCGATGCCGCGGGTCGAGGTCGCGGCGGTCTGTCAATGCTCGGGCAATTCCCGCGGTCTGTTCCAGCCGCGGGTGAGCGGTGCTCAATGGCAAAACGGGGCGATGGGAAATGCGCGGTGGACGGGCGTACGCTTGCGCGACGTGCTCGATCGCGCGGGTGTCAAGGCCGGGGCTGTCGCGGTTCGATCCAGCGGTGTGGACGATCCGGTCGTGCAGGCAGCACCCAAATTCATGAAACCGCTCGACATCGACCACGCGCGTGACGGCGAGGTGATACTGGCGTTCCAGATGAATGGCGAGCAGTTGCCGCTGCTGAACGGCTTCCCAGTGCGTTTGATCGTGCCGGGATGGTATGCAGATTACTGGGTCAAGATGTTGAGCAACATCGAGGTGCTCGATGCGCCGGACCAGAGCTACTTTGAGAAGATCGGGTATCGCGTTCCCGACACGCCACACGCGAGCGTGAAGCCGGGGGAAACGGGGTTCAAGACCGTGCCGGTCAGCCGGCTGGTGCCGCGCTCCTTTTTCACCAATGTCACCAACACGACGACCGTCCAGTCCGGAGCGGCTATGCCGGTCAGAGGGATTGCGTTCGGCGGCGATTGCGGCGTGTCGCAGGTGGAGCTGTCGGCCGACGGCGGACAAAGTTGGCAGACGACCGCCCTGGGCCGCGACGAGGGGGCGTACAGCTTTCGCCAATGGAGCGTGCAGATAACGGCGCCACAACCCGGACCGCTGACCCTGCTGGTGCGATGCACCAATACGAAGGGGGAGGTCCAGCCGGCCGAGCCGAACTGGAACGGCGGTGGCTTTATGCGCAACGTGATCGAGCGGGTGCGGCTCACGGTCGCCTGACATTCCACTAAAACAACAGGAGGAAATCCGTGACCATACCAGCCGATCGCATTACCGGCGGCACCGTCGCCGCGGTCGGCGTGATCCTGCTGGCGATCGCGATGCAAGCTGGGTGGGCCGGCCAGTCGGCGTTGGCCGAGGAGGGTCCCCAAGTCGTGCCTGCTCCCTCAGTCGTTACGGTCGCCGACGTGACGCTGCATTCGGTTAGCGTCAAGCTCCCCCGCAGCGACGGCACCTTTCCCGGCGGCGCCGTGGCAGACGCTATCAACAACGACTGCCTTATCTGCCACTCGGCCGGCATGGTGCTGGACCAGGCCAATCTCTCACGAGCCCAATGGCAGGATGAAGTCAACAAGATGCGCGATGTCTTCAAGGCACCTTTCGCCGCGGAGGACGTTCCGGCAATCGTCGACTACCTCGCGAACCTGAAAAACGTAAAGTCTCAGAGCGCAGGCCGCCAACCCGACGCCAAGCACGGCGCGGTGATCGTCGCGCAGGGCACAGCAGCCGGCGCTCCGCCCTGCGCCCAGTGCCATGCCTTCAATGGCGTTTCCGATCCCAGCGGCGCGTTTCCGCGGCTCGCCGGCCAATCGGCCTATTACCTCGCCGGGCAGATGCGCGACTTTGCTTCGGGCGTGCGGGCGAGCGCCCTCATGTCTCCGATCGCCAAGGCGCTTTCGCCCGACGATATCGCCGATGTGACGGCGTACTTTGCGGGCGTCAATGCGCCGTTTCTGCGGCTCAAAGCGCCCAACGCCGCGCTGGTCAAGCGCGGCGAGGAGCTCGCCAAGGCAGGGGGACCGGATGGGTTGCATTGCGACAATTGCCACGGGCCCGGCGGCTCGGGCGAGCCGCCGGTGATCCCCTACCTGGCCGGACAAAACGCGCACTACATCGTCTTCACCTTGCAGATGTGGCAGGAAGGTTTTCGCAAGAACAGTCCCAACGCCATGGAGGTGATTGCCAAGAAGCTCGACGACCAGGAGATCGCAGCGGTCGCCGCCTATTACCAGCAGGTGAGCTCAGCGCTCGAGTCGGCGACGAAGTAGCCAAAGGAGGCCGAAGCAATGGCGACTGATGAGACAAGATGTCCAAGAAATCCGTTCCATAGCTCAATCTCAAAACAGCACGAGCGCTCGGTATCGATTTGCCCACGTCAATTTTGCTCCACGCGGACGAGGTTATCGAGTAAGGTTTTGCTACGGTGCATGAGTCCCTTTCTGGATTTGATGGCCGCCGCTGCGGTTGCTACACAAAATATTCGGTGTGCGGTTGACCGAAGCCAACACACGCAAAATCATCCACGTCGACATGGACGCCTTCTATGCGTCGGTCGAGCAGCGCGATGATCCGTCCTTGCGCGGCCGTCCGGTCGCGGTCGGCCATGCCGTGAAGCGTGGCGTCGTCGCCTCTGCGAGCTATGAGGCGCGGACCTTCGGCGTGCGCTCGGCAATGCCGTCGAGCACGGCGCTTCGCAAATGCCCGGACCTGGTTTTCGTGCCGCCGAGGTTCGAGGTCTATCGGGCAGTGTCGCGTCAGATTCGCGCGATCTTCGCCGATTATACGTCGCTCGTCGAGCCGCTCTCGCTCGACGAGGCTTATCTCGACGTCACCGAAAATCTCCGAGGCATTCCCACGGCGTCTGCGACGGCGGCGGAAATCCGCGCCCGCATCTTCGACGAGACCGGCCTGACCGCGTCGGCCGGCGTTTCGTACAACAAGTTTCTCGCCAAGCTGGCATCCGACCATCGCAAGCCCAACGGCCAGTTTGTCATAACGCCGGAAATAGGCGCGGTGTTCGTCGAGACTTTGCCGGTCGGCAAGTTTCATGGCGTCGGGCCAGTCACTGCCGCCAAGATGAACCGGCTCGGCATCTTCACTGGGGCTGATCTGAGGCGACAATCGTTAGAATTTCTGCAGCAGCACTTCGGCAAGTCCGGTCCCTGGTTTCACGCCATCTCCAATGGCGAGGATCACCGCCCGGTCGTACCGGACCGCCCGCGCAAGTCCTCGGGATCGGAAACGACCTTCGCCAACGACCTTACAGATCCGGCCGACATCGAGGCTGGCGTGCAGGCGATGGCAGACGAGGTCTGGGCCTGGTGCGAAAAGGCGCAGGCCTTTGGCCGGACTGTAACGGTGAAGATCAAATACGCCGATTTCCGGCAGGCCACGCGCAGCCGAACCCTGCCTGCGATCATTACCTCTCAGGAAACCTTGCGCAACGTCAGCGTCAGTCTCGTTCGGACGGTGCTTCCCTCAGCCAAGGGTATCCGGCTGGTGGGCGTGACGCTTTCGAGCTTTGAGAGTGCAAACAAGACCCCGTCCGGGCAACTTGACCTAGGTTTCGAATGTCTTAGCGGACCACATGCCCTTGGTGACGATTAACCCAGCGCTACAGTAGCGAGGCTCTGGCGTTCAATGCGATTCCACCTTGATGTTGGCAGATTTGATGATCGGCCACCATTTCGCGATCTCGGCCTTATGGAAGGCGGCAAGCGCGGCCGGCGTCTGCTGCTCGCTCGTCGCGATCACCAGGCCGAGGTCGGTGAGACGCTTGCGCACGACGGGATCGCCCAGGGCATCGACGACTGCGACATTGAGCCGAAGAACCACCTCGTTGGGCGTGCCTTTGGGCACCCACAGGCCATGCCAGAACGAGATGTACATGCCCGGCGCGCCGATCTCGTCGGTGGTCGGAACGTCGGGCAACGCGGGCCAGCGGGTCTTGGCCATAACGGCAAACGCCTTCAACTTGCCGCCGCGCACATAGGGGAGTGTCTGCGACGCCTCGGCGCACATCAGGTCAATCTGCCCGCCCACCAAATCCTGCATCGCTGGCGCCCCGCCGCGATAGGGTACGAACTGGAAGCGGGTGCCGGTCTTATTCTGGAAGTACATTCCGCACACATGCGCGGCACTGCCGGCACCGACAGTGGCTGCTGATGCCTTGTCGGGATTGGCCTTGAGCCAAGCAATCAGCTCCTTCGCATCCTTTGCGGGCATCTGGTTCTTGGCAACGATCAGCATCGGGGCGAAGGTGAGCAGCGAGATCGGCTCGAAGTCCCTGAGCAAGTCGTATTGAATGGGATAGAGCGCGCCAGCGCCCACGTGGCTCGTCCAATTGCCTAGGCTGAGCGTGTAGCCGTCGGGCTCCGCTTGCACGGCGCGACCGACGCCGATGGTCGAGCCCGCGCCGGTTACGTTCTCAATTACAATGGTCTGTCCGAGCGAGGGACGCATGCCCTCGCTTATGATGCGTCCGAGCGTGTCGGTCGGGCCGCCGGCGGGGAACGGCACGATCATCGTGATCGGACGTGAGGGATAGCCTTGCGCCTGCGCTGCGCATGAGCCGCAGACCACCGCCAGCGCGGCAAGCAATGGTGTTAATTTCATCTGTTTCCTCCTGGATTATTGTTGGCTCCACAAAGCAGCGCCCCAAAAAGATTAATCGATTTTGATGCCGACCGATTTGATAACCCCGCTCCATTTCGCGATTTCCGGTCGGCGAGCGCTGTGATTGGTATCGGCGCTGATCTTGCCTTGTCCGAGAGCCGGATGCGGGAAATCTGCATGTCCGGTTCGTGCCTGCCTCTCGGACTGCTCAGAAAACAGAGTGGTGCGGCGGCACCACGATGAACCCCATATCCTCCGACTGCATTTGCGTCCTTACTCCGGTGCTTTGCGGACGACCGCTCTGTTCGGAACGAGAAGGTGGCATGACGGTCCGTCGGCGCATTGCAGGCATGCATCAATACGGTTTTGCTGTTTCTGATCGCGCTAGTGGTCCGCTCCATTGGCAGCGACTCGCGGATGGACCAAGACTGGCTGGCTGCTGGGACGCCGCCCTCTGCGATGGTGGGCCGGCTTCTAGCTTTTCTGTGGTTCAGTGCGCCACCCGCTTGGCTTTTTAGGCTTTATCGGCAGCCGTGGCAAGCGTACTATACCCAAGGAAGACACGTCGGCGGGCCGCCTCGGCAATGCCGGCAAGAGTGGCTCATGCTATTTTGAAGCCGTCGTCTTCGGCCGGTCGCGAGAAGACGAGCAGCGCCACCGTCCATGCGTCCAATGCAAGGAGTTTACCATGCCGGAAAGCAAAAGAACCGTCCAATTGGCGAGATCGACGCTGCAATCCTCATGTCATGCGTGCGCCTTTTTTCACACCAGAGATGAAGAGTACCAGGTCCTCCTTCCGTTTGTGCGAGACGGGCTGGATACGGGCGACAGGAACTTCCAGATCGTCGACAAGGGGCATCTGCCGGAGCGATTGACACGTCTGGAGCAGAGCGGCGTCGATACTGCGGCCGCCGAACGAACCGGGTAGCTCGAGGTTCGCCCGTGGGAGAATGCCTATCTGCGTGGCGGCCGGTTCGATCAGCAAGCCATGCTCGCGCTGATCGAGGAAGTCCTCGACGCCGGCAAGCGGCAAGGCTTCGGATTGACGCGGCTGTGGGCGAATATGGAATGGGCGCTCGAGGATCTTCCGGGCGTGCACGACATCGTCGAGTACGAGACCCGGCTGAATTACATCCTACCGAAACACGACGATGTCGTCGTTTGTACCTATGACCTGACGAAATTCAGTGCCGCTGTCGCAATGGATATTCTGCGCACCCATCCGCAGGTGATCGTCGGCGGAATCCTGCGGGAGAATCCCTACTATGTGCCGCCGGACGAATTTCTGCGCGAGGTGCGCGGCCGAGACGTCCCGCCACACTGAGGGCCCAGGGCGGGGAATGATGCATGCCGCAGGTGGAGGCGCTTTTTGATCCGGCTGAATTGCGACGTTGTATTCGTGACCTCCTCGCGCTCTCCACGCTGCCGGCCATCCTGAAGACCTTCGATCCGTATCGGATCGCCGACAGTGTCGCGGCGGCGCTGGCCTCGATGCTCGACTCGGACTTCGTTCACATTTTGCTGCCCGGAAAGCGCGACGACCCGGCCATCGAAATCGTGCGGTCCGGCAAGCGGATCGCTGCCGATTCGCTGGCTGCAATTCGCGCGGCGTTACGGGATGCATCACCGACACCCTCATCCGAGCGGGTGCTCGCAGTCCCCAATCCGATTGGAGAAGGCGTCCTTCGTATCGTATCCGCCCCAATCGGTCTTGGTGATGACGCGATCATCGTCGTGGGCTCGCGCCGATCAGACTTTCCGACCGCAGCACAACGGCTGCTACTCGGAATTGCCGCAAATGAAGCGACCATCGCGTTGCAACGATGGCAGGCCGAGGCGGATGCGAGGGTCCGGCAGACCGAACAGGAGCTTCGGCTCGTCATCGACACAATTCCCGCGATAGTGTGGAGGAAACTGCCGGACGGCTCCGCCGATTTCATAAATCAACGGTTTCGGGAATATTGGGGTCTCTCTGCGGAGGAGGGACTGGGTTGGGGCTGGGTGAATGGAATTCATCCCGACGAACGCAAGAGGTTCGAGGAGGAGTGGCGCGCGGCCTGCGCGGCCGGTGAACCGTTCGACAAGGAATCACGCCTGCGGCGGGCCGACGGCGAATATCGCCGTGTCTTGCTGCGCGCCGTGCCGCGGCGCGACGAGGACGGAAACATCGTCAAGTGGTATGGGACGACGACCGATATCGAGGATCACAAACGGGCCGAAACCGCCCTGCGGCGAAGCGAGGCCTATCTGGCCGAAGCGCAGAGGCTGAGCCTCACGGGCAGTTTCGCCTGGAATGTCTCCCGCGGAGAAGTTTTCTGGTCAGACGAAATGTATCGAATCCTTGGATTCGACCGGGCGACCAAGTCTACGCTCGGGCTTTGCTTCATCTGTGCCCTCGCCGGAAAGCCCCAGCAGCCGACCAGGGCGGTTGATCCATGCGCATTTCAGGCCAAGTTTGTTTGCCGGCGTGACGTCGGCGCGCAAGCTTTGCCCTACCTGGAGAATTCGCTCACGCGGAATGCCGAGCGCCGCGAGGTCTGCAATTCCGGTGTGGAAATGCGGCCAGTCGGGCTTGTAGGCACCGACGCGCTCCGCTGTGACGACCAGGTCGAAGCGGAAATCGAGATTTCGGCACGAGCTTCTCAGCGAGGCATTATCGATGTTGCTGAGCGCACCGATTTTTGCGCGTGCCTGGAGCACCGTCAGTCCCATGTGGCTATCCGCATAGGCGGGCCACTGATGTGGAGTTGCGGCGAAGGCTTCCCGTTCGTCCTGGTCGATCGCCACGCCGAGCTCCGCAGAGATGCGATCCAAGCATCGGCGCAGAACCTCGGGATAGAGGTGTGCCGGGCGCTCTTTCTGGATCTCAGCTCGAGCACGATCGAACGCCATAATGAGATCGTCTCCCGAAGAAGAAACATTGTTCTGATCGGCCCATCGGCGGAGAAAGACAATGATGGAGGGTCCCAATCGATGAGGGTGCCGTACACGTCAAAAGACCCTGATCGGGTACGCAGAGATGCCAGTCCCTCATCCCGACCAGGGCCGCCACCGCCAGCAGAGGCTGTGGTGGCACGTAGGAGCTAGCGAACCTGTACGGAGCAGTCGCTGAGGCAGTTTGTCCGGGGATTTGTCACAGTGGACAGCTGGCGAGGCAACCACACTTGTGCAGCAGCAGCAGCAGCAGCAGCAGCAGCAGCAGCAGCAGCAGCAGCAGCAGCAGGAGTGCTCCTCGATGGCAGCGGACAGCGCCGATGCAGACGTATGTGGACTTGGTCGAGTTGGCGAAGATTTGCCTCGGACAAGCCCGCAAGACGAGATCGCGTAAGGTGGCGGCGGAGCTGCGCCGTATGGCTAAGGACTATCAGAAGCGAGCCGCCGAGCTTAATAGCGGGAAGCTGCCTCAGATTCGTGACTGAGCCGTACTGCACACGGGGTGGACATCGTTCCCAAAGCACTTTGCGGCCGTTCATCGAGCTCCCGAACGACGATTTGCCTGCCCGCCGTTAAAGTGCCGGAGAAAGGACCACAAAATTACGAGCCTGAACGCAATTCCGCAGAAGTTTCAGCCAGATGGCCAAACACCATCTGGAGGTTCGAGTCCTCTCACCCCAGCCACGGAGTCGGAGGTCACAGCGAGCAGATCTCGGCTACCATCGCCTCGGTGGTTAGCAGGCCCGCAATCGAGGCGGCATCCTGGAGCGCCGTGCGGACCACCTTGGCAGGGTCAATGATTCCGCGCGACACGAGGTTTTCAAACTTGCCGGCTTGCGCGTCGAAGCCAGATCTTGCGCTTACCGAAGCATCAGCGCTAGGTCATTGGAGTTTGTAATTGCCTTCCAGGGTGATATCTTCTCAGGCGCAGAGGGTGTCTTGGATCTTTGGGATAGAATAAAATCGTTTTTCGGTGCCCAGCCCCTTCCTCCACCAGATGCAAGAAAGCTGGCGGCTTCCAGCGAGAATGAATTATCAGCGTCACTTCAAGCTCTGCCAATAGGCGAGAGAGGGTGGATCACCCTTCGCGATGCCTGGCACTTGTTTTCATCAATGGACGAAGAAGAAGCGTTTGGCGAAATGGACGATGCAGGCAAGAGGCGAATTGGGGAGTTCGCCGCATATTCGATTCATCGGTCGGAACTCAATTTCATGCCTACCGAAGGACGACTCTATTTCACTCGCAAGTAGTTCTTACGGGTTTTTAGTGTGCGCTTCGCTTGGCGGTGTGTTTCGCGCCCGCCAGCGCACCATTCTTGCCACATTCGGCGATAAGCCCGTTCCATCGCCACGGCGAAAGCTTTTCCGTCGCACAGTGGCGAGGTCCGCATCTGATCGCGCAATTTGGTGCGCAGCATTTTGAGTCGATCGAGATCGTGGGCCAGATCGACGCTGATTCTCTGAAAGCCATTAGCATCTTCCGCGATAAACTGCGCGAGCCCACCAGCGGTCAGCAGGCTGGCCCCGACGCGGCCGTAAGGGCGATCGCCGCGCACCGTCACCACTGGCACGCCCATCCATAGCGCCTCGCAGGTGGTGGTCACGCCGTTGAAGGGAAAGGTGTCAAGCGCAACGTCAACGAGCGAATAGCGTGCCAAGTGATGCTGGGTATGGACCCTCCAGGCCAGCAGGTCGAGACGCTCGGGCGCGATACCTTCGGCGGCGAAGCGGCGGCGCAACTCATCCGCCGTTCTGGCATCCCGCATCTGCTCTGTCTTGATGACGAGGCGAGAGCCCTCGACTGCGTGCAGCACCCTTGCCCACATTCTAATGACGCCGGGCGTCAGCTTGGGGAGGTCGTTGAACGAGCCGAAGGTCACATATCCAGCATCGAGCACCGGCGGCACCGCAACGGGCGGCGCCAGACCATATGGGCGATAACAAAGCAAAACGGTCTCGAGCCGTATGAGCCGCTCGCTGTTGAAATTGTCCGCCTCACCCGCTGGATCGACGATCCTGTCGGTAACACGATAGTCGATCGCGTCCAACCCGGTTGTATTGAGATATCCAAGCCAGGTAACCTGTACCGGTGCGGGCTTCAACGCAAAGATCTTGAGGCGGCTTCGCGACGTGTAGCCACCGAGATCGACCAGGAGGTCGATGCGATCTCTCTTGACGCGCGCGGCGACGCTCTCGTCACTGAGGCGAAAAATCCTCACCCAGTGATCCGCATGCGCCTTAAGCCGGGTCGATGTGTCGTCCTCGTGCGCCGCTTCCAGCGAGCTATAGCAAAAGACTTCGAATGCACCACGGTCATGCGCCGCGAAGAGCGGCTCGAAGAAAGAGGTAACAGCATGGTGGCGCAGGTCGCCGGAGACATAACCGATCCGCAAACGCCGGCCCGTCTCGCGACTATTCGGATAATTTTGTTGCATCGCGTCGGGCCGCCGAAACAAAGCCGCACACGCGCGGTGCGCCGCAAACAATTCCGCGTGGCTTGCTTCCGTATGGTAATTTAACGTGAAGGCAAGATTGCTGCGCGCCGCTGCGTGGTTAGGTTCAAGTGCGATGGCGCGGCGATAACTCGCGAGCGTTGCTGTGATACGTCCTTGGTTCCACAACGCATTGCCAAGACGATAGTGGGCTTCCGCCAGATCCGGACTGATCGCGATTGCACGACGAAAAGCGCGGACGGCGTCTGCCAAGTAGCCCTGTCCCAGCAGCGCGCATCCGAGCTCAAGCTCAGCTTTTGCCGAGGCACGATTGACAACGAGCGTATCGCGAACGAGGGCTTTGCCCGGTCGCGCCCGATCCCAGGCGAGGGGTACGCTTAGGCGGCGTTCGAGGGTGCGACACTCGCGTGGCGATGACGTGGCCGCGTCCTCCTGTTCGCCTTCCGTCCAGATTCCGTCCGCGGCACGTGCCCGCAAGCCGCTCGCTGCGCTACGGCGCTATCTGAGGGTGCGCTCGCTCGCGGCTTGCTCCTCCCTGTCCGTGTTCTGTCAACCGGAACTGGTCAATTCCTCATCTCGACTGAGCACACGTCCTCGGGGAAACGATTGTGCCTCCGGTGACGTGGCCGAGTTCCTCATCCCACAGCTCGTCCTTGTCGTCCTTGTGCTTCACCGTGGGGCTGGTCTTCTTGGCGCTCGACTTGGTGGGCTTGGACTTCTTCGGAATGGTCTTCTTGCGTTGAGGCATCGCTGTCTCCTTTGATCGAGAAGTGGTCCCTGGAAGTGGGTGGTTCGAAACACTGGCAATATAGCTCGACCTCATCTCTTTCACCAGGATGGTCTGAGCAGTCGCGGATTCCCAGGGGATCATAGCGCGGCCGAGCTCCATCGTGGGCTCTTGCCAACGGAGCAAAGCGCTGCGGAAATTCTAACCTCGAACGTTGCTAAACCATGAGCAAAATTCAGTGGGTATCATGGCGTGAGATCACGGCGACGTCGCGGTCAACTGCCATCACATGCGGCGATCAGGCCGTCGACTTGCTCCGCTGCCAAATACCTTGGCAGTTCGGCCAAACGCCAAGAGGCAAACGCAGGCACGGCTTTATCAAGATCGTGCTGGGGCGGGACTGCTTTGATTCTGAAGCCTTTACGCATGGCTCTTTCCGCTACTGCGGATTCGCGCCAGGACAGATTCGAGGTATTCAATGTCCGGCTTTAGCTTGGCTACTTCCTCTTGCCCGGCGCGCCAGCAAGGAGGCTCCGCAATACGCGATCAAAAGCGACAAGACCGATCATATCGCCCATGCACAAAGGCACAGCGCTCAAATGCGCTCGCGGATGATCAGCTCTGTAAGCTCGGTGCGCCGGCATCATCATCCCCTCTGACGCCGGAGCTAATCAGGATGTCGTCAATACATTGCGCGGTTATGTGCGGGACGCCGAAATTTTCAAAGATCCCGCGGGGGCTGGTTTGCTGTAAGCTCGTCCTGTTCAGGATGGTTCCCCATGGCTCTGATCAAGTCGCTGCTCGCTCCGATACGACGTGTCGTGCATTTTCCGCTATTCCAATTTGCTGTCACCGTGGCCGTCATTCTGTGGCTACAGGCCGCCGACAGCAACTCGGTATTTGGTGAAATATTCAGCGCGCTCGATTGGCTCGTAGATTTTTCCGTGAAGCGGTTTGCCGCGCTTTTCGAGGTAAAGTCTTTCACTAGGTCATGGCTCACAGTGGGCTTCATGATTGTCTATGTCTATCTTGCCGGGTGGGTGATTTTGTTCCTTGCGAAGGTGGTTATCAGAGCTGCGGTCGAGCTTGCAGCGCGAATGAACGCGTTCGGTCTTAGGAATGCCATCGCGCGCGACCGGGGAATCGCGGCGTACCGCGCATGGCTGCCGCTGGAGAGAATCCGACCGACTCATATTGCGCAGGAGAAATGGGAAGAAATGTTTGCGTGGCCCGCAGACAACAGGCCCCCTTACCCTTCGCTTACGCATCGGGTTTTGCGCGGCCTGGTTTCCTACGTAGCCGTGATACTGATTATTGCCGTTTTGCTACAGGAGTTCACGCCGTTCCCCATCCTAACTTGGCTGGGCAAGGTGGCAAGAATGCCAGCTGTGGGAGGTTGAGCAAGACGTGCAGCGTATCCGGGACTATTTCGTACGCGATCCGGTCCTGCGACCTTTGTCGCGTTACTCGCGATAGCCAATCCGCCTATCGCCGCAACCAACTGATCTTGCCGACTGAGATCGTGGCCGTTCGGCCGGAGACGAGAGCAAGGTCGGCGGGCACGTCGTCGAGCTTGATGCGAACCGGAATGCGCTGCGCCAAGCGAACCCAGCTGAACGTCGGGTCTAAGGCGCGGAATCGGGAGGCTCAGACGCGCAAAAACAGCAGTTTTGCCATTGCGGCCATCGGCTTGGCGTTGGTGGTGACTTTCCGTGCGAGGTCCAGTGGCGTCGCAACCAGTTCCGATGTCGATTGAACCGACTTGGTAAGCGGTGCTGATCCAAGCTGGGGGACCTCGTGCTGCCGGCCCGGCGCAGCTATGTCTCGCGGTGTATTAAGTCTCTCGGGATTGGCCATGATTTCAGCTTATCCCATTTATTCTTCCGAAACACGAACAGCGCGAGCTCGTGATTGATCGCCGGCAGCCCGAGCGTATGGGTCGCCTCATCCATGACGGCTTCGGCATCCTGAATGACCAGATAGTGCGGCTTACCACCTCCGACACTTTTGAGCTCTGCAAAATCATTGCCGGCCCAAAGAATCGTCGGCAGAATTTGCTGTTCGCGTCCTGCGAGTCGCCAGAGGTTGTAACGGACCGCCACTCCAAACGGGCTGGAATTGTCGGCGGATAGAATCAGCACTTTCGATCCTGGGGGTATCAAGCGCCTCATCTCTACGGTCGCATTTCTAAGGAAACGTTGCCAATCTCGCCCTGCAGGATCGCGGAGATCCCGGCGAACGGGGAGGGCACAAAGTGCCAGGGCCACTGCCATGGCACTAGGAGCAGGGCCACGCAGGTTCATCCGTTCGATCCATATTGGCCAACGCGCGCTCGCAAGCGCCAGGATGGGCATGTAGAGCCCAAGCAGGGCCGCGTGCGGCGTGTAGCGCCAATAATCGGCTGCGATCTCAGCATCCGGGCGACTCATGGCCCCGGCGTAGACGATCAATAGGAAGACGTTGTAGCCAATCCACACCGTGGCACAGACCACCGCCAACCATCCCGCCTCGCTGGCCTTGCTGGGCAGCCATAAAAAAACAAGGCCGACCCCGGTTACGGACCACATCATCAAGTGAAACAAGGGCCTATCAGCAATAAGGCCACAAATGGAGAAGAGAGTTTCGTGCATGGCGCCGAGATTCCATTCGGCGATAGGTCGAAAGGCTTGTTCTGAGTTGGGCAGATTCTGTGTCACATACCATCGCCAGAATGCGAAGAGCACGATCGAAGGTGCAAGCATGGGAGGAAGCTGTGCCAAGGCTTTTCGTGATCGAAATATCGGGTCGCGCAATGCGATCGCGACCAGTCCTGCCATGATTAATGCCAGCAGAACTGGATTGGCCTGTTTCAGATTGACCAGCATGGCAGCGACCAAGCCAAAGCGCCAAGATAATGCCTCCACATTACCGACTCTCCCAGCAGACAGGCGCGCCAAAATCTCCACTCCGAGAAGGCCGAGAGCGCCCGTGGCCACCATGCTTGCACAATCGGCGTAGGACGAAAGCACCACGGCGCCGTCGAGACCAGGATTGAGAAAGGCCGTGGCTGCTACTGCGCCAGCGATTAGAACCAATGGCATTTCCCCAGCGTGCAGACGCCCGCGCCGGACGAGTGCCGCGGCAAGCGCTTCGGCGAAAAGCGCGCCGGAGCCTGCGAGCAGCGCAACATTGATGACGGGAGCCGCGGTCTCGAGAAAGTGTCCAGCAAACAATGAAGCTGCCGTGACGATGAGCGGCATGCCCTGCGGATACCCCGGAAATATGGACAGAGAGGCGGCGAGATCGGGCCAAGGCAGAGAATCGTGATGATATGCATATGCAGCACTGGGCAGCCAATTCCAGAAATCGTCCCACATCGCGGGTCTCTTACCGGCCGCTCCGAGCAGAATTGGCGAGACCAATATCAGAGCAATCCAGGTCGAGCTTCCCCCAGGAAATCGCCGCCGTAACAGCGGTACGACCGCGGAGAGAACAGCCAGGCAAGACATAATCCACGATAACGGAAGGCGCGTCGTAACCGCCAAAATGGTGAGCGCGCCACTAAGGAGGCCAAATCCCACCACCATGTCCCCACCCGGCCAGCGACTGCGCTCCCCAACCGCAGAGCCCGCTGCAATGCAGAGCAGCACCGGAGCAATCGCGCATGTGAGGGTCAAAGCAACGACGACGGTCATCTCAGTGGCGCATTTCTAACGAGCTACAACGGCGATGCGCCCAAATGAGGCAGTCATGCTTACACGGGAAACGTAGGAAATGAGAGGCCTGTGTTCAATCGCTCAGGCGAGTCGATCACTGAGCATTGCGCGTTGTGATGGCGTCTCAGGCGGGTATTTAGAAGTGGCCGCTGCGGCACCTTTCCCCCGAACATGCTCATTGCTACCGATCGGAGCATCTAACCAGTGCTCGCGCCCCATCTGCAATAGGCTTGTACCACTCCTCTTGTACCACTCCTAACGGCCGTTCGACGCCCCCGGGAGCTGGTCAGAAGCTGGAGCGCTACAGGGGAGGGCCACATCTTGTCCCGCACTCGCTCGCCGATGGCGGAGCGCGGGACCGCGCGGTTTTGAGGCACCTTCGCATAGTGTACCGGTGAAGACCAACCTCTGCATTCCAGATTGAATGCGCAGCCATTTGGCTGCGCCGAACGGCTGTACCGCTGAAAAGCCGAGACTTCCGGGAAGGCCATGTGGGGATCACGAGCTCTGGCGAGGGCTACGTCGGGCGCCACCGGCCCGTCAGGTTGTCCCGAAGAGCGAGGCCATGCGGATATCATGGGGCGAGCTAGCGATGGCGCGCAGAACTTCCGACATGGCCGCCTGTTGAGCAGCGAGTTCGATTACCTGCTTTTGCAGCTCTGAGTACGAAGGAACCGGGGGGTGCGCGGGGCTACCTCCTGAGCCATCGCGTATGAATCGCTTCAGGAGGGAGGCGATTCGCCGGACCTTTATCGGCCCCATAATGCGCCATGAGTGCTGCAAGCTAAAAAATCCGCGAGCTCGGTGCGCTGGCATCATCATCCCCTCTGACGCCAGCCGTTAGCAGCCACGATAGGACAATGCCGCTCCGGTTAATGTATGAGCAGGGGATCAACGTGCCTTTTGCCCCGCGGCGGCGCCATTTTGTAGAGCGTGAATACGCGGTCGAGCTCGGCAAGGCAGTCCGGATCGAGGTCGGCCTTTGGCCGCATCTCGGGCAGCCAGTGCCCACAGGTATCTTTTCCGCGGAGCTGCATCGCACTGGCGCCGGGAAAATTGGTCTCCCTCACATCTGGAGCGACATAATGGATCGATAGTCCAACACGGCGGTCATTCGTGGAATTGGGGTGAGACGCGTGGAGAGTATCTTCCTTGTGGAACGAGAACTGACCAGCCTTCAGGGGCACATGCACGGCACGGCTCTCGTCTACCCCTTTGACAGTCTGCCCACGCGAGAGCAGGTTATCATTTTCAATCAGCTCGTCATGGCTGTACACCCCTTTGCCCTGGGATGCAGGTAGGAACCGCATACAGCCCGATGCGGTAGAGGCTTCGGTAATGGCGATCCACGCGGTCAACGTGTTCGCCGGTTCGAGTCCGTAGTAAGTCGAATCCTGGTGCCAGGAGACAAATGTCTTGTCGCCCGGCTCCTTCTGAAAGAAGCTTGAGCCCCAGTACAAAATATTCGGACCGATGAGATCCTCAACGGCATCTAGCAACTTGGGATGGGACACGAGATCGCAAAGGAACGGAAATGGCAGGTGGGCCTTTATGCGAAATCGAGACATCATCTTTATGCCAAGTCTGGCCTCGATCTCCTCAATGTGGCGCCGTATCTCGGCAGCCTCCTCGGCCGTCAGCAGATCAAGCGGGCCCAGAAACCCATTTGCCTTGTAAGATTCGGCTTGCTCGGCACTCAATCTCTTCGGCATGGCGCTGTCCCGTTCGCATCGGTGTGTTCTGGTGACGTGAAGTCGGTGTGGGTTGAGCTAGTCCACCTTGCCGCACTAACAATCCGCCGCGGCCCGATGAAATTTATACTGACGCTTATCTGCCTGCACCTCAAGACCGCGCCGTAAATAGGTGAGGGAGGCGCACCGTCTACCCGGGCCGCGAGCCATCGATGTGATACAGCATCGACTCGTAGAGCTCACGCCCACCGGGTCGTCCCCTCGAGGGGAGAATGCGGGTGTACGGCAAACTCTGACACAGCGTTAGCGCCGCGCGCCGCTTCGTCGTCCGATCCCGGTATCGCCTGGCGGGAGACCCATTCACGACAATATCGCCTGTGATCAGGATACGGTCTCGCGACAGGCCGACGATAACCCATTCGCCGCCCACCCTTGCTACGCGCCGAACTTCGATCGGCTCACCGCTGATGATTTCGATGCCCGCCCGAGCATGGTCCGGCGTCGGCATGCCTCCGAAATTTGACCGTTCGCCATCCAGGCGACCGCCGCTCGGAGAGGTCGCATATCGACGTGCAATAGGCTTGGCGAAGACCCGGCACCATTGGTCGAGGTCGCGCCAGGCGATCGCCCGCTCGTTGACGCTTACGACAATCAGCTGATCCAGAAGTTCGATGACGTGAAGGGAGTCTCGAGCCGCAGCCCCGTCGAACGAAAAGGTGTGGACCCGTGCTCGTGCCCCCCGAGTGACGTCAACCCGGATGCCAAGCGGGGGCACCGAGGGCCAAAGCGGTCGGGCAAACGCTGGCGACGCCAACATCGCCGTCGCTCCGCTGAGAACAGCGCGTCGCGTCACAACGCTCCGTTCCCCCGGCCGCGTTCTTCGATAGGTCTGCACCATGTAGTCAGCGACGGTTCGGGCCATGAGACACTCGCTCGTGCTTGAGTTGGGAGGAGGGCTACTTGCCGATTGACCCCGATCAGGACGATCTCGCCGCGCCGCTCGACGGTGATCTTGGCCTCGGGGGAGAGCGGAATGTCGGCCATGCGGCCTTTGTCGTTGAGCTTGGGAATGGCCATCTCACACCTCGTCGGCGGTGGGATTGACGAGCGTGCCGAGACCTTCGATCTCGACCTTGTCGTTGATCGGTACATTCGCAATTTCGATCATCGCGCCGTAGACGGCTTGGCTGACGATTCGAACGCGCTCGGCGGGCGCGTCCTTGTTGAGGTCGGTTCTGACGAGTGGCATTGCGCTCTCCTTTCATTCCGTGAGCATCACAGTCGACCGCTGCGCCTTCATGGCGCTCCGAATAACGAGCAGTGGAAAAATCATTTTAACACGGCTGGACCCGCCGCCCGATGATGTTCACGCACCTGAACGTCATGACCGCTTCATTGGCTTGATTGAAAACCTCCATCAGCGATGTGACAGCGCCACGGTCAGATTTTGATTTTGAAGGGACTGCTTTCAGCACGGTCACCCGCAACGATAGGGTATCCCCGGGGCGCACTGGCCGGACCCAACGCAATTCGTCACCGCCCGGAGAAGCCAAACTGGCCACATGGGTGAGATAGTGGTCCGCAAAGAGCCGCATGGACAACGCGGCAGTGTGCCACCCGCTAGCGATGAGACCACCGAAAGGCGTTAACTTGGCCGCGTCTGGATCTACGTGAAAGATTTGCGGATCAAAGCGCTTTGCAAAGGCAATCACCTCATCCGCCTCGACTGTAATGCTACCGCAGCGATGGATGTCGCCTTCGACGTAATCCTCGAAGTACCGATCATTGATTGGGGTGTTGAACACAATTCCAAACTCCGTCCGCGGCTGCCGATTGACGAAAGTCCGAGTGGGTTGTTACTGGCGAATCTGCGTCACGCGATAACAAGGTCCGCAGCGCCCTCGATTCCGGTCATAAAGCCAAGCAAAAACGACCGCTGTTGAGGTAGAGTCGAGGATGAGCGCGGTAGCTTGGGCCATGCGGCAACGCTCCGTTTCTCATCCCCGCTCATCGAGCCACTGAAGACTAACGGCAGATCCGTGAGAGCATCGTGATGAGCCAGATGCGCGATCCGCCTCACTGAGCGGCAGGAGAGTAAGCCGTCCGCTCGCGCAGAAGTTACTTGCATGATGATAGTTACCACCTAGCTGGCATTCATGCAACACAAGAGCTTCGAAAATATGGTCTGCCCTGTTGCGCGGAGCCTCGAACGGGTGGGCGAGTGGTGGAGCATGCTCATCATGCGCGATGCGCTGCATGGGATGCGGCGCTTCGATGAATTTGAGAAGAGCCTCGGCATTGCGCCGAACATGCTGGCCCGGCGACTCAATGCGCTGGTCAAGGCAGGTCTGCTCGAGCGCCGCCGCTACAGCGAGCATCCGCCGCGCCACGAATATGCGCCGACCGCGTGCGGCCGCGATTTTCGCCCCGTGCTTCTTGCGCTGCTGGCCTGGGGAAACCGGCACTTCGCGCCTGAAGGCGCAAGCGTGGTGCTGGTCGACCGCAGGAGCGGCAGGGTCGTGGATCCTATTTTTGCCGATCCTGCCACCGGGCGCCCGGTCAATGTGCCGGACTACACGCTCGCACCCGACCCGGCGGCAGGACCGCTGACGCTGCAGACATATGGGGCCGCTCCTGATGCGCCATCATCGGCGACGGCGAAACGAAAATCACGGATCAAGATCCAGGAGGGTAAGTAGGTGAAGGAAGCTAGCAAGCGATCGTGGGCCGAAGAGCAAAGCTTGCGTGCTAACCGGCGGTCACTAGCCAGACTGTGGGTGGCTGTCGCCTTGACCCTCGCCGTCGTCGCGGCGGCATGGCTGACCTACTCGTATCGTGAGAGCGACGAAGCTGCGGCTGCCGCTCCTGCGGCCCTTCCGCAAGTCCTGGTGAGCAAGCCGCTCGTGGGGGAGGTTGATTCCAGACTAGGCTTCCTGGGTCAGTTTTCGGCGGTCGAGCACGTTGAGCTTCGTCCCCAGGTCGGTGGCACACTCACCGGAATACACTTCAGGGATGGGGACATCGTCCAGCAAGGCGATCTCCTCTTCACCATCGACTCGCGCCCCTACGAGATCAGGCTGGCACAGGCCAATGCCCAGCTGGAGACGGCAAGCGCGCGGCTCGCGCTCGCCGATCGCGAGCTAACCCGTGCTCAGGTACTAAACCGCAGCAACTGGGCAAGTGCACAGACCCTCGATCAGCGCACGGCCGACCAGCGATCCGCGCAGGCCGCCGTGGACGATGCGAAGGCTCAGATCCGTGACGCCGAGTTCGATCTCGAGCATTGCCGTATCACGGCACCCTTCACCGGACGCATCGGAACCCACCTCGTTTCCGTCGGCAACCTGATCGCCGGCAGCCGCGCCGCGACCAGCCCGACCACATTACTGGCGACGCTCGTCTCGGTGGATCCGATCTATCTGGATTTCGATATGAGCGAATCCGATTTCCTGACCTTTTCCCGTGATCGTGCGCAGCTCAAAGGAGGTTTTGCCGACAAGGTTGAGATCGCGCTCGGCGACGAGACACAGTTCGCCCGGCAAGGCACCCTTGATTTCGTGGACAATGTGCTCAACCGGTCGAGCGGTACAATCCACGCCCGAGCCACCGTTCCGAATCCCGACCGTTTGGTGACTCCGGGCGTGTTCGCCCGGGTCCGGCTGGTCGTCGGCGCTCCGGTGCCGGCCCTCCTCCTGCCGGACACGGCCGTAATCCCAGACCAGTCGCAACACCTCGTCATGATCGTCGCGCCGGACGGCACGGTTGTGCCCAAGCAAGTCGAGATCGGCGATCTTCGCGGCGGCCTGCGCGTGATCCGGTCCGGCCTCACGCCAAACGATCAGGTCATCATCGAGGGCATTCCGCACGCGACACCGGGGGCAAAAGTCGCGCCACAGGTCGGCACGATCCATTACGCCGAGGCTGGAAGCCAAGGCTAGGTCCGAGTCCGCGACATGCGCCTGACACATTTCTTCATCGATCGTCCTCGCTTCGCAACCGTGCTCAGCGTCTTTGTGACGGCGCTTGGTCTGGGCGCGCTCGCGATTCTTCCGGTCGCCCAATATCCGGAAATCGTTCCGCCGACGGTGAAGGTCACGACATCCTATCCCGGCGCATCCGCTGAGACCGTCGCCCGCACCGTCGCAACGCCGCTCGAACAGGAGATCAACGGCGTCGAGAATATGCTCTACATGAACAGCCAATCGACCGGGGATGGCAATCTCGCCATAACCGTCACGTTCGCGATCGGCACCGACCTCAACGTTGCGCAAATGCTGACGCAAAACCGGGTACAGGACGTGCTGACGCGCCTGCCGGAGGACGTCCAGCGCCTGGGCGTTCAGGTCCGCAAGGCGATCCCGAGCATCCTTTTGGCCGTTCACCTCTACTCGCCGGACGAGTCGCGCGACACGCTCTATCTGTCGAACTACGCGACCCTGCACATCAAGGACGTGCTGGCGCGCCTGCCGGGCGTCGGCGACGTGCAATTCCAGGGCGGTCGCGAATATGCGATGCGCATCTGGCTCGACCCGGACAAGGCGGCGGCCTACGATCTCACCGCCAGCGACGTGCTCGCGGCGCTGCGCGCGCAAAATCTTCAGGTCTCGGCCGGTATCTTGAACCAGCCGCCGACCCCGAGTGACGAAGCTTATCAGATCAACGTCGAAGCGCTCGGCCGGCTGACCACGCCTGAGCAGTTCGCCAACATCATCGTCAAATCCGACAACCGAGGACGCGTGACCCGCGTCCGCGACATCGGTCGGGTCGAGATCGGCGCCGCGGATTATGGCAGCACGGCCTACATGGATCGCAGCAATGCGACGGCCCTGGTCATCTATGCCGAGCCCGGCGCCAACTCGCTCACTGTCGATCGTGAAGTCGTGTCGGCCATGCAGGAGCTGAAGAAGGACTTTCCGCCCGGCGTCGACTCCATCATCATCTACGATCCGACAAACTTCATCGCGAAGTCGATCCACGAGGTCATAGTAACGATTTTCGTGGCAATCCTTCTGGTGGTGGGCGTCGTATTCCTGTTCCTGCAGAGCTGGCGAGCGACGGTCATCCCGGTCATCGCGATTCCGGTCTCCCTGGTCGGGACGTTCACGATCCTTGTGGCGTTCGGCATATCGCTCAACAACCTGTCCCTGTTCGGCCTCGTGCTCGCGGTCGGCATCGTCGTCGACGACGCGATCGTCGTCGTTGAAAACGTCGAGCGCAACATGCGCGACGGCATGTCGCCCTTGGAGGCAGCCCATCGGACGATGGACGAAGTCGGCGGGGCGCTGATCTCGATCGCCCTCACGCTGTGCGCCGTCTTCGTGCCTTCCGCCTTCATCTCCGGCATCTCCGGGCTGTTCTTCCGTCAGTTCGCGGTGACGATCTCGGCCTCGACCGTGATCTCCTGCTTCGTCTCGCTGACGCTCAGCCCCGCCCTCTGCGCCGTGCTCTTCAAGGCGCATTACCAGCACGATCTCTCACGCGCCGGCTTGGCACGACGGCTGCTATACCGGGCTTTCAATCGCTTCAATCGAGGGTTCGACCGACTCTCTACCGGCTACGGAAACTTGACGCGTCGACTGGTACGCGGAGCCATCATCGTGCTCACGATCTATGCGGGGCTGATCGGCGCGGCCGCCCTCGAGTTCTCAAAGACGCCGACCGGCTTCATCCCCGAGCAGGACCAGGGCTACCTCATCAACCTCGTTCAGCTTCCGGCCGGTTCGGCCTTGGACCGGACCGAGAAGGTCGTCCGGCGCGGTATCGACATCATTCTGGGGACGAAGGGCGTCGAGCATGTGGCGCCCTTCGCCAGCCTCGATGCGACGACCTTCACGAACGCGTCGAATGCAGCAACGATCTTCTCCGGCTTGCCGTCACTTTACAATCACGAGCTTCGGGGCGTGACCGCGAACACGGTAATTGCCGACCTGCGTAAGCGCCTGTCTGTCATCAAGGACGCCACTGTTCTGACTATCCCGCCGCCGCCAGTGCAGGGCCTCGGCAGCGCAGGCGGGTTCAAGATGATGCTGGAAGACCGTGCTGGGCTCGGCTCCGAAGCGCTGTTCGAGGCCGCACGCGCGCTCGTGGCCGCGGCTAACAAGGATCCGACCTTCGCCAGCGTGTTCACGCTATTCAACGCGGGCTCTCCTTCGCTCTATGCCGATATCGACCGGTTGAAAGCGGAGAAAGTGGGCCTCACGCCGACCGACGTGTTTTCGACGCTGCAGGTGTATCTCGGTTCACATTACGTGAACGACTTCAACTATCTTGGCCGCACCTATCAGGTCAGGGTCCAGGGTGATGGAAAATTCAGGCGCACATCGCAGGACATCTCGCGCCTGAAGGCCCGCAACGCATCCGGTGAAATGGTGCCGATCGGGACGGTGGCGCAGCTCAGGAGCAAAACGATCCCATACCGCGTGCCGCGCTACAATCTTTTTCCTGCCGCCGAGGTGCAGGGGGTAGCGGCGCCGGGTATCGCCACCGGTACGGCATTGTATCGCATGGAGGAGATTGCCCACCAGGTTCTTCCCAAGGGCATTGCTTTTGAGTGGACCGAGCTCGCTTTCCAGCAACAGCAACGCGGCACGCCGACTCTTCTCGTCTTCGGCACAGCCGCTCTCCTCGTCTTCCTCGTCCTCGTCGCGCAATACGAAAGCTGGAAGCTGCCGCTGGCGATCGTCCTGATCGTGCCGATGTGCCTGCTCGCCTCGGTCACAGGCCTGCTCGTGCGGGGCATGCCCATCGACATCCTGGCGCAGATCGGCTTCGTCGTTCTCGTCGGCCTGGCCGCCAAGAACGCCATCCTGATCGTCGAGTTCGCGCGCCAGAAGGAAGAGGAAGGTGTTGCCTCCGGCGAAGCCGCGGTGCACGCCGCCCGTACGCGCCTTCGCCCGATCCTGATGACATCCCTCTCTTTCATTTTGGGCGTTGCCCCACTCGCCGTTGCGACCGGAGCAGGCGCGGAGATGCGGCAATCGCTGGGCACAGCGGTGCTGTTCGGAATGTTGGGCGTAACCTCCTTTGGCCTTCTCTTCACGCCGGCCTTTTACACCTTCATCCGCAAGCTCGGTCGCAAGCAAGACGGAGGAGGCCATTCCGATGTCAGCGTCCTTTCCATCTCTCGAGACGATCGAGAACCGGCGCTTTCTGGGTGAGGATGTCTCTATCGATCGTCATACTGCTGCCCACGCTGGATGACATCGACGATAGTGTCGATCTTGAACGAATGTACGGAGGACTCAACTCATGCCGAACGGATTGCTTCTTTTCATGACCGATATCGATCCCGCCCACGAAGGCGAATTTAACCGCTGGTATGAGGAAGAGCACCTCGACGAGCGCATGGCAATCCCCGGCTTCATCACGGCGCGGCGCTTTCAGGCTCTCGAAGGCGGCCCAAAATATCTGGCTATCTACGATCTCGAATCGCCGGAGGTGCTGCAATCGGCACCCTATCGGCACATTGTTGGCGGCGGCAAGTCGGTGTGGACCAAGCGCATGGAGTCGCTATTCGTCAATGGCCGGCGCAATGTCTATGTTGGGATTTCGGAACGGCATCGCTGATTATTCGCGTACGCGCGCGATGCCGCGCGCCGTCGGAGCTGGCGAGTGCCCGGAACGGACATTGGGCGATCGCCCGATCCACGGTTTGATCCCGCAGGCCACCGCAAGAAGCCTGTCGGCCGCTTTCCCCCGCGGGTGCGCGTGAAGGAACTCTGGCGAGTCGTTTCTAATATCACCGGCCCGGTGCCCGCGTCGTTGATGATTGGGAGATGAGCCCGTTAAGGGAAGCTACTGATGAACGTGATCGTTGAGCCGATAGCGCCGCGGCATATCGAGAGCTTCCATCACGCTTTCGATCGCGTTGCACGAGAGCGAAAGTATCTCGCCTTCCTTGAAGCTCCGCCGCTCGTTAGCACTCGCGAGTTCGTGATGAAAAACATTGAGAAGGACTATGCGCAGTTTGTCGCCGTGGCAGATGCAAATGTGGTCGGGTGGTGCGACGTCATCCCCAAACAGCGTCAGGTCTATTCCCACTGCGGGGTGTTGGGCATGGGCCTGCTTCCGCCGTTTCGAGGCAAAGGCTACGGAGCCGCGCTCCTTGACGCAACGCTCAACAAAGCTCGGTGCCAGGGACTTGCGCGAATAGAGTTGGCGGTCCGTGCTGACAACGCACAAGCCATTCGACTTTATAAGAAGGTCGGTTTTAGGCAGGAGGGGATCCTGAAAGGGGGCATGCGGGTAGATGGGTCGTACACGGACGTGATTGTCATGGCGATCGTCGATCCCGCGGTCGCGCTGGCTGGCGGCGGTTCAGGGCATTGAGGTTACCTGGTAGGTTGAATTCGTAATTGCAAATTGTTCACTCGAGTTTCTACGCTCGTCGTGCAGTTATCGGTTTTATAGTTCAAATATCCATAAGCGGCAGCCCACACAAACATGGCAGCTGCGACGACGGCCATAAACAGCCTGAAGGCTCTCTCGTCTATGGTCATCTGCCCATCCTGCTCAAGTCCGCTTCGATCGCGTCCAACCTGGAGTACTGGGTCTCGCAAACGGAAAGCGCGTGATACTTGCGGTACAGAAAATAGTACGAACACACGATTGAGATACTTAAAGCTGCGGCCGAGAAGATTCTAAGTCGTGGTTGGGCCAGCGATATTTTGAGCATTGACGTTTTGGAGGTTAAACCTGAACGAGCGACGTCACGTCAGTAGGGGAGTAGCCACTATACGGGCTCGAACGAGTACTTTGATAGGGGCTGAAACCGGCATCAAAACCATTGCTGCAGTGCACAGCCAATGTCGCTGATGGGTCATTTTCGTCGGACGGGATCGGGTTACTGGGGCCAGTCTATGTCCGCAGGACTCCGAAAGCCACCATAAATTCAGCGCGTTAGGCCATCTGACGCAACATGGTCCTCCTCAGCAACCGAGGAGTATCACCATGCAAGATCAAAACTCCATCCTACCCGCCCCGAAACGCACGCCTTGGAACAAGGGGAAGCTGACCGGAGCAAAACCGCCGCTGCTGGCAAGGCACGTCTGGTCTCGTATAGGCTACGTCCATCGACTGGACGGCCAAACCCGATGGGAACATCAAATGCAGCTCCGCGACCCGCGCGTGCAAAAGACGGTCCAAGTTATGATGCTGGTGGTGTTCGGCATCTGGCTTGGTGAATTAGATGCGCGAGCCACTTTCAGTACACGTCACTGGGTAATGCTACTCGTCATCTTGGTGGGTATCGCAGGCTCGGCGTACATACTCTTGCACGACGTATGGAAGCCGAAGGTCTAAGAGCGGCCAACATCGTAGCTTGTTGGCAAGAAGCGGCCGATTCGGGGATGTCCGCGTAACGACGCTCTCGCGGCGCCGCCGGCTTCATAAGCCATCGTCGACACGATGCGGCCTGCGCCGCTTAGCACCCGCAGCTTTAAATCGAGCTTCCCGAGCTCGGCATCGACGAAATCGCCGCCTTGAGGACTACGAGAGAGCGCCCGGCGCCGATTGACGGAAACAGGGCTGAAACCAGCTTCGCTACTGCAACATGAGATGCTGGCCGATGTCCGAGTCGGGTCAAAACCGGCGATCCGGCACCATCCCGGAGCGGGTCCGCAGTACCTCAGTAAGCAGACCTCGAAAGGGTAGGGCGCAGGGCTCTTGTGTGCCAAAAGCTTCATTTCAACCGATCGCGGATCTTGTCGATGCAAGGGCTGACACGCGTACGGGGCTGCGTGCTATTCTCCCCCTACCGGAAGACCTGGTCCCCGGCTGTCACGACGAGCATTGGGGGCAGGCGCCGTGCCGATGAGATGACCTTGTCTCGCAAATTGGCGAAGAGCCGAGCTCACGGTGGCAAGCTTCGTTCGACCCGAACGAAAGCGAAGACGCGCGTCGGTCGAACGCGCCAGCCGCGCGCCGATCTCGAGCAGCAGCTCAAAGCATGCCGACGCGAGATTGCGCAGGTGCGGGAGCACCTTGTCGAGGCGCTGGAGCAGCAAACCGCCACCTCCGAGGTGCTGCGCATCATCTCGAGCTCGCCGACCGAGATTCAGCCGGTGCTGGACGCGGTAGGCGAAAATGCCGGTCGCCTGTGCGATGCGAACAATGCGGTGATCTTCCGCCTGGAGGGCGACCTTATCCGGCTGGTAGCATCACACGGGGAAATTCCGACGACCAGTCATGCCCGCGAGGGAATTCCGGCAAACCGAGACACGGTGATTGGACGAGCCGCATGCGATCGTCGGACGATTCATGTCCACGATCTCGTGGCAGAGGACAGCGAGTACCCGGTAGGCAGCAGACACGCGCAACGAGAGGGCCATCGCACCACGCTTGCGACGCCGTTGCTGCGCGAGGGTACCCCCATTGGAGTAATTCTGATACGGCGAATGGAGGTCCTGGGCAATGGCCAACGTCCCGCGCGGTGCTGTCTTTCAACTCACTCTTCCTGCGCGCCGGGGGAGCGTATCGTGACGCAGCGCTGCCCGCCGCCGAGCGCAGTCGCAAGAGCGTGATCGATTCGCATCATCATTTCTGGTGGACCGGCCGTCACGCGTACACCTGGCCGGCGCCCGTGGGCGATCGCTTTGCGCGCGATTTCACGCCCGAGAATCTGCGCCCCGAGCTTGAACGCTGCAGCATCAAAGGCACCGTGCTGATTCAGGTTCTGCATCAGGTGGGCGGCGAGACCGAGGAATTGTTGGATCTCTGTCGGAAGGTCAATTTCGTGCGCGGCGTGGTCGGCTGGCTTCCGCTTGTCGATCCGGAAGCGACATCGCACGCCATTCGATGTCTGCGCAGCCGCGGCAAGCTCGTCGGCGTGCGCCATCTGATCAGCAACGAGCCGGATCCACGATGGCTTCTGCAGGAGTCCGTGGTCGAGTCGCTCGGGCTGCTGGCCGCGGCAGGACTGGTCTTCGACGCAATTCCGGTCAACGCAGCGCAATTCGAATCCATCCTTGAGGTCGCGCGGCGATTGCCGCAGCTCAAGATCGTCATCAACCATCTTGGCCGGCCGCCGATCCCGGAGCAGGGTTGGGAGCCGTGGGCGACGCAAATCGCGCGTGCCGCCGAGCACCGCAATGTGGCGATGAAGCTTTCGATCGGGCTCGACGTCATCATGCGCTGGCGCTGGTCGACACCGGGCATCCGCCGCTACAGCGACCACGTGCTCGACCTATTCGGTCCCGAGCGCGTTATGGCGGCAAGCAATTGGCCGGTGATCCTGTTGGGCGCGAGCTACGAGGAAGCGTGGCGCGGCATTATTGCATTGCTGGTCGGCCTTTCCGCAGACCAACAACGCGCTGTGCTCGGCGACACGGCGACGCGGATATACGGTCTGTAGTACGGGCTCGGATTCAGCCCGGTGGCGTGACGAAGAACCAGGGATGTCCGTCGAGGTCCCGCGCGGTATAGGTGCGTCCATAAGGCTCGTCATACGGGACCTGAACGATCTCCGCGCCGGCGGCGCGCGCACGCTCATAATGCGCGTCAACGTCGGACAGATAGATGAAAATGCCCATCGTCGCGATTTTGGTCTCGCTCGGGCTCTACATCCGCCAGTCTTTGCTGCCCTGTCCCATCATGATCCGCCGGCCGTCGAGCGTCATTTGCGCATGCATCCCGCTTGGGGTCGGGTGTCGCATCTCTTCGGTAAACCCGAAGGCATTCGCGAGCCAGTCGAGCGCAGCGGGGACGTCACTGTAGAAAATATAAGGGATGACCTCAGTTTTGATCGCCGGCTTCGCTTTGTCCATAGGATTCCTCCTAAACAAGTCACCGTAGATTTTTTCCTCGCCTGGGGCTGGCGGGTGCCCTTCCTGCTGAGTCTCAATCCTCGTTGCCGTCGGGCTCGATGTCCGCCTCGGCTTCCGACGTCGCTGTCTCACTCAAAATTTGAAGCCCGCGAGCGAAAGGTCAGCCCTTCCCGACGGAATCCATCACGGACAGGAGCTCGGCCAATGACTGCTTGCACTGCGCGGGGTCCGGAACGCTCGCCCGGAGCGCTTCCAGCGCGCGGTCGATCGCCTTGTCAACCTTGTGCCAGTCGGCGGCAGCGCGCGGCTTAAGCGCGGGCTCCGCCTCGTCCCACTGCATCTCAAGGTCCTTGATGCGGGTCTTGGCGCCCGCGAGATCGCCCTTGTTGACCAGCGCGGAAGTGTCGATGACGATCGTCCTGAACGGCGTCAGATCTCCGAGCTTGGACGATGGCGCGGCAATGGCGGATACCACGACCGAAACCGATCCGGATGGGCTGATGAGCTGTTGGCTCGCGAACCCGGCCAGAATGCCGACGGCCGGTGCTATAAGCTTCCTATTCATTCGAGCTCTCCTCTCTGATTTGCCTGAACGCAATCGTGCGGGCCTCTTGCATGAACCGATATCGAACCATTCGGTCGCCCTCGAACATTAGCCACGCGACGAGCGTGACGATGACGGTCAGGAATGCGAGGCTCGTAAAGATGGTACCCAGACCAAGTCCGCCGTATGTGCGCGATTGCGACAACAAGTCGCCGAGGGACGCCCCCAGAGGCCGCGTGAGGATATAGGCCAACCAAAAGGTCAGGATTGCGTTTGCCCCGAGATAGTAGGCCGACGCTATCACGGCGATCAGCGCGCCGAACACGACAACGCCGAGGTTGAAGCCGAGGCCGAGCGCCTCCGTTGCCAAATCCCCGGCGGCAGTTCCCAGCGCGAAGGTGAAGAGGATTGCGGCCCAATAGAAGAGTTCACGACGTGTGGTAACGATCGTGTGGATCGAGAGGGTCCGCTCAGCCCGGTACCAGACCGCAAAGGTTATGGCCAAGGTGACCGCGAACCCAACCGTGCTCGTGTAGAGGCTGATTTCCAGCTTGTCGGTCAATGCATCCGTGATCTGCGTCCCAACGACGCTGACGAGGACCACTGTGAGCCAGTATATCCAGGGAACATAGCGTCTTTCCCGCAACTGAATGATCAGCGCTGCCGCCAGAAAGCAGATCATGATTGCGCCGGTCACAGAGGTCCCGAGCCCTACATGCACGGCGAGATAGTCGGCACCCGTTTCTCCGACGGTCGTCGACATGATTTTTACGACCCAGAAGATCAGCGTGACTTCGGGAACTTTGTTGAGCATCTCTGGAACACGAATGGTCGCGGGCAGGGGCACGTCAGGTCTCCTCAAGAGGTGGTCGGATGGCGCCGGTTGAAAGCCGATCGAGGCGCCGGGGCGGGAGCGGCTTAGGAGTGACTTAGACTAGACTAGGAAAGACTTCTTGATAATCCAGAAGACGAGCGTGACCTCAGGGACCTTGGTTGCAAATTCATCTGCAGTACCCGTCATGTCAGCCCCCATTCGAAAAGTGTTCTCATCAGAACGTCCAAATCCTAGCGGCAGGCCATCGTTTGCCTTTGTTTGAAGAATGCAATCAGTGTGAGGGCAACGGCGGCGACACTGACCTGTTCCAGGGAATTGATGCGCTGCGCTGTAGTAGCGATCAAAGCGACTTTTTCGCGGCGATTTTGCTAGATTACAAAACTGTATAGTTCTGGCTAAGTTCTGATCATCTCGCAGTCGCTATTCTCAAGGGGAGAAATGGCGACCGAAGAATCGTTAGGAGGCCACAGTGAACAGAACAAGCGCGCGGCTCGTCCCAACCGTCTTGGGTGCCGCCATCGCGTTTGCGCCCGCGCATCTATTGGCGCAAGCAAGTAATCAACCATTGCCGGCACATGAGCGTCCAATTGCACCCGAAAAGAACCCGCCTGGCGACATTTCGGACAATCAGGTCTTCATCGACTATAATTCACCGCTCGGCTTCATCATCAAAGTTCCCGAGGGATGGGTACGCCGGCAGACATCGGATGGCGTAACGTTTAGCGACAAATACAACACGATTACGCTCGCCGTTTCGAAACATGCCGATCCTTTAACCGTGACGAGCGCCAAGCAAAACGATATAGGCGAACTCGAGAAGGCTGGCAGAGCGGTTCGTATCTCTGGTGTGAAATCTGTCAAACTGCCTTCAGGATCGGCAGTGGTCGTCAGCTATGGTTCGAATTCGGAAGCAAATCCGGTGACCGACAAGGCGATTCGTCTTGAGAACGAGCGCTATTTCTTTTGGAAGAATGGGAAGCTCGTGACCTTGACGATGTCCGCGCCGTTCGGAGCGGACAACGCTGATCAGTGGAATCTCATGGCCAAGAGCTTTCAGTGGCAATGAAATGGCTGCGCTCGAAGCTTTCGACATCTATCGATTCTTTCACACCCGAGAGTCCGAGACCCTCGCGCTTCGCGGTGTAAGCCTGCGGCTTGATCAAGGAGAGATGGTCGCATTGGTCGGTCCGTCCGGCAGCGGCAAATCCACTCTACTTGCTTGCTTGGCAGGTCTCGACGAACCAGACGGCGGCCATGTGGTGCTGCACGGGGAGCGGTTGACGCGCCGTCCTGAGGCCGAGCGTGCACGCCGCAGAGCAGCGAGCATCGGCGTCCTGATGCAGTTCGGGAATCTTTTTCCTTCTCTTTGTGTCGTGGATAACGTCAAGCTGGCAATGCTTCTCGCCCGCAAGGTAGACCCTGAACACGCCGAGAGCTTGTTGTCGCGTGTCGGCATCGCAGATCGCCAGCGAGCTCGGCCGGGCCAACTATCTGGGGGAGAATTGGCACGGGCGGGTCTCGCGGTCGCGCTTGCGGCGGCGCCGCCCATCGTCCTCGCTGACGAGCCGACGGGAGAGGTCGACGCAATAACTGAGCGTGCCATCCTTGACGTTCTTGTTGAGCGATGTCGCGCTGGCACCGCGATTTTGGTTGCGACCCACAGCCAGGCCCTCGCTGCCAAGGCAGGTCGGATTGTTCATCTTCAGGATGGAAGAATCATAGATGGCTGAGATTCTTGTCGAAGGGGCAAAAGTAGCACGTCGCTTTCAGCAAGGGGACGTGGATGTATACGCCTTGCGGCCGGTTTCATTTGTGATCCGCGCCGGCGATCGAATCGCGCTCCTTGGGCGTTCCGGTAGCGGAAAGTCGACCTTACTCCACCTGGTAGCTGATCTCGATCTGCCGACGAGTGGGCAGCTCACTTGGCCCGGGCTCGGCCGGCATGGCACGCTGCGGCCAAAACACATCGGCATCGTGTTCCAAGCACCGAGCCTGATTCCAACGTTGAGTGTCGTCGAGAACGTCGAGCTCCCATTGCGGCTCGCCGGCGACATCCCTTCGCCGCGGAGCGAGGCAATGAAGGCCTTGGGAGCAGTTGGTCTTGGCAGTATCGCCGACAACCTTCCAGACGAGCTGTCCGGAGGCCAAGCGGAGCGCGTGGCCCTTGCCAGGGCTATTGCGCCAAAGCCCAGGTTGATTCTTGCTGATGAGCCAACCGGCCAGCTGGACCATCCAACGGCTGGGCGGGCCATGGATGCACTGCTGAAATGGGTTGCAGGTACGGACGCGGCGATTGTCGTCGCCACGCACGATTCCTCCATCGCGGAACGCATGAACAGCACATGGCTGATGGAGCATGGGCAACTCCAACTGCCAGCCATAATGGAGGTAGCATGATCGGCCTGTGGCTTAAGGGTCTGGTCGTCGCGCGTTCCGGCCGCCTGATCGGTGCGATGGCCGGGCTCGCATTGGCGGTAGGGTTACTCGCAGCACTGGGCGCATTTATCGCCGCTTCGTCAGAAAGCATGGCGCGGCGAGCGGTCGCTGGCGTTGCCGTTGATTGGCAGGTGTTGGTTGCACCGGGAGCCAACACTGCGAGCGTGATCGACGCGATCGGCAAGACCACTTCTTACAAGGCGCTACAGCAGGTTGGATACGCCGACGCTGCCGGCTTTTCGGCCGTGACGGGGACTACATCGCAAGCGACCGGTCCGGGGAAAGTGCTCGGTCTAGAGCCGAACTATCGGGAACAACTTCCGGGACAGATAACGCTCAATCTCGGAACGTGGGACGGTGTGCTAATTGCCGCACAGACAGCAGCCAATCTTCACGTCGCGCCAGGGGATTCCGTGACGATGCAACGCGTCGGCGTGGCGCCGCTCGACGTCAAGATCGCCGGGATTGTTGCGCTGCCGAATGCCGATTCGATGTTTCAGGCGATCGGCGTGCCGAAATGCATTGCGCCCCAGGCCCCTCCGGACAACGTCTTGCTCATGCCGATGGAGCAGTGGCGTGCCGTGTTCGGCCCCCAGATGTCGGCGCGACCCGATACGGTGCGAACCGAGCTCCATGTCCGGCTCGATCGCGATCGCCTGCCGCCTAACCCGAGTGTCGCCTTCATTGAGGCGCAGCGGACAGCCAACAACTTCGAGGCCAGGGTGGCAGGCTCCGTTGTCGCCAATAATCTCGCCGCCCGACTCGATGCGGTACGCGCGGACGCGCTTTATGCGCGCGTGCTGTTCTTGTTTCTTGGCGTTCCCGGGGTCGTTCTGGCCCTGCTCGTCACGCTCGCAGTGGCTGCGTCCGGTTCGGAGCGCCGCCGTCGCGAGCAGGCTTTACTGCGCATTCGCGGCGCGTCGCTCGTGCAGGTGCTCCGTTTGGCTTGGATCGAGGCCGCGTCCATCGGACTCCTCGGCGTGACCACGGGGCTCATTCTCGCTGGCGTGACGGCCGTGGCCTGGTGGCATCTTGCAGATTTTCGCCTAGCAGTCCCGTGGTTCGTTCTTGCTGGCGTGATTGGACCGATTTTTGGCTTGGCGGCCTTTCTAATTCCGGCGTGGAGGGATGCGACACAATCCACAGTGGCCGCCGCGCGTGCGGAGCTTGGCCGAACCGCGTCCCCGCTCTGGCAGCGCCTTTATGCGGACTTTGCCTTTCTGGTCATTGGCGCAATCGTATTCGGGACGATGGCACAGACCGGCTATGAGATCGTTTTGGCGCCGGAGGGCGTGGGCCAGACGTCGGTGCACTACGAGGGATTTCTGGCGCCGTTGTGTTTATGGATTGGCGCCGGTCTTCTATGGATTCGATTAAGCAGATTGGCCCTGGGGCGGGGTCAAGGCGTGGTTGCGGCCGTCCTTGCACCACTTTCGGCGTCTCTTGCGCCCACCATTGCGGCGTCTCTGTCCCGGCAACAGCGGCGGCTGGCCACGGGTGTTGCGCTTGTCGCGCTTGCATTCGCCTTTGCTACCGCCACCGCCATCTTCAATACCACCTATAACGCGCAATCCCGCGTCGACGCCGAGCTGACGAACGGCGCGGACGTCACGGTGATAGGCACTCCAGCGCATCCGGCGGGCGCGCTTCTGCGACAGCTGCAGGCCGTTCCGGGCGTCGCTGCAGCGGAACCGATGATGCATCGTTTCGCCTATGTCGGCGCAGACCTGCAAGATATGTTCGGAATCAATCCTGCCCATATCAGCAAGGTCACCACGATTTCAAATGCCTATTTTGCCAATCACGACGCGGACAAGACACTCGCGCTGCTGACCGAAACCCCCGATGGAGTACTTGTCTCGCAAGAGACGGTGAACGACTTTCGATTGCAGCCCGGCGATCACCTGAATCTACGACTCCAGAGTGTGAGTGATCATCAATACCACGTTGTCCCCTTCAAATTTATCGGCGTCGTCCGCGAGTTCCCGACGGCTCCAAAGGATTCGTTTCTGGTTGCGAACGCCAATTACATCGCGAGCAAGACCGGGTCCGACGCGGCCGAGGTCGTTCTATTGCGGACCTCAGGAGATGCAGAAGCTGGCGCGTCAGCCGCGCGTAAATTGGCTGCTGCTCAAGGTGGCATGAAGGTCACCACCCTGGGCGAGACGCAGGCCATCATCAGCTCGAGTCTGACTGCGGTTGACTTGCGAGGACTCACGACACTCGAACTCGCATTTTCCGTCCTGATGATCGCGGGAGTCACAGGTCTTGTCCTGGCCCTGGGGCTCACCGAGCGCAGGCGTAGTTTTACCATTCTCTCGGCTCTCGGTGCGCGATCATCGCAGCTCGGAGCCTTTCTATGGAGCGAGGGACTCTTCGTCGTGCTTGGCGGCGCAATCTTAGGAATCGCTGTCGGCCTCGGGATTGCCTATGTCTTGGTAACCCTCCTTGTCGGCGTGTTCGATCCGCCTCCAGAAGCGCTATCCGTCCCTTGGCTCTATCTGACGGTCGCCCTCGTTACGGCCCTCGTGTGCGGTTCAATGGCAATATTCGGAGCGCAGGCGCTCTCGAAAGAGCCTGACCTCGAGGCATTGCGTGGAGGATAATGTTGGTGGTGGCGGGAGATGAAAGCGACGGCGATCTGCTGACTGGTCGCAACACAATGTTGTAACGGTGCGGCCATTTCCGCTGGTGCGGAAGCGATAGCCCGGCAATGGATATGCGTTTTGGGCATCTATCAGCCCACAAACACCCCTACAATCATTCGCGCCGACGGTTTCGTGATCCCGACTTTTTGGAGTTGTGGTGATGAAGGTGCTCCTGATCGAGGACGACCCCGAGACGAGCGCCTATATCAAGAGAGGCCTGCAGGAGCTCGGGCACGTTGTCGAGCTGGCAGCGAATGGTCGCGATGGATTATTCCTTGCCGGAGCCCAAACCTATGATGTCATGATAGTCGATCGCATGCTGCCGGCGCTCGACGGTCTATCGGTGGTCAAGATGATTCGGGCCGGTGGCGCTAAGACCCCTGTCCTGTTTCTGACGACCATGGCCGGCATTGGGGATCGCGTGCAGGGACTGGAGGCGGGGGGAGACGATTACCTGGTGAAGCCGTTTGCGTTCGTGGAGTTGCTGGCGCGTCTTAACGCGTTGGCGCGCCGACCTCCGCTCGCTCCGGTGGAAACCGTACTGCGGGTCGCAGACCTGGAAATGGACTTGATCGGTCGCCGGGTCACTCGAGCCGGCCAAAGGATTGAGCTCAAGCCGCGCGAGTTCCGCCTTCTGGAATATCTGATGCGTCACGCGGGTGAGGTTGTCACCCGTACCATGCTTCTGGAGGACGTCTGGGATTTCCATTTCGATCCCAAGACCAATATCGTCGAAACCCACATAAGCAGGCTGCGCTCGAAAATTGATCGTGGGTTTGGGAACGAGCTGATCGAGACCGTGCGTGGCTCTGGATATCTTCTCCGTGCGCATTCTTAGGCTGGTCAACAGCGCGAGCTTCCGCTTTGCTCTGTTGCATACGCTGGTGTTCGTTCTTTCGGTCTTAGCGATCGGCTGGGTCGCGAAGGTCACGCTTACATCGACGCTTGAGAGCCAGGCACGGGATCGGGTCGCAACCGAGGCAACGTCATTGCTTGCTGAATACAACCGAACAGGCTTGAGCGGACTACGATCCGCTATTGCGGAGCGTTCCTCCGGCAAGCGGCGTCTCCTCTATGCCATCGTTGATGCGCAGCAACGCGCGGTGTTCGGCGACCGCTACCTCGCACCGTTCGCCCGCGCGACGACCGCCGGGGTGCAATTGTTGCGGCAACAACAGGACGCGACGGACAATATTCTGGTCGCTGTACGTCCTTTGGGCGATAGTCTGCGCCTCGTTGTGGCGGACAACCTCGACAGTGTCGAAGACATCGAGGACGTCATAGCGAACGGCCTTGTCGTGGCGCTGGTGCTCGCCGTCGCCTTTGGGCTTGGCGCCGGCCTTTTCCTGAGCCGGTCCATATTGCACCGCGTCGACAATATCACGCGCACTGCGGAGGCGATCACCAGCGGGGACCTGTCTCAGCGCATTGCGCTGGCAGGCTCAGGTGACGACTTCGATCGACTGGCCGCGACACTCAATACTATGCTAGACCGCATCTCCGATCTGCTTGAGAACCTGCGACAGGTCTCGAATGACATCGCGCATGACTTGCGAACTCCGCTTGCGCATTTGCGCCAGCAACTCGAAAACGCCAAGCTTCATGCTGTTTCTACGAGCGACTACCGGCAAGCCGTCACCAACGCCATCGAGGATGCGGATGCCTTGCTCGATACCTTTTCCGCGCTGTTGCGGATCGCACAAGTCGAGGCCGGTACGCAGCGCTCTTCGTTCTGCTCTGTCGACTTGTCGGACGTGATGCAAACGGTTGCCGAAGCCTATGCTCTGGATATCGAGGATGGTGGCAGATCCCTGCAAACTGATATTCCGACTTCAGTTGCCGTCGCGGGCGATCGTGAGCTCCTGACTCAGCTATTTGCCAACCTGTTGGAGAATGCGTTGCGACATACACCGCCTGGAACGCATATTGCCATGCGCTTGCGTGACAATCACGCCATGGCGATCGCGGAAGTATGCGACGATGGTCCGGGCATTCCGCCCCATGAGCACGCGCACGTATTTCGCCGATTTTATCGCCTGGAACGCAGTCGGACCACTCCTGGCAATGGGTTGGGGCTGAGCTTGGTAGGGGCCGTCGCCGCTCTCCACCATGCGAGCATCGAGTTGCTTGACAATAAACCCGGGCTCACCGTTCAAATCCGCTTCCCAAGGCGCACGCCTTGAAGCGCGAGATTTCGTTTGCGCGTCTCGCGACCGGCCTTGAGCAGGCGCTTTAGGCTTCGCAAGCCGCATCACGCGGTAAGTGCGCGCCGGTCGTATGGAAGATTTCTATATCAAGGTATTAAGCAACTCTTCCCTCTGCATAATTGCCGCGGGTGAGGAAGGGGCATTAGCTTTATGTTACACGAGGCAGGAATTGCTTCGACAGGAGCTGGACCTATGACCATCGCCGAATACGCCGCCAATACGGCCCGCGCCTTTCTGGCCGCAGAGATTGCCATGACGTCGGTCAATTGCGGAGCCCCGATCGTCAATCGCGCGCGAGCCGAGGAGCTGCTTGACCTTTACTTTGCCCTCGTCGAGCAGGCGGTCCCCTGCACCGAGAGCAATCCCCTGGACCGCCGGTCCTGATCCGAGCACCACACCAACAACGGCTGTTCCATTAAAACCGAGCGATCGCGAAGCGCGCTCCGGCGATAGTCCCCCAGGGATCACGTTGGGCAACAGCAGACCGGCATCTCACTGTCCCGCCGGACACCGCATTCCGCTCGCGCAGGAAGACGGCGCAGCTCAGCCGGTGGCGCCGAGCCAGCCCTTCTTCGAGATATCGAAGATGATGCCGTCCGGATCCTTGAACTTGCGCTCGAAATTATGTTTCTCCGCATCGTTGCCGAGATCGAAGAAGAAGGTGCCGCCTGCCGCCTCGATCCGCTTCTGCGCGTCGGCGAGATCGTCGACCTGGAAGCCGAAATGATGCGCGCCGACGAAATTCTTGGCGTCCTCAAGCCCGGAGCCGCGGTTGCCGAAGTAATTGAGCAAGGCGAGGTTGATCACGCCGTCGCTCAAATACACTGCAGCGGCGAAATCGAGCTTCTCTTGCCCCATCCGCTTGAGGCCAAAGACGTCCTCGTAGAACTTTGCGGATTTCTCCAGGTCGCGGACCACGATCGCAAAATGTCGAAGCCTTGCCATGTGTGCTCCTCGCTGCATTGAAGGATTGCGGGCCGGATGCGTATGGAGGGTTTAAAACCCGCCCCTAAAGGCGCGTCAATCCCATCCATGGGCGCGAGCCGCATGGATGAAAGCCGTAGGGTGGGCAAAGGCGCGCCCATCCCATGGCTCGGTGCACCCAACGATCTCGCGCGCCGTGCCCACGCGGGTTGCCACACGGTGAGCAGGGGGCACGTGGGTACGGCGCAAGCAATCAAGGCTTTGTAGGCTGCGTGTTGGTTCGCGCACCTTTGCCCACCGTACGGGTCTGAACGGCACGCCGTTCTCGAAACGCTGTGCTAGAGCTTGTTTCCGATCGGGTGGAAATCAGAGGCATTCCACCTGGCTGTAAAATGCTCCAGCGATTCGAGGGACGAGCAAAAATGTTCAAGTTGGCGGTGGCGGGGTTTGCCCTGGCGATGTGTGTTGCCTTCGCGCGAGCGCAGGACATTGCAGGGATAGAGGACTGCACCAGGGCCGCCGGCTTGGACAAGAGAACGAGCTGCCTGCAGAGCAACATCAATTTCCTGCAGCGGCTTCTCACCAGGAACGCGCTCGATGCGGGGCAGCAGCTGAGCGCTGCGCGCAATGAGATCGTTGCGCTCAAGAGCGCGGTGGCAGGCTTGCAGGCAAACGTGCAGCAGCTGCAGGCCGCGCAGAAGCCCGCCGCCGAGAAAAAGCCGGAGAAAAAACCGGAGAGCAAATAGCCCAGCTACCAGCGGCCGCCGCGTCTGACCAGGCGCAGGATGACCAGCAGGATGATGGCTCCGATCGCAGCCGACACGATGGCCCCGATGATCCCGCCGCCGAGCCGCAATCCCAGTGAGGGGAACAACCAGTCCCCGATCAGCGCGCCGACAATGCCGATGCAGATGTCGGCCACGAGACCGTAGCCGGTCCCGCGAACGATCTGACCTGCCAGCCAGCCGGCGATCAGGCCGACGATGAGGATAACGAGAATGCCTTCAGCGGACATAGGGGCCCCACTCGTTCATTAGCCCTGACGGGCGATGGTATCAGGGTGGCGCTTGTGGCGAATCAAAGCAAGCCCTTGGCGAATCTTTCGACAGGCGCGGCGCGGTCGGTTCCGAATTCTGTGCTGTTTTTGCAACGCTCGGGACATTTTTCAGAGCTGCCACAGTGTGACGCGTTTTTGCTGTTCCCATGTCGCGTGTTTGCAACAACAGGCGTTTGCAACAACCTACGGGGGGTACGATGAAGTCTCTGATCTTGAAGCGGTCCGTGGTCCTTGCCGGCCACAAGACCAGCGTGAGTCTGGAAGATGCGTTCTGGAGATCTCTCAAGGAGATCGCCGCGTGCCAGCACGTGACGCTGTCGGCATTGCTGGCCTCGATCGATACCGGTCGTCACCACGGGAATCTGTCGTCGGCGATTCGACTGTTCGTGCTCAACTTCTACCGCGACCAGCTCGAGGTGCGCGAGCGAAGCGAGCGCGTCGAGGCGATGGTGGGTCGCTCGGTAGCTGGATACACCTGAGGCACTGCCAACAACGATGCGCGCAACGCCATCCACCTTTGTCTTTCTCCGACAGGGACAGGATGGCGACGCGAGGGGCAGAGGTGGGGCAGAATTCTGACGCGGTAGCGTAGGGCGGGTTAACGGCCAAGAGCGTTCTGGCGAGATTGGCCGCGTAACCCGTCGTTCGGCGGGACGTGTCGACATTGCCAGGCCTGACACCTCAAGTCGGGTCTACCCGACTTGAGAATCTCGGTTGTCATCGTCCGCGTATGCGCGATCCAGTAATCAGGAAAAGTTGAATTTGGCACGGTTACCTCACTCGGCCGCGGGCGCGAGGATCGAGCCGCAGCAGCAGAAAGCTGTCGTCCGCTTCCACGAGCACGGCCGACATGTCGCGCAGCAGCCGTTCCCTCTCGCCGGCGGTGAGAAAGCATTCGTGCACCGACTTCTGCCCGCCGGTCGAATAGCCCTTCACGAGCTCGAGCGCCGCGCGCAAGCGGCGCGGCTCTGCGACATCGTAGGCGGCAAGATAGAGCGAACGTGTTTCCATGACGTCGACAGGCTCCTCGTCCCTTCCTGCCGCCTCGCCGGGGTTCGCGGCAGCGGCTCATCGCCATCAAGATGGAGCAGCTGGGGAAAAGATGCAGTGCTCGCAAGCTTGCGAGCTTGCGCGCGCCTGCGGCCTCGCGGCCTCGCGGCGGCTATCTGTCGCTGCTGCAACCGCAGTCCCTTGTATCGTCCGAGGCGCTCGGCGCAAAGCATTGCTTTGCTCACCATACGAGCTGCGCTATATGAACGCTATGACGAGCATCACTTTGGACATTCTGCGCAGAGTTGAGAGCTGGCCCCGGGAGGATCAGGAGGAGCTCGCGGAGGTGGCGCGCCAGATCGAAGCACGCCGCACTGGGGTGTACCGGGCGACGGCGGAGGAGTTGCGCGCCCTCGACGAAGCGGAGCGCAGCGGCACGGCTTCCGACGAGGAGGTCGAAGCGGCCTTCAGACGCTTCCGCCGGGAATGAAGGTTGAGTACTCAAACCGCGCTGTCGCAGACCTGCTTAAAATTTCCGAGGATAGCCGGCGCATATTCGGGGACCGGGTTGCCCAGGCGCTCGAACGGTGTATTCGAGCGGTTATTGATCGGATCGGTAAAGACCCGCTGAGCGCGCCAGAAGTCGATCAGCGACCGGGGCTGCGCGTGGTGCCGCTTGTGCGTTACCCGTTCAAGATCTTCTACCGCGTGTTCGAGGGTCGCGTGAGGATCCAGCATATCCGGCACTCCGCACGGCGACCTTGGGAAGACGAGGAGTGAACGCCACCGTCGCCCTCGCGCCGCCATCCTTCGAGGCTCGCTCGCTAATGCTCGCGCCTCACGATGACGGCGCGAGGCGCGGCGGCGGCGAACTATTGCTCACGATGTCAAACAGCGGTGCTCTCCAGCGACGGAATCCGGCGTGGAAGCTGCGGGAGCTCGGCGCTGCGGAAGAATTCCATCACATTCGTCTTGGTCCAGCTTTTTGCCTCCTCCCAGGCCTTCGCGTCGACGCTGACGAACCCGTGGGCGAGGATGGAGCGGTTGCGTTTGGCGAGCCACGGAGGGATGGGCGCGCCCTGTCGTGTGTTTCGCGACCGACGCACATGCTACGCACATGCGGATTAACATCCCCTGATCCGTGCTAGAACATACAGGGAACAAGCCGGCGCCGGCGCCCGGGCGGTGGCCGCCTTCACGCGGCGGGAGCTTGCGTGGAGCTCGTCGAAGGACTGCTTCGATATGGCATGCAGCACCGCGAACGAGACTAAATATTGCGCCATTGCGAGTAGCTGCCTGCCGTCGCCTGGGGGACCGGCGATTCGTCAAACGAACCCGGGCACCCGACACCGTGCGCATCGGGCCGAATGCGGATTCCGACGAAGCCGGCCATGCATTCCAATGTGAAGCCGGCCACCTGTTCCGATCCGAAGCCGGCCGGGGTTCCGATCTGATGTCGGCCACCCTGCGGCGCGCCTCTGCGGGTCG
>Ga0073928_10000377_pt1 | contig 106149 bp, 95 predicted proteins | sample PaiPotPPA55metaG_FD_76969 | JGI IMG/M metagenome (GOLD analysis project Ga0073928, IMG submission 76969) | Iron sulfur acid spring bacterial and archeal communities from Banff, Canada, to study Microbial Dark Matter (Phase II) - Paint Pots PPA... ... | reverse complement strand
GGAAATATTCCCACTTCGCCTTGCGTCCCACTCCAACCCTCCTCAAAATGTCCTCTGAGTCGGGTTACATCTTATGTGTCTCGACCGCCTCCCTAGGGTTACATTTAACATGGCTTGATACGGCCTGTTGCGCTGCGGCCATCTCAGGTTTATGCTGCGGCCACCGCTTGGAGGGCGGACCTATGAGACTACCGTTTCTCGTTGTCCTGGCTTTCTCGCTCGCGATACTCTGCGCCGCACAATCCGCGCATGCTCAGAACGCTTTTACTCCCGATCAACTGAAATGGGGACCGGTCCCGCCTTTTATGCCCACCGGCGCTAAACTGGCGGTCCTCGAGGGCGACCCCATGGCAGCGGCGGGCGATTACACCATCCGTCTCAAGATGCCGGGTGGCTACAAGATTGCGCCTCATTACCACCCCAGCCGCGAAAACGTCACAGTCCTGTCGGGCACTCTCAAAGTTGGCATGGGAGATCAATTCGACGCTGACAAAATGATGAGTTTCGGCACAGGCAGCTTCGCCTATTTGGATCCGAGCATGCATCACTATGCCGCGGCTTCGGGAGAGACTGTCATTCAAATCCACGGCATGTCGCCGGTCAAGTTCAACTACATCAATCCGGCGGACGACCCCAGCGCGAAGAAGTGATGCAGTGAATTGGAAAGGGCTCGGTTCGACCGGGCCCTTGATCCTATTAGCAACTCATTTGGATGTATGCGGCGATTTCCTATGTCTCTGGCTGATCGTTCTAGGCGAGTTCCATTTGAAATTGCGAGAAGGCTACACTTTCTTCCACAACTCTTCCCGCGGATCTTCGGGGTTTAGTTTGGCTAGTTCCTTCAGCAGTTCTTTGGTACGTTCATCCCGCGGCATGGGCACGCTCAAGGTGATCTCGACGATCTCATCCCCGCGCACCCCTTCCTTGGTGGCCGAGGGCACGCCCTTCTCGCGCAGGCGTAGTTTCTGTCCGGGCTGAGTGCCCGGAGGAATTTTCAGTAGCGCCCGCCCATCAATCGTCGGCACTTCTATTTTGGCGCCCAGCGCAGCTTCGTTGACACTGACAGGAACGGTCAGGTAAATATCGTCGCCGTCGCGACGGAAGACTGGATGTTCTCCGATCCTGATGATGGCGTAAAGATCTCCGGCCGGGCCGCCCTGCGCGCCAGCATTGCCTTTTCCCGCCAGCCGGATCCGTTGACCGTCCCGCGTTCCAGCTTTAATGCGCACTTCCAGTGGCTCCGTCCGACTTACCGTGCCTTCGCCGTGGCAAGTGGGACATGTAGAAATATTCTTGCCGGTGCCCTGGCAGCGCGGGCACTGCACATTGAACTTCATTCGACCGCCGGTCTGCGTGATTTGTCCCGTTCCATTGCACTCCGGACACTTTCCCGGTGCTTCGATGTGACCTTGCCCGTGACAATTCGTGCAAACATCTTGGCGCGTAATGTTGAGCCGCATCACGCCGCCGCGGATCGCCGTCCAGAACGGCACGTTCACCTGATATTCGAGATCGGAGCCTGCTTCAGGCCCAGCCTCAGTGGCCGCTCCCCGGCCGCCGCCAAAAATTCCCGAGAAAATGTCGCGAAATCCGCCACTGCCGCCAGTTCGCCGACCGCGACCGGCGCTGTCTACCAGATCAGAGAAATCAAAGCCGCCGAAGTCAAAGGGGACGCCCTGTCCGGTTGATCCCCTATCGCCGCCAGGAAAGCCTTCCGGGGCCCCTCCGGCAAATCCTCCCTGCCCGCCGCCCCGCGCATAGGCTTCTGCCGTTGCCGGATCGATGTTGTCCGAATAGAACCCCACCTGGTCGTAAATTTTCCGCTTCTTGGGATCGCTGAGAACGTCGTTGGCCTCGGAGAGCGTTTTGAACTTCTCCTCCGCCGACTTATCCCCAGGATTGACGTCAGGATGGTACTTGCGCGCCAGCTTGCGAAACGCCTTGCGAATCTCTTCCGCCGACGCGGATTTCTTCACCCCTAGGATCTCGTAGTAGTCTTTCTTGGTAGTGGTCGCCATTAGAACAGTCTGTCATCCTGAGCGGCGTTTCCCTTCGCGAAGCGAAGGGAAACGCAGTCGAAGGATCCCCCGTCAGCCGGTATAACCACGAACCTGTCAGGGAGTTCTCTCGTCAACCTTTGACCGCTTCCCCTGCGAACGCCATTTGGGAACCCCACTTCGTCTCTGTCTCTCAATTCCACATGATCGCATCAGGGACTTCTCACCGCACACTTAGCATCGAAGGAACTCCTCGCCAAGTCTATCTCGACGCACGCTGGCGAGGAATCCTTCGACTGCGTAGCTGCTTCGCTTCGCGACGCCGCTACTCCGCTCAGGATGACAGGTTTAATTCGGCATCCTGTGCTTTTCCTCCTGTAACACGACGAGAGGCCTCAACTTCGCCGCGTCCACGTAAACCGGCACTGGCCGCGGACCGGTTGGTGTGGCGACAAAAACCTCCCACCGCTTCTCGTCCTCGGCAAGGTTGAGGAAGTACGTCTGCTCGTGAACCTGGAAATCCATCCGCTGACCCTCACTTTCAGTTCGGTCCTACAAAACGGATGACGCGGGCAAAGCTGCCCGCGCCACCGGATTCAAGCTAGAAGCCAGAAGCCTGGTTACTTCTTGTCCTCTACATCCACGTACTCAGCGTCGATCACGCCTTCGTCTTTTTTCTGACCGCTGCCGTTCGCGCCCGAAGCCCCAGCGCCATCCGACGGAGCCCCGTCGCCGGGCGCTGCGCCGGGTTTCGCCTGTGCCGATTTATACATCTCTTCGGCCAGCTTGTGTGAAGCTTTGGTCAGGACCTCGCGCGCCTTATCCATCTGCGCTTTGTCATTCGACTCCAGCGCTTTCTTGGCGTCGGCTATCGCATTCTCCACATCGCCACGATCCGAGCCCGAGATCTTATCCGCAGAGTCGCGCAGCATCTTCTCAACGTTGTAGACCATGCTGTCGAGCTGGTTTTTGGCTTCGATCGCGTCGCGCTGTGCCTTGTCCTCAGCCGAGTGCGCCTCGGCTTCTTTGGCCATGCGCTCGACTTCCTCCTTGGACAAACCCGAAGACGATGTGATCGTAATCTTCTGGTCCTTTTGCGTGGCCGTATCTTTCGCAGTCACGTTCAGGATGCCGTTCGCGTCAATGTCGAACGTCACTTCAATCTGCGGCACGCCGCGCGGGGCCGTCGGAATTCCGGTCAAATGGAATTTGCCTAAGGTCCGGTTCTGTGCCGCCATCGGACGCTCCCCTTGCAGCACATGCACCTCAACCGACGTCTGATTGTCAGCCGCCGTCGAAAACGTCTCCGTCTTTTTAGTAGGAATGGTCGTGTTGCGCGGAATCATCGGCGTCGCCACCCCACCCAGCGTTTCAATTGCCAGCGACAGTGGAGTCACATCCAGCAGCAGCAAATCTTTCACTTCGCCGCCGAGCACGCCACCCTGAATCGCCGCGCCGATCGCGACCACTTCGTCAGGATTCACTCCCTTGTGGCCTTCCTTGCCGAACAGCTCCTTCACCAGCGCCTGAATGCGGGGCATACGCGTTTGTCCGCCGACCAGCACCACTTCCTGGATTTTGCTGGCATCCACGCCCGCATCTTTCATGCACTGTTTGCACGGACCCACCGAGCGCTGAATGATGTCTTCCACCATCGACTCCAGCTTCGCCCGCGTCAGCTTCTTCACCAGATGCTTAGGACCGCTGGCATCCGCAGTGATGAACGGCAGGTTGATCTCGGTCTCCATTGTGGTGGAAAGCTCAATCTTTGCCCGCTCCGCCGCGTCGCGCAGACGCTGCAACGCCATTTCGTTGCCCTTGCCGCGCAGATCGAGCCCTTCATCTTTCTTGAACTCGTCGATCAGCCAGTCGACCAGTCTCTGGTCGAGATTGTCGCCGCCCAGGTGCGTGTCGCCATTGGTGGCCTTCACTTCGATCACGCCCTCGCCGACCTCCAGCACAGAGATGTCAAACGTTCCACCGCCAAAGTCATAGACGGCGATCATCTCGTCCTTCGTCTTGTCGAGACCGTAAGCCAGCGCCGCCGCCGTCGGCTCATTGATGATGCGCTTCACTTCGAGCCCGGCAATCTGCCCGGCATCTTTCGTGGCCTGCCGCTGCGCGTCGTTAAAATAAGCGGGAACGGTAATCACCGCCTCGGTCACTTTTTCGCCGAGATAGTCTTCTGCCGCCTTCTTCAGCTTCTGCAAAATCAACGCCGAAATCTGCGGAGGCGTGTACTCCTTGCCCTGCGCCAGCACCGCTACGTGGTCGCCCGACTGGATAACCTTATAGGGCACCATCTTGATCTCTTCCGTCACTTCGTTGTAGCGCCGCCCCATAAAGCGCTTGATCGAATAAACCGTGTTCTCCGGATTGGTGATGGCCTGCCGCTTCGCCACCTGCCCCACCAACCGCTCACCAGTCTTGGTAAAGCCAACCACGGACGGAGTAGTCCGCCCTCCTTCTTCATTCGCGATCACTTTAGGCTCGCCGCCCTCCATCACCGCCACGCAAGAATTGGTTGTCCCAAGGTCAATTCCAATAATCTTGGCCATAATCGTCTCCTGTTGTCTTTCCTGATCTAAATAAGTGCTTTGGAATCAATGTGCTTATGATTGCCAACAGATCCATGCTAAGACCTGAGTGGAATGCTGTCAAGGTTTAGATGCGGTGTCAGATAGAATGGCTTCAAGAGTTCGCAGGTGAGGTTTGGCGGGCGAAAGACTGGTGATTGCGGTCAGATTCCTTGGGGCTCCACGAGGTGCTCCGAGCGCGAACCGTCGAGGACGCTCTACAGATTCTCGATCATAATAGACCCTCCCGTCCCCGGGTTTTGCGTCTGGTGTAGCTGATCACACTAATACTAATTGGCCGCATCTGACTTGCTTTCCGGCCATCCGGCTCCGGAGAACCGGTTGCAACAGTGAGGAATGGAGGCGATGCAAGATTGACGATGCCGCACAGGCTATCGTGGCATGCTCGGAACTCATCGGGCAACTAACAGCGCAGACGCCGCGCTTGCAGAGGCATTCAAGGACCGAGGCCGGGCATACGCCCGCAAGGGTGACTACGGCCGCACTATTGAGGATTTCGATCATGCCCTGAAGATCAAACCAAACTACGAAGATGCGTTCATAGCTCGCGGCAGTGCCTACATGCTGAAGCAGGATTACAACCGTTTTGTCCATGGGTGCTTATCGTCGCGCGACTGCGGACTGGGGCCGTTGGCTCTGGCCAGAAAAAAACTAGGGTTCATCGGAGAAATCTGCGAGAAGGCTTCTACGATCGGCGAGTTCGAGCAGCCGAAGACTATTACAACTTCAAACAATATATCCGCCAAAATCCAATCAAGCGGGGACTGGCAGCTGCACTCGCCCATTATCCCTACAGCTCGACCCGGCCAGAATTCCTGATGGACGAGGTCCCTCAGCGGCTAAAGCCGTCTAGCTTGACTGCCTGAACCGCAGCGCTGAAGCGCTGCGCCACCCAAAAGCATGGCACTTTCCCAGGCGTGGGATTCCGCGAACCCTGTCCCGGCCCCGTTCGACCGTCTACTTTTGCAGAAGAACATTCAGAAGCTGCGCCAATTCGATTTTCTGAGTTTTATCTGAATTGCTGGCAGTATCCCTGGTGAGTTGCGCCAGCTGTTGAGCGGTGATGTGGGCGGCGATGTCTTGAGGAAGATAAATCGTGCGCTGCGGGAGCGACAGCTCCCAGGTTGTCTGAGCGCGGCGAATGAGGGGCCAGCGTTGTCGCTCCGAATGCTCGTGCACTTCAGATCTGCCCGCGGTAACGGAAACCAGTTCATTGACCTCAACTTCTGCCCAGCCTTGGGTTCCCGAGATGTGCAACTTTCTTACGATGAAATGGCCGAAGATAACCAGCGATTGATCTGGCTTGAAGAGGTCCCGTTCACTGAGGCTCTCCTCAGAATCTGCGCAGAACTGCAAGAAAGCCGTTCGGACCTGATCCGGCGTTGGGTGAGGCGAGTTCAGCACCACAATCTGAGGAATGATCGGACTCGCTGGTTGCGTATCGGCAGGCCTTGTCGAAGACCTGCTTTGGTTTGAGAACTGTTCGCTTCGATTCGGATCATTGGCAGCTGGCTCGGAGTCGGCATCGTCCCCAGGCGTGGGTTTAAGGCTTGTGTTGCGCAACGAAGTCGCAAGCTCTATACCGGGATTCCCTTTGACATAACGGAAGAAACGCGGATGTCCGCGGCGTCTCCAATACGGCGAGTCGTAGGACTCGACTCCCGCTCCGGAACGCAGCAGGCTGAAAAAGGAATGCTGAACTGGATTGACCACAATGCCGGCGTGTCCCCGCCACACCGCGAGGTCGCCCGCCTGCGGAGTGGTTACGCGCTGGAATTGGTCGATGCCTGAATAAAGGTCAATCGATGGGGCGTAGGCATAGGGGAAGCCTGCGCGCTGGTAAAGTACGTGGACGAAATGGGAACAATCAGATTCGGAGCCGCGATAGTGGCGGAAATCGAGCGCCGCTCCGAGAACCGCCAGACCTTCGTCCCGAGTTAAGGTGTGAACAGCCCCTGAGTTGTAGTTAAGGCCGGGGTGTTGGGCCGCGCTTGGAATGGACACGAGGCGTATCAGAAGTAGAAGAAGGACGCTTTTGGCCGAGGCCCGCATAACATGTTTTAACGCGCCAAGGGGAGGCCGGCCAGATCCCAAATGTCCCGCCAAGTCCGCGAAAGGTATCAGGAAGTCAGATGCACCTTTAGGTTGAGGGGGTTTAGATAAAGCTTCGGCGTGGAGGGTTGGCCAACGGGTCGTCAAAAATATTTACATGTGCTCCACATGAAACTATACTATCCACATGCCAAAAATGATCCAGCTTCGGAACGTGCCGGATGCCTTGCATCGCAGCCTGAAAGCCCGTGCCGCCATGGCCGGTATGTCACTGACTGACTACTTGCTCGCAGAGATTAAAGAGATCGCAGAGCGCCCGACGCTCGCGGAACTGCGAGACCGGCTGCATACCCGAAAGGCGGTTACGCTTTCGCGTGACACTGCGCCCCTGGTGCGGGACGAGCGCGAGGCACGGTGATCGTCTTGGACGCGTCTGCGGCGATTGACTGGCTGCTTCAGACCGCCGCGGGGCAACGAATTGAGACGCGGATTTACTCGCGCGGCGAGTCTCTTCATGCTCCGCACCTTCTCGACCTTGAGGTTGCGCAGGTTTTGCGGCGGCTGGTGCGGGAAGGAGCGGTTTCATCGCGGCGTGCCGATCAGGCGATCCAGGATTTGCTCGATCTTCGCCTGGCGCGCTATCCCCACTTTGCTTTCCTGCCGCACGTCTGGCGGCTCCGGGACAACTTTTCGGCCTACGATGCGGTGTACGTAGCACTCACCGAAAAGCTCGGCGCAACCCTCATTACGCGCGATGCCCGCCTCGCTTCCGCTTGTGCCCGTGTGGTGAGCGCCGAGCCATTTTGAATGCCACTCGACGCTAGCGGCGCCTTCCCGCCCCGCTCCAAGTGGGATTCCACGGTCCCATCCCGTCGGGTGATTCCCACACCAAGCCCTGTCACCCTTACCCGCCTGCAGTGCCACGAACTGCAACAAGGAATTTCCACCAGCGCTCCAACTGCTCGGGACAGAGCAACTTACTGACAGGCCCTGCCCGCCCTCTACTTCACCGGAATCAGATCGAACTTCCCGGACGATTCCTCATAGAACAGCGCGCCTTCTTTCGCGTCGCCGCCGCTCCAGTGTTTGTGTCCACCGGGGACGCGTAGGAAGTCGCCCGCGGCTACACGCTTTTCGCCGGCGTCGTCCTTGTACAAATATGCGCCCTTCACCACGACGATCCAGACATCGTTCGTGTGCGTGTGCATCCCGGAATCCTGTCCCGGATCGAACTTGGTAAAAGTTCCGTGCGCGCCCTTATCGGGGTCGCCCCAGATTTTAGCCATGGAAGCACCCTTCACCCTTCCTGTGTAGTTCGCCTGATCTGAAGAGACATAAACCACTTTCTTCATTTCGTTCTGCCCGTGTACCCGTCCCACGGACCACGCGGCCATCATCGCCACCGCCACTCCAGCCACCAACAGCGATCGTTTCATGCCATTCTCCGTTTCCATTGCAGTGTCTGATTGAACCCCAAGGCAAACACATCGTAACACCCTGGGGCACCGAGTCGACCTCGCCTGCTCCGCCCGACAACCACGATCCAGGCCGCACGATGCCGTGCGATGAGCGAAAGGCGAGTTTGACCTCTCAGTCGCGGAATCTTGGATGAAGGGTTTTTAGAGTTACGTGGATTTGACTGAAAAAGACGCCCAACCCCATTCCGTGGGAACGCCGATTTCAAGTGCAATCCTTGCTCCGCGAGTAGGCTGGCACGCCGCGCGCGTTCTCTCTACTTCACCTGCGCAGTCTGTGAGGCCACAGCTCGCCACTCGCCATTGCGTTTCACAAAAACATCAGTCCATACGTAATGGCCGGTAGATTTCTTGCCGTCTTCCGTAGTGGTTTCGTCATCGGTGCCGGTGACCACGGCCGTATCGCCGAAGACGCGGACCTTCATGTCGCCCAGCGTTGCGGAGTCTATGTGGGCGGTCTTGATCTCAGAGGCTCTCTTGGCCTTGGTCTGGCTCTTGCCGTCAGGACTGATGGCGATCCAGTCATCCGCGACTAATGTTTCGAATGCCGCCGCATCGCGGTTTTTCTCGGCGTTGAGCCAGGCCTGTTCCGTCGCCTTTAAAGTTTGAGAGATGGCGGAATCGGAATCGGACTTGGGTTGCTGGGCCTGCGCAGGCGGTGCAACTGAAAGAACAAAACTAAGAAAACAGATGTGAGCGATGAATCGTTGTGGCATAGTAACATCCTTGTAAACGATGGCCATTGTACGCCTCGGGGGATGAGTCCAACCTTGATTTCACTCCGCTTCCAAATGCCAAAGCGGCTCCCCGCCGAGCGAGTGATAGAAGCCCCAACCTGCTAAAGCCACCACGCTGAGCAGCGTAAGAGCAAAAGTGCTCACATACCAAGCCGAGAAGTTGACGGTGAAAGGAACGTTCGACAGCATGTTGATGGTGAAGATGGCGCAGGCCAGCGGAATCAAACCGAAACGGAAGACAATCAGCACCGCGATGGCATAGACCAAAATCCACATGGGCAAATCGACCGAAACATGCGAGGAGCTGAGTCCCTGGGGCAATGAATAGATGGCAATGAAGGCAATGGCAGCGATCCAATCTTTCCGGAGCACAAGCTTAAGTCCAAGAAGCAGGAAAAAGAAGCCCAAAGTCCCAAGAAGCGAACTGGGTATTTGCATGAGCCACGCTCCCAGAGCTTCGCGCCCCCCGGCGAAGTAATCGGTTTGGGCGAGGTTTGGCGCCATTCCGAGATGAGCCAAAACCGCAAAACGGATCTCGATAATCAGCACCCAGAGTACTCCCAGCATCATGCCGAACAAAATGTCGCGCCCCACCAGGGGATCGCGAAGCTGTCCCGACAGCAGCCGGCTCCACGAAATAATGGTTTGCGGCCAGCGCCGCCGCACCCAGGGCTCGAGAGCGAGGTACAACATCCACGTCGTACCCGATACAAACAGTGCGGTGCTCACCGCGAGGATGAGCAAGCCCAGCGTTTCGATCCCCGCGACCATATGCCCGCGGCACAGCCACAACAGGATCTCGAGCGCAAACATAACCGCGGCCAGACGTAGAGCTCCCTCGCGGTCGGCGCGCCCCTGCCGATAGTTGACCCGCGCCAGCCGCACCGCCCCAAAATACAAGGCCACGGACAGGAGAACAAGAAGGATCTGTCGTACTTTCTTTCCAGTCGACTCCTCAGTCTTCATGCGATCAGGTTTCGTCCAATCGCTGACCAGTGAGAAGAAGACCGGTTTGCCACGCCAGGACGCGGCCTCGACGCGTAGCGGCCGCGTCGTGCCCGGCCAGCTTCCCGTCCATGCCACGCGCGTATCGGAATCCGCCAACGAATTCCATGCCGGCTCTGCCCTCTGGAATTTTGTTGGATCAAGTCCTGCTGCTGCGAAGGCAACATTCCAATCGAAATTACCCGGCGGCGCAGTCGAATTCTCTTTCTGCGCCGGAATCGCCTGGAAGTAAGTGAGCTGCCCCTGCGGATCAAGTTCTACGTTGATCATCCCAGAAAGGACCTGAGGCGGATCGTCGCGCGTGACGATCCCGGGGTTCATGAGCTGATCGCGAAAGCCTTCCGCCATCATGTCATCGGGACTCTGGCGGTACCAGAAGCTAAGCAGTGAAGGCCGCGCTGCCAGCACCGTATCCCAGTTGGGGCGAGGCTTGTCGTTCTTCTCCACATACTCCTGAAAATCGCCCTGGTAGTACATGTCGGATGCGCTATCTTCGGGACGATCTGGATATCCCAGCCGGGCGATGATGTCTCGCGACTTCTGCGTGAGCACTTCCGGCGTAAGCTCCAACTGCATCTTTGCCAGACCGTTATAGCGGACCGCGAGGTAAGAAACCAAAACCAACCCCGCAAGGACAGCCGCTAGGCAAGCGACGGCGAGGCGCGGACGCAAGCCTGCGGTTTCGCCCGACGCCGCCACCATTTGCGGCGAAGGAGTTTCGCCCGCGGCCAGCGCCGCGGCCAGCGGATCTCCACCAGGCAGAGCCGCAGCCACGCTGAGAACCGTCGCGGGACGGGCCGAAGGCTCGATCTCAAGGCAGCGCAGGATGACGCGCTCCACTACAGGATTGAGGTCTTTGACGATCGTCGAAGGACGGCTCAGAGTTCGGTCGGTGCCGCCGCTTGTACCCTCCTTCTTTGTTTTCGTCGAACCTTCCGAGAAAGGGCGCCTTCCGGTGAACACTTCGTACAGCACCAGGCCCAGGGAGTAGGTGTCACTTCGAGTGCTGACTTCTTTTCCCGCCAACTGCTCGGGCGCCATGTAGGCAGGGGTACCGCTGCGTACTTCGGCGCCCTGAATCTGATCGGCAACGCCGGCCAAACCGAAATCGGTGATCACTACTTGCCCACGCCCGTCCAGCATGATGTTTGCGGGCTTCAAGTCACGATGCAGCACACCCTTCGCATGGGCGGCGGCCAATCCGGCGCAGAGTTGGCGTGCTATATCGAGAGCCTTGTCCTCAGGCAGACGGCCGATGCGCCGCAGTAGTGACGCAAGGTCTTCGCCGTCGACGTACTCCATGGTGAAGAATGTGTGGCCCTCGACTTCACCAACGTCATAGACGCGGCAAACATTGGGGTGGGATACGCGTCGCGCAATCCGCACTTCATTTTTGAAGCGATCTAGTAAGCCTGCATCACGCGCAGCTTCATCGGGCAAGAATTTCAGAGCGACGGGTTGGCCAAGCGTGAGATCGTCGGCGCGATATACCTCGCCCATTCCGCCTTTCCCCAGCAGCGCGATAATGCGGTAACGGCCGGCCAGTAGGCGACCGGGAAGAAATCGACCTTCGCTAAGATATGCAGCAGAGCTGCTCAGCCGAGACTGGGACGAGGATGAGGAAGGGTGCCGCGGCGGCAAGGGAGAAGTCGCCGTGGCGAAGTCTAATGTGGCGAGGTCATCGGTATTGCTGGTGGGCGTTCCACACGCCGAGCAGAAGCGTCCGCTTGACGGTACCTCTGTTCCGCAGGATGAGCACGCTGGCATGAATCTTTCCCGGTACAGTCTATCGCGTCAAACGAAGAATCTAGGGAAACCGAGCTCGCTGAGGCATGACGTCTGAGGTCCAACGCCGCTTTGTATTACCATCGCAACGAATGACTTCTCGTCTCGGCCACTGGCTCTGTGATCCCCTATTCCTCCTATGCCTGACCGCGGGTCTGCTCGCGTTTGTGGTGCAGTCGGGTGAACTCGGAACAGCTGACACGACGTATCGGCTTCAGACCACGCACTGGCTCTGGACCTCTCAGCCACAAGTATTTCCCGACGACTATCCCGATTTCGGCCTGCACGGCCGTGGTGGCCGGCTTTATAGCTGGTATGGCATTGGACAGTCTTTGCTCATGCTCCCCGCCGATCTCGTCGCCACGTGGATCGCGCACTGGCACATATTTTCCGGATACGAGGAAGACCCCGCGGTGCGCAGCATTATCGTCACCTACAGCACGAACATTCTAATCAACGTCCTGACGGCGTTGATCGTCTTCCGTCTGCTCGGGCAGCTGCATTTCAGCGTGAAAGAATCCGTTGCAGGCGTGCTGGCACTGCTGTTCTGCACCACGCACCTCCACTATACCCAGAACATGATGGAGAACAACTACATCATGCTTCTGACTCTGGTGGGGTTTTCCTTCCAGTACGAATGGTTGCGTACAGGCGGGCGCCGGGTGCTCTTGATCGGCTCGGGCGCGCTTGGCCTTAACCTGCTGACTCGTTTGACCACCGGCCTCGACCTGGCAGCAGGGGGCGTCTTCTTGTTGGCCGTGCTCTGGTTCGAGCAGGTGCGGGGTCGTGCGCTGTGGCAGCGCCTTCTGGCTTATTCGAAGGTCGCCGCGCCGGTTTACGCGTTCTTTCTGCTCGCCGAGCGTCTCTACAACTTCTACCGCTTCGGGTCGTTCACCAGCACCTACATCCCGATTTTCGCGAAAGAGCAGCGTCTTAACGACCCGACTTTGCCCCCCAACTTTCCGTGGAGCACTCCATTTCACGAGGGCTTTTTAGGTGCGCTCTTCAAGCCCGAAAAATCAGTTTTCCTCTTTGACCCAGTGCTCGTGCTTGCTCTGCTAGTCCTTGTCCTGCTGTGGAGACGTCTCCTCCCGGAAGTCCGCGCCTATGCCGTGACTTCTCTTCTGCTGCTATTGGGCTACATCGCTTTTTACGCGCGCTACACGTACTGGACGGGCGACCATGCCTGGGGCGATCGTTATGTTTCGACCTCGGTGGAACTGGCGGCTCTGCTCGCGGTGCCATTGTTGTTACGCTATCGCGAAAGTTTGGGCAGGGGGATTTGGCGCGTTGGAATGGTATTGATCGCCATCAGCCTGGTGATCCAGCTTGCGTCCCTCGCATTCTGGCTTCCGCTCGAAATTTATCAGATGGAAACGCTGGGCCATCCTACGTTCGTAGTTGCGCTTCGTTTTAAGAACATCGCTGCTTTCGCGCTGGGCAAAATGGACACTTGGGGACTGAACAACGAATCGATGACGCAAGATCCCTGGGATTACGTGCACATCACGACCTGGAATCTTCTGCCGTTCCTACTGCGGAGGGTAGGCGCAGCGCCGAGGTGGGTAGTGAATGTTGCGTTTGCGATTTGGGGCGCTGCGATTGCGGCGTTGGTTCTTGTTTTAGGGAGATTGCGGGCGTATGGTAGAATGGTAGAAAGTATAAGGTAGAAGGTAGAATGATGAGCCTGAATATCAAAAACGAGAAGACGCATCGCAGGGTCCGTGAGCTGGCGCGCCTTACTGGCGAGAGCATGACCGCCGCAGTGGACAAGGCCGTACAAGAGCGGCTGGAGCGGGTAGGCCGCAGTAAGCAGGGGAGTCTGGCGCAGCGGCTGCTGCAGATCGCGCGGGAGTGCGCTCCGTTGTGGAAAGAGCCATACAAGTCGATGGAACATGGCGATTTGTTGTATGACGAGAAGGGTTTGCCGAAGTGATTGTTGACACATCTGTAATCATCGCGATCCTGAAAGATGAGCCAGACGCAGCCGCGATTGGCGCGATCTTGAGTCGATCTCGGGATTGCTGCATGTCGGCGGTAAGCTACGTCGAGGCAGGTGTTGTCGTTGACAGCAACCAGAATCCGGTTCTAAGCCGGCGGCTTGATGACCTGTTTCGCCATGTCGAAATTTCCGTCGAGCCGGTAACCATGAACCAGGCGCGTATTGCGCGCGAGGCGTATCGGGACTTCGGCAAGGGACGGCATCGTGCGGGGCTGAATCTCGGAGATTGCTTCGCCTATGCGCTGGCGAAGGAGAAGGGCGAGGCTTTGCTATTCAAGGGGGATGACTTTTGCCATACCGACATCGAATCCGGCGGGGCTTGAGCCTGAGCGCTACAATTGGTCTTGGCCTTGCGCCGTTCCGTTGATTGCGTGTTTCGGTTCTTCCTCGGCAAATTCAGCGACATCGAAGCGCCTCCTCCCGCCACCTAATGTCATTGACAATTCCCTGCGAGAAGAGAGCTTCACCTGATTTTTCGTTCGTGATCTCCGTCATCCATCCCTCGCGACGTCCTACTCTACCGTCACTGACTTGGCCAGATTCCTCGGCTGATCCACATCACAGCCCCGGCGGACGGCAATGTGATAAGCCAGCAACTGCAGGGGAACAATTTCCAGAATCGGCGCGAGTTCTTCCGGCGCTGCGGGAACGTAAAGCACATGGTCGGCGGCTTCTTTAATCTCTTCATCCCCGTCCGTGGCTAGCGCGATTACGACGCCTGAACGCGCTTTCACTTCTTTTAAATTGGACATCGTTTTTTCGTAGCGCAGCATCGAAGCGGGACTGCTTGTATCTTTCGTAGCGATAACTACGACGGGAAGATTTTCGTCGATCAGAGCGTTGGGACCGTGCTTCATCTCTCCCGCGGGATATCCTTCAGCGTGAATGTAGGAGACTTCTTTGAGCTTCAACGCGCCTTCCAGCGCAATGGGATAGTGAATGCCCCGGCCGAGGAAAAGGAAATCCTGAGCGCGCTGGAATCGCTTAGCAAGGTCTTCGCATTGTTCGTCGTGGGTAAGAATATTTTCGAGCTTGCCGGGGATGAGGGTTAGCTCCTCCGCAGCGGAGCCGATCTCGTCAGTGTTCATGGCCCCCCGCACCTGCGCCAGGTAGAGAGCGAAGAGATAAAGAGCGGTGAGCTGGCAAGTAAAAGCCTTCGTTGATGCCACACCGATTTCTGGACCGGCGTGAGTGTAGATGGTGCCGGCGGCTTCGCGGGTAATCATCGAGCCGACCACGTTGCAGATCGCCAGTGTCTTTGAGCCTTTGGCTTTGGCCTCGCGCTGGGCGGCGATCGTATCGGCGGTTTCCCCAGACTGCGAGATCACCAGAGTGATAGTGTCCGCGTCGACGATGGGATCGCGATAGCGCCACTCGCTGGCGTAATCGACCTCAACCGGAACGCGGGCGAGGCTCTCGATCATAAATTTGCCGGCCTGGCCGGCGTGCCAACTGGTGCCACAGGCCACGATGTTGATCTTTTTCGCAGCGCGGAACTCGGCTTGGCTGATCTGCATCTCGTCGAGGAAGATGTGGCCGGTGTCGAGCGAAAGGCGACCCAGGGTCGTGTCGCGGATGGCACGCGGTTGCTCATAGATTTCTTTGAGCATGAAGTGCTTGAAGCCGCCCTTTTCCGCCATGATCGGGTCCCAGGTCACATGCTGTACCTGGCGTTGGATGGGCTTTCCATCGAAATCCGTCAACTGCACGCCTGCGGCAGTGACGACGGCTAAATCTCCATCGGCGAGAAAGAAGATGTCGCGTGTGTGATACAGAATCGCTGGAACATCGGAGGCAACAAAGTATTCGTCATTACCCAGGCCAACCACAAGTGGAGGTCCATTCCGGGCGGCTACGATCTTGTTAGGCTCATTGACCGACATGACGGCCAGAGCGAAGACTCCGCGTAGTTCTTTTACTGTTCGGCGAACTCCCTCTTCGAGAGTAGGGTGATGGCCATTGCCAGTCTTGAAAAGCTGATTCTCGATCAGGTGAGCGATGACTTCGGTATCTGTTTCGGTAGAGAATTTGTGACCTTCTTCGATCAACCTTTTCTTAAGGCTGAGATAGTTCTCGACAATGCCGTTGTGTACAACAACAATTTTGCCGGTGCAGTCGCGGTGAGGATGAGCGTTTTCTTCGGTGGGACGCCCGTGGGTAGCCCAGCGGGTGTGGCCAATGCCGTAGCTGCCTTCAAGCGGTTTGAGCCGGATCACCTCTTCGAGATTGCGTAGCTTACCCTCCGCGCGGCGCAGCTGCAGGCCGTCTCCATTGCCGGCAACAGCGATTCCGGCCGAGTCATATCCGCGGTATTCGAGGCGTCTCAAGCCCTCGATGATGATCGGAACTACCTGCTTCTTGCCGACATAGCCAACAATGCCACACATGCGGGAACTCCAGGGAACTCAGTCTGCGAGCGAGCAGCGGAACTCTTCAATGACCGGATTGGTGAGAACTTCGCGCGCAATCCGTTCCACTTCGGTTTGCGCTTCTTCCCGGCTAAGCCCGCCATCGAGAGTTAGTTCGAAATACTTTCCCTGGCGAACATCTTCCAGGCCTTTGTAACCCATTTTTTTCAGCGCGCCCTCGATCGTTTTGCCTTGAGGGTCAAGGACACTCTTCTTGAGTGAGACGTAAACGTAAGCTTTCATGGGATAACAGCATTATACGGCAGGGAGATTGGGAGCTCGACGCACTCAAGTTCGGCAACCCACGTAACCGGGGTTAACTGAGTTCATTAACTCGGGCCGGTAGCCCTGGTCTTAGCATTTACCCCAGTTGAGTACTCTGCTCGTCGATCACGGCCAGCTCTTGCTCCAGGATCGTTCGGTAACGAGGATTGGTTGCGGCCTGAAGTTGCGCCAGAATCCGGCTGCGGGAGAGCTTGAGTCCCTCTTTGCGAGATTCGATTTTTCTCTGTTCGGGTGTAAGAGAGCGTTTCGGCTCCCCGGTGGACCTGGCATCGTCCTGCTGCAGTTCCACCGACTTACTTTCCCAGCCGCGCGCCACGCCACAATTATACGCTGGCGGGCACCCCCGCTGGGCGGTTTCAGCGGGGATGCCCGCCTCGTCACCCAGGCGACGTTCTCCCGAAAATATCTGCTTTACGAAAAACGAAATTGCCAGATGGAGGCGGCGGCGATAGCAACTTGTTGCTTATAATACGCACAGAGTTCGCGCCGAAGACTACTCACGGTTCTCATGAGGGGGAGAACCCGCTGGAGCTATGGATGTTCCCCTTAGGAATGTCGAGACTTGAGTTCGATCCTCCCCGGCACGCTGCACTGCTGGGGATGGCAGACGCGGCATGTCTTCGCCAAAGCCCTTTTGAAGTGCTGGACAAACTCGCTTCCCATTTGCAACCTCTTTTGTCCTTTGATCTCATCAACCTCTCCCTTTGCGACTCGCCCCGAAAAGTGATGAAAATGCATTTGTGGGGCGAATCTCAAGGGTCGCCTAAGCCATTGGAGGTAGCGGTTGAAGAGTCTGCCGTAGGGTCGGTATGGCGGAATCAAGACACTGCATCCATCGACAATCTGACGGCGGAGAAGGAATTTGAGCCCGAACTGCGCTGGTTGATCGAACATGAGATACGGTCCTACTGTGTGTTGCCTTTGACCAACTTCCGCGAAAAACTGGGTGCGCTCGGCTTCGGCAGCAAACGGATTCATGCCTACGAGCGTCAGGACGTCGACTTTCTGCGTCCCGTGGCCGAGATGGTGGCCCTTTGCGCCGATACCGAATTGGCGGAAGCAACTCTGAGAGAAGAAGTAAACCGCCTGCGGCTTCTACTGGAGCTTGGCGGTCCACACGTTCGCGGTCCCGATCCGCGACAGTCGCTGACCTCGATCCTCGGATACCTGCAAAAGTGGGCGGTCCAAGGGTATGTAGGATTTTATCTTTACGACGAGAACTCCCAATCGCTGAGCCTGCACACGCCCGACCCGGAAGTAGCGAAGAAGATGGCACCCCAGGGTCGGACTCCGGTTGAGGGCACGTTGGCTGGGCAAGCGTTACGGAGCCGTCGCACTGTGGTGCTCGATCACTCCAGCCTGGCGGGCCTGCCTTTTCCCTCCGTCAAGCGAGGCATGGAACTCGGGGTTAAATCTCTATATCTGTCACCTCTGCTTTCGGAAAAGGGGCCATTAGGAGTGCTGAAGGTGGCGCGCTGTGAGGATCATGCCTTTTCCTCGCGCGATATCGAATTGCTGGAACAAGTGGCGACTACCGTTGCACCTGTGCTCGAGCAAGCCCGGACCTGGAACGAACTAAAAACCGAAGGAGCGACGATGGCGTCAGCGCAAGATCAAGGGCTCACCTCAAGTTCTGCCGCTGGCCGACTTTGCGGCATTCTGACCACCGCTGACGGAACGTCCCTAGCCATCGGCAGTTTGGTTTCTTTCTCCGCTCCCGGAGCGCTCATGGGTTCGGAACAATTATTGACCGCCTATTTCAAGGCGTCCAGGGTAGGCCTCTGCATCCTGGATTCAGACTTCCGTTATATGGCTGTCAACGACACTCTGGCAGAGATGAATGGCATACCGGCAAGCGAGCACTTGGGCCGAAGCGTCCGCGACGTCCTCGGCGACTTCGCTGAACTGGTTGAGCCTCAGTTCAGGCGCGCTTTAGCGAGCGGACAACCCATTTTAGATCTTGAAATTAGCTTTGTGCTGCCTACACGGGTCGAGCCCGGTCACTGGATTGAGCACTATATCCCGATCAAGGATGCAATTGGCGAGATCAAGCAAATCGGTGTGATTGCAGTTGAAATCACCGAACGGAAGAAGCTCGAGGACTCGCTGCGAAGCGTCTCTGAAAGCTTGCGGCAAGAGAAGAAAAGACACGAGGTGTTGGTGGAGGTCAGCCGCTTGCTGGCTTGCAAGGGGGATATGCAGCAAATCTTCCCCCAAATCTCGGCTTACTTGCGCCGCGTGCTGCGGCAAGAATATGCCGCCCTCGCGTTGCACGACGAAAAGAGTGGGCAATTAGTAGCGCGAGCGATGGATTTTCCTTTGGGAAAGAACTTGAGTGTCGGCGGTGAGATCGGCACGGCGAAAGGCCCGGGAGGCAAGGCTTTGCGGGAGCGGTCGCCTCTTATCTTCAGCAGGGACGAAATACAGGGATTGGATCCCGGGATCCGAGCAGGCTTAAGGTCCGAAGGACTTAAGTCTCTTTGTTGTGTCCCGATGTTCAGGCCCAAGGGTCCGCTTGGAGTTCTTGTTCTTGGCAGCACCCGGCCAGACGCGTTTCATACTGAGGACCTGACCCTTCTGAACCAGGTAGCCGGTCAAGTCGCGCTCGCTTTAGAAAATGCGCGGACAGTGCGCGAGTTGGAACAGCTCAAGCAGCGACTGAAACAGGAAAAACATCACCTGGAGGGTGAACCGCAGATCCAGGCTCATTTCGAAGGCATCATTGGGGATAGCCCAGCTCTCCGGCAGGTGCTCGATCAAGTGGCAATCATCTCTGCCAGCGATGCCACGGTTCTGATCCTGGGGGAAACTGGAACTGGCAAAGGTCTGATAGCGCGCGCCATCCATCGCACCAGCAAGCGCAAGAGCCGTGGTTTTATTACCTTGAACTGCGCTGCGATTCCCACGGGCCTGTTGGAAAGCGAATTGTTTGGACATGAGAAGGGAGCGTTTACCGGAGCCGTGAGTCAGAAGATCGGCCGTCTGGAGCTGGCTGATCAGGGCACACTCTTCCTCGATGAGATCGGCGAAATCCCCCTGGAGATGCAACCGAAGCTGCTCCGCGTACTGCAGGATCATGAGTTCGAAAGGCTGGGAGGGACGCGGACGATCAAAGTGGACTTGCGCCTGATTGCAGCCACCAACCGGGATCTGGCGAAGAGTATTGCCCAAAGGCAGTTCCGCAGCGACCTGTTCTATCGCATGAACGTGTTTCCCATTCGCCTTCCTCCTCTACGCGAGCGGCGTGAGGACATTCCTCTCCTGATCCGGTACTTCGTTCGAAAATTTGCAAGCCGCATGGATCGTGGAATCGAGACTATTCCCAGCGAAACCATGGACGCCCTCCAGCAATGGCATTGGCCGGGAAACGTCCGCGAGTTGGAAAACTTCATCGAGCGATCGGTCATTCTCAGCGATGGAACCGCCTTACGAGCACCGCTGGCCGAGTTTCATGCCGAGACTGCCCACTATGCAGAACCGTCCCTGAAAGCGACGGAGCGAGAAGTCATCATTCGTGTACTGCGGGAGACCGCCGGAACTATCTCCGGACGCACCGGCGCAGCGCATCGGCTGGGGCTAAAGCGCTCGACTCTTCAATCGAAGATACAGCGGCTGGGAATCACACGCGAAGATTACGGCGGTCAGAAGCCAGAGTAGCGCTGCAGAAAGCGATAGCTTCAGGTGGGCCTGCCATTTTCACCTCGTCGCCCTTGTTTTTCTTGCAGTTATGCCGCTAACTAACAGGGCTGGCGTTATTCTGGAACGGCAAGTGCACTACCGTTAGTCGGTTACTGAGCAATCTGAAGAAGCAGAGATTGATCAGGAGATCGACGGAGCGACACTGGTAATTGGCGACCGCACAGCCTGGAAGCCATGGCTGTCTAGTTCTTCCCCACCCCGGAGGGCGGCTGAAAGTGTTAGCTGCCCTTCCGACTTTGCTGACTCAGAGTCCGAAGAGCTCCCTAAGCCGTTTTGTCTGAGAACGGCTGACTGGGATCTCGCTTTGTTTCTTGTCGTCCATGCGCAACTGATACGAACTCTTAAACCAAGGCACTACTTCACGAATCCGGTTGATGTTCACTAGGTAGGAACGGTGCGCCCGCCAAAACATCCCTGGATCTAGGCTGGCAAGCAATTCTTCCAAAGTGCGGCAGTTCGAATGCCCCTCCATGCTTGAAGTCCCGGCGGTAACGACCGTGATAACACCATCCTCGATAGAGGCATAGCAAATCTCTCTTTGATCCACCAGAAACATTCGTCCGACCGCTTTAAGCAGAATCTTCGAGCTATGTGTCTTCGGCGCTTGCAGCATCCGGACCAGGTTGTCGAGCTTCTCGGCCGGCAAGCCTTCCGCTTCCTGCTGGGCGCGCGCCCTTTGCACCGACTGCGCGACGCGCTTCTTGTCGAAGGGTTTCAGCAGATAATCCACCGCGTTGACCTCGAACGCTTTCACTGCGTACTGATCGAAAGCCGTGGCAAACACAATCTTGGGCAGTGTGATTTTCTTGTCGAGAAGCCGCTTGATAACACCGAAGCCGTCGAGTCCGGGCATTTGAACATCCAGGAAGATGAGATCTGGACTGTGTTCCTTGATCAGGCTGATGGCCTCGAGACCGTTTTTCCCCTGCGCTACCACATTTACGTCGCCAGTGTTCTTGAGCAGGTAGGCGAGTTCATCGCGGGCGAGTTGCTCGTCGTCCACGATAACCGCAGAAAGGGGCATTTCGTCTCCTAAATTCTGGCTCTCCAGAAAGTATATCGTGCTTTAACCGAGTCAACGAAGCCAATCGGGTTTTTCAATCGACGTTGTTCCATCTCACCCGGATTCACACCACATTTTCCAGCGCCAACGCCATGCCCATTCCGCCACTCACGCAGAGCGTGGCCACGCCGCGCCGGGTGTTGCGCTTGAGCATCTCGTGCAGCAACGTGACGGTGATTCGGGTGCCCGTGCAGCCGATGGGATGCCCAATCGCGATCGCTCCTCCGTTTACGTTAAGCCGGTCGCGGTTGAAATTGAGTTCGCGGTCACAGGCCAGCATCTGCGCGGCGAAAGCTTCGTTCAATTCGATCAAGCCGAAATCATGCATCCTCAGGTTGTGCTTTTCGTCCAACTTGCGCAGGGCAGGGACGGGCCCGATCCCCATGATGCGGGGATCGACTCCGGCAGAAGTTACAGCCGAGATTCTCGCCAGTGGCTTCAAATTATTCCGCTTCACGAAATGCTCACTGGCAATGATCACAGCGGCGGCGCCGTCAGTGATGCCCGAAGAATTTCCCGCTGTGACCGTGCCGTCCTTCGAAAAAACAGGAGCCAGCTTGCCCAGTTTTTCCATGCTCGCATCCGGAAACGGATGTTCGTCGCGGCTGAAGGTGGTTGTGCCCTTTTTTCCTTCAATCGTAACCGGGACAAGCTCGGCGTCAAATCGGCCGGCCGCAATCGCCCGTGCGGCGCGCGTTTGCGACATCAGCGAATATTCATCCTGCTCTTCACGCGAAATCTTGTATTGCTCAGCTAACGCCTCCGCAGTGTCGCCCATGACCATCTTGGCCAGGGGACAAAAGAATCCGTCGCGATACATACCGTCGACAACTTCCTGATTGCCCAGCCGATATCCCCAGCGCGCTTCGAGGTAGTAGGGAAGCCGCGACATGGATTCCGTTCCGCCCGCCAGAATGCAACTGGCATCGCCGAGCTGAACCGCCTGATACGCCAATGCAATGGACTTCATCCCCGAGGCGCAGGCTTTGTTCACCGTAAACCCCGGTACCTCCTGAGGCACTCCGCTGCGGATGGAAATCTGCCGCGCCGGATTCGGTCCGCCACCGGCCTGTCTCGCGTTGCCGAAGATGGTCTCTTCCACTTGGTCGGGCTGAATTCCGGCGCGCTCCATGGCAGCCTTGGCAGCTACCACGCCTATGTCGGCCGCCGTCAGTGATGCCAGCGAGCCGCCGAACTTCCCAATCGGCGTGCGTACGCCCGAGAGAATGTAGACTGCCTGCAACGTAGTACCTCCAAAACATTTGAGTTTAGCAGGGTGGAGAAAGATGCTGGGGGATGCGAAGGGCCTAGCGTTCGTTCATCTCGTAGCGAGTGTAGGGCCGGATGAGCGAACGTATTTTCTCTACGAGCGACGTGGTGGTTGCAGTTTGGCTGACCGCTCTATGCCGGTTAAGCGGGAGATCCTTCGCTACGCCTGAAAAGCGGCTACGCTTGATGACGCCGGCAAAAGGCCCGAACTGCACGACTACCACAACCGACTCTTGCCATTCCTTCTAACCTCCGGCATAATAAGTGTTTGTCTTGACCTCGCCGGACGCTTCCGGAACAAGGATATACATCTGTGTTAATGATTCGACTGTCGCGCATGGGTGCGCGCAAGCAACCGCATTATCGCATCGTAGTCATCGAGAAAGCGCGGGCGCGCAATGGCCGGCCGGTGGAAGTGGTTGGGACTTACAATCCCCGCACTAACCCCGCCAGCGTGGATTTCAAGCGCGATCGTGTCGACTATTGGGTCTCGAAGGGCGCGCAAATGTCTGAGCGTGTTGGTAAGCTCTATTCCAAGCCGGTGGGCGCTCCTGCGGCTTCTGTGGCTTAAGCACCCCGATGCCTGAAAATACCCCGGACGTCCGCATCCTGATCGAGAAGATTGCGAAGTGGATCGTCGACGCTCCCGACCAGGTTTTCGTCGACCATCTCGATGATGACGTGCTCGAACTGGAAGTGGCCGAAAATGATGTTGGCAAAGTCATTGGCCGGCAAGGGCGCAATGTCCGCGCGCTGCGCACACTGTTGAGCGCCGCAGGCGCGCGAGCGCGAAAACGATACACGCTGGAAGTCATCGACTAAAATATTGACTAGAATCGACAGTTGAGCAAGCCGCGCCGCGCAGGGAACTGGACCATTCCTAATCCCGAGACAAGTAGTGAATTCATTACGCTGGCCCGCGTGGTGAAAACGCAGGGCCGCCGCGGCGAAGTCGCGAACGAGATTCTGAGCGACGTTCCTGGAAGATTTGTCGTCGGGATGAAGTTGTTGGCGCTGCCGCGGGAGTCGGACGGGAATCGCCGCGAACTGGAAGTAAAAGACATTTGGCCGCATAAAGGGCTGCTCGTAATAAAGTTCGCAGGGGTAGATTCGATTTCCCAGGCAGAAGCGCTGGTCGGGTGCGAATTGCAAGTGCCCCGCAACCAGCGTTCGACGCTGCAAGCGGGCTGGAGCTATGTCAGCGATCTCGTAGGTTGTGCGCTGCTCGACCATGGCCGCGAGATCGGATGTATCGAGGATGTACATTTCGGCGCGGGCGAAGCACCTTTGTTAGCCGTGCGCGGCGCTGCCGCGAGATTGCTTGAAGTGCCGTTCGCCGAGGCGTATCTCGACGGGGTGGACGTGGAGGGCAAGCAGGTACGCATGAAGTTGCCCGAAGGCTTGCTGGAAGTGAATGCTCCGCTGACGACGGAAGAAAAGCGGCAGCAAGCGCAGGGAAAGGAAAAAGGTCTTAAACACAGAGGACACCGAGGGTCACAGGGTAAATCGTCCATGTGACCGCCGTGTTGAAGGTTCGATCCGCGATGACGGCCGACATCGTCACTATCTTTCCGGACTTTTTTCGCGGACCGTTGGAACACGGCATCACTCGAAGAGCTCAGGAGTTGGGGCTGGCGACAATTCAAATCCACGATCTGCGGAAGTTCACTCATGATCGTCACCGCACCGTAGACGACCGTCCGTTCGGTGGTGGCGAAGGCATGGTGCTGAAGCCGGAACCGCTCTTTGAATGTTTGGAATCGCTTGAAGTTGCGCCTCGCGACGAGCGCCTCGCGGCGCGGGCGAAGCAATCGGTAGTTCTGCTTTCGGCGCAGGGGCGGAGGTTTACTCAGAAAGTCGCAGCGGAATTGGCAGAGCTCGACCGCATCGTCCTCGTCTGCGGGCGATACGAGGGCGTGGATGAGCGGGTAGCAGAGTTTCTCGCCGACCGCGAACTTTCGATCGGCGACTATGTTCTGAGCGGCGGCGAGATAGCCGCAGCAGTGATCGTCGAAGCAGTAGTGCGGCTGCTTCCTGGAGCAGTAGGGAACGAAGCCTCGACGCAACAGGAATCATTTACCATTGATTCCAAGATGAGGAGCCCGGGCGGTTCAGATTCGACTTGCGGATCGAACGGGTTGCTGGATTATCCGCACTACACACGGCCGGCAGACTTTTGCGGAATGGCAGTGCCGGAGGCGTTGATGTCCGGCAACCACGAAGAGATCCGGCGCTGGCGCCGTCAGCAGGCTCTGAAGAAGACTTTAAATAACCGCCCCGATTTGCTCGAGGGCGCGGCGTTGAGCGAGGAAGATAATAAATTTCTGGATGGGATTGAGAGGCGCCGGATTGAGAAAAATCCGGATCAATAAAGATCGCAGCCAGACTTACCCACGAGATCAGATTTCAGAATCAGGTTTCAGAATTCGGAAGGGCTAACTATCATGTCGAACCTTATCATCGAAAAATTGCTGGCCAAAACTCAACGCACGGACATTCCAAAATTCAACTCGGGGGATACCGTTCGCGTTCACGTCAAGATCAAAGAAGGCGACAAGGAACGCCTGCAGGCGTTTGAAGGCGTGGTCATCAAGCGCGACAACGGACCGCAGGCCAGTTTCACCGTGCGCAAGATCAGTTTCGGCCAAGGGGTGGAGCGCATTTTCCCCATTCACTCCAAAGTGATCGACAAGGTCGATCTGCTGCGCTCGTCAAAGGTTCGCCGCGCCAAGCTGTATTACCTGCGCGGTCTCAAGGGGAAAGCGGCGCGCTTGCGCGACGTTGAAAAACCTAGCTAAACGGATTCCGTTACCGTGCTCTACGCGCTTCGCGATAACGCCGTCGCCTCTTAGGAAACTTATCCCGCAATTGCGGTCAGGGGTTCGGTAATAACCTCCAGGTCGGCGAAGTCATCGGTGCGAGGCTTCTTCAACTGATTCAGCACATAGTCGAGTAAGGGACGGTCGCCCTGCCGAATCTCCTGAAACTCTATGCCCATGGCCCGGTTTTCGGTGGTGTATCTCACGTGTCCCCGCAGCGCCACGGTAACATCGCACATATTCAAGACAAGCCTCAAGGAAGTTCCCGGAGCCGGCAGATTGCTTGCGCTGATGAGGCAGCCGTATTCGGAGATCTGCTCCAGTCGGCCTTCCACGCGGGATAGTCCGCCGACTTCCACTACATCAGCTCCTCCTTGCACATGGAAGCGCGGCCGGCGCCGCCGATTCTGCTCTTGCCTTCGGAAGGCATTCATTGCGGGCTTGCCGTCTCCAACCGAAATCATGGGTAGATAGTGCTCCTCCACTTGCCGCAACTCTTCTTCCCAGGGAATCCTGCCGCCGTCGACGCATTCCACCGTGAACTGGCCGCGAAGCGCCGAGTTCGGATCGGCGGTCCAGATTATCTTGCATACAGACTTGGTACGTCCACGCTCGACGGTGACATAATCTCCAACCTTTACTTCGCGGCCGCTCAATAGCCGTGCGCCGCGCGGATGGATGTCATACGTGCAAGCTAGCTCCAGCCCGTTACGCTCGCCGTCTTGCATGTGAATGAGGCGAACCGGCAGCGCCAAGTGGATCAATTTGTCGATGGGCGCGCCGTGTTGCGGCGCAGGTTCCTGTGACCTGCCATCTTGCCGCGACTGGATTCCTTTTCTCACGTCCCCAACATAGCAGTACATGTCCGGGTGGACAATGTACGTTCGTAATCAAAGTAATGGTTACTTTGCGATTTTAGGGGCAAGCGGGAGGTCGAATTGCCGCCTTTTCCGGCGCCACAAAATCTTCAGTTTTGGATTTTTCCGGCTTGCGGAAATCCATGCTATCAAGTAAAGATGATGACATCGTTCGGTCTCAACTCTAAATGCAGGTCAGTGCCAAGACTGTGTCGGAATTTTCCCTTTCTCCAGCAGCTGCCAAGCTGCGTCTGCTGAAAAGGCTGCGCTGCACGCTGCGCTATGAAAAAACTGCGTGGGCTGGCGGGGCTGCCATGGTGGCTGGCGTGGATGAGGTGGGGCGCGGATCTTTGTTCGGGCCCGTAGTCGCGGCGGCGGTGATTCTCGATCGCGGGTATCGCATTCGCGGACTGCGTGATTCCAAGCTGCTCTTGCCTGAGCGTCGCGAACATCTGGCGCCGCGGATTCGCGAACATGCTATTGCTTGGACCCTGGCTGCGGTCGATGCGGCGCGGATCGACCAGATCAATATCTATCAGGCGTCACGGCTGGCCATGCGCGAGGCTGTGCTACGACTGCAGCCGGCTGCCGATCACTTATTGATCGATGCCATGCGCCTGGATTGCGAAGTGCCGCAGCGGGCCATCATCCACGGTGACGCGCTTTCGGCCTCGATTGCGGCCGCCTCGATTCTGGCCAAGGTCGAGCGCGACCGCATGATGTGCGAATGGGACGCAGTCTTTCCCGAGTATGGCTTGGCTTCGCACAAGGGCTATAGCACGCCCCAACATCTAGCCGCCTTGCGGCAGTATGGTCCCACGCCGCTGCACCGGCAGTCATTTGCCCCGGTCTGGAATAATCCCGCGGAGCAGGAAGTTTTCGAATTCGACTGATTCTTTGTCCGCTGAGCTGTTCAACTACATCCGCTCGCATCTTTTATTCTGATTCCGGTCTCTAATAGGAGGGCGGTCAGTGCGCTCAGCATCGACGATCGAAAACTTGCATGTTTTCCAATCCTCGATTCCGATTTACAATGCAACCTGCCCGTTAATGCCCGGCACCCTATTACCGGCCGGAAATTAGGTAGCGCACTTCTCAGGAAACACATGGCAACGACAAAAACCGACCCCAAGCTGTCTATTGCAGGTGCTAGCGGCAAGAAGTCACGCACCTACGAGGGGCTCACCAACGAGCAACTGATCGAAGCGTACCGCATCATGTACACCTCCCGGCGAATCGATGACCGGGAGATTCTGCTCAAGCGCCAGCAGAAAATCTTCTTTCAAATGTCAGGAGCCGGGCACGAGGTGATCGGTGTGGCTGCCGGCATGACACTGAAGCCGGGTTATGACTGGTTCTATCCTTACTATCGCGACCGCGCGTTGTGCCTCGCCCTGGGGGTTCAGCCCTTCGAGATGTTCCTGCAGGCGGTAGGAGCGGCCGATGATCCCAGTTCTGGCGGACGCCAGATGCCTTCGCATTGGGGCTATAAGCGGCTGAACATCGTCACCCAATCGTCGCCAACGGGATCGCAAATTTTGCAGGCGGTGGGATGCGCCGAAGCGGGACGCTATTTCTCGCAGCATCCCAGAGCTGCGGAAGTCCCCTCATCCAAGTCAGGAGCCCCCGACTATCGGCAATTCAAAGATGTAACCTTCCACGGAGACGAAGTTTCTTATGTTTCGCTCGGCGATGGCACCACTAGCGAGGGTGAGTTCTGGGAAGCGATGAACGCAGCGGCTCTCAACAAGCTGCCTGTGATTTTCTGCGTGCAAGATAATGGCTATGCGATCTCGGTGCCGGTGGAAGTGCAGACAGCGGGAGGCAGCATTTCGAGGCTGGTCTCCGGCTTTCCGAATTTCCATTTCGAAGAGGTCGATGGCACCGATCCAGTCGCGAGTTACGCTGCATTTCAGCGTGCTGCGCAATACTGCCGCGAAGGTCATGGACCGGCCCTGGTGCATGCCCACGTGATTCGTCCGTATTCGCATTCGCTCTCCGACGATGAACGCTTATACCGGCCGGACTCGGAGCGGGAGCGCGATGCGGCCCGCGATCCCGTTTCGCGCACGCAAATGTTTTTGCTGCGCGGCGGGATTCTCGATGAGAAGGGCATTAACGCACTGGAAAAACAAGTTGAAGAAGAACTGCAGGCCGCGGTGGATCGCGCTCTTGAGGCCCTGCCTGCTGCACCCGAGAGTGTGATGCGGTTCATCTATTCGTCCAATCTCGATCCAGCTTCCGTTGCATTCGATACTCAGGCGCTGATCGGGCCCGATTCCGCCGATGGCAAAAAGCCGGTAGCGAAGACGATGGCCGATCTGATCAATTTAACGTTGCGCGACGAAATGACGCGCGACGAACGCATCGTCATCTTCGGCGAGGACGTCGCAGACTGCAGCCGCGAGGAGTACTTAAAGCGCAAGCTGGTCAAGGGGAAGGGAGGAGTTTTCAAACTTACCTTTGGCCTGCAGGTTGAATTTGGCAATGACCGGGTGTTCAATTCGCCGCTGGCCGAGGCTGCCATCGTGGGCCGCGCGACCGGAATGGCAACGCGCGGGCTAAAGCCGGTGGTGGAAATTCAATTCTTCGACTATATCTGGCCCGCGATGATGCAGATCCGCGACGAGCTTTCGGTGATCCGCTGGCGATCGAACAATGCGTTCTCTTGCCCCGTAGTTATTCGCGTTGCCATCGGCGGTTATCTGACCGGCGGCGCTATCTATCACTCGCAGTGCGGCGAGAGTATCTTCACCCATTGTCCCGGGTTGCGTGTGGTATTTCCATCGAACGCCCTGGATGCCGCTGGACTTCTGCGCACCGCGATTCGTTGCGACGATCCGGTGTTATTTCTCGAGCACAAGCGCTTGTATCGTGAGACTTATGGACGAGCGCCTTATCCCGGCCCCGATTATATGATTCCGTTCGGCAAGGCCAGGATTGTTCAGCCGGGAACAGACTTGAGTGTGATTACCTACGGTGCCGTAGTGCCCCGCGCGCTTCAGGCGGCCCAGAAGCTCGAACGCGAGCACGGCGTGAAAGTGGAGTTAATCGATTTGCGCTGCCTTAATCCCTTTGACTGGGAAACAATCGTCGCCTCGGTTGGAAAAACCAATCGTGCGCTTGTGGCCTATGAAGATACTTTAAGCTGGGGATACGGCGCGGAGATCGCGGCGCGCATCGCCGATCAACTTTTCGATCAATTGGACGCACCCGTGCGCCGCGTCGCCGCCGCCGATACTTTCGTTGCCTATCAGCCGATTCTCGAAGACGCCATTCTGCCGCAGGCGAATGATTTGTTCCTCGCCATGAAAGAGTTGACGGAGTACTGAGACAATTCCACCTGTGCGCGACAGTCTAGAGTCTTCCGCCTCTGGGTGTTTCTGGGTCTTGATTCCGATTGACCCGGCCTCGCTAACAACCTAGAATTAGACGCCACTTTTTGGGAGGGACGATGATGCCACTTCGTCTTCATGCCCAGGTCCGTGGGCTGGATGGGATAGCCTGTTTTGGGTTCATCGTGGTGCTTGCCGCCGCGACCGCAACCACGCAAACTGCCGTCACGACTTACCACAACGATAACTACCGCACGGGCTGGAATTCCACCGAGACCGTGCTGACGCCGACGAATGTGGCGAGCACTTCTTTCGGCCTGCTGGCCACGGTTCCGGTCGACGATCAAGTGGACGCGCAACCTCTTGTTGTTCCCGCTGTGAATATTACGGCGGGGAATAATCAGGGGTTACATGACGTCGTCTATGTAGCCACCGGCAGCGACACAGTCTACGCCATCGACGCCAATGCTGGGACTGTGCTCCTGACCAATCATATTGGAACGCCTGTGAGTTCGCCGCTTGGATGCAAAAACAATGGTCCTAATGTTGGCATTGACTCGACGCCGGTGATCGATATCAGCAGCAATATGCTTTACTTGATTGCCTACACGCTGGACAGCACCGGCCCCACCTATCGCATTCACGCGCTGGACTTGGGCAGCCTCACCGACAAAATGACTCCGACGGTTGTGAGCGGATCGCATACTCTTTCCGACGGAACTACCTTCAACTTTAATGCAACCTACCAGCGGCAGCGCCCCGGCTTGTTACTGGCCAACGGCAACGTGTACGCGGGATTCGGCAGCTTCTGCGATTTCGCGGCGAACTTATCACGAGGCTGGCTGCTGGGTTGGAACGCGGCCACGCTGGCTCCTCTTTCTGCCAACCGGGTCAACGACACCCAAGCTACATCTCCGAACAGTTTCTATCTGGCATCGATCTGGATGTCAGGATATGGTCCCGCGGCAGATGATTCCGGCAACATTTTGTTCGCCACCGGGAATTCCGACTACTCCGGAACCACCTACAATGGGGTTACCAGCATTCAGGAAAGCGTGGTGAAAGTGTCGTCGGACCTTACGACGGTTCTAGATTTGTTTACCCCATCGAACCAGGCCGCGCTCGACCGGGGAGACACGGATTTCGGTTCCGGGGGAGTACTGGTACTGCCCGACCAACCTGGATCGACACCGCACCTTGCCGTAGCCGCAGGCAAGTTTGGCACCATGTATTTGATGAACGAAGACAAGCTGGGGGGATATTCAACCATGAAGAACAATGTCCTCGGAAGCTACGGAATCGGAGTGTGCTGGTGCGGTGAATCGTACTTTGTGGATCCGAACGACGGCGCGGCGCGGGTGGTAAGTAGTGGAAGTAACCATGTCGAAGTGTGGAAGCTGCAAACGTCCCCGGCGCCGAAGCTGACACGAGTTGCGCAGTCGAACGCGATTGTTGCTGGTCAGGATGGAGGGTTCTTCACCAGCGTGTCTTCGAATGGCAATTCGAACCCGATCATCTGGGCGCTCTCGCGGCCACTGTCACAGGCGCCAAACAACAGTGTGCTGCATGCGTTCAATCCCGAATCGGTGGGCGGTATGACGCAGATTTTCCGCTTCGTAGCCGGGCCTTGGCCAAGCCTGCACGCCAACATGAATCAGGTTCCAGTGGTGGCGAATGGCAAGGTGTATGTCGCCACCAACAAGGAACTACAGATTCTCGGGTTGAAGCAGCCAACGAAGCAGGGCTCGAAGTAACCCTGACATTCGACTGCCGGCGGATTGTTGTTCCGCGCCCTGGCTTCTTCTGAGCTTGCTCTGGCTCGCCGGTTACGAAGGCTTTCTCCCCAAGCCTCTTGCCGTTGATCGTAGCTCCCTCTTGATGCTAGGCTCCAGCAGGTGAGTTCCGTTTACGGCAATTCCGTGCATCCGGCCACGGCGCATGGCGGTCGCGCGATATCGTGGCTACAGTCGTCTGCGACGGAAGTGTGGCTAAAGTTTTTGCTTGCCCTCATCGGATTGGGCCTCGCGTTCGGGGCGGCGTTGCTGTCAACGGCGTCGGGCGAAGCGGGCCATCTGTGGGCGTCGGTGATTTTGGCGTCTCTAGCCCTCCTTATTGCGGCGTTTGTGGGACTGGTCACCGTGCCGTATCTGGCGCGGCGGGTTGCTATCGAGCGTTTGCGACAGACGTTCCACTACGAAGTCACGAAAGCGGGGATGGTTTACGTGCTGGTCACGCTGGTGATCGGCATCGCGGCGCTGAATACAGGAAACAATCTGCTTTACATCATCGTAGCGGCGATGCTGGCAGCGATCCTGGTTTCAGGAGTGGTTTCCGCGCTGGTGCTGCGCGGCCTGAGCCTCGAAGTTGGTTTGCCCGAGCACATGTTTGCCGGGCGCCCGGTGATGGGACAAATCGTGCTGCGTAATCCGCGGCGATTCTTCCCCTCGTTTTCGATTCGCGTGGTTCCGGCGCTCAAAGAAAAACGCAAGAAAGCTCGCAAACAATGGAGCTGGGAGCGAACCACTTTCGCTTTCCCACTGAATCGTGCTCCACAGAATCAATGGTTGCGAGTGCGCGACTGGCGGGTGCGACGAGTGGAGGTGGCTCCGCCTGCACCGGGGATATTCGAAGGCATGGCCTATTTTCCGTATCTGCCTCCGAAGGCGGAGTTGCGGGCGGATTTGCAGCTTCGTTTTGAGCGGCGCGGGCGCTATTGCGAATCGAGTTTTGGGTTGGCCACTCGTTTCCCATTTGCCTTTCTGACCAAAATACGGGAGGTTGCACTGCAGCGCGAGATTCTGGTGTACCCCCCCGTCGATCCGCCAAATGAGCTGTTTGAAATTCTGCCGCTGGTGCGCGGAGAGTGGGAGAGTTTTGTCCAGGGGCGCGGTTCGGACCTGTACCGCCTCCGCGAATACATGCCCGAGGATTCGGCACGGCACGTTGACTGGAAGGCGACGGCTAAGTCCGGCTCGTTGAAGGTACGCGAGTTTAGCCGTGAGGATGAGCGCAAACTGTGCATTGTCTTCGACAATCCTGCGGTCGGAATGATTTCCCAGCAAGCGTATGAGCGCGCGGTGAATCTGGCAGCGTCGCTGGCGTGGCACTTCTGCTCGATGGATGCCGAAGTCTCGTTTGTGCTTCCTGGGCCCGACCGAATGGACGATCTGCATAAGTTTCTGGCGGCGCTGGCAATGGTCGAGCCGCTGAAAGACGCTCAGCCCGGAAAATTGCAGCAAGCCTCGCTGCTCCGAGAAATAGGAGATGGGATTTCTGGAGAATACAACATCATCGTTACAGCACAGTCGCAGGGCAGTTTGCCTTCAGCATTGTGGGGCTGCTCGTATATCGTACACATCGCAGACCAGAAACCGGCGTCTTAGTTAGGCGCGAACGAACCGTTCCCGAGCGCCAACGGACGTGCTGAAACGCAAAGAAAAACTCCACCGCCCGAGAGCGGTGGAGTTTAATAACCGCGATTATATCCTAGCTTTACGGCTTGAAAGAGTCGGCGAAGGCTTGCCCATTCGGGGTTCCGACTCCGGTCACGTTGTCCCAACCAGGGTTGGTGGTCAGACTCGTGTCGGTGCCAAAGGAAATAGCATAAACCAAGTCCGAGAAAAAAGAAGGGTTCCACAGGCCGCTGAAGAACGTGCCGGTTGTGCCCATGACTTGATCCGCCGTGAAGTTGTCCGTAACGGTGGTCGATGTTTTGATCGACGCAGTCACGTTGTGAGTTGATCCGAAAGGAACGACATCGAATATTGTTCCCGGCGGCATGGAATACATATAAGGAGCAGCTTGGCCGAGAGGCGCACCTGCCTCCTCGTTGGCAATCGCCCAGAGGCCCGAGAACATCGGGGTTGCAAGGCTGGTGCCGCCGAAAGCGAACCATGTCGGAGTTTCGCCCTGCTCGCTGAGGAAAATGACGGCCCCGGTAAAGGGATCGGCGAGCCACGAAACGTCGGGCAACTGACGTCCCGTTCCCGGCAATCCGGACTGGAACGACGGTTTCGCGAAGAAGCCGCTGGAGCCTCCTCCCGAACCAAAATTGAACCCGAAGTCAAGTGGAGGATTAAAGAGTATCCCCTCATCATTCAGCAGGGTTTCATCCGTGCCCCAGCCCGACTGCCAGGCAATGGAGTTGGTGGACGTGAGCGCCAAACTAACCCCACCGATTGCCGTGGCAAAAGGCGAGTCTGCGGGTGCGCTGACGGTGGGTGGAACCCCGAACTCGGTGAAATCGCCATCGTCGCCGGTAGCAAAGTTGGTCGAAATGCCGGTGACTGCGGCAATTTCCGCAATCAGATCCTCGGTAGCGAGCACCGACGTTGGGGTCAACGATTCAGGCGAACCGAAACTGCCGGAGAGAACATTTCCCAGAGCGTAATTCACGGCAAAGAAAATGCCTTGATCTACGTCCTGGAAGCTGGAAGAGGGCGGGACCACCAAATCAATGTCGGCTCCGGGGGCGATGGCATGGGCCCACTCGACATCAATATTGATTTCTGGATCCGGTCCGGCGCAGGTAGATGGCGTTGGAGTCTCGATAATGCTGAAGTTCGTCGAATTTAGTAGAGGCAAGCCGAACCTCGCCGAAAATGTGTTTGCATCCTGCTTGATGGTCAGTGAACCGCACCAGTCGACGATAGCGATCGTCTGACCTGCTCCGTTGAACCCCTCCTTATACAAGCCATTGAGATGGTAGGCCGCATAGATTTCGGGAGGCGTGTAGGCGCAGCCTGGGCTGTTCTCGTTGGTGAAGTATGCGTTGCCGTGATAGGTGGCTTCCGGAAACGTTCCGTTCGTGCTGAATTTTTCCGTTTGAACACCGGGGAAGCATGCGGACGTAAAGAAGCTGTTCGAACTGGGATTGACTTTCGCGGCAGGCAGAGTCTTGCCGTTAGGAAGAAGCGTGGGACGCTGTGCGAACGGGTGGGTGTACTTGCCCGAGTCCAGTCCGGCGACGGACTGTACAAGCGCCGCTGCGTCTCCATCCACATAAGGATCACGATCGTTGGCTCGGATGACCTGGCTCCGGACCTGATACTTGTTCATTTGCACTCGGAACGCCGTTTCTACTGCGCTGACGGTTCCTCGCGCTCTCACGAAAAAGTTGTTCGGTCCTACGTTAACCACCTTCAGGTTGTGCGACGTAAAAAACTCCTGCACTGTCTTCACTTCCGCGGCACTCGGCGCGAACCGGGCGGCAATGTCGCTGCTCTTCAACCAATGGCGATAATTGGGTGACGTCTGGTCATACAGCTCGCGCGCCAACTGGTCGAGTCCAGCGCGATTGTGGGGTTGCAACCAGATGCTGACTTCGATGACCTTCGATGGATCCTCTGCGCCTAGGTTCCGCGCCGAAGTTACGTAACTGGGGGTGTTGTGCAAAATCAACTGGCCGGCGGAGGCCGGTAGCGTCAAGCCTGCGACGAGTGTGGCAACTACTAGAAACAGCCCGATCATCCGCAATCGTCCGAAGATGGCTGTGGGATACTCTCTTTTCGTCTGCTTATTCATTGTTCCTCCTGGGAACGAGTTAGCAAAGCCTTGCTCAGAACAGTTAAGGCCTCGGAAAATGGGCGTGTCCTTGCGCGAGGCGCAGTTCAGATAGACGTTTCAATAGACGTGGGACTGTGAATCGCATTCGGTCGTTTTTGCAACGTGGTAATGTTTGTCGCGGAAGGCTAAGGAGATTGTCTACAGGGTCATCCGCGAAATGGCGCTATCCTAGCCTGTTCTCAGGGGAATAGCAATGGATGTACGACAAATTTTTTCGCTGTGTTCGGCACAGTTGCATGTGCCGTAGTCTGCACTGCAGTAATTTGCACTCAGGAGCTTGAAATCGACGGGATAAGTGCGGATGACCCGGGTTAGCGAGCGGTATTAGGAGATTCTCCTGCAGATACTTTCATCCCAGAGCCGTCGAAAATGTAAGTCCTTGCCTCGCCGTCAAGGCCCTGGGCCGGGATCTCTTTTCCACTCAATACAAAGCTGATCCCCCCGGCGTTGCCGGTTTTTACGACGATCTCTCGGCTGGCGCGAACGGAGGTATGGGCGGGAGCGATCAGCGTTTCCTGGGTGACTGGTTTGCCGTCAGCCGTGATCGTGACCCACGTTGTTTTCTCGGCTCGAACGAGCAGAGTGAAGGTACTCGGCGGTTTCACCACAGGGGTATGAACGGCCGCCTTCGCGGTCGGCGGACTGGCTGTGGTGCCAGGCTCGGACGTCGCCGGCACTGCTGCCGGCTCGGCGACTGTCGGCAGAGTTGTTGACGTATGGGTTGCGACGGTAGGGGCGCTTGTTCCTGAGGGCATGGTCGCCGCGAGCATTGCTCGGCTGGCTCTTGGCTGATCCATCTTCGACGAGCCCTTCAACGAGCCGGCAGCGACGGACTCCTGTTGCGACGGTACCGCGGGCGGCGCAGGAGCAACGGCAGAAGGCGCTGGATTGGAAGGGGCTGAAGAAGTTGATGCCGCCGTAAGATGACTCTGACGTCGCAGATTCCAGAAGGCCAGAACGGCAGAGACAACCAACAGCGCTGCCGCCAGCTTGCCCCACGGGATGCTGCCCGGAACCTTGTCCGATGACTCTGGATGAATTTCCGCGGCAGGCATCGGCAACGCCGAACGGTTCGCATGAACAGCGTCTTCCTTCTTGTTACTCCGACCCTGTCGACTGCGAGCCTGGTTACGGCGATCCTGTTTGCGCCGATCCGCTTGGAGCCTGTCGTTGTTGCCACCATTGCCGGAGACATTCTGCCGAGTGAGGTCGGGTCTCCGAAGGTGATTCTCCCGAGGATCCTGGTCTCCGTCCTTACCAGTCTTTCGATCCGGATTTCGAGGGCTCGACTGAGAGGGCCCGGGCGCAGGAACGTCAGCGGGTTTACGGAAGTCGGGGAGAATATTCTGCGACTGAATCTGGCTCTCTCGCAATGCGGCGAGATAGTCACTTATCGCTTCTTCTGCGTCAAGTCCCACCTGGCGAGCATAAGCGCGGACAAAGCCCTTGTTGAACACACCGCCCGGAAGTTGGTCAAAGTGTTCGTCCTCTAGCGCGCGAAGCATGCGAGTGCTGATTTTTGTAGTCTTCGAGATCGCATCGAGCGCGATCCCGCGCTCCTCGCGTTGTTTACGTAGTTTTTCCCCGAATGATCCCAAGACCCAACTCCGGCGGACGACGCTAAGGTTCCGTCCACATCGAGATGCGAATAATCATAGGCGAAGCCGGACGCATACGCCAGAAGAGGTTGAGGAAAGCGCAATCCGAGGGTCAACAACCTCGGAACCAACGGGAAACATTCCCGAACTAGCTTGGAGTTTGGCGGCCGGCTTCTTCTCCTCAAGCGCGATGGTGAACTCTGCCTTGCAAGTCTTGGCCGTGTCGTCGAATGCGGAGCCTTCGCGGGGGCCTTTCGAGGCGCGAAAAAACAATCCATGCTTGGTCTTGGCGGGCAATCCTGTAAAGCGAGCCTTGCCGTCGGCATTGGTTCCGACTTCGAGATCCAACTTGTAGGCGCTCAAAAATCCGTAGGCGATATGAACCTGGATGGTCGCAGCATAAACGGGCGTCCCTGCGCTATCGGTAACGGTGAAATCGGCGGAGCACGGACCGATATCGCCACTGATCACTGGAACGGCTTTGGGATCGGGCGTTTGTGGACCTTGAGCTTGCAGGACCGGGAGCGAAAACAATGCCAGCAGCGCCAGGAAGGACCATCTGGATTTCACAAATCCGGGGTGAGGGGTCATGGATACGCAAAGGATACCCCGAATGGCCGCTGGATCGTAACTTCAAAGAGCGGGAAGTCGCACGAAGGATTGGCTTTAAGGGTTCCGGTTACCAACGTTTATTGCTCCCGGAGCGGTGCGCCCATATAATTTTTTGAACTGTCATTCCGTCCGGCACAGATCAAAGGATCTAAAGACCAAGAACTGGGATCAGAGAACTAGGCATGTCCGAGGCCACCGGCACTCAACTAACCCGCCAGAGCCAGGAACTGACCATCTTCCACGATGTGGCGAAGGCGCTGACATCGTCGCTGGATCTCGATTCCATTCTGCAGACCATCATGGAAAAAATGGCGGAATACTTCCGTCCTGACACGTGGTCGTTGCTCATGGTGGACGAGCAGCACGATGAGCTCTATTTTGCCATTGCGGTGGGCGAGGCCGCTGAAGCGCTGAAGAATGTTCGCCTCAAGGTGGGAGAAGGTATTGCAGGCTGGGTGGCGAAACACGGGGAACAGGTGATGTCGCCGGATGTGGAACACGATCCACGCTTTGCCAAGCGAGTGGACGAAAGCACGCAATGGGAGACGCACTCGGTGATCTGCGTGCCCCTGCGATCGAGGCTGCGGGTGCTGGGCGTGATCCAGCTCGTGAATGTGGACTTGTCGCAATTCAACGAGCCGGAAGTTTTTTTCCTGCAGGCGCTTTGTGATTATGCAGCCATTGCTATTGAAAACGCGCGCTGGGTGGAAAAGATCCAGGAACTGACGATTACCGACGACTGCACCGGACTCTATAACGCCCGGCACCTATACAAGACACTGGAGACTGAAGTCTACCGCTCGGCGCGATTCGGCTACGAATTCAGTGTGCTGTTCATCGATCTCGATCACTTCAAATCGGTCAACGATACTCACGGGCATCTGGTCGGAAGCAAACTGTTGGCCGAAATTGGTTATCTGGTGAAGGCCCAACTCCGCCTGATTGACTTCGCGTTCCGCTACGGCGGCGATGAGTTCGTGGTCTTGTTGCCTCAGACTGGAAAGGATCAGGCGCTCGTGGTGGCGAAACGGTTGCGCGATGGGATGCGTGCCAGCAATTTCTGTCACGACCAAGGTCTGAATCTGAATGTGCGGGCGTCGATTGGTCTGGCAACTTATCCGCACGATGCGCGCGATGCGCACGACATTATCCGTCAAGCCGACGAGATGATGTATCTGGTGAAGAACACGACCCGGGACAATATTGGAATTGCGCAACGGGGAGTGATGAAGTAACACTCGGGCGTCGAGCCGAGGTCCGACACCTCAGTTCGATGCCGGCGGATGACTGCCGGGCGCGTTGGCTGGTGCCGGCGGCTGTGGCCTCCACGGATTCGAATTCTCCGGCGCGTTGGGATTTACTCCAAAATCCCACACGTAAAGATTCATGCCTTCGCCGCCCTTCATCTCAACCACGGCGTATTCGCCCGGCGGGAGATCTTCGACGGGCGTGAGCTTCAGCCAGCCGCCGCTCACCCGAGCGATCGTGGTCTTCACGAAATTCTCGTCCTGGCTGATTTTGCCGTTGACGGCGCGCTTCATGTCGCCGACGATTCGCTTGCTGCCCTTCACCTTTACATGCACCAGGCGGAAGCGGTTAAAAGGAACCGCGGCTTGTACCGGCTGCTGTGGTTGTTGAGGACCTTGGGGTTCGGCTCGAGGCGCGTCGAGGCTGGGCTTGGATGGTTGGGCAGAATCGGTTTCGCCGGGCGGAGGCATTTTGGCTGACGGATCGCTCTCATCGACGTTGATGTAGATGGAAGGTACGGCGACGTGGGCGTGCAGGGCAGCGTGTTCGCCTTCAAGTTCCACGGTTTGCTTGGCACCGGCAGCGGGAATGAGTGCTCCGCGGAGGATGTTGGCTCTGTTATTGGTGTTGATGTCGCCTTCGGCTTGTTGCATCTCGACCAGTTGCGGCTGGCCATGAAAATTATCCAGCAGGAAAACGCCGGAGTTCTCCGGCAGGCGCAACCCAGGCGCGACCTGTGGAAGGTGGGACAATTCGGCTTCGCGGTCGGCGTCGATTTCCTTATCGATGGCGGCGGCCTCCGGGATGGCGGAGGTAGCTCGTTCCTTCTCGTATTTTTCGGTGGCCGGCCAATCGACCAGGACGGAGGGAAGCTCTTCCCACTCGTTGCGCTCCGAGCTCATGTAGCGCACCCGGTCGCCTTTCACCTCGTACTTTGTGACCAGCTGGTAGGAACCGTCTTTGAGGATGAGCCGGCGAGCGAGCTCCTGAGCCGGCGAGTGGATTGGCCCGGTAAGCATCGCGCTCAGGATGATCGCGGTGTACGGCAGTGCCCGCCTGAAGAAACGAATTGCGATCGTGCCAGTCATACCTTATGTTTTGTGGACCGTCCCTTTGATTATCGCCCCACGTGGGACTACTTTGCCAACCGGGGGGGCGGCGATCGCGGAGGCACTGAGGCTTGTACTATTCTGCTCTTCTCGATATTCTGAGCGCACGGAACGCCACCGGCTCAGCGAACTGATGAAATTCAAACTGATTATCTATTTTCTCGCGCTAACGATCCTGCCCGGGTTCGAAACTATGGTCGCCCAGGGCAATCCAGAAACAAAGCCGGAAAATCGCGAAGGGCCTCAATACTCGATGCAAGGCAGCGTTGCTTCTGCCGCTGTGCCGCCGCAGGGCGCGGTCTCTTATGCATCGGTGACACAACTGAATGGCTTGCTGGGACAACTGGAAGCCACGACGAAGTTGACGCAGGCTGACTTGACGAAGCTCCGCATTGAACGCTGGAAGACGGATGGATCCTCCAAGAAACAGGCGCTGGCAGATGTCGATTCCGTCCAGCGGAATCTGCAAAATGCTTTGCCGGAGATGATTGGCCAGTTGCGCAATTCGCCCGAAGATCTGGCCGCCACCTTCAGGCTGTACCGGAACTTGGATGCTCTCTACAGTGTTCTGGGAGGCGTGGTGGAATCGGCGGGAGCGTTCGGACCGAAGGACGATTTCCAGACAGTGTCGAACGATCTGAGTGGCTTTGAAGGCGCGCGGAAGCAGTTGGCGGAGCGCCTGGAAAACCTGGCTGGTTCGAAGGAACAGGAAATCGTGCGCCTGCGGACAGACTTGAAGACGGCGCAAGCGGCAATTCCGGTTACGCCGCCGAAGAAGATTGTTATCGATGACACCGAGCCGGCCAAGAAACCCGCAGTGAAGAAGAAGCCTGCGCCGAAGAAGCCGGCGGGCGCGACAGCGCCGGGAGCGACAACCACGCCCGCGACACAGACTCCGCCCCCTCCGCCCAAACCGCAGTAGTGCCTTCGGGCTTCGGGCGTCCCCCAAGCCGATATCTCAAGCGGTCTTCAAAGATCTCTTGTGTCCGCGGAATGTTTCCTGCTCACACCCAACGGCGCAAGCCCAAGCCCAGCCTTTCCGAATCTGTTACCCTTCCTTCCACATCCATGCAAGCTGATAAACCGGCATGAGCTCTCACGTCAGCATTCCTGCGATTGTTTCTGGCTGCGTCATTGTCGGCGTGGTCCTGCTCGATGCCTTCGAGACCGTGGTGCTGCCGCGGCGAGTAACACGGCACTTCAGGTTGACGGCATGGTTCTACCGGCGGACCTGGATTCCATGGATCAGGGTTGCAGCGCACATCCGGACGCCCTCACGACAGCAAAGTTTTCTGGGATACTTCGGACCCCTCTCGCTCTTTATGCTGCTGGCGTTCTGGGCCGCGGGCCTGGTCTTCGGCTTCGCGCTGCTGCAGTTTGGCATCGGCGGTCACGAACAATTAGGCAGTGAGCCGATCAACTTTGGGAGAATTCTCTACCACAGCGGCGAGACATTCTTTACGCTGGGCTATGGCGACATTGTGCCGACCACGGCGGGAGCGCGTCTATTCTCGGTGCTCGAAGCCGGAATGGGGTTCGCCTTTCTTGGCGTGGTGATTGGCTATCTGCCGGTGGTGTACGGATCGTTTTCGCGGCGGGAGATTCAGATTTCCATGCTCGATGCTCGTGCGGGATCGCCGCCTACAGCGACCGAACTGCTGGTACGGCTGGCGGGAAGCTCGGAGAATCCGGCAATCGAGCAAACGGTTCTCGATGAAGTGCTGCGCGACTGGGAGCGTTGGGCGGGTGAATTGCTCGAGAGCCACATTTCGTATCCGGTGTTGAGTTTCTTTCGTTCGCAGCACAGCAACCAGTCATGGCTGGGAGCGCTGATGACAATGCTCGATGTGACTTCGCTGGTGATTACGGGAATTGAAAGCATTCATCCCGGGCAAGCGCGGCTTACCTTCGCGATGGCGAGGCATGCCGCCGTGGATCTGGCGCAGGTGGTGAATGCGCGCTACGATCCGCAGGCGCCGGAGCGGCTGCCGGACGCTGATTTCAATATACTTCGGGAAACACTGGCGGCTGCGGGCTTGAATTTGCGAAGCAGCGAAGAAGCTCGGCAAAAGCTGACGAAGTTGCGGTCCATGTATGAGCCGTATTTACATGCGACGGCGAAACATCTGATGGTAGCGTTGCCTCCCTGGCAGCACCCTGCGAAGACGCGCGACAATTGGCAGGCTGGGCCCTGGGACCGCATGATTCAGGCGAAGGGTCTCGCCGTGCTCGGTCAGAAGCCGGTGCATCCGCAGAGTAGCGAGGATCACTTCTAATTGCGAAGCGGATGCGTGCTAGCATTCCCTTTCTAGACATCCGGTCTCTGGATATTCATTGCATGAAAAGTATTGGCGAGAACGTGGTGCGCATTGAGGCGGAGGCGCTGCGCGCGCTGGCGGACCGCATTGGTGGGCCGATGTCGGCGGCGTTCCAGCGGGCCGTGGACTTGATGTTTTGCTGCGTGGGTCGCGTGGTGGTCACCGGTATGGGAAAGAGCGGACTGATTGCACGTAAGATTGCCGCGACGTTGAGTTCGACCGGGACGCCGGCGTTGTATCTGCATCCAGTGGAAGCGCTGCACGGGGATTTGGGAATGGTAGTGCACGGAGATGTGGTACTGGCGCTTTCGGCTTCCGGGGAAACGGAAGAGATCCTCGCGCTGCTCGCGACCATTAAGCGGTTGCAGGTGCCGTTGATTACGATGACGGGAGATCGTGTGGCGCAGGCACTCCCTTCGACAAGCTCAGGGCAAGCTCTGCCCGCGAGTGCCCAGACTCGAGGAAACTCGAGAATAAAGAAAGAAAAGTCAAAAGCAGCGAACAGAGCTTGCCCTGAGCTTGCCGAAGGGAGTGTTCGCGCCACGCGAGCATCTGTCACGCCATCTACCCTAGCTGCGGCGGCGGATGTGGCGCTGGATTGTTCGATTGCTGAAGAGGCTTGTTCCTTGGGCCTTGCGCCTACCGCTTCTACAACGACGATGCTGGCGCTCGGTGACGCACTCGCGGTTACACTCAGTGAGAAGCGCGGCTTCAAAGAAGAAGATTTTGCCAATCTGCATCCCGGAGGAAAGCTGGGGAAGAGATTGGCTCGTGTGGAATCTCTGATGCACACTGGCGAAGCGCTGCCTTGCGTAGGGCCGAAAACCAAGATGCCGGATGTGATCTATGAAATGTCGCGGAAGAAGCTGGGCGTGACCGCGGTGGTGGAAAGCGGGAAGCTGGTGGGAATCATCAGCGATGGAGACCTTCGCCGATTGTTGGAGCGGCGCGGGAAAGATGTGCTCGACCTCACGGCTGGCGAGGCGATGACGAAGAGTCCGAAGACGATTGCCCCCGGGGAGTTTGCCGCAACGGCGCTCGCGCTGATGGAAGAAAAAAAGATAACCTCGCTGATGGTGGTGGACAAAGAGAGCCGACTTCTCGGAATTGTTCATCTACATGATCTGTGGAGCACCGAACTGGTATAGGAATTGAAGAGGTAGCCATGTATCACTACGATCCAAACACGGCGCTGGAGGAATTGACCGAGGATGCAACCTTGCCGAACCCCGTGCATGTGCGTGACATGATGCTGCGCAAAAAGCTTTCGGCGGATAAGTCGCTGGAGCTGAACCGGCTTTTCCTCGAGTATCAGAAGTCTTTCGGCGAGGCGCAGAAGTTGGGGAAAGAGATTCTGCGACAACTGCTTTCTTAGCGTCGAGTCGCGAGTCCTGAGTACTAAGGGACCTCGCAACAATAAGTTACCATTGATAGAGTTAACGCCAACATGTAGAGCTGCCGGTAATTTTCCCGTGCGCGAGGGCGCATATTTAGGACGCACGGGTCTTTCGTGTCAAGGTTCGCGCGAATACACTAAGCCCAGAGAGGCTACTAGCGTATTCGTCGGTTGGAGTGGGATCGTAGCGTTTGCGCGGGCTGGCGATCTAACCCGAGATGGCGTCCTTGGCCATTTCTCGAGCCTCGTCCAGCGTCCGTCCATACGTGACGCAGCCGGGCAGGGCCGGGACAACTGCTGTGTATCCACCCTCAGGTTCAGGGCGGAGCATGATGTTGTAGCGGTAACGAGCTCTAGCCGTAGACTGCAATCATTCTAGCAAGGGCCGGAAGCCCTGCGAAACAAACTCGCTGCTACAATAATCAATTCCCCTCACTCGGTACTCGCGACTCGGTACACATACTTATGCATCGTTGGTCAGAACTTTTTATTCCTACGCTTCGCGAGGCTCCGGCGGATGCGGAAGTCGCGAGCCACAAGTTTCTGGTGCGGGCCGGCTACATCCGCCAACTGGCGGCGGGAATTTACTCGTATCTTTTTCTCGGCAATCGTTCGTTCAACAAGATCATGGCCATTGTGCGCCAGGAGATGGACAAGATCGGGCAGGAATTTTTTCTGCCGGTGCTGCATCCGCGGGAGCTATGGGAGGCAAGCGGTCGCTGGGCGCTAATGGGCGAGAATTTGTTTCGCCTGAAAGACCGCAAGGGCTCAGACATGTGCCTGGGCATGACAGAAGAAGAAGTGATGACTTCGATTGCCCTGAAAGAGTTGCGCAGCTACAAGCAGTTGCCGCAGATCTGGTACCAGATCGCGCCGAAGTTTCGCGACGAGCCTCGCCCGAGGTCCGGGTTGCTAAGGGTGCGGCAGTTCATGATGAAGGATGCGTACTCGTTCGACATCGACGCGGCGGGACTGGATGTTTCCTACAAGAAGCACTACGAAACGTACTGCCGCATCTTTGACCGCTGCGGATTGAAATACCTGGTGGTGGAGGCAGATTCAGGCGCGATGGGTGGGAAGGAATCGCACGAGTTCATGGTGCGAACGCCCGCGGGCGAAGATCAGATCGTCAGCTGTGATGCGTGCAACTACGCGGCTAACATGGAGAAGGCTGCATCGAAGCTGGAGTTAGTGGAAGACTTGTGGCCTGAGGGCGACGGCAAGCCACTTGAGGTTCACACTCCGGGGCAGAAGACAATTGAAGATGTTGCCCGGTTTCTTGGCGTCTCGCCGAAGAACAAGATCAAAACGCTGGCTTTGATGGCGGACGAAAAAGATAAAAAGACGGGCAAAGTAAAATCGCGTCCGATTGTGGTGCTGATGCGCGGCGATCATCAGCTTAACGAAGCGAAGCTCAACGCAGCGGTCGCCGTCGCGACGCGGCCGATGGAAGAAGCAGAGATTAAGGCGCTCTTCAATTCTCCGGCGGGGTATTTGGGACCAATCGGGATTGAGTGGGCGAAAGATTTGAAGAAAGATGTTGACGGTCCGGTCCTCTTAGTCGACAAGGCGCTTGAGGGCCGCACCAACTTAATCGCAGGCGCCAACAAAGAGAACTACCACGTGAAGAACCTCACGCCGGGAAAAGAATTTCATCCCACGGCCTATGCGGACCTACGCTCCGTCACGGCGGGCGAAGGCTGTCCGAACTGTGGCAACGCGTTGCGCATCGATACCGCGGTTGAGGTTGGGCACATCTTCAAGCTTGGCTATCGCTATTCAGAATCGATGGGTGCGAGAGTGCTGGACAAGAATGGCAAGGAAGTCATGCCGATTATGGGCTGTTATGGCATCGGGATTGAGCGCATTCTCACCGCTGCGGTAGAGCAGAGCAACGACGAAAATGGCTTTTGGCTGCCGCCGGCGATCGCGCCCTTTGAAATTGTCGTCACCCCCACAAATGTGAAGGACGAGAGTTTGCTGCGTACAGCGACGGATATTGGGACGCGCCTGGAGTCGGCTGGCTTTGAGGTGATTCTCGACGACCGCGATGAACGGCCCGGGGTCAAGTTCAAGGATGCCGATTTGGTCGGTATCCCCTTTAGAATCACTGTCGGAAAGAAAGTTACCGAAGGTACTGTCGAAGTGGTTCTACGCTCGACTCGCGAAGTGCGCGATGTTACGATCACCGCGATAGTGGATTATTTTCAAGGAGTGCTGCAAGCCAAGGCCTGAAGTTGCGCCGGGTTTGCGGCGCATTTTCAGACCTATGGGAATCATTAAAGCAGCCTTTGGATTTCTCGCCATCGCCGCCGTAGTACTCGGTATCTTCCAGATAGCTCCGCCCATGCTGGCGAATTACAGTTTTCAGGACGATCTCAAAACTGTCGCGATGATGGACGTTGCGGCTTTTCAAAAGACAGACGAGGACATCCGCAACGACGTGCTAAGAAAAGCTAAAGAGCGCGACCTTCCGATCGAACCCAAGCAGATAACTGTGCAGCGCATCAGCACCCCGGGTGCCCCTGCTGTTTATGTCGCCGCGGACTACTTCGTCACAGTGAACCTGCCGGGCTATTCCTTCGACATGCATTTCACTCCAAACAGCGGAACTAAAGGCTTCTAAGCGAAGTCGTCCTGCAATCACGATGTCCTCCGATTTACCAGGCGGCGTTTCACGCCGTCCGCTTTCTGACAAAGGCCAGGACAGAACGGTCGATTGCGCCAGTGACATTCGTAACGTTGCCATCGAGTTACCTTCCTCCTAATATCGCCGATAGGTGAGAGTTTTCTCACAGGTCTCGCAGATGGCGGACCTGGCAGCGCGGCGGGTTTCAGGTCCTTAACCAAAATCCAGGGTCGCGACGTTTCCTAAAAGTAAGCAACACGTAAGCATAAGTGGAGGCAGTTCATGACGAAGCAAGCTCGTGCAGTTTTAATGTCAATCGCCGCATTGACGACGCTGGGACTGGCCAGTTGCGATCATTACAACTGCCCCAACGGCCTCAACTTTGGTTCATCCACTTGTTCCAACTCGTCGATAACCTCACCCGGCAGCGGTGGCACCGGGGGCAACGCGACCGCGGCTTTTGTTTTTGCCGTCGACCAGGGTACGGGCACTGGGGGCACGATTGACGGTTTTACGCTCGATACCACGGCGAACACATTCCAGACGACGCCCAGCTTTACCGCGCCCACGATTCCCGTGAACAATGGCGGCGTAGGCATGGTGGTCGCTCAAAAACAATTCCTGTATGCCGGTTTCGGAACCGTGGGACAGATCTTTGGATGGACGATTAGCGCGACAGGAAGTTTGACGGCCATTGCAGGCAGCCCGTTCTCGGCGTCGTTGGATTTCCCAGGCAAAGTCGGCGAGGCCGCCATGATTACTAATCCTGCCGGCACAATGTTATTCGTCTCCGACCAGCTCCAGAGTCAGATCTTTGTGTTTCAGATTGGCAGCGGCGGTGTCTTAACCCCGGCCACTGGGTCTCCATTTACAATTCCATTGGGATTCCAGCCCATGAACCTGGGAACGGACGGATTGGGGAAATACCTGTACGCCAGCAACGGCAGCTCCACCACGCACACTGCTACAGAAGTTGCCGCCTTTGTCATCGGCAGCAGCGGCACACTTACGCCAGTGCTCGGCAGTCCATTTGCTTTTCCGATGTGGCTAGCTAAGGGAGAGCCTACTGGACAATTTCTCATAGGCACCACCGGGCAAGCAGCGTTTTTCGGTGAAACCGACGACGATCATCTATACGTGTTCAGCATCGCGCAAACGGGATCGACTGCTGGAGCCATCACCCCGGTTTCAGGTTCGCCATTCCCAACTGTTTTCTCGCCCCTCAGCATCGCAGTGCAATCGAATGCAAATGGGAACCTGCTGTATTCCTTCAGCATTAACGACACCGGTACCGGCTTCAACGCAGCCGAAGGTTACACGATTTCAAGTGCGGGAACGCTTACAGCGGATACGGGCTCGCCTTTCAGTGGCCTGACGAATGGTTCCTGGGGCCAGTTCGACCAAAGCGGCGCGTTTCTATTTGACTACGGCAGCTTTCTCGATATCAACACGAATACCGTGGTTACGCAGTTGTCACCTTTTGATGTTGGGACTGGCGGGGTTTTGACTCAGCCGATTACGACCTTGACATTGACGACTCCAGGCTTCTGGGCAGTAACGGATGCGCCGTAACGCGACCCTTGTTGACAGCTTAGAGACCCGCGTGCACTGCGGGTCTCTTTTTGTTTGTGATCGCAGCGGTACAATGGGAATCATCATATTCTGATAGTGCGCGAAAGTGCAGGAATCGCCGGGTCGTCAAACCTTTTGGTGTGTTCCATCGTCTGACCAGCAGGAGTTTTTTCTCGAGTTTCGAGTTAAGCTTTGGCCATTAAGATCAAGATCCCGAAGAGCGGCGGCAAGGGCGGCAGAACATGGCGTGGACTGCCGCGCGATCCAGTGATTCGAGCTGCGCTCATTGTCTTTCTGGTAGCGGCAGTTGGTCTGGGCGGATCCTTTTGCTACTTCTACATCCGATATGACCGCATTATTGAGCAGCGCTTCCGGACTCCAGTCTTCAGCAATTCGGCGAAAATTTATGCCCTTCCGCGGACTATCCACGATGGCGACAAAGAGGAGGCCAAAGAAATCGCCGTTCTCTTGCGGCGCGCCGGGTACTCCGACAAGGACGACCAATCCAAACTTGGCACCTTTCACCTCGTAAGAGGAGGAATCGAGATCACGCCGGGGGCCGAGAGCTACCACAGTCAGGAAGAGGCGCATATCTCGATCGAGGATGGCCGGGTTGTGCAGATCACCAGCAAGGGCAATGAGCTCTCCGCCTATGAGTTGGAACCTCAGCTGATCACGGCGTTGTTCGACTCCGAACAGCGGTCCAAGCGCCAGGTCGTGAAGTACAGCGAAATCCCGAAAGTGATGGTGGACGCGGTCCTGGCTATCGAAGACCGGCGCTTCTTCGAGCACAGCGGCGTGAACTTCATGCGCGTGTTCGAGGCGGTGTGGGTCGATCTCGTGCGGCAACGGCACGAGCAAGGTGGGTCGACGATCACTATGCAGCTCTCCCGCGGCTTCTTCCTCACGCCGGAAAAAACCGTGCGGCGCAAGCTAACGGAGATGCTGATCGCCGAGGAACTGGAACAGAAGTTCAGCAAGCAGCAGATATTTGAGTTCTACGGCAACTGGGTAAATTTGGGGCAGCGCGGATCGTTCGCCATCAGCGGCTTTGCCGAAGCGTCGCGGGCTTATTTCAACAAAGATTTGAAGGACATCACGCTGCCCGAGGCGGCGTTGCTGGCAGGCATTATTCAGGGACCCAGCCGGTTATCGCCGTACCGTCATCCGGAGCGCGCTCTGGAACGCCGCAACCTCGTCCTCGATGCAATGGTAGACACTCACGCCATCACTGCGGAGGAGGGCGAAAAAGCCAAGGCTGCCCCGTTGAAGCTTGCGCCGCCAAATGTGGAAGCCAGCGACGCGCCCTATTTCGTCGACATGGTGCGGGACACACTGATCAACAAGTTCAGCGAACATGATCTGAATGACCAGTCCTACCGCATTTACACCACGCTCGATCCCGATTTGCAGAAGGCGGCGGCGCAGGCGGTCGAGGCGGGTATCAAACTCGTGGACGAACAGGTCACGAAATTGCGCACCAAGCGAGTGAAAGTGGGAAAGAAAGTCGAGACACACGTCGTGCCGGGCCCGCAAGCGCAGGTGGCGATGCTAGCACTCGATCCGCACACGGGTGCGGTGCTCGCTTTGGTGGGTGGACGCGACTACGGCTTCAGCCAGTTGAATCACGTTTTATCGAAGCGCCCGACGGGCTCAATCTTCAAACCTTTTGTCTATGCTGCGGCGATGAATACGGCTCTCGATGGTTCAACCACCGTGATCACTCCGGCCTCTACGGTGACCGATGCGCCATCCAGCTTCGCCTACGGCGACCAGATCTACGAGCCGCGCAATTACAAAGAGGAGTATCACGGCGATGTGACGCTGCGTTATGCGTTAGCCATGTCTCTGAACAACGCCACTGTGAAAGTTGCGGAGGAAGTGGGATATGACAAAGTGGCCGAGCTCGCGAAATCCGCGGGAATCACATCGGTGAAGGCAACGCCGGCGATGGCTCTGGGCTCCTACGATGCTCCTCCCCTGGATATGGCGGGGGCCTACACCTCATTCGCGAACAATGGCACGCGGCTCTCGCCCATCCTGGTGAACTCAGTTCGTAACGCCAAGGGCGATGTGGTGGCGAATTTCAACTCCGATCAGCGCCAAGTTTTAGATCCCCGTATCGCCTACATCATGACCAACATGATGGAGGGCGTAATCAACAACGGCTTAGGTTATACGGCGGTGCGCCTGCGTGGCTTCACGCAGCCCGCGGCGGGTAAGACCGGCAGTTCTCACGATGGCTGGTTCGCCGGCTATACCTCGAACCTGTTGTGCATTGTGTGGGTGGGATATGACGACTACAGCGATCTGCGATTAAGCGGCGCGCAGACGGCTGCTCCCATCTGGACTGAGTTCATGAAAAAAGCCGCCCTGCTGCCGCAGTATTCCGACATGAAGCCGTTCACCCAACCCACGGGCGTGGTGGACGTGCAGCTCGACAAGGCCACAAACCGTTTGGCGACGCCGGCTTGTCCCGACGACTATGTGGCAGCCTTCGTAGCCGGGACAGAGCCACGCGAAACTTGTGACCAACCGGGTGCGGTGGCGGGATTCTTTAATCGAATCTTCGGCGGAGCAAGCAAGCCGCTGCCTCCTACTCTGGCCAGCGGCCAGGACGCCCAGGATCCCAATAAAGATCCCAACAAGAAGAAGGGATTCTTGGGCAAGATCGCTGGCATTTTCAAGGACGATAAGTCTTCCGCACCGCCGCCAAAACCCCCGGACAACAGTCAGCCCACACCCCACTGACGGAAATCCATGCCGGTCTCAACTCAAGTTGCCCGTTATCCGCGGGCCATCCTAGCTTTCTCGCAGATATAATTTCCTGCATCATGCAGGCTCTCCTCGCCAACCTCCGTTTCGGCGCGCGTATGCTGGGCAAGAGTCCCGGATTCACCCTCGCGACGATTTTCACTCTCGCTTTGGGAATCGGCGCCAACACTGCCATCTTCACCGTGACCAGCGCGCTCCTGCTGCGGCCGTTTCGCTATCATGAGCCGCAGCAACTCGTGAGCGTGAGTGCTCGGGACAAGACCAATGACCGCAGCGGTACATTACTGCGCTACGAGTTGGTGCGCGATCTCAACCAGTCATTCCAGTCCGTGGCCGTATGGACGAATGACGACTTGAACCTTACCGGCTCTGGCCAGCCTGTTCAGGTGCCGATTGCGCGCGTCTCCCCCAGTTTTCTCCCCACGCTTGGAATTCAGCCTCAACTCGGCCGCATTTTCGCCGAAGATGAAGGTCGTCCGGAAGGCAAGCCGGTGGTCATGCTTAGCGATTCCATGTGGCATAGCCGTTTCCGAGGCGATCGCAACATCATCGACCAGACCGTTACGCTCGATTCCACTCCGTACACCATCATTGGTGTTTTGCCCGCCAAGGTTCAGTTCCCATTCATGGGCCCGGCCGATATCTGGACGCCGCGATACTTCGAATTCTCGCTCATGACCCCGCAGCGGCTGCGCCTGGGCGTGGGATATCTCAGCATGATGGCGCGGCTGCGGCCGGGAACAACTCTCGCGCAAGCCAACGCCGAACTCGGCGTGCTCAACCAGCATTATCGCGAGCAGAATTCCACGGCGCCCGATGCCGATCCCGCCATCGTGATGACTGCCGAACCGTTGCGCGACCTCGTCGTCGGCAACCTGCGTGGAAAAGTTCTGATGCTCTCGGCCGCAGTCATCGTGGTGCTGCTCATCGCTTGTGCCAACGTGGCCAGCCTGTTGCTTTCGCGCGCACTCGCCCGCAAAAGAGAAATTGCAGTACGCACGGCGCTCGGTGCCAGCCGCGGCATGGTGATTCGGCAACTCCTCACGGAGAGTATGCTGCTGGCGCTGGTTGCGGGCGTCCTGGGAGTCGGATTGAGTTGGGCTGCCACTCGTGCGCTGGTCGCCTGGGGAGCCGGCCAGCTTCCACAAGGGATTCCCATCGGCGTTGATGTCCGCGTGTTGTTCTTCACCTTGATCATTTCGATCTTAGCCGGAGTCCTGTTTGGGACCGCGCCCGCGATGCAGCTTGCCCGTCTGGATCCGAACGCTTCGCTGCGCGATGAAGGCCGAGGCATTTCGACTGGCCACACCCGTGCACAGATGAAGAACTTGCTCGTCGTAGGCCAGGTGGCGCTCTCACTGCTTCTCCTCGTCGGCGCCGGACTCCTGCTGCGCAGTTTCGTACAGCTGCTTCGCGTCGATCCCGGTTTTGACGCCCAAAACGTGCTCACCATGAACGTCTCATTGCCCACCGTGAAGTACGCAAAACCGGAACAGCAGATTGCGTTCTTTGACGAGATATTGCGCCGCGTTTCTGCGCTGCCCGGAGTGCGCAATGCCGCGACCTCGGCTGCGTTGCCACTCGCTTGGATACGCATCACTCCAGTTTTGCCGGAGGGTCAGCCGGATCTGCCTCTGCCTCAGCGACCGTTTCTTGATATCGAGGCCATCAGCCCGCAATGGTTTCAGACAATGCGCGTTCCTCTGCGCAGTGGCCGCGACTTCACAGCCGCCGACAATGCCCAGGCGCCTAAGGTTGCAGTTGTGAATGAAGCCTTCGCCCGCCGCTTCTGGCCGGACCAGAATCCTCTGGGCAAACACATCATCGTAGGTCGCTGGCCGACCCCGGCTGAGGTGATTGGCGTGGCCTCGGATATCAAGAACAACGGGCTCGACCAGGACACACAAGCGCAGCTTTATCTTTCTTTCCCGCAGTTGCCCTGGGGAAATATGAACCTGCTGGTGCGAACAGCCGTTCCGCCGCAAAGTTTAGCAGCCGCCGTGCGGGCGCAGATCGCCACGCTGGACCCAGAGCAGCCCGTAACCAAGATTCAAACAGTCGAAGACCTGATGGATAGCTCTCGCGCAAAACCCCACTTCACCATGATGCTGGTCGGAGCTTTTTCTTGCACGGCGCTGGCGCTCGCTGTCATCGGAATCTACGGAGTCTTGTCGTATTCAGTGGCGCAGCGCAGGCAGGAGTTTGGTATCCGCCTGGCGCTTGGGGCGGAACGCGCCGATATTCTGCGTCTGGTCGTGCGACAGGGACTCTCGCTGGCAACCGCCGGCATTGCACTCGGCCTGATAGTTGCGCTGTTCTTGACCCGGATGATGTCGAGCCTGTTGTACAAAATCAACGCGCGTGATCTGGTCACGTTTGTCTTTACTCCGCTGGTGTTTCTCTGCATCGCCCTGCTGGCCAGCTACCTGCCCGCTCGGCGCGCGACGAAAGTGCATCCACTGGAAGCGCTGAAATGAGACCGTAGCCGGATCCGGAATTGCAAGTAATTGATGCCAAGCACTTTACGGAGCTGCGTCTTTGCCCAGCCATTGCGCGATCCATTCGGCTGGAGGTTGTCGCTCGTAAATTTCCTTGCTCGTCCCAGCCAAAACTGTGGCAAAATGGCGCTATTGGATTTGGTTGCCTGGGGGTGTGTATGTCCTACGGGAAAGCCTGCCTGATTCTCCTTCTCATTCCTTCCACTGCCACTCTAGCGCAAGTTTCTCATTCGGAGCAGGTGCAGATCGCCCCTCCGTTGGTGCGAGCTATCGAACCTCCGGCACCGGACGCGAAGGCGGCCGATCTCGAGAGACAGGCCGACCAACTGCGTGCCGACAAACTTTACCTGGACGCCCTCGACTACTACCACGCTGCGCTGACCAAGAACCCAAATGATGCGCGCATACTGAATAAAATCGGCATCGCGGAACTCATGATGCAGCGCTACCGGGAAGCCCGGAAATCCTTCGAGCGATCCATCCACTGCGATCACGAATTTGCCGATGCTTACAACAATCTGGGCGTCGTCTTTTATGAGGGCAAGAAATATGGTCCGGCGGCAAAGCAGTACGAGAAGGCGATTGCGAAGGACAGCAATTCGGCATCGTTCTACAGCAATCTGGGCGCCGCTTACTTTTCCAAACGGAGCTTCGAGCGTGCTGTGGCGGCCTACCAGCATGCCCTGGAATTAGATCCCGAGGTGTTTGAGCGGACTTCGCGCTCGGGCGTGCAGGCGCAACTGCCGAGTCCCGAAGATCGCGCCCGCTACGATTACACCGTCGCGAAGCTGTACGCCAAGATGGGATTGTCGAATCAATCGCTCGAGTATTTGAGGAAGGCGATGGAAGACGGCTACAAGGATTTGAAGAATGTCTATCGAGATGTGGAGTTTACCGAGCTGCGAAAGAATCCGCGCTTCACGGAACTCATGGCATCGAAGACAACTGTGGTTGCGGACTAACTGGGCCTTGGTTTCGCTCGGGTACCACATTTGTGGACGTGCGTGTTGACTAGAGCAACACAAGAATTACAAAGTTTTACAAAATTAGACGGAACTTCGCCGAGTTCTGGGGTTTAATCAATGTAAATACTCCTGAAAACAACAGGGTGAGTAAGGAGAAACGGTAGCCCATCGGATGCTGACCCGAGCACGCCCCAAGCAAGCATCCGGTGGGTTTTTCTTTTGGCAGCTCGCCATCCGCTGCCTATCGCCTTTCAGTAAAGTCGGACAGTAGACGCTGCCGGCGGTGGTTCGCCAATCCCACCTCGAAGGCGAACAATTTACGAAACCAAATCTTCCGGCTACAATATCGGGATGCCGTCCCTTCCCCCCTCTCTTGCCTGGGCCCATCCTCTAGTGTCGGAGTGGTTTGTCCAACGCTTTGCCACTGCTACCGAGCCGCAGGAGCAAGGCTGGCCGCACATTCTTGCCGGACGAACGACGTTGATTTCGGCCCCTACCGGCTCCGGCAAAACGCTGGCTGCGTTTCTTGCCTGCATTGACCGGCTGGTGCGCAAAGCCCTCGCCGGCGATCTGGCGGATCGAACCGAAGTCCTCTACGTCTCCCCGCTGAAGGCCTTGGGCAATGACATCCAGAAAAATCTCGAGATTCCGCTGGGCGAAATCCTGGGCATGGCCGGCGAGCGCGGCTTGCTCATGCCGGAAATTCGCACCGCGGTCCGCACCGGCGACACGCTGATGCACGAGCGCCGCGCCATGCTGAAGCGACCGCCGCATATTCTGGTGACCACGCCGGAGTCGCTCTACATTCTGCTGACTGCCGACAAGAGCCGGGCGATTCTGCGCGATGTGGAGACGGTCATCATCGACGAAATCCACGCCGTGGCCGACGACAAGCGTGGAGCGCATCTGGCGCTCTCTTTGGAACGGCTGGAAGCGCTGACCTACAGGCCGCCGGTGCGCATCGGGCTCTCCGCTACGCAGAAGCCGATCGAAGACGTGGCGCATTTTCTCACGGGCGGCGGCCGACCCGATCCGGTCATCGTCAACATCGGACATAAGCGGAAGTTGGATATCGCAGTCGAAGTTCCTTCCATGCCGCTCGGGCCGGTGGCTTCGAACGAAATGTGGGACGAGGTTTACAACCGTTTGGTGACTCTGGTGGAGCAACATCGATCGACACTGGTGTTTGTGAATACGCGGCGCATGGCGGAGCGGGTAGCGCATCAGCTCGGCGAGCGCATCGGTGAAGAAAATGTCGCGGCCCACCACGGTAGCCTCTCCCGCAAGTTGCGCCTGCTGGCGGAGAAAAAGCTCAAAGAAGGGCAGGTGCGGGTGTTGGTTGCAACTGCGTCGCTCGAACTGGGAATCGATGTGGGCACGGTGGATTTGGTGGTGCAGATTAATTCCCCGCGCGCGATTGCAGTGACCTTGCAGCGCGTGGGACGTTCAGGACACTGGCGCGGTGCCGTTCCCAAGGGGCGCCTTTTCGCTACCACTCGCGACGATTTGCTGGAGTGCGCGGCTCTGGTGCGGGCCATCGGGCAGGGCGATCTGGATCGGCTGATCATCCCAGAATCGCCACTCGATGTGCTGGCGCAACAGATCGTGGCCGCTTGCTCCGCCGAAGAGTGGGGTGAAGATGCAATGTTCGCCTTGGTACGACGTGCGTATCCGTATCGCAATTTAACGCAGAATACGTTCGAATCGATTCTCGAAATGCTGGCGGAGGGCATTGCGGCGCGTCGCGGACGTTATGGGGCGTACATTCATCGAGATCGAGTGAACGGCAAGCTGCGCGCACGGCGCGGGGCAAGGCTGGCGGCGATCACCAGCGGCGGAGCGATTCCCGACAACTCGCTTTACGCCGTTGTCGCCGAACCCGATGGTCTTGTCGTGGGGACGGTGGATGAGGACTTTGCCGTCGAGAGCAACCGCGGCGACATCATGCTTCTGGGCAATACTTCGTGGATGATTCGCCGGATCGAAACTAACGCCGGCCGAGTGCTGGTTCAAGATGCCCATGGCGCGCCGCCCAGCGTGCCCTTCTGGCGAGGTGAAGCGCCCGCGCGAACCGAAGAGCTCTCACAACACATTGGAACTTTGCGGGAGAAAATCAGCGAGATGCTGCCGCACACTTCGCCGGTGGGTTTTTCCGCGACGCAACCGGATGTGGCAGCGGCTGTGAGCTGGTTGAAAGAAGAATGCGGGCTGGATGATTCTGCCGCGGAGCAGACGATTGAATACATCCTGCAAGGGCGGGCTGTGCTGGGAGCAGTGCCGACGCAGACTACCGTAATTGCGGAACGCTTTTTCGATGAAGGCGGCGGAATGCAGCTTGTGATCCACGCCCCTTTCGGGGGACGCATTAACAAGGCTTGGGGACTCGCCCTGCGCAAGCGTTTCTGCGTGGGATTCAATTTTGAATTGCAGGCTGCGGCCACCGATAACGGCCTGAACATTGCTTTGGCCGAGCAGCACAGCTTTCCGCTGGGGGATGTTTTCAACTTCCTGCAGGCCGCGACAGTGCAGCCGATCCTGGAACAGGCGGCGCTGGATTCTCCCATCTTTGCCACCCGCTGGCGCTGGGATGCGAATCGCTCTCTGGCGCTGTTGCGTTTTCAAAACGGAAAGAAAGTCCCACCGCAAATTCAGCGCATGCGTTCCGATGACCTGCTCGCTTCTGTCTTTCCCGACGCCGCTGCGTGTTTCGAGAACATTCAGGGTGAACGCAAAATTCCAGACCACCCGCTGGTCGGCGAGGTGATGAAAGATGTCCTCACCGAAGCGATGGATATCGATGGCCTGAAGTTCGTACTCGGCGGGCTGGCAGATGGAAGGATTCGCTGTATCGCGGTCGATACGCCGGTTCCGTCCCAGTTTTCGCACGAGATTCTGAATGCGAATCCCTACGCCTATTTAGACGACGCGCCGCTCGAGGAACGGCGGGCGCGCGCCGTGCAGATGCGGCGCATGCTTCCCGAGTCGGTGCTGGAAGAAGTAGGCGGGCTGGATCCCTCTGCGATTGCCAAGGTGCGGGAAGAAGCCTGGCCGGACGTGCGCGATGCCGACGAGTTGCATGATGTGCTGCACACACTGGTGGCATTGCCGACAGACATTTCACAGCCGGTGTGGGGACAGCCGCCCCCGGCTGTCCAGCTCGGCGAAGCCGAGCCGCTCTTGCCAAACGCTGAGGACTCAACCACCGCTGCATGGACAAGTCGAGCTCCTCTCGACCCCACAGCCGAGGGCGGCCGTCCCCACATGGATGCTGCTGGGAACCAATGGCTATGCTACTTCGAGAGACTAGCGAACGAAGGGCGCGCCGCCTGGGCAATTTCAAACGGCCGCACGTACTGGGTAGCCGCAGAACGGGCCAGAACTTTTTCAGTGATATTTCCCGGGGCGCAATTCGAGCCGGCTTTGGCTGCAGTCGAACTCACAGCCCTTACGCGCGACGATGCTTTGTTAATGCTGGTGACGGGATGGATGTCGCACCTCGGCCCAACTACCGCGACGGATCTGGGGGAGAGTTTGGGAATTTCCCCGGCTGAGATTTCAGGCGCTCTTCTTCGAATGGAGGCCAGCGGGACCGTCCTCCGGGGAAACTTTAGCGGCGCTGCTGCCGAGCTGCGCTCGACTGGACAGCCGGGGGCGGCTCTCCCCACACAAACTGCGGAGACTGAATGGTGCGAGCGCAGGCTGCTGGCGCGTATCCACCGGCTCACAGTTGCGAGCTTGCGCAAACAGATTGAGCCGGTTACCGCGGCGCAATTCATGCAATGGCTGCTGCAGTGGCACCACGTGGCTCCCGGTACGCAGGTGGTGGGCGAGCGCGGCACACTTGAAGTGCTGCGGCAGTTGCAAGGATTTGAGATTCCGGCAAATGCTTGGGAGCGGCAGGTGCTGGCCCGCCGCGTGGTGGATTACGATCCCAAATGGCTCGACCAGCTTTGCTTGACCGGCGCTGTGGGGTGGGGAAGGCTGTCGCCACATCCGGCGACGCTCGATTCGATGCATCCGGGTAATGGAACAGCGGCTGAGTCCGGCCCGACCCCGCGGCAGCGGCGGGTGATTCCGACCAGCGTGGCGCCCATCACATTTTTCATTCGTGAAGATGCTGACTGGATGACGCCGCGGCATCCCGGCGCCGAGCTGGCCGAAAATAATGGCTTGAGCCACGGAGCACAAATCGTGCTGGATTTTCTGCGGCAGCGCGGCGCGTCGTTCTTTGCTGACATTGTGCGGGGCACGGAAAAGCTGAAAGCGGAAATCGAGACTGCACTTTGGGAACTGGTGGCAGCGGGCCTGGTGACGGCCGACGGCTACGATAACCTGCGCTCCCTGATCGATCCCAAACGACGCGCCGGGCAGGGCAGTGGGCGCACGACGCGTCCGCGGCACAGCGCGGGACGCTGGGCTTTGCTGCACGCCGATGAAATTGTTGAGAGGCCGCGTGCCGTAGAAGCGGCCTGCTGGATGCTGCTGCGGCGTTACGGCATTGTGGTCCGCGATGTATTGGCACGCGAGGCAAACCTACCGCCGTGGCGCGAGCTCCTGACGGCATTTCGCCGTCTGGAGGATCGTGGCGAGATTCGTGGCGGCCGTTTTGTTGACGGATTCCTGGGCGAGCAATTTGCCCTGCCGGTTGCAGTGGACTCGGTGCGAGCCTTGCGCAAGCTTTCCTCCGCGCAAGGCACAGTCACGCTGTCGGCAGCCGACCCGCTGAACCTGGTTGGGATTCTCGTCCCGGGTGAGCGCGTGCCAGCGATTTCCGGGAACAGCGTTAGCTATCGGGATGGGGTGGCGATTAACCCCATAGTGGAGGTGTCTCCGGTGGCGAAAGACGCGGTCGCGAGTTAGCCTGCGACCTCGTTCATGAATGGGACGGTACGGCAGTGAGCTGCCGATTTGCTGGACCTGTTTGCCGCACTTGGCCGTTGTGGCTTTCTTATCGGGATCGAAATAAATCTTGATGTCCATCTCGTTGCCCTTGGAAAAGTATTCGATCATCTGCAGCCGGTGGCGTTCTTTGCAGCGTCGAGCAGGTTGTTGAAACGCAGGCTGCCTTCGACGGCGCGTGACTGAATGGCCGCCCGTGCCTCATTGGTGCCGACGGAGTCGAGGCTTTTGGCGACGATGTTTTCCGGTTTGGTGTCGTCGGCGGCCCAAACTGCCGACGCGAAACTGAGCAGCACGAAGACCACGGGGACGCAGTGGAGAATTGCTCGGCTGAGGCTGATTTGAAGGTTCGTCACGGAGTCCTCGGATCACGGGCATTGTATCGATGGCCGGCGAACCTTGTAGGAATTCTGGTTCCGGGTGAGCGCGTGCCTGCGATTTCCGGGAATAGTGTTGCCTGTCGGGATGGTGCTGCAATCGCTGTGCCCACGGTCGCGGTGGCTGCGGGAAGTCAGGCGGCGGCTAGCTATAGCTAGCTTTGCTAGGTGTTAGCTAATACAGGGAATAAACCCAGGGGAGTTGGAAGCTCCAACGGGCTCCTAAAAAACTTGCCTTGTGTTTCGTTTTGAAAGGGCGCGGCTTCCAGCCACGCCATACGCTAAGGTAGCAAGCCATACACATCCAACTCCGTTTCTGTGCCCAGGTACACTTTCCCGTTTGCCACTGTGGCTACCGAGAAACGTATGGCAGGCCCGGCTTTGTCCCGGGTGGGGTTGGTTGTACTGGTGTATAAGAGCCGACTGACATTGGCGGCATCAACGGCCTCCAGAATTGCCGGACCACCGCTCTGGTTGAGATTGGTTCTCACGGCCCACACAATACCGTTGGCATTGCCATTCGATGAGACAGAGGGAGTCGGACTGGGATATGTCGAGACCAGCGTCCCTTCAGCAACTGGAGCAAGCGAGAGAAGGCCGCGATCCAGCCTGAATGACTTCAGAACGTCCTTTAACCCCCAAATATATACCTCCTCGTTCCAGTAGGCCGTGTTGCCCCACAGTCCGTCGAGGGCGGCGCCGGGGATGGATTGCACGATTTGATTATTGTCTGACGGGCTGAACTTTCCCATGTTATTCCGGTTAAGCAGGTAAAGAATCCCGTCTTTGCCTGTGCCCAGAATCAATTGTTCAGGCGCTGAAGCTGCGTTGGGTACAAGAAGCGGTCCCCCGGAACCAAGGTCGAGGTCGAGAGCCCCTCCCAAAATAGCCTGCGTGTACGGTGTAAAATAGTCGGTCACCTTCGGGGAACCACTGGCATAGCTAAGCTTTATATAGGTATCGCCATAGTCCGCGCCCCCGCTGTTCGCGTCGAAAGTCCCGTTCGCAGTAATGACATACACATTTCCGGCCCCATCTGCGGCAGGCCCATTTCCACTTGCCCAAAGTCCTCCGCGCTGTCCGTTGGGGGTGGTTAGGAAGCTGCTCGCCCGTTGGAGCGTGGTCGCGTTGTATCCAAGAAGCCAGCCATGGTACGGCCCAAAGTCACATAATGATGCCCAACCGATGTAGACAACGCCTTTGGAAAGGAGCAGCGCGGCACGCTGCATCTGATACCGCGTGTCGAAGGTAATCACATTGCCGCTGTTTCCTAATCCTATGCCCGGAGCGCTGGCGGTAATTACGACTGGGCTGTTGGGCATTTCTGCGCCGGTCGTGATGTTCAAAGCATGCAAGCGCTGCACGTAGTTCGTATCCCCGCCTACCACCTCTTTTGTTCTAGCCAGTACATACAAAACGCCGTGAACATTATCGATCACGGGGGTTGATGTAATGCCCACCTCGGGATCGATGACTCCGCAAGTGAACACATCACCTCCGGGAATAGAGGTCACTCCGGCCCCGGCATCGATAAAACTGGTCTTCCACAAGGGAGTGGTCACCAGCCCATCCGCGTCAAACGCGAAGACGCTGTCGTGTTCGGTTGCAACGTACACGACGTTGTGAATTCCCTGATTTGGAATGCTGACGCCGGCGACATAGAGCGGCTGTGCATACATGTAGCCATCGATCGGAAAAGAAAAGCGCTTTCCGAACTGGGTTGCGTTCACGTTTCCGGTGGTGAGCACGGTTTCATTGACATTTTGCCCTGTCCGGAACGTATCGTTGTGAAATGTAAACGTACCAACGTAATTGGTGACAGTAAGCGGCACTTCAGCAGTCTCCGAAGTGTTGGCCTGGCTTTGGGCAGTGATGGTGTGCTTACCGGCGACAGTCGGTGCACTATACAGCCCGGAAGCTGATATCAAACCGGTGGTGGCGTTTCCTCCCCCAACTCCGTCGACGAGCCAATTCACCGCGGTGCTTGCCACTCCCTTGACAGTTGCCTGAAATTGCTGGGTCTGGGAAGGCGTGACCGAAGCGACAATCGGGGCGACCGCGACCGTGCTGGTTGGTACCACCGCTGAACCGCGTAGAGTGACGGTCTGCAGATTGCCCGTTCCTGTGTCGCTGATGGTTAAGTAACCGGCTCGCTCACCTGCGCCTGACGGCGAAAAGGTGACCTCCACAGTGCAGTTCGCGCCTGCGGCAAGCGTCGCGGCGCAGTCGTTGGTTTGCGCAAAATCGCCGCTGGCAATAATACTGACAATATCCATGCTGGCGGCCCCGGAGTTTGTGATTGTGACCGGCACCGCCGCGCTGGTCGTCGATACCCGCTGCGAAGGAAAGGTGAGCGTGCTTGGCGAAAGAGAAACAGCGCCTACCGTCGCAGGACCGCTCAAGCTTACCGTTGGCGCGGCGCCCGCAGAGTTATTCACGCTCAACGTGGCTACCCGAACGCCTCCGGCGGAGGGAGTGAAGGTCACATTAAACGCGCAACTCGCTCCCGCGCCCAACGATCCCAGGCAGGCGGACGGGACCGAGAAGTCCCCTGGAGCCACTCCCCCGAGAGTCAGGGATGTGATTGTAACGGCGGCGCTATTGTTGTTCGTCACGGTTACTGCTTGGCTGCCACCGGTACTTCCTACTGTTTCCGTCGCGAAAACGATTTCAATCGGCGACAACGTCAAGGCAGGCAAAACCCCAACGCCCGCCGTGTGTACCTTTTGAGGGTTGTTTGTGGCATTGTCGGTGATTGCGAGGCCCCCGCTCGCTTTACCCACGGCGATAGGGTTGAACAACACCCAGACGGAACAGCTGGCTGACGGAGCGAGTGTGCCTAAGCAATTATTCCACTGCGTGAAGCCATTGCCGCCCAGCACGCTCGTAATTGTTACGGGTGTAGTCTGAGTGTTCTTTACCTGAACCATCTGTGCCGCGGAGGTGGTGTTCACGGTCTGGTTTCCGAAGTTCAGCGAAGCGGGGGATACTTGAATGCCTTGCCCTTGCGCCGATTGAGATGCAATGACCGCCGGCGCCAGCACGGCCGCGAATGCGGCCACCGCCGCCAGCATTCGAGTAATCCAATTCCTGTGTTTCGGTGTTTTTTCCATAATCCGATTCCTCCGGGTTTCACTCGCACTAGTGGGTAGTAGGCCAGCTTGATTACCACAGGGGAGTTGCGGGGATGATAAGCTGAAAAGGTTAAAAAGCCCGGATGCCGGTCTGGGCCTCAATCTTGGCGCGCAAGGCAGATGATGTCACAGGAGCGCTCACGTGTCTAGCCCTAAAGCCCAATCTTCCCTGTGTGCTAAAGACCCAGGGCATTTCTTCTCATCACCCAAAGAAGTCAGCGCGAGCGACGCGAAGGATCTGCTCCTCATTCTGACGGGAGCTCCGGTGTTAAGAGAAAAGTAAAATCAGGGACTCGATGAGGGGGCCCTTCGAGTCCCTGATTGCGCAGGCCCGGCAAGAACAAATCACAAAAGCGTTTCCCCCATCGCTTTTTGCCAAGGCTGGCCGCACACTCCACATTGCAGGTGGCATGCCAGTCGGCCCGGATTTGGCCAGAAACCTGAGCATCGCGCCAACTTGCTCTCGACAAAGCGTTTGTCCCGGAACGCGAGCTGCCGGTTCAGCTGGATTCCTCCGCGATCTGGGTAGAGCCACTATCCGATCGGATAGTGCCCTATCTGTTCGGATATCGGAACAAGCCGAGGTTGGTCATGAAATTCTACGCAAAGTGTGATATGAAGGGCGCGAGGTGGCAAGTTTGCGCCCCAGACTCCTGGTGCTTTCCGGGCCCTTGAAAGACTCGACGATTCCTCTATCCGATGGCGAAATTACGATCGGGCGAGAAGCGTCCAATGGGATCGCGATCGCCGACCCTTCGGTTTCCCGAAAACATTGCCTGCTAACCGGCGAGAGCGGAAGATTTCGAATTCGCGACCTCGACAGCCGCAATGGCACTCTGGTGAATCGGGCGGCCGTTGAGGAGCAATGGCTGGAACACGCAGACGAGATTGCTGCTGGCGACTCGTCCTTTGTTTTTCTGCTGGAGGAGGAAGAGCTTTCCCAACCCGAGGGCGCGGTGGAATTCGAGGATGCTCAGTCCACCGCGGAGACCACCATTCTCCATCCTCAGGACGCGGTTTATCTGCAGCCAGACCGGCTGTTACGCGAGCTGCCTGCGACCTCCCGCGTAGCCCGCAACCTGAACGCTCTGCTCAAGATCAGCCGGATCGTACATGCGATTCGCGATCTCAACGAATTGCAGGAACAGTTGCTCGATCTGATTTTTGAGGTTGCCCCCGCGGGCAGAGGTGCCATTCTGCTAGCGGATAGGGAAGGTCACCAATTCAACTCCATGTTTGCCCGCATGCGGCAGGCCGGACAGGGTCAACTGGTCAAGGTAAGCCGCACCGTTGCCCGCCAGGTCTTGGAGCAGGGGATTGCGATTCTGGGCAGTGATGTACCCAGCCACGACGAATTGCGAGAGGTCGAGAGTCTGGCTGCATCGCAGGTGCGCTCGCTGTTATGCGTGCCCTTGACTGTATTTCAGCGCGTGATTGGATGTATCTATCTCGACAGCGCAAGCCTCAGCAGCCGTCTTAACGAAGACCATCTGCAGTTGGTAACGGCGATCGCAGGCATCTCCGCAGTGGCGTTGGAGAATGCCCGCCGCCTGCAATGGCTGGAGGAGGAAAATGAGCGTCTGACGGTTGAGATCAGTCAGGAGCGCAGCCTGGTGGGCGAGGGTGCCCGCATGAAAGAGGTTTACCAATTCCTCAAACGCGTCGCGCCCGCCGAGGCGACGGTGCTGATTGAAGGTGAGAGCGGCACCGGAAAAGAACTGGCGGCACGAGCGATTCACCGAAATAGTCCGCGGGCCACGAAACCGTTTGTAGCAATCAATTGCGCTGCGATTCCAGAGACGTTGCTGGAGAGCGATTTATTTGGCCATGAGCGTGGAGCGTTTACCGGAGCCGCGTCGCAAAAGAAAGGACGCTTCGAGGTCGCCGACGGAGGTGTGGTTTTTCTCGACGAAATTGGTGACTTGGCTCCTGCGCTCCAGGTTAAGCTACTGCGCGTGCTGCAGGAGCGCGAGTTCGAACGTGTCGGCGGGACCCATCCCATCAAAGTGGATATCCGCCTTATTGCCGCTACCAACTGCAACATGGAACAGGCCGTGCGCAATGGTAAGTTTCGCCAGGACCTGTATTACCGTTTGGCCGTGCTGAAGATCACGATGCCCACGCTCCGCGAACGACGAGAAGACATCCCTTTGCTGGTGCGCCATTTCGTGCAGAAACATGCGAAGCATTGCAAAGTGAAGCCCCGTCCGGTTTCCCGCGAAGCCCTGGCCTGTCTGGTGAACTACGATTGGCCCGGCAATGTACGGGAACTGGAGAACGCGATCGAGCATGCGCTGGTGCTGGGTGCCTCTGACATGATTCTTCCCGAGGATCTTCCTGAATCCCTTCTGGAGCGTACCCCGCAGCCGGAGATGACCGAGGCGAAATATCATATGGCGGTCAAGGAGTTGAAAAAACGACTGATTCTCGATGCCGTCGAGCAGACCCAGGGCAGCTATGCGGACGCGGCCCGCATTTTAGGCGTGCATCCCAACTATCTGCATCGCCTGATCCGCAACCTGGAATTGAAAGAAAGTTTGAAGGATGCGCTGCGAGAGATTCCGGTGCGAGGCCTCAGTGGGATCTGGGGTGGAAACGCATAGCTCCGAAGACCAACATAATCTACGGCAAGCGCAGCCCTATCAGTTGTGCAGGATCGAGATACGTTCCTTGCCAGCGCACCGCGACGTGCAGATGCGGACCCGTGGCTCGGCCCGTCCCGCCACTCAAGCCAATTTCCTGGCCGCGCTTTACCTGATCTCCTTCCTTTACTTTGAATTCGGAAAGATGCAGGTAGAGAGTGAGCAAGCCCTGGCCATGATCGAGCACGACAAAGTTTCCCTCGAAATAGAGCGGCCGCGCCAGCAGCACTGTGCCGTCGTTCATAGCATCGACGGGGGTACCGCTGGGGACGCGAAAATCCAGGCCCAGGTGCGGGCTCGAGGTTTTCCCGTTGAAAACACGCTCGGAGCCGAAGACGTCAGAAATCGCAGCGTCGGCCGGGGCGGCAAATGGCCCCGACCATTCGCGTTCTGGCGTGACGCGGCTTAGATAGTCTTTTTTGACTTGCACGCCTTCTGCAATTTCTTTCTGCTGCTCAGGGCTGGGCTCGGTGAACTTGCCTTCCACGCTGAGCTTTACCGCGATTTTGGGATATTTGCCGCGCACAACGCTGAACTTGCGGCTGAAGGTTACCTTCTCTCTGGCGTCGTTTCCGGCAAATTTTTCTCCCGTGAGTTCGAGTGAGTAAGATCCAGGCGCGGTTTCCAGACTGACTCCTGCCAGCGCGTACCATGTTTTGCTCTTCGCATCGAAGCTGAAAGGGAAGTCGTGTCCCAGCCACGAGCCATTCAGCGACTGCAAACGCACAGGAGACTTCACCTGAAAGAGAACTGGAGTGCCGTTGACGAGTCGCGTCGGTCGGGCATGTGCGCTCCAACTCGCAGCAGCGGCCGCAGCGTTGTTTACAACCAAGGACGAGAAAAGAGCCACGACTGCGCAGTATCTAAATGAAGAGGCTTGCCGAAGGCTCACTTTGTTAGCCTAGCATGCCCTCGATTGACACGGGCTTGCTGAAGACTATGTGCCGAAGTCGTACCACTTTTCGAAAACCACGAAAGGTCGGGCGGCTTCGAAGGTGACGGTAACCGGCAACAGGAGAAAGGGTCGGCCAGCCCCCTTGTAACGTGAAATTAACTTGAAACTCGAGCCGGGATGTTAGGATGGAAAAATTTGCGCGCCCCTAAAAAGGAGACGGCAGAGCTATGGCACCGGATAATTCGTTCCACTGCGAAGTTGAGAAATCGAAAGACAAGGATGAACAAGGGAATCAGGTCACTGCCGTCAAGTGTCACGGAAGGCTGAATAGCGAAACTGCGAGTGCGGTGAAAGAAGCGGTGAGGCCCCTCATCCCTCTGGGCGGTCGCATCATCATCGACCTGGGTGACGTCAGTCAATTGGACAGCTCGGGCCTCGGAACGCTGGTTGGCCTCAAGGCTTCCGCTATCAATCAGGGCCTATGCATCCTTGAATTCGCCAACATGACGCCGCGCATACTGGACCTGCTGCGCCTGACTCGCCTGACGCAGCTGTTCTCGTCCTAAAAGCTAACGCTCAGGGTCATTTTGTTACGGTGAAAGTGGCGGCGCTTGTAGCGGTCCCTCCCAGAGTGGTGATCGCGATTTCCCCTGTTTTAGCCCCAGTGGGTACGATTGCAGTCACCTGTGCGTCGGAGTTCACGGCGACATCTGTAGCGGCGACGCCATCGAAGGTGATCTCAGTGGTCTGGGTGAGGCTCACCCCGGTGATTTCCACCTTAGTCCCTACCGGGCCGCTCGTCGGCTTGAAGCTCACAATCTGCGGGAGCACCCCGAAGGCCGCATTACTGGCGAGCGTGCCCCTGGGTGTTTTCACTTCGACCGCTCCAGTGGTCACGCCTGATGGAACAGTAGCCGAAATCTCGGTGGCGGAAACGACCTTGAACTTTGCCGCCTCGCCACTGAAAGTGACGCCGGTCGCTCCCGTCAAATCGGTTCCCAGGATCATGACCACCGTGGCCACGTTGCCGAATGCAGGCACGGTTTGCACGAACGGGCCTAACCCGACCGATAGGCTGAAGATCGTGCCATCTCCATGCGCCCCGCCAAAGAATGTTGTCCCGTAAAAAATTCCATTGGTGGCCTGCAGCAGCCCGCCATCGACGTATTCGCCGTCGGTCTTATCGAAACGATGCAGGGTGGTTAGCGCCCCCTCTGGCGTAATCTTGAAAACGGTGCCACAGCCGTCTGTGTCGACGCAGACACTGTTTCCGCCGCCGACAGTAGTCCCATAGAAGTTGCCGTCCGTGCCAAGAACCAACGGTGCGCTCGGCGCTGCTCCGTCAGCACAATTTGCTTTTGCGCAAAAACTGTAAAGCGTCGTTTCTTTGCCCTCGGAAGTCAGACTAAAGACCGTGCCTCCGAGATCGGCGCCGTTGGCATGGGGGCCGCCACCGGAGTTTGTACCGTACAGGAGATCGATGCTACTGGATGTCGTCGCATCGGTATTAGAATTGGATGGGATGGGCCACAAGGCTAGCCCGCCCTCGGGGCCTTCTCCAAAAATACCTGCCTCACACCAAGTCCATAAGACGAAAATTATCAGTGGGGATTGTTCTGCGCGTTCCCTGCGATAGGCATCGCCGTCGCACGGGTCTGAGTGAGGAGGCGCTGCCGAATCATGCATCGCGGTGGTGGTCGCGCCCCCGCCCGAAGTGGTCCCGTAAAGACTAGAAGGGCTCAGCACGATTGCTCCGAGGGGATTCGCGCCGTCGCTACAATTGACCCCGCCCTTGGAGCAAAAAGTGTAGAGCGTCGACAGCTTGCCTGCTGGGGTGATTTCGAAAAGCGTGCCTGCGCTATTGGCGTTGCCACCAGAGAACGTAGTCCCGTAGAAGTTTCCGCCGGCTTCCTGAATCAGCCCGGCCCTCGGATTTTGACCGTCCTCGCAGTTTGTTTTAGCGCAAAAGCTGTAGAGCGTCGTGAGCTTGCCCGCAGGGGTGATTTCAAAAACCGTGCCACATCCATTACTCGAGACGCAGTTCGCTCCGCGGCCGAGAACGTTGTTCCGTAGAAGTTCCCGTTGGCAGCCAGCACCAGGCTCGCCTGCGGAGAGCTGCCATCGGCGCAATTCGCCAGAGAGCAAAAGTTGTAAAGGGTGGTCAGCTTTCCTTCGGTGGTGATTTCAAAGACCGTACCTTCTCCACTCTTCCCGCCGCTGGGGGTTGTGCCGTACAGGTTACCGTTGACGCCCTGGATGAGGGATCTCGTGGGACTACTGCCATTGGTGCCGTCGAAATTTACCAATGTCTTAAAGGTCTGCGCAGGAGCGGCAATCCCCGTCGCGACACAAAGCAAGAACAGGAAGCACACCTTTGTGGATGGCCCAAGCCGCCTAATATTGCTTCGTGGCTCCACGCCAGCAAAAAACATCAACAGCCCATAGGTTGGTGGTTTCGTCATTGGAGTCCTCCGCGGAGCGTAGGTCTGAAATTTCCCAAGGGTTCGGAGCGCCTAACTGAATTCGCCTCGGGCAGGCACGATCTGGAGGAGCGCCAGACTTGAGGCAACGGCATTATCGTCCGGGAACATCCGACAGTCAAATACTCGCGACCCGCAAGTCGCTCAGCACGAGCCGGTGGCTTCCCAGACTACTTCGCGGGTTCCCAGCCCTCTGGCAGCATATCGAATGCCAGCGTGTCGCGGTAGGCGTACTGATTGCCTTCCAGTACTGCCACCGGCGTCAACATATGCCAGACGCGATCGTCGTCGAAGACGTAACACTCGCCCGTTTCGCGCATCGTGAAGCGATCCATTTCGCGTTTATCATTGTCGGTTATGACGACTTCGCCACCGTGAGCGCCGCAGCGGACCAGGAGATGCGTAGCGATGTACTTTTCCCCGTCTTTATGTAAACCCGGCGGGCTGGTGTCGCAGGGCCGCCCCGGCGTAGCGGTGAATCTTATGAGATGGACGTTGACCAGATACCTCGTGCCCACCGCCGAGAGGGGCAGGTATTTAAGGTGGTGAGCAATCATCTTGCGAAGGCCTATGGAACCGGCTATCGCCGGGGCCAGCGGAGCGTACTCTCGCGGCTGGCCGCCGATCGTCGGGTTGTATTTTTTCAGCTGCACATAAGGCGTGGTCTCTTTGCTCAGCCAAACCTTTACACCACCCTCAACAATCTCGGCCCGGGCACGATTTAAGGAACGATACCTGTCGCCCCCTTCATAGTACTTGTCCTTTGGGATGGACCAGGCTGCGTGGGACAACTCTTCCAGCGAACGCGCTAGGTCCTCGTCAACTCTGAGCGGCTGGCGACTAAACCCGCGCTCGACGAGGTCGTGTCGCGACCTGGCATTCGTTGCCACTGGAATGAAGCTATCTTCAGCCATCATTACTCCTGACAAATGCTTGACGATTGATCGGAATCTGCTTTTCCCAAAGAACGCGAAACGACGGGCTGCCCGCCACTAGCCTAGTATAGCCGTCGCAGCTGCGTCCGATAACCGAACCGGAACGAGTTGGGGGACAGACGGAACGTTTCCACGAGCAAGACCGGGTGAACCTTCCGTCAGTCCGCGGTTTGTTTCCCGAATGTAACGGTTCCGCGTCCGCGTTCACTATAGACAGGTATGTGGAGTTCTCTGCAATTGCGAAGAGATCGAGAAGAAAGGAGGTTTTCGATGGCTACGTGGCAAACGATAACGCAGACTGGCGGCCCCTCAACCTGGACCGCATGGGGTGGCAACATTACCAACCATGAAGTATTTGCATTCACGCTGCAAGGCGCAGAAAACAACGTCGGGGCACTGATTTCCAACGTTACGGTGTTTGACAACCAGGATGGGGCCGGCAACCCAAACTACAACATCACCCTGACCGCGGTAGATCAGTTTGGCAACCCGGTCAATCAGGGCATCACTGGAAATTTCGAAAGCAACGGAGTGTAAAGGAGGAACAATGAAAGTTAATGTCGTCAAAGATGAGAACGGAAAGGTCGTCGCGACGTTTGAACATCCAATGGCCGGAGCTCCCGCGCTACGGCCGGTGTTGAAGTCCGGACACAAGGTGCACGAACTCGAAGTCGCGGAGGACTACAAGGCGGACATCAAAGCCTTTTACAGGAAACACAGCCGATAATATCCGCTATCCGAGGCCGCCGAAAGCGGGCCGGGGGAAGTTTGGGGACAGACGGAACGTTTCTACGAGCAAAAATGGGTGAACCCCTCCGTCTGTCCCCGGTTTATTCGCGGCTTGTTTCCTCCATCTTAATTTCCCGCTAGCCGCGATGGAGGAATGCCTCGTAGACTCTGCGAAAGCCGCGGCGATAGTCCTCGAAAGCCTCCGGCGGCACTGGTGGGTTGCGGAAGCGGGGATGGCGCTCAACCTCTGGTCGTTTTCCCTCGTCTACATCGCGCCGTGCGGCGGCGAATCCATCGTGAAAACCTTGCCGGGCGACTTCCGCATATTCCGGCGGCGGAGGCGGTTCTTCAAAGACGGGATGTGGATGAGAACATCCAGCTAAACAGAGAGGTAACAGCAAGGCTGTCAGGGCTAGCCATTTCTTCATGTCGTTTCCTTTAACGTCGTAATTGATATCGGGCCGCGAGGGCGCGACGATCACACGTGTTTACACAGGGGAGCGGGAACAGTTGTACCCGACGGGCGGGATGCGTCCGTAGGACGCCTGAGGATAGCCCGGCGTTTCAACGCCGGGAGCGTTCGTCCCTATGGAAACGCATCCCGTAGGGATGCTTGAACCTATCTCCACACGTGGCTGGGATCATATTCCACGTCGTTCTTCTTCAAGAACGCCAGAAACTCTTCTTCGAAATTGCGCTTGCGATGATGCTCCGCCTGTTCTTGGATATAGGCGATAGTGTTCCTCTTCTGCGAGATTCCGACGGTGAAAGCAGCGTGGCCCTCCTGCCACGCAAATTCAGTTTTGAATTTCTCATTCATCCAATGAGACGAAGCGCCTTTCACCAACTGCATGGCTTTGGCGAGCGGCATGGTCGCGGGCAACGACAGCAGGATGTGCATATGATTTTCGGTGCCGCCGACTAGGAGCGCCTTGAATCCGTTCTTGCGAGCCACGCCGCCGAGGAAGGCCCAGAGTCATGGTTGGACGTCCAGCGGAATTAGGTTGCGCCGTTGCTTGGTGGAGAAGAGGCAATGGATTAGTTCAGAAACGTAAGTGTGCGCCATAAGGGATCGAATCAGTCGTCCCTCCGGGACGGGGGTTTCAAGATTCACCATCGCACCCGGCGTTGAAACGCCGGGCTATTGTCAAACGTACTCCGGACGATTTCCCTTTCCCAGAACGGTCTGCGGGTGGCTATTCCTATAGAATCTAATCTTCCTATGAAAACATTCGAACAAATCGCAGACTTAGAGAAGCGCTATTTGTTGGGAACTTACAATCGGTATCCCATTGTGTTGACCCGGGCGAAGGGCGTGTTTCTTTACGGTCTTGACGACCGGCGTTATCTCGACTTTGTTTCGGGGCTGGGTGTGAATGCGCTGGGGCACGCGCATCCGCGGATTGTGAAGACGATTCGGGAGCAGGCGGGGAAGCTGATTCACGTCTCCAATCTTTACTACCACGAATATCAGGGGGAGCTGGCGGAGAGGCTATGCACGCTCTTGGGCGACTCTTTTGGAAATGCCCGCGCGTTTTTTTCGAACAGCGGGACTGAGGCCATCGAGGGATCGATCAAGCTGGCGCGGCTGGCGGGACATCGCGCGGGCGGCGAAGCCAAGTGCCGGCTGGTGGCGCTGCAAGGGTCGTATCACGGACGCACGTTTGGCGCGCTGTCGCTGACGGGGCAGGACAAGCATCGCAAAGGATTCGAGCCTCTGCTGGAAGAAGTGACGTTTGTGGGGCAGAACGACGTGGAAGGATTGCGGGCGGCGGTGAACGACCACACTTGCGCGATTGTGCTGGAGCCGATTTTTGGCGAAGGCGGAATCTGTGAATGTTCGGTGGAGTTCTTGCAAGAGTGCCGCGCTTTGGCTGATAAACACAAAGCTGCTTTGATCTTCGATGAGATTCAGTGCGGACTCGGGCGCACCGGAACGATTTTTGCGTTTCAGAGTTTCGGCGTGACGCCCGACATTGTGGCGATTGCCAAACCGATTGCAGCGGGGCTTCCGCTGGGAGCGTTTCTGGCGAAAGAAGAATTGGCCTCGGCGATTTCTCCGGGACAACACGGGACAACTTTCGGGGGCGGTCCGCTGGCTTGCCGCGTAGCGCTGGAGTTTCTGGCGATCGTGGAGGAAGAAAAGCTGCTGGAGAACGTGAATAAAGTTGGAGCCTACCTGCAACAGGAGTTGAAAGCAGTTGCCGAAAAAAGCGCGGCTGCTAAAGAAGTGCGTGGTCGAGGATTCATTCAAGGAATCAATCTGGAGATTCCCGCGCGGCCAATTGTGGATGAGGCGCTGGCCGAGGGCGTCTTATTCAACAGCACGCAGGATACAGTCGTGCGCTTCCTGCCGCCGTTCCTGCTAGAGGAGAAGCATGTGGATAAAGGGATACGCGTGCTGAAGAAGTTGTTGAGGAAGAAGCGTGCGAAGGCGGCTTGAAGCGACTGTAGTTGAGGGCGGCTCCTGATAAAGCATGAAATGCGTTGCCGGACGGGCGGTGAGGTAAGCGGATAGGGATCCTTCGACTTCGCAGATGCATCGCTTCGCGATCCATCTGCTGCGCTCAGCATGACACGACCAAAAACGGGGAGCCGAAGCTCCCCAAGTGAAGTGAACAGAGGCGATGTTCCCCTAAATAGAATCGGTCGGCAGGAAAAGAGTTGTCTTGAAGCAATGAGAAACTGGAAACGTCGCGAGTGAGCGCATTCGGACGCGCACTTGAGGTCAAGAAGTTGTCCGTGACGCAATCGATCGGGGAACTTTCGAATGTGCCCTTCCCAGGCGCAAGCCACGGCATCGACGAATGCTGGATGGATTTCGACGGTGCGCGCCTGCGTTATCTTCGGACGGGTTCGGGGCCGGCGCTGATTTTGCTGCACGGGCTGTTGGGATATTCTTTTTCGTGGCGATACACCATGCCGGCGCTCGCGCCATACGCGACCGTGTATGCGCCGGATATGATGGGCGCGGGATTCTCGGATCGCCCGGTGGGCATCGATCATTCCGTGCGCGGGACCGCGCGACGCGTTCTACAGTTTATCGCGAGGCTGGGAGTCTCTTCTTTTGATCTGCTGGGGACCTCACGCGGCGGCGCGGTAGCGATGATGGCGGCTGCGGAGTGCTCGAGCGGCAACGCCGGCCTGCATCTGGAGCGCTTGATACTGGTCGCGCCGGTGAATCCGTACTCGGCGCATGGACGATGGCTGGCACCGTTCGCTGGCAGCAATTTGGGCGTGCCGTTGTTCCGCTGGGGAATGACACGCATGAGTTTCTTGTATCCCTATTTTCACGCTCGCCTCTATAGCGACCGCGGGAGAATTCCACCTGGAACGCTCGAGGGCTATACGGTTCCGTTAGCGAAGCCTGGATTGTTTGAACATGCACTGAGCATTGTGCGGACCTGGACCGCTGATTTGCGTGAGTTGGAAGCTATTCTTTCGGAACTGTCGAGTATTCCTACGTTCTTGATGTGGGGGAGCGAGGACTCAGCTGTGTATGCTTCGTCAGCGGAGCCGTTGAGGAAATATTTTCCGAATTCGAAGCTGATTGTTTTTCCGGGCGTGGGGCATTTGCCTTATGAAGAGTGTCCGGAGGAGTTTAACCGGTCTTTGATTGAATTTCTGACACGGGAGAAGCCTCCGTCCTGAGCGGGACGCAGTTCACACAAGATTCAAATCAGGAATTATTATATCGTCAATCACCACATCATCGATCTGGCGCGCGGAGCGCTGGTGCACTACGGATACTGGGCCGTGGCAGCGGCGCTAGTGCTGGAGAATCTTGGCCTGCCCTTGCCTGGGGAGACAGTTCTGTTGCTGGCCAGCTTACTGGCATACACCGAGCGTGACCTTCGCATCGGATGGATCATTGCCGTCGGAACCCTGGCCACCATCGCGGGCAGCATGCTCGGGTACGCGATCGGACAGTATGGAGGACGTCCACTGCTGGAGCGCTACCGCTACGTCCTCCACGTTAGCGATGTGGCCCTCGGGAGAAGCGAAGAATTGTTTGGCCGGTACGGCGCTTTCACCGTTTTTTTTGCACGATTCGTTTTCGGACTGCGCGTGATCCTAGGGCCAATGGCGGGAGTCTTGCGTATGCCGTGGAAGAAATTTGCCGTCTTCAATCTGTTGGGGGCGGCGCTATGGGTAACGGTCATCTCTTCTGTGGGATACGGCTTTGGCAGCCACTGGCGTCGGTTGATGTATTTCATGAAGCGTTTTGATCTTGCTCTGGGCGCTGTGTTCGTATTGATTACGGCGGTTCTATGGTGGCGAAACCGGCAGCGGAAACAATTTGAATCGAGTTGAAACGAGCACCCCAAGAGTCAACTCATGCCCCGGCAAAAATCTCCGAAGCGCGGCTATACTGTGCGTGTCGCGGGCACCTTGCCGGAAAGCGAGGTCCGTGGCCATCCATCTTGCAGGCGGCGGCAGCGCCGGAATTCGGTCGAGGAGAATCGCATGAAAAAAATCGGTTTTTTGACTCTGTTGCTTACGGCAACTCTTCTGTTAACTCTTGCCCTCCCGGTGGCGGCGTCTGGTCCAAAGAGCGCGGCGGTTGTTGCAGCCGTGCCGGCGAGTCCAGCAGTTGCCGCTCCGGCCCCGGTGCCTCCGCCACACCCGCGCGTGCACGAGGCGTTAGAAGCGATGCGAAACGCACGCGAGCATATGTCGCACGCCGAGGGCGAATTCCATGGCCATCGTGCAAAAGCGATCGAGGCCCTGGACCACGCTATCCACGAAGCCGAGGAGTGTGAGCGGGAGCCGTAGAGTTTTCCGCACAAAAAATTAAAGGCAGCGTCAACCGACGCTGCCTTTTGGTTTCTGGATTGCCGGCTGGAAACCTATGGGGAACCAAAAGTATATCCGAGTGAAACGCCAACTCGGATCACGCTGCCGGAATCGAACTCGACGTAGTTCTGGATGTGGTAGTAGTGAATCTCGGGTCGTATAAAGAATTGGCGCCACACGCGATAGCGAATGCCGCCTCCAAGATGCTCCATGAAGTGGTTGCTGCTGGCGAAGTTAATGCATCCCGTGTTGGAGTTGCACGCATTGGCGCTGGGTAGATCGAAGCGGGTACTGGCCACGCCGATGCCACCCATGAGGTCGAGACCGACCTGCCTGCCAGCGATCTTGCCCACGCGCGGCTGAAAGAGTGCGTTAACGTCGGTAAAGATGGGGCGGTAGGTTTCTCCATTGTCGGGATAGTTAGCTTGCCTGTACCTCCAGGCGGTCTCGATATTAAGACCGAGACGGCGTTTCCTGAAACCAACAAAGTCTCCGCTGATGTTGACATATGTCCCGCCCTTCTGGACAGGTGGATGGAAGGTCACCAGGTCGCTGGGGCGCGACGATGACAGTAGCGTGGAACCACCAAGGGCAATATCAAATTGCTGGGCATGAGCGAGAGTGGCTGACAGAAAAGTACAAATGGATGCGACGAGCGCGAACTTTCTCAATACAGCCCCCCTGTCGATTCATTCACGCTTTTGGATGCCAATGGGCCCGAGGGTGGTATCCGTTAAGCAGCCGCATGCGGCTGCCTAACAGAATACCCTAGGCTTAAGGGAACTGGCGGCCCTGCAATCGAAAACCTTGCAGTCACTCGCGGAGCACTGACCCTAGTCTGGGCCGATTGTGTATCCAATCGAGGCGCCGACCCGGAACAAGTTATCGGTGTTGAACTCGACGTTATTCTGAACGTGGTAGTAGTGGATTTCGGGGCGGACAAAGAGGTGATGCCAGACGTAATAGCGGATGCCACCGCCGAGGTCTTCCATGAAGTGATGGCTGCTCGTATAGTTGATGCAACCGGTGAAGTTGCACTGGGTTATCTCAGGCAGATAGAAGCGTGTCGAAGAGAGACCGATACCGCCAAACAAATCGAGGCCGACCTTCTTGCCCAGACGGGGCTGCCAGAGCGCGTTAAAATCGGTCAGGATCGGACGGAAATTCTCTTGTTCGGCATAGGCACCCTGACTTGCCCTCCAGGTGGTCTCCCAGTTAATTCCGATTCGCTTCTTGAAGGCAACTACATCGGCGCTGACGTTGAGCCAGGCCCCGCCCTTTTCCGATGGCTGAAAAGAAACGTTGTTGGAAGGGGAAGACGATAACAGTGTACCGCCGCCGAACATAACGTCACCTTGTTGGGCAGAGGCAAATTGAACCAGGCACAGGAACGCCAAAACGGGTACGAAAATCGCTAACTTTCTCAAGAGAACCTCCAATCAGTTCGTTAAGATGCGATCGCAAAATGCCTAAGATGCTTTCAAGTCGTGAACCGCTGATCATAATTTTAGTGTCGGCCTAGATACAAGAGGATGATGATTACGCTTGTAAAGAAATGTCAAGGATCGCAAGCCGCCGCCGCTGCACCATCATCGTGCAAGTGCTGCTAACCCGGATAGTGCTGAGAAGTTGCGATGCCCAGTGCAACGTAGAAGACACCCGTCTACTTGGATTTCCCGCCGCCACTGCCCGGAGCGCGGATGTGGTCGAGGGCGATTGCGCCTCCGCCGAAAAAGATAAGAGCAAAGGCGATGGCCGCGAGCGCCAGCGGAAATTCGTATCCTCCATTTCCCATAAGGCCGTTATGAAAGTGAACTTTTGCGATGGCGACGGACATATCGATGCAGATGGCAAAAGCAGCCGCGCGGGTGAACAGGCCGAGGAGCACGAGCAGGCCGCCAAAGAACTCCGCAAAAGCTGAGAGATAGGCGGTCCAGCCCGGAAGGCCGAGGCCCGCGACCAGTTGAACGTGGTGGTGAAGTCCCCCAAAAACCTTGGGATATCCATGGCCTACCATGACAGCGCCCAGAGCGAGGCGCATGACGAAGAGGGCAAGAGGTTGCAGACGATCCAGGTAGCGCAAGTGGTTCCTCCGGCAAAAAGATTAGATAGATTACAGCAGCGGAATGGCGGAGGGAAGCATGCTTCGCTTTGCAAGCTATGTTCCTCGGGATATGCCGTACGGGAGGAAGTCTCGGATTGGTAAACACCGTTGAAATGTTCCATGTGTGGCAATACTGCTGTGGAATTGCACCACAGAACGATTGCGCGCGGGGCGAACTTCTGGTAACGTTTTTTCGCCCCAGATATTCCCAGCCAGTGGAGTTGCTCCGCACTGGTCCACATGTCTTGCGGGTCTTCCTCCGGGGCCTTGAAATTAAGTTTCGATTACGCGCGTGGAATGGGCGAGTTTCGTGTTCATTCAGGGAGAGTTCGGAGCTCCTCGATACGCACTGAAGGCGTTGTTTCGGGAGACAAAACTGAGGATAACAAGTTTTTCGATGGCCAGGAGGCCGAAATGAATCGCATTTCAAGTCGTGAAAAGATGCCGCGGCAGTTAGGGATCCTTCTGCTGATGATGGCAATCCCCATTTTTGCCTTGGGACAGCACAAAAACGAACCCAGCAAGCCGAGCGCTCCGAGCAAGCCGAGTGCGCCTGCACACTCGACTACGCAGTCGCATTCTCAATCGACTGGACATACGGCCACGACAGGTCATACGGCCGCGACCGGTCACACAGCCACGACAGGTCACACGGCCACGACCGGTCACACAGCCACGACCGGTCACACAGCCACGACCGGTCATACAGCTACGACTGGCCACGCGGCGACGACCGGGCATACAGCGACGAGCACCCACACGGGAACGACCACGCACACGGGTACGACGACCCACGCGGGTGGCACGACGACGCACACGGGTACAACCACACACACAGGAACAACGACCCACGCGGCTGCCACGACCCGCACGGCCAGTCGTACTCCACCGGGCAGAACAGTTTCGCTTAAGGGCGGCGGAAGGGCGAGCGTCCGTCCGAACGGATCGGTTCGTTCCATTGACCGCGGTGGAATGCACATTGAACACGGGGTCCGCGGCGGGCGCACGGTTGTGAGTGAACGCAACGGAGCGCGCATCGTGACCAGCGGGCATGGGGGTTACGTGCAGCGCGCCTACGTCACGCGCGGCGGGCATGCCTACTACTCGCGAACCTTCTATGCCGGCGGGCGTTACCACGTGGGGCTTTATCGCGGCTACGGCTGGGGTGGGCACATGTACTACGGCTATTACCCAGGCGTCTGGTTCCACCCAGGATTTTACGGGTGGGGCTTCCACCCGTGGGGAGTGTCGGTTGCCTGGGGCATTGGGGCATGGGGTTGGGGGGGAGCGCCATGGTGGGGATTTTATGGCGGGTGGTGGAATCCTTATCCCGTTTATGCAGCTCCGTACTATTGGCTGACGGACTATCTGATCTCGCAGCAATTGCAGGCGGCCTATGCCGCCCGTGCCGAGGAGAATGCGGATGCTACGGCTGCGGACGCCCAGGCCAGCGCAGGCGGTGGCGGTGGAGACCCTGCTCCGGCAGCGGCCTCTGGGCCGGTGGCGCTGACTCCCGAGGTCAAGGAAGCCATCGCCCAGGAAGTAAAAGCCCAATTAGCCGCACAACAGGCACAGGCCGGTCAGGAGTCGGGTGGACAGGCAGCATCAGCAGCTCCGGCGCCTACCAGCGATCAAGCGCCGCCGGCGTTGGATCCATCACAGCGGACGTTTGTAGTGGATTCCAGTGTGACGGTAGTGGCCAACGGTCAGGAATGTGCCTTGACGTCGGGTGATGTGATTACCCGCCTGACGGATACTCCAGATGCAGACCAGACGGTGAATGCCAGCGTCGCGGCGACCAAGAAAGGCGATTGCGCTTCGGGACAAACCGTTGCCGTAAAAGTGGATGACCTGCAGGAAATGTACAACCACTTCCAGGAGAACATCACTAACGGCATGAGCGAACTGGCAAAGAAGCAGGGGACGGGCGGGATGCCGGCCGCGCCTGATACCGGCACACAGCCAGGAGCGGTTCAACCTCCGCCACCGGATACCAGCGTGGCGAAAACCCTGCAAGACCAACAGGCTGCCGCCGATCAGACGGAGTCGCAGGTTAAGCAGGAAACGGCGGGAGGCGGCGGGCAGTAGAAAAGAACTGCAACCAGAGGGTGGTTCAAGGATCAATCGATCCGGGGAGCGTTGCGCGACAACGCTCCCTTCTCTAGTGGCACTCGCAGTTTTTTCTCGACGCTGCACCGTGCGTCTGCGATCGTATTTTTGTCGAGACCTTGAACGGAGGCTTTTACGATGTCGAAGAGATTCCAGGGTCTAATTCCGGGAATTGTGCTCCTGGCTGCCGCGATCTTCCCGATGGTGCTGGCTAATGCCCAGGCAGTTTCTTTGCAGGAGCAACTGGCCGCTCAATATAAGCTGGTGAAGATGGGGTCGGACACGAGCGGATATTCGGTCGTAGAGAAGGGTACGCTCCTGGCCATTCAAAAGGGCGGAATCCTCAGCGTGCCTTATTCCGACCAGAGCGTTTTATCGACTAAGTATGAGGGCGGCACGGTGCACACTCCGAGCGGCATCACGCAGCTTGGACGAAAGTCCATCATGGGCCGTTTTGGAAAGGAACAAACGACGCATTTGTTCGCGGTGGGCGATAAGGTTTATCCGACGAAGATCGATGTGAATTTGACCAAGGATGCAGTCAGTTTGAGCATCGTGGCTTGCGACACCTGCAACAAGACCGATCCGCCGACTTACAACAAGGCGAATGTAGTTTTCCAGTTTCCCAAAGGCACATTGACGACCGCCAGTGCAGGTCAAGTGGAAGACATGATTGGGCAGTTGCTCGCCATCAGCAGTGACGATGCCCAGGCCGGGGACCAGGGCGCACAGCAGCAGGGCGGAGATCAGGGTGGCCAGCAGCAGGCTGCTCAACCACCCGCCCAACAGCAGCCTGCCGCACAGGAGCAACCCGCGGCGGAGCCCCAAACCATCGAAAAGGGACAGACGCCGGACCAAGTCGAGGCTGCAATGGGCAAGCCCGATAAGATCGTCAACCTCGGTTCAAAACAGATTTATGTATACAAGGACTTGAAGGTGACATTCTTGAACGGCAAAGTTTCCGACGTGCAGTGAAGTGGGTAAACAGCGCGATGGCTGGCCCGTTGGAAACCTCAGACAGTTAAAAAAGCGACTCCCGATTCTTTGTCCGCAGCCTGTTCGCTCGCGTGAATAGACGCAATTCTGGGGTTTGCAGGCACTGCAGGTCAGCCGAGTTCCGTGCTCGCAGAGACAACTTAAGATCAGCAACCACAGCAACTTGAGCCGGCGGCATAGCACTTCCGTACCGTCTCTAGTACTTCGGTTACCGACTTAGGAGTGACCGACTAGCCCTCCTTGCGATACTACCGCCTGTTGCGATCGTCTTGTATTGCTATACAGCATATAGATATCCTTCGCAAACGGCCCTTCCGCCCATCCCACAAAAGCTGCACAAAACCCCATAAAACACGGAAATTCGCTTGGAGCCTGGGCTTTTAGGGGCTGATATATGCTCTGGACACCGAGAGCCTACTGGACAGGCATAGTGGGCGAGGCTGCTTCGTGCGTTAATCGCGCTGAATCGCGCGCAGCAGTTCTGGTGGATAGACAAGGAATCATGGCCGACTCACGGGAAGTGATGAACATTCGCCAGGCGTCCCAGTATCTGGGCGTGAGTCCGGACACGCTCTACAAATACGTAGGGGAACAAGTGATTCCCGCCTTCAAGCTGGGCAACCGCTGGCGCTTCAAGAAATCGAAGCTGGACCAGTGGATGGAAGAGAAGTCGAACCAGGTGGAGTCGGGGAACAGGCACAAACCGAAGGCAGCGACGAAAGCTGCCGGATCACAGTAAGTCAAAAAAAGGCCGGCCAGCGCCGGCAAAGGCGGGCACACATGTTTGGAATGGGATCGAAGACGATAGTAGGTCTGGATGTGGGCTCTTCCAGCATCAAGGCAGTGGAGTTGAAAAAGAAGGGTGCGCAGATTGAAGTGGCTCACCTCGGCCTTGAACCGCTGTCCTCTGACATCGTGGTGGACTCGATGATCGTGGACTCGGGAACGGTGTCGAGCGCGATTTCGAAGTTATTCGCCGATTGCCTGATCAAAACCAAGTCGGTGGCGACGGCGGTAAGCGGCCATTCGGTAATCGTGAAAAAGATCTCGCTGCCCTCGATGAGCGATCAGGAACTCGCCGAGACCATCGAGAAGGAAGCGGCGCAGCACATTCCCTTCGATTTGTCGGACGTGAGTCTGGACTATCAGATTCTCTCGGAAGAAGCGGGCAGCCCGCAAATGGATGTGTTGCTGGTGGCTGTCAAGAAGGACAAGATTTTGAACTACACCAACGTACTCTCGATGGCCGGACGAACTCCGGCTATCGTGGACATCGATGCCCTGGCGCTGCAGAACTGCTACGAGTACAACTACCAGCCGGCGCCGGGCCAGGTGGTGGCGCTTTTGAACCTGGGCGCCAGCGTGATGAACATCAACATCGTGAAGGGAACGACGCCGCTGTTTCCGCGCGACGTCAGCGTGGGGGGGCACCAGTATACGGACTCGCTGCAGAAAGAACTCGACCTGAACTTTGAAGACGCCGAGAAGCTGAAGCTGGGCGAGAAGGTCGGCACGGTCAGCGAAGACGCAAAGGCGCCGATCCTGCAGCAGGTGACCGAAATCATCGTGCTGGAAATTCAGAAGACGTTCGACTTCTTCCGCGCGAGCGCAGCCGGCGAACACATTGAAAAAATTTATCTGGCCGGTGGGTCGGCGAAGGTACCGGGGCTGATGGAAGCATTGAGGCAGGAATTTTCCATGCCGGTGGAATTGCTGAATCCATTCCAGCGAGTGGTGCCGCCAGCTGACGGGCCGGGAGCGGAGTTGGTGGAGCAGAATCCGGGCCAGCTGGCCGTCGCCGTGGGCTTGGCTTTGAGGAGCTTTGAATCCCTATGATCAAAATCAACCTGCTAGAAAACTCCAAGGGAAAAAATAAACGCGCCGGAGGCGGTGGGCCGGCACTGCCCACGATGGAAATGGGCGACATGGGCTCGCCCAAGCTGAAGGTGCTGGTGGTGGTGATACTGGCCGGAGTGTTGAATTTCGGCTATTGGTACCGGCTTGACCGGCAGGCAAAGTCCATCGCGGTGCAAATGCAGGCGGCGGAGCAGAAAAATCGCGAACTCAGCGACGTAAAGGCGCGCTTCCTGGAGCGGCAGACGCAGGCTAACAACTATAAGCGGCGCGTGGATGTGATCGACCAATTGCGCGCTGGTCAGGCCGGGCCGGTTAACCTGCTGGCCATGCTGGGCGAGACCGTGAACGGAACTGAGGCGGTCTGGCTGAGCAAAATGGATGCGACCGGCGCCACCGTAAATCTGGAAGGTACGGCGCTTAGCGCGGATGCGGTCGCGAATCTGATTGCGAACCTCCAGAAGACCGGATTCTTCAAGAACGTCGAGATAAAAGAAACCTTCCAGGACGACACGATTAAGGACATGCAGGCCTTCCAGTTCACTCTGACCTGCGAGAAGGGGAAGTCGTAGAGGCAGACCTTATGGCGACGAACTTTAGCGAATTGTCGGGGATCAAGCAGTGGGGAGCGGTGCTCGCCGGAGCTGCGCTGATTACGGGGGCGCTGTACTACACCGTCTTCAAGGCTCAGAGCGATAAGAATGCCGTAGCCGAGCACGCGGTGCAGGACAAGGTTCGAGAGAATAACGAACTCGAGTCCTACCGTCCCAAGTTGAAGGATATGGAACGTCAGCTGGCCAACCTGAAACAACAACTGGAGATTGAACGGCGCATCGTGCCCGACGAGAAACAGGTGGACACCTTCATCGAAACGATGAATGGTGAAGCCCAGAAGGCAGGCGTGGAACTGCGGCGCTATTCAGCGCAGCCCGTGACCGCCAGGGAATACTACACCGAAGTGCCGTTCGACCTGGAGTTGGACGGTCCGTACTACTCCATGCTGAATTTCTTTGACCGGGTAGGCAAGCTGGAACGCATCGTGAACGTTAGCGGTTTAATGGTGTCGACTACGAAGAAAGCCAGCGACGCCAAGGTGAAACACACTTATCAGTACGCGCCGAATGAGAGCGTAGCTGCCACCTTTACCGCAACCACGTTCTACAGCCACGACTTGACTCCGGGACCTGCAGCCAAGCCCGCAGGCGTGAGCAAATAGGAATCGCATATGAAGCTAACCACAGGCATTTTGGCAGCGGCGATGATGACGGGCGGAGTTTGGGCTCAGAATCCGAACATCATCAACAACGTGCAGAATAAGATGACAGCCGTCGAGCAGAAGCAGGCTGACGACTCAAACGCTGCGCTCGGACTAACGAGCGCGTCCGCAACCACTCCGGCCACCAAGCCGACGGCGGGGGCTCCGGCTTCCGCGGTGAAACCAGCGCCGATTCCCAGCGCACACCCGGTTGCGGCAACGGGATCGACCCCGAACAACAAGCTTGAGCGAGTGAGTGTCATCCGCCACGCGGATGACATCCAGATCGAAATTGACTCCCGCGAGACCGTGATCGCAAAAGTAAGCAAGCTCAAGTCGCCCGAGCGCCTGCTGGTAGAACTGCCGGCAACGGTAGTGGGCACATCGCAGAACAAGATTCCGGTCGACAGTGACGGGGTCAAGGGCGTGCGTATTGCGATGAACGCCAAGATCCCTCCCACCACGAGCATAGTCGTAGACTTGGAGCACGCTCTCGGCTACGAACTAACGCCCGGACCCTCCGATAAGTTCGTTTTGACGCTGCACACGCAGGCAGTAGCGAAGAGCACGCCGCCTCCAACTTCGGCGAAGACTTCTGCGCCTCAGGCACAGACAGCGGTGGCCAAGCCGGTTGTGGCGCCTCCTGCAAAGACGGTAATGACAGCAAAGGTTGCCGTCGTGGCGACCCCACCTGCACCTAAGGTGGCAAAGGTTGCAGCATTGGCGATGCCGTCTGCCCCGAAAGTGACAGCCGCTAACCTGGCGTCGGCTCCAAAGAGCACAAAAAAGTCCGCCCATGTTGTGGCTACTAAGATTGCGGCTGATGAAAAGCCGACGCCGACCGCCGCCCAAAGTGCGGACGCCTTAAAGCTGCCCAAGCCGGAGGAGAAGAAGCCGGAAGAGAAGAAGTGGGCGATGAACGGAAAGCGCGATCCCTTCTTTAGTCCGGTCGTGCAACAGGTTTCCGGCTCCGGTTGCTCGACCGGCAAGAAATGCCTCGAGATCGGGCAGATCAATGTCCGGGGCGTGGTGAAGGCGGATGCCGGCTTCATCGCAGTGGTGACCAACAGTCTGAACAAAGCGTATTTCCTGCACGAGAATGATCCTGTATTCAATGGCTACGTGATGAGAATCACCGGAGACTCGGTGGTCTTCCAGGAGACGGTACAGGACAAAATGGGCAAGCCGGTCACGCGCGAAGTGACGAAGCGAATTGTTACGCCGGCCGTATAGCGGTTCGTGGCAGCGTACCGGACAAGCCGGAGCGCCAATAAATCGAGTTCAAAGAAGGACGCGCGGGTTGGCCCGCGTGTTGGGGGAAGCGAAATGCGAAAGCAATTGCTGAATGTATTCCTACTGTTGCCGCTGCTGGGGCTGGTTGCTTCAGCCGAGACACCGGCACCATCACCGGCCGGTCAACCAAACGAACTGCAGCGAGTGAATGTGGTTCGCGGCGCGGACGAGATCCGGGTTGAGATCAGCGCTCACGGCGCAGTGACGCCCAAGCTAAGCGCAGCCGACTCGCCTGCGCGCCTGATCGTGGACCTGCCTGGAACCGTTATGGCGACGGGGCAGAGCCGCATTCCAGTGGGTAGTGCTGGAGTGACGGGGATACGCATCGCCATGGATGGCCACCAGCCTCCGACAACTCGCGTCGTGGTCGACCTGGAGCATGCGTGCCGCTACAAATTGAACACGTCTCCGGATGGCAAGGTAGTTCTGACGCTTTATGTCCAGCAAACGGCACAGGCGGCGAGTGCAGACCTCCCGAAGGCAATCCAGTCTCCGGCGAAACCAGAAGCTTCTGTAACAGCGCAAACGCCCCTTGCACCGAGCGCGAGCGCCCAGAAGGCGGATGCCGCTCCGGCTGCGTCGAGCGACTTTGTGTTTGTGGAACCCACCTATGAGGCCAAGAAGGGTCAGGATACGCCGGAGCCCGCCGACCGCGCCCAGGACGCGGCGGCGAAATTTTCCGACAAAACAGCCGCAGAACTGCTGCCGGTAAGCCTCAATGCTGCGCAGGCGAGCCAGAACACCGCGTCGAGCACCGGCATCACGCCCGCAGTCAACCTGGCTGCTGAGCAAAAGGCGCAGGCAGCACAACAACCGGCCAACCTCGGACCCAAGTACACCGGCGAGCCGATTTCAGTCAATCTGAAAGATGTAGATCTGAAGGACTTCTTCCGCTTGATTCATGAAATCAGCGGCTTAAACGTTGTGCTCGATCCCAATGTGCACGGCACTCTCACCATCGTTCTGGATGACGTTCCATGGGACCAGGCGCTGGATATCGTGCTCAAGAACAACGACTTGGCGCGGGAACTGGAAGGCAATGTTCTACGCGTCGCCACCGTTGACACGCTGAAAAAAGAAGCAGATGGCCGGCGTGCCCAGGTGGAAGCGGAAGCGCTGGCTGTTGAGAAGGTTTCGATCACGCGTTTCCTGAGCTATGCCCACGCCAAGGACGTGATGATTACAGTAAAGAAGTTCCTCTCGGTGCGCGGTGACGTGGTAGCGGATGAACGCACCAATGCAATTATCGTCAACGACATTCCGAAGGTCATCCCCATTGTTGATCGCCTGCTGACGCAGCTTGACCGCAAGACGCAGGAAGTGGAGATCGAGGCTCGCGTGGTGGCGGCCACGCGGCAGTTCGCTCGTGATATCGGTACCCAGTTCGGCTTTGGCTGGGGCGACGGCCACAGCGCGATCGGTGGAAACGCCGGAGCGGGCGCATCACCCACGACTGTCACCGGCGGCAGCCCTGGCTTTATCACGGTACCGGGTACCGGGTCGACGTCTGGGAACTCGATTCCGTTATTCTCCAACCTGGGTTCGACCGCGCCCACCAGCGGCTTGACCTTCTTAAACGCCAGCAACACGGTGCGTATAGACGCTGTTCTTTCGCTGGCCGAATCTCGTGGGTTGTTGAAGGTCCTATCGCGGCCGCGGGTGGTCACGCAAAACAATATTCAAGCCCTGGTAAAACAGGGCGTGCGCGTTCCCATCGTCACCCAGGCGCAGTTGGGTGGTCCTCCGACAGTGACCTATGTCGACGCCTTTCTGCGGTTGACCGTGACCCCGCAAATCACTTCGGAGAACACAATCTTCCTGAACGTGGACGTGGAAAATACCACGCCGAACTTCGGTCAGGAAGTGCAGGGCAACCCTGAGTTGATCACGCAGCAGGCAACGACGCAGGTGCTGGTAACCGACGGAGGCACCGTCGTAATCGGCGGCGTCATCCAAACCCAGAACTCGATCAACATCGATCAGGTGCCGTTGCTCGGCAATATTCCGATCCTGGGCAACCTGTTCAAGCACGTTCAAGTTCAGACTTCCAACCAGGAGCTGATCTTCTTCATCACGCCGCGAATTATTCAGACGTAAACAGCGTCAGACGTAGCAGCGCAGTTGAAGATTTAAAACCGCCGGACCTGAAGAACCTGTCAGGGCCGGCGGTTTTGCCTTTGAAAGGAGTTTTCAGTTCTGAGATAGATCTCAACCGGAAAGGACGCAAAGAATCGCCCCAAAGATCGCAAAGCGAATCGCCAGATTTTATCGGCGAGCTTTGCAGATCCTCCTTCCGCGCTTCGCGGTTAAGGACTCTCTGACAACTGTGTCCCTCCTGCTAAACTCAGTACGAAATGAATTTCCTTGGACGACAGAAGAAGCTACGGGAGCAATTCGACGCGGCCCGGCTTGATGCGCTGCTGATCAACCATCTTCCAAACATCCGATATCTCTGCGGTTTTACCGGCAGCGCGGGTTTTCTGCTCGTCACCGAAGCAGGCAGCTTTTTCTTTACCGATACTCGCTACACCAGACAGGCACGCCAGGAAGTGAAAGGCGCCAGCGTAGTTATCGCCCACAAGGCGCTGTTGAACGCGGTCGGAGAGTGGATTGGGGCCCGACGCAGAAGGAAAACGTCGAAGGGATGGACGCTCGGAATCGAAGCTGACCACCTGACCGTGGCTGAAAGACAACGGCTGGGGCAACTGCTGCCCTCCGGCCTTCGGCTGCGAAATGCTCCAACGCTGGTAGAGGGTGCGCGGATGGTGAAGGATCAGCAGGAGCTGAAGCTCATGTTGGCAGCCGTGCAATTGGGAGCGACCCTGTTCGATCGCGCGCTCGAAGTATTGCGCCCGGGCACAAAAGAAACAGAGGTGGCCGCCGAAATGGAATACTCCGCGCGCCGAGCGGGAGCGGAGGCTATGTCGTTCCCCACCATCGTCGCGTCCGGGGCGAGGTCGGCATTACCTCACGGCAGGGCGACGGAGCAAGCCATCGCGCCGGGAGCATTCGTGGTCTGCGATTTCGGTGTTATACTCGGTGGTTATTGCTCGGACCAGACCCGTACCGTGTGGGTAGGCGCAGCTTCAACTGCTTTTGCGAAAAATGAAGACGCACGCCGCGCCTATGAGTCCGTAAAGGAAGCGCAAGAGGCCGCAATTGCGGCAGTGCGGCCCGGCGTCAGGGTCGAGGAAGTTGATGCGGCCGCACGTAAAGTATTGCGCAAGGCTGGGATGGGGAGATATTTTACCCATTCGACTGGTCATGGTGTTGGTCTGGAGATCCACGAAACGCCCAGGGTCGCTGCGGGACACGAGGAAATTCTGCAGCCGGGCATGGTGATCACGATTGAGCCGGGAATTTACTTTCCTGGAAAATGGGGCGTGAGGATCGAGGACATGGTAGCCGTGAACGAAAGCGGTTGTGAGGTGCTGACTCCGACCAGCAAGGATTTCCTGGTAGTGTAGGTCTTCTTAAGTTTCAGTTCAGGCCGGGCAGGATCGACGCCCGGCGGTTCGCGTCGATTTTGCTGCGCGGAGCCAAATGGCAAGCAGTCCCACCCTACACCAATGAATCAAAAAGAGTTGAAAGAACTCATCGAGTTCTTAATCGAAAAAGATATTGCCGAGTTCGAGATGGAGCGCGGCGACGTCAAAGTGAAAATTAAGCGGGCCGGAGAGCACACCGTAGTGCATTCGCACGCGGAACTGCCCTACGTAGCCGTGCCCGTCCAGCAATCGCAAGCTTCGGCTGTGCCTCCCGCTACACTTGCGCCTTCGGCTGCGGCGGTCGAACCTGCGCAGCAGGAAAATCTGCACATTGTAAAGTCTCCCATCGTAGGAACGTTCTACGAGGCGCCCTCGCCGGGCGCGCCTCCTTTCGTCAAAGTCGGGGATATGGTGGAAGTGGGCCAGGTGCTGTGCATCCTCGAGGCGATGAAATTGCTGAACGAGATTGAATCGGATGTGGCCGGTGAAATCGTCAAGAAGATGGGAAGCAACGGCCAGCCGATTGAATACGGCCAGGAGTTGTTCGCTATCCGGGCGAAGGGCTAAGGCCGCTCTCTTTGATTATCATTTCCACCACCGGGAACAGTCCAATCTATAGGTTCACAGGAAGCTGGACGGCTGAGAGCTGGTTCATGTAAGCCGATTTCATGTTTAAGAAAATCCTGATTGCAAACCGCGGAGAGATCGCCTTGCGCGTCATTTGCGCCTGCAAGGAGTTGGGCATCCGCACGGTCGCGATCTACAGCGAGGCGGACCGCCATTCGCTGCCTGTGCGCTTCGCGGACGAGGCTATATGCATCGGGCCGCCGCAACTTGCCCTCAGCTATCTCAACATTCCGGCGGTAATCAGCGCGGCGGAGATCGCGAATGTGGATGCGGTGCATCCCGGCTACGGGTTGCTGGCGGAAAATGCTAATTTCGCCGAGGTCTGCGAAACCAGCGGGATCAAGTTCATCGGGCCGCGGCCGGAAGTAACGCGGCTGATGGGAGAAAAAGAAAAAGCGCGCGCGGCAATGAAGCGGGCCGGCGTGCCGATTCTGCCGGGCTCGGATGGAATCGTTGCCTCCGACGGCGAAGCCGTGGAGTGGGCACGGCAGGTGGGCTTTCCCGTGATCGTGAAGGCATCGGCGGGCGGCGGCGGACGCGGCATGCGCATCGTCCGCAGCGAAGAAGAACTGCCCGGACTGTTCCTGGCCGCGCAATCGGAAGCCGCCGGTGCGTTCGGCAACGGCGATCTATACATGGAGAAGTATGTCGAGCACCCGCGCCACATTGAATTTCAGGTGCTAGCCGACGAGCACGGCAACGTGGTGAGCCTGGGCGAACGTGAATGCTCGATCCAGCGCAGGCATCAGAAACTGTTGGAAGAGTCCCCCTCCACTCAGGTCACGCCGGAGTTGCGCGATCAGGTGGGCGGGGTTCTGTGTAAGTCATTGGCGGAGATCGGATACACGAATGCGGGCACGATCGAGTTCCTGATGGACCGGGAGCGCCGCTTGCATTTTATCGAGATGAATACCCGTATTCAGGTCGAGCATCCGGTTACGGAGATGGTCACGGATGTGGATCTGGTGAAGAGCCAGATCATGATCGCAGCGGGCGCTCACATGCGGGACGTGTTGCAGGGGCCGATTGTGCATCGCGGACACGCCATCGAGTGTCGCATTAATGCGGAGCATCCTGAGAAATTCACGCCATCCGCGGGAAAGATCACTTCATTTCATCCGCCCGGAGGGACGGGCGTGCGGGTGGATACAGCGGCGTACGCCGAAGGCGTGATTCCGCCTTATTACGACTCGCTGATTGCCAAACTGATTGTGCGCGGCAGGGACCGCGGCGAGGCCGTTTCGCGCATGAGCCGGGCGCTGGGGATGTTCATCGTCGAGGGGATTTACACCACGATTCCGCTGCATCGAAGGATTCTGGCGGATCCGGAGTTTCGAGCAGGGAACTTTGATACGGGATTTATCGAGCGGTTTTTGGCGAAGAATGGCAAAACGTAGCGCGGATGTTCGTCCGCCCCGTGACCTGGTTCCTTCCGCTTTTGCACCAGCGTTAGGGCCACCAGGTTAGAATCGGGGCACCTGCTAACGAAACTTTCCTCGGCGCATCTCACCATCTGGAAAGGACGAATTGAATGAAAGCTAAGACAGTCCTCACCCTGCTCGTTGCGTACGCTACCCTCGCCCTCCCGCTTCTTGCCCAGACCGCCGAGAATCCGGCGAACCTGCCTCAGCGCGATGGCTCTCACGACTTTGACTTCCTCATCGGCGACTGGAAGGCTCACGTACGCCGCCTTCCCGACCGGCTGAACAACTCGAACGTCTGGGTCGAGTACGATGGCATCTCGAATCACCATAAACTCCTCGACAGCAATGCGAACTTCGAACAGTTCGAGGTCACCAGCACCGACAAGAAGCTACACATCAAGGCGCAAACCCTGCGCCTCTATAACCCCGCGACGCGCCAATGGAGCATCTATCTTGTGGATCTGGATCATGGGACTCTCGACACGCCTCCCGTGGTTGGCGGGTTCAGCGGCAAGCGCGGGGAGTTTTATCATCAGGAGAGCCTCAAAGACCGCACCATCCTGGTACGTTACCTCTGGCTCGACCTCTCGCCGAACTCGGCGCGCATGGAGCAGTCGTACTCACCCGACGGCGGCAAGACCTGGGAAGTCAACTGGATTTGTGAGCTGTCGCGATAGTACAGTCAACAGGGCATGCTGCTTCCCCGTTTGTATGCCATTGTTGACGCCGGTTACTTTCCTGACAGCGATGCAGTATTCGATTTTGCCGACGAACTGGTTCTGGCGGGCGTAACCCTGCTCCAGTACCGGAGCAAGAGTGGCAATGCTCGCGCGATGCTGGATCAGGCGCGGGAACTAAGGCGCCGCATCGGAGCAGATTCCACGCTCATCATGAACGACCGCGCCGACCTGGCGCGGGTCGCAGAATTCGATGGCGTGCATGTCGGCCAAGACGACCTGGCACCGGAATCAGTTCGAAGGATCATTGGCTCAGACCGGTGGCTCGGGATTTCTACGCACAATCCCGAACAGCTGCGGCAAGCCAATCAAACCTCGGCGGATTACCTCGCTGTCGGGCCTGTTTTTTCCACCTCCAGCAAAGACAAGCCCGATCCAGTCATTGGCCTGGAAGGCGTCCGCCACGCGCGCCGGCTGACTCGTAAGCCCCTTGTGGCAATAGGCGGGATCACACGCGCCAATGCGGCCTGCGTGATTGCGGCTGGCGCTGATGCTGTTGCGGTGATATCCGATCTCTTAGTGGATCCCCGCAAATCAGCAGAGGAATTTTTCCGCATCTTGAGGTAAAGTCATCAGGCTAGCCGTTAGTCGCCGATAGTTCGAGAATGGTTCGCTGGGAAAATCACGGCTGATGGCCAACGACTAACGGCCAACAACGCTTCGCAAGCGGGAGGCATCCTGAGTACACCGACAACGCAGCCGGCTGCGGCCAGCGACTGGGAACTCCATAGCCATCAAGATAGTGATCTGGTCAAGGGTCTGGGCCTGACCAGTGCCACCATGCTGGTCATGGGGTCAATGATCGGCTCGGGCATCTTTATTGTTTCGGCGGAGATTGCTCGCGAAGTCGATTCGCCCGCGCTGCTGATCGGTGCGTGGACCGTGGCTGGATTCATGACGGTCGTCGCCGCGCTCAGCTACGGCGAACTTGCGGCCATGATGCCGCGGGCGGGCGGGCAGTACGTATACCTGCGCGAAGCGCTCGGACCGTTGTGGGGGTTTCTTTACGGCTGGACCCTTTTCCTGGTTATTCAGACGGGGACGATTGCAGCCGTGGGCGTAGCTTTTGGTAAGTTCCTGGGGGTCTTCTTTCCTGCGGTTTCTTCCTCCAACTGGATTCTGCATCTTTGGAAGGTTCCACCGATCCGTCTCGGTCCCATGGTGCTCGGCAACATGGACGTCGGAATCAACACGCAGAACCTGGTTGCCATCTTGCTGGTGGTTTTTCTTTCCGTAGTGAACATCTTCGGATTGAAAACCGGAGCGATCATTCAGAATATTTTTACAGCGGCCAAGGTCTCGGCGCTGCTGGGTTTGGCGTTATTCGGCCTGGCCCTGGGTCGCAACGCGCGGGCGCTGGCGGCAAACTTCGGCGGATACTTCTGGCACAACGCGGGACTGGGCGCGCAGCACGCGGTGCAGGTGGGCGTGGGTGGGCCGGTCGTAATGGTAGGCACGCTCACGATTCTGGCCGTCGCCCAGGTGGGCTCACTATTTTCCGCGGACGCCTGGAACAATGTGACCTTCACCGCGGGCGAAGTCAAGAATCCCAGCCGCAACCTGCCGTTGTCTCTGGCGCTCGGCACGGGTGTAGTCATCGCCCTCTACATTGCCTGCAATGTCATTTATTTGATGGCCCTGCCGCTCGATGGAACTCCGGGCGCAGCTACGATTCTCGGGCGCGGAATCAAGTACGCGGCCGAAGAACGCGTAGGCACCGCTGTGATGACCGAGATGTTTGGCGCAGTCGGTGGCCTGCTCATGGCGGCGGCCATTCTGATCTCCAGCTTCGGCTGCAACAACGGTCTGATTCTCTCGGGCGCCCGCGTCTATTACGCCATGGCCAAAGACGGGCTTTTCTTCCGCAGCGTTGCCAGGCTGCATCCCACTTACAAGACGCCTGCGGTTTCGCTGATGGTGCAGATGGTCTGGGCGTGCCTGCTCTGCGTTTCGGGGAGTTATGGGCAGCTTCTGGACTACATTATTTTCGCAGTCCTGGTCTTCTATATCTTGACGATCGTGGGATTGTTTGTGCTAAGGCGAACTCATCCCAACGTAGACCGGCCGTACAAAGCGATTGGTTATCCGGTGCTGCCGGCGATTTATATTGTGATGGCTTTGTTCATTGATGTCGTACTATTGCGCTACAAACCGCAATTCACGTGGCCGGGGCTGATTGTGGTGTTGCTCGGCATTCCGGTCTATTATTCCTGGTCGAGGAGGTCGCTACGTGGCAACCCAAGTGAGTCCGCCTAAGAGGCAACGGGAGACCAAACGGATGCCAAATCTGCTGGCAACCAAGCCGCTGAACCTGCTGATGGAAGAAGCCCGTGAAACGGGCGAACACAGCCTCAAGCGGACCTTGGGGGTCTTCCAGCTCACGGCGCTGGGCGTGGGAGCGGTCATCGGCGCCGGCATCTTTGTCATGGTTGGTTTGGGTGCGCAGTATGCCGGTCCGGGGCTAACTCTATCGTTTGTCTTATCCGGCATCGGATGCGCCTTTGCCGGTCTGTGCTACGCGGAATTCGCGGCCATGATTCCGCTGGCGGGCAGCGCCTACACTTACGCGTATGCCACGCTGGGAGAGCTGCTCGCGTGGATCATCGGCTGGGATCTGACGCTCGAATATGCGATGGGCGCCAGTGCGGTGTCGTCCGGCTGGTCCAACCATTTCATCGAACTATTGAACATCTTTCACATCAAGATGCCGCTGTGGCTCGCCTACGATCACTGGACGGCGCTGAAGACCGCGGAAAATGTCGTCGCGCGGCAGATGGCGCAGGCCGGGGACACCTCTCTGGTGGCCGGATCGCAGTCGTTTCTCGACAGAGTGAGCGCGATCATCGCCGCTCAGTCTCCGGAGTTGCTACAGCGGGCTCATGATCTGATGGGAGCGCCCCACTTGTTTGGGATGGAAATCGGGTTAAATCTCCCAGCCTTCCTCATTGCGCTCGTAATCACGGCGATTTTGGTCATCGGCATCAAAGAGAGTGCGCGGTTTAACACTGCGATCGTCGTAATTAAGGTATCGGTCGTGCTCTTCGTGATCGCACTTGGCGCTCACTACATCAATCGCGCAAACTGGGGTACGGACTGGCATTCGTATGCGCCCCACGGCTTCGCCGGAATCGGAGCAGGCGCGGCCTACATATTTTTTGCCTACATTGGATTCGATGCGGTCTCGACCACGGCGCAGGAGGCCAAGAATCCGCAGCGCGACTTGCCGATTGGAATGATCGCTTCGCTGGCGATTTGCACGGTTTTGTACATCGCCGTGGCCGGCGTGCTTACGGGAATGGTGCACTGGCAACAAATCAACATTGAAGCGCCGGTCGCGGTTGCATTCTTGGACCGGGGCCTGACCACGGCCGCGAACATCATTACGCTGGGCGCTCTGGCGGGGCTGACCAGCGTGATGTTGGTCATGTTGCTGGGCCAGACGCGAGTGCTCTACTCGATGGCCTGCGACGGTCTTCTGCCCAGGAAGTTTTTCGCGGCTGTCCATCCAAAGTTCCGCACTCCGTGGAAGAATACGATTCTGGTCGGGTTGCTGGCCGCGATCGTGGGCAGCCTGACTCCAATCGACGAGATCGGAAAGATGGTGAATATCGGCACTCTGCTGGCGTTCGTGATCGTGTCGATTTCTGTCATGGTGCTGCGTCACACCAATCCCAACCAGCCGCGGCCTTTCCGCACGCCATGGGTGCCGCTGATTCCGATTCTCGGCGTGATCTCGAACGGATACATGATGATCAAGCTGGGAATGTGGAACTGGATTCGGCTGGTGGTCTGGCTTGCCATCGGGCTTGTGGTGTACTTCACATACAGCGTGAAGCACAGCCGCGTGCAGGCGCTGGCTGCTGGGGAGCCACCGCAGCAATGATCGTCTTGCGACTCTCCGGCCCTCCGCACGGCGCGGAGGGCCGTTTTGTTCTATAGTCGTGGGTCGTTGGAGACCGTTATGAAAATCAGGGCGTCTTCATGAAAATTGTGACAGCGGCAGAGATGCGAGACATTGACCGCGCTACCAGCGAGCGCTTTGGAGTGCCTGCGCTCACGCTCATGGAAAATGCCGGCACCCAGGTTGCGGACTATGTGCTCTCGCATCATGCCGCCGTCGAGCGTATCGCCGTTTTCTGCGGCAAGGGAAACAATGGCGGGGATGGGTTCGTGGCGGCACGCCGGCTGCATGAGCAAGGGAGAAAGGTTCAGGTGATTCTCCTGGCTGACCCTAGCGATCTCCGTGGCGATGCAGCCGTCATGTTTGGCAGGTTATCGGGCGAAGCCATCGCCGTGCATTTTACTGAGGAACTGAAGAGCGACCGCGTACGCCTTGCCCTGCAGGCGAATCTGTACGTTGATGCGGTTCTGGGCACCGGTTTCAAGCCGCCGGTAACCGGACTCTATGCGGAAGCGATCGCCATCATGAGTGCAAGCCGGGCCCCCGTCCTCTCGGTGGACATCCCTTCTGGAGCGGATGCCGATGCGATGGGTGCGCAATCTGGGACCGTTGCCCGCAGCGACGCTATTGTCACTTTTTCTGCGCCACGTCCGGCGCACGTGTTCGGTTCGTTAACGGCGGGGTCAATCTTCGTGGCGGATATCGGTTCGCCCGAGCAGGCGATTGTTTCCGCGCTGCACCTCAATGTGATCACCGCTCGCGACATTGCTGCCCTTATCGGCCCGCGCGTAGCGGAGTCAAACAAAGGCACCTATGGCCACGTGCTGGTGGTCGGGGGATCGCTCGGCAAGGCGGGAGCCGCAGCGATGGCGGGGATGTCCGCCCTGCGGGCCGGAGCAGGGCTCTCGACGGTCGCGACTCCGAAATCGGTCCTGGCAACAGTAGCCGGATTTCACCCGGAGTTGATGACTGAGCCCTTGCTTGAAACGAGTGCGGGCACGATCGCGACGAGCGCACGGAATCGAATTGAAGAGCTGGCAAAAGGCAAGAACATTCTGGCGATCGGTCCGGGGATTTCTCGGGATTCAGAGACTTCGGAGCTGGTGCGAAGCCTGATTGCGAAGCTTCACGTTCCGACGGTGCTGGATGCCGACGGCCTGAACGCGTTTGATGGGCGCGTGGAGGCATTGCATGGCAGGGGTCGTACCCTGGTGATCACTCCGCATCCGGGGGAGATGGCGCGGCTGGCAAGCTGCACCATTCCGGACGTGCAGAGGGATCGATTAGGAGTGGCGCGCCGATTCGCACACGAACATGAATTGATCGTCGTCCTGAAGGGACACCGGACGCTGGTAGTAAAGCCGGACGGCGAAGCCTGGGTGAATACGACAGGCAATCCCGGCATGGCCACGGGTGGTACGGGAGACATTCTGACGGGCATGGTCGCTGGGATGATCGCTCAGCAGCCCAAGGATTCTTTCCGGGCAGTTCTCGCGGCCGTGCATCTGCACGGGCTGGGCGGCGATGTGATGCGCGAGACAGTGGGCGAACATTCCCTGGTCGCGACCGACTTGCTTCGCGGGTTGCCTGAGGCCTTTCTGCGCACGCGGACGATGTCAGAGCAGAAGCTGGTTCGGTGGAGCGGCTGAGGCCGGCGCAGCGTTTATCTGGAAACCGGCAAATCAGGTGGCACCGTTACGCCAACTTATTTTCCTTGTTTCCCAACTCGGCCTTCCTTAATTCCCACAGAACATCAAGATTGTCGACGACCACGTCGGGGGTCGAGACCGGTGACAGCAGGAAATCCGTGAAATGGCTTCGACTCGAATCGAAGCCGGCGACTCGGACGTACCCAGTGGGTGTGATCCAGTAGGGTTGGTAGTTTAGAGCCTCGACGATCTTGCGGGTTCGCTGGTTTCGATGCAGGCGGGGAAGGACCTCGCAGACGATGAAAGGCCGGTCGCGCCTGATTGTTTGCTGCATGCCCTCAAGCACGTCTGCCTCAAAGTCTTCAACATCGATCTTAATCAGATCCACGCGCGTCGGGCTTCGGCTTTCGTACTCGTCAAAGCGTACGGCGTCGATTTCAAGGGGCTGCGATCCATTTCTGTGCTGCCAACTGTCAATCACCAAAGTGCCGGTGGTTTCCTGGTCCATAGTTTCAGACGCCGGCAGGAAGAGGGTGGCCCTTCCGGTTTTACTGGACAGCGCCATGTTCTCGCAGCGCACGCGGTTCTCCAAGTGATTCAGGGCGACATTTTTTCTCAGAGCGAAAAATATCGCCGGAACTGGTTCGAATGCAATCACATGAATATCCGCATTCCACAGCGCGCTCAGGACGGAGTAGAGGCCGCAGTTGGCACCGACATCAATGAAGGTAGCCGCGCGCTCAAAGAAGAATCTCAGGGTCCGCGATGTTTCGGGTTCGTGGCTATCAATCCCATGCCAAAAAAGCAGAGAGGCGAGTCCAATCCCGGAGTCCCTCGCAATGGACATCTTCTTACCGTTGGGCAGGCGAATCGTGACGCCGTTCTTCCGCACCGTCTGCTGTATATTCCGCGCTGTTTGCGAAGAGACGCGTCGCAGCGGCTTCAAGGAATGGGCCAGCAAGGAGCTGAGATAGTAGTTATCCCGCCAGCGTTTAAGGAATCTCTTGAGGACGTTGGCCATTCTGCTCTCGTTCCCATAAGCTTCGCTCCGCTGGTTGCTCACCGGCGTTTTTCATGACACGGCCCGCAGTCCCAAAGGGTAGCAGAGGGCTCGGCGTTTGGGAACGGAGAGGAACAGCGTCTGTGGTTGTGTTCTTGGGCCGTTACCTTGTCAGTTAATACTGTGATATGTCCCTGAAATAATGGGTGTTATCACCCTGAAGCCGGCGTCTGGCGCTGGAATCCGGACATCTGCTTCCGTAACCTGTTACGCGGTTCGCGAGCGTGTGATAGTGCAACTACTTTATGACCCACTTCCCTCAACCGCATCCTTCGCGCCGCGCCGCTCGGGTCCAGCTAGGGGCATCTGTCGTGGCTGCGATTCGTTTAGAAGATGGCCGGCACGCTAAAGCTAAACTCCAATCCATTTCTGCGACTGGCGGCTTGCTGCAACTGCCGCGTTCGCTCGGAAATGGAGCCTTCGTCGAACTTGCATTTCAGACGCAATCGGGGCCCGTGCGCGGTATGGCCGAGATTCTCAGCCCCATCCGCAAGACGGCAGATGGCGTGTTTCAGCCGTTCCGCTTCGTCGCGCTCGACGATGACGACCATCGCCGCCTGCGGACGTCGCTGGACCATGTTGTGGACCGTAGCTGGCTGGGCAAATCCTCGGTCCTCAACGTGCCGAGAACGATCTAGGTCGCCTGCGACCTTGCACTTCAACAACTTCACCACGCTCTCGCTATACTGGTCGTGTTTGTTGCTCCACCTATATGTGCTCCACCCAGGGACCGACCGGTCAGGCAATGGCGCGCACGAGACAGATCACCACACATTCTGCCGAGGAAACGATCGCCTTCGGGCGCACGCTGACGAAGTTGCTGGCGCCGCCAAAACTTGTTCTTCTGCGAGGCGATCTCGGGGCTGGGAAGACGACGCTTGTCAAAGGAATCGCCGCGGGATTCGAAGCGGCGGAGGAAGAAGACGTCACCAGTCCCACCTTCACGCTGGTGCACGAGTACCGCGGGCCGCGAGCCAATCTCTACCACATCGACCTTTATCGTGTGGATACGCCCCGGGAACTGGAAACCCTGGGGCTGGATGACCTGCGCTCTGACCGCAGCATTTTGCTGATTGAGTGGGGAGAGAAATTTTCGCGTCTGCAGCGGGAGCGGGATGTCGAGATTGCGCTGGAGCGGGACGGGGAGAACCGCAGGATGATTCGGGTGCGTGCTGAGTCGGCTTCTTGATTAGAAATCGGCTGCGATTGCCGCGCCGAGAATCAGCCCTACAATTGCGCCTCCGACCAGCAGATCGGCATTAAGTTACTGTTGCTGGGCCATCTGTCGGGCTCGCCTTTGGGATTCGGCCTGGGCCGCTTCTTGTTGCTGCTCATCTGCGGCCGCCTTTTGCCAGAACGCGGCCAGTTCCGGGCTGCGGGGCACGCCGGGGATTCCTTTGTCATAGACTTGCGCCAACCCGTCTTCGCGGAAGTAGCTTCCGTGAGTCGCGCTCTGATTCAACAGTGCCAGCCCCGCGGAAGGATTCGCGGGCGTACCCAGACCTTTCACCATCATCAGCCCCGCGAGGCCCAGGCCATCGAAATTCCTTTGTAGTCCGACAATCCTGAAGCATTCATATCCAACCGAATAGAGCTTTGCGTGTACGGAATTCTGACCCAGTTGAAGAAGTTGGTTTGCGCTCACTGGGCAGCCAGCCATCGGGACGCAGAAGTCCTCGCGAATCGTTGCGTACCAGGTTCCGTGGCCACCTCCATTCCATGTGACCGTTCCGGTGACCCGATTGCCACGAATTGTGCCTACGTAGTCGGCGACAAAAACGCCGACCACTCGCTTCTTCAAACCTGGGACTTGAATAGGAGGGATTTGGATCTTCGCGGTGGATCACGATGATATGTCCGTCAAATTTCTGGACGGTCAGAGTGGCAATAGCGGCAAACTTCCACAGTGCTTGCCCGCGCCGTCCCTCAAACAGCCACAGCGCGCCGCCACCCCCGTTGGGACTCGTGCATTGATCGGCCTCGCATTGATACATTGCCGTTGGTACGAGTGGATAGGGTGCGATGTCAGGTTCCGAAGGCGTCGAGGCTGACTTTGTCGCCGGAGTGGAGGAGCGCTGGGTTTGGGTTCCGAGTTGCGCGGCGAGAGATGAGATCGGAAAAGATAACGCTCAATACAAGAGCAAGCAGAGAGCGCATGGGCGTAATCCTTTCCGGCGGGTTTCAGGCATAGTAACACTGAGCATCGTCAGAGTGTTTCAGTACACGGTTTCGAATGCTAAATGACGACGAGGGCGTCAGGTTTCCATTTCAAAATCCCATAATGTTGTAACCGCAATCCACGAAAATCACTTCGCCGGTAATCCCGCTGCTGGCCTTGGAGGCGAGAAAGACTCCGGTCGAACCGACCTCTTCCACTTCAACCCGGCGGCCCAGCGGAGCGCGCTCCTCGTGGCCCTTGAGCATTTCCCCGAAGCCGGCGATGCCGCGCGCCGCGAGCGTTTTGATCGGTCCCGCAGAGATGGCGTTCACCCGAATGTTTTTCTTACCCAGCTCAAACGCCAGATAACGCACGCTGCATTCGAGGCCAGCCTTGGCCACGGCCATCACGTTGTAGCGGGGCACAACTTTCTCCGAAGCGTAATAAGTCATCGTGATGATCGAACCGCCGTCTTCCATCAACGGTGCGGCGGCACGGGCTACTGCGATCAGCGAGTAGACGCTCACGTCGAGCGCGACGCGAAAGCCTTCGCGCGTGGTATTGAGGAATTCTCCTTTCAGTTCGTCGGCAGGTGCGTAGGCCACCGAATGCACCACCGCGTGCAGCTTGCCGTAACGCTCCTTCAGCGTGGCGAATAGGCGCTCGATCTCTTCGTCTTTGCTGACGTCGCACATAAAGCCTTCGGCGCCGGGCAGCGACAGGATGAGGTCTTTCGCTTCCTGTTCCAGGCGCTCATTCTGAGAGGTGATCGCCAGTTTCATGCCCGCGGCGTGCAGCCCCTGAGCAATAGACCAGGCGATCGAGCGCCGATTGGCGACTCCGAAAACGACGGCGTTACGGCCCTGGAGGTCAGAGGACATGGGGGCTCCTTGGAAGAACGAATTGAAGAGGATAACAGTTCACGGAGCAATGCAGAAGCCAGGAGGATGGCCTACCCTCCTTTTCAACCGCTGCGTTTAGAGCGTAACTTTGTATTTCTGGCAGGAAAGGTCTGTGTTACTAAGTCGCCTACGATGCTGGTGAGGCGTTCTAGGGCACTAGGTTTTTCGTGATTTGCCCTGTGGAGCGTGATCGGAACCGAATCCAGTGCAGGGAGATCGAACATGGTTGCATTGGCTGTCAGCGCTGCGGGGAGGCCAACGCTGCCCCGAACCGTGATTCCCAATCCCGCAATCGCCGCGGCCCACAATCCAGTCAGGCTGGGGCTGACAGCGGCAATGCGCCAGGGAATACGGGCCTGATCGAGCGCTTGCAGCATTTGCTGCCTGAACATACATTGTGGTCCCAAAGCGACAAGCGGTAATACCTGATTTTTTCGCCGGGAGAATTCACGCCCTGCGATCCAAACCAGTTGCAGTTCACTTAGAAGATGAGCGGTTTGCCGGTGTGCATGCCCAATGGCAAGCGCGAGATCGAGTTGACCGTTCTCGACCGCATCCACAAGAACCGCATTCCCGTCTATCCGTACCTCGATCCGGACCAGCGGATAGAGCTTGGTGAAGCGAGATAGAGCCTGCGGCAGGATGGTCTCGGCAAAATCCTGAGAAAAGCCAAGCTTCACATCCCCCGCCAGAGCCGCGCCTCGAACGGTGTCCAGCAGTTCGTCGTTGAGATCCAACATGCGCCGTCCGTAGCGAAGAACGATTTCTCCGGCTTCGGTTAGCGCGAAAGTTCTTCCATTCTTGCGAAACAGTGTTGCGCCTACGTCCTGCTGCAGCCGCTTCATTTGCAGGCTTACCGCAGACGGAGTACGCCCCATCCGCTCAGCAGCCTGACCGTAGCCACCCAGATCATAGGCCACGACAAGCGTGCGGAGTGTATCGAGGTCGACGTTGGTCAAGACCATACACTTAAATTTTATTTAAGTGTTCGAGAAAAACAATCAAATTGTGGTGTGCATCGCTTATCGATATGCTCGCACCATGAAACCACACAAAACTCTCGCTTTTTCCTTAGCACTGTTGTTTCTTGCATTTACGGCATTTACCGGCAAGGCCACCGCGCAGAAAGCTACCCAAGAAAAGCTTATAGGAACTTGGACACTCGTTTTAGTGGACAACGTGCTCCCGGATGGCAGCAGGGTTCAGCTTTATGGACCCAATCCGCAGGGCATCGCGATGTTCGATGCGAGCGGTCACTACTCCATGCTAATCCTGCGCGATGGCCGCCCCAAGTTTGCAGCCAACGATAAGGGCCAGGGCACGCCGGAGGAATACAAAGCTGCGGTACAAGGGAGCAATTGTCACTTTGGCACGTATACCGTCAACCAGACGGATCATATCGTTACCTTTCACATTGAACACGCTACGTTTCCAAACTGGGAAGGAACCGAGCGGGAGTCTCCCTTCACGCTCATGGGCGACGAGTTTAAATTCACCGTTGCACATCCCACAACTGGCGGTCCAAACGTAACTGGCGAAGTAGCCTGGAAGCGAGTCCGTTGATCGCGGGATAGCGCCACCCGCTCGACACAGTCTCGCTGTCCAAGCCTGACGCAGCATTATTCTGCAGCCGTGGCCGTAGGAACGCATTCGACCGCCGCTCCTACCGGCCAACTGGCAGCCACAAACGACAAAGTGTAAACGCAGGCCAGAATGGCGAAGGCGGCGACCAGGCTTACCTTGTGCGCAACCGCTCCGACACTCAGCGCGAGCACAAGCTGAAGAAATGTTCCGAAGAAATAAAAGGCATTTTGCACTCGCCCCATCAGATGTTGCGGGACCATCTCCATCAGGCTGGTATTCATGGCGATGCCGCCCACGCCGCGCGCCGACCCCATGACTCCGTAGATCAATATCGCGGCTACGAGCCACCGCGAGACAGGCGCGCACGCCACAGCCGCCGCTATGATCGCCATGGAAAACGCGGCCGAACGCCGCCCGCCTAGCCTCGCGATGACGACTGGAGCATATAAGGCGCTGAGGAACGCGCCCGTACCCCATCCGGCGTTGAGCCATCCGTAGCCGACGGGGCCGGCGTGGAATACCCGCTCGCTCAACGACGGAGTAACAACCACTCCGGTGATCATTGCACCAAGAAACAATGCCCAGCTGATGCCCAGCAAAATAACCGCGCGATGTCCGCGCAGAAAGTGCAGACCTTCCTTCATCTCGCGCCAGAAGCGCTGCAGCTGAGTTTCGGCCGCGAGGATATCTGCTCGCCACTCATCCGGGCGCAATACTACGTGGCGTCCCTGGCGTACTGCGAAGTAGCACAAGAACGAGATCACATACGTGGATACGTCGATCAAAAGCACGCCTCCGAGGCCAATGTGGTTGTACATGAAGCCGACGATCGAACCGGCGATGAGCCATCCTCCCTGCACTCCCGCCAGAAGGAAAGTATTCGACTGCAAGAATTGACCTTCCGGCGTCAACTCCTGAATCAAGGCGGTGATGGTTGGCCAGAACATCCAGAAGCCCGCTGCCACGAGAGTATTCATCAAATAGAGTTGCCACACCTGCACCCGATGGCGAAACGCGAGAATGGCCACGGTCACAATAATCACCGCTCGCACCGCATCGAGCCACATCACCAGGCGTCGGCGATCTTCGCGATCAATAATGACGCCGGTGAAGGGAAGCATGACCATCGCCGGTATCGTTTGGAGAACGGCAAACGTCCCAAGCGCCATTTCCGAGTGCGTGGCTTCGAGGATGTACCAGGCCACAGCAGCCGAGTTCATCCCGCTGCCCAACATCGAGATCACGTTGGCCGCAAAAACAAAACGGAGCGGACGTCGGCCGAGAATCGCGCGCATCTTCCTACTTTAGCTGAAGGGAAGGGCGAGGCGGAATTTACCACAGCGTCACAAAGACACAGAGAAAGGAATCTTTCTGGGTCTATCTGTCTCTGTGTTGACTTGTCTTTCGCCTCTCGTCCTCGTGCTTGCTTCCACGCTCATTCGGAGCTAGGATTCGCCTGCTGTTGAAAGTGAAAATACCGCTTGCATCCGCGCCGGAGGCGACCTTATGAACGGCCAGGGAAGGTTCCTTATAGTGGTTCTGGTCTTTTGCTCTCGTTTTCTTGCAGCCCCTGCTAACGCACAGGCAGATAGAATCGCGATTCCTGCAGGTACGCCGGAAGACCACGATTTGCAAGCCATCTCAAACGAGCAGGACGCCGCGAAAAAGCTCTCTATGTATCAGGATTTCGTACAGAAGTACTCCGCCAATCCGGCTGCGGTCGCTTATGGGAACTGGCAGATTTCGCAGTCCTACCAGACAGCGGGTGACTTGAACAAAGGGCTCGACTACGGAGATAAGGCGCTGGCGGGGGCTCCGCGGAACCTCGATATCCTCGTCTCCCAGGCCAGCATCGCGCAGCAGGCGAAAGACAATGCAAGGCTCATAAACTACGCAGTGAAAGGCGGGGCGGTCTGCACCTCAATCGGCAAGCAACCGAAGCCCGAGGGCATCAGCGAAGAGGATTTCAACCGGCAAGTGGCGGAACAGAAGAGTGCGGCCAAGAATTCTTGCGACTTTCTCGAATCGGCCGGCTTCAATGTAATTGCGACTGAGAACGATGCAAAGCTGCGCAGGGCCGACATCGAGAACTACTCGACGGCCTTTCCCGAGTCCAAGTTTCAGGACCAAGTTTCAAGTTACGCCATGTATACCCTGGGCCCAGGCCAGTTGAACGATCAGGAGCGGTTGTTTGCATATGGAGAGAAAACTCTGGCGGCGAATCCCAATTCGCTGCCCGCCCTGCTCCTATTGGCGGGCACTTACGTCGACAATCCCAAACCCGGCAGTTTGGGCAAGGCGGTTACTTACTCTCAGAGAGCCATCGCGGTCGCCAAGGCGGATGAGCCGGATGCCGACAAATCCCGCAAGTTATCGGCGGGAGTGGCGCATTCGATTTTGGGCTACGCCTACATCAAGCAAGATAAGACGGTGGCTGCAATTCCGGAATTAAAGTCAGCCACGGCACTACTCAAGGGGCAAGACGATCAGCAATATTCCATCGTGCTCTATCGTTTGGGTTTCGCTTACGCCAAGCTGAGCAAGGTAAGCGAAGCTCGCGACGTTCTATCAGAAGCAGTCAAGATCTCCGGTCCGGTGCAAGCGATGTCGCAGGATCTTCTTACGAAAGTCAATGCGGCGCGGGCGAAAGGGAAGTGAGTCGAGGGAAGAAAATCGCAGTGACTGTAGTGGCGATGTGTCGCCAACCGTGAGTGGTCATTTAGACTCTGTCCGGCGATTGGCGGCATCCGGTCGGCATCCGGCAGAACTAGGGAAAGGAGCACGAATCGTGAGCGGAACACGTAGAGGCCTGATCAAGCGCGCAGGAGCGGTCAGAGCGATTGCTGCGGCGGGCGGGTTGAGTCAGGCGAGCGCATCGCCGCAACTGCCCGACAACGGGCGCAGAGAGCCGCCGAAGACACCCCAAGTGCGATGTGTCGTCACCGGCAGAGATAAATCTGGCAAATCGGTGATCGTGAGCAACGCTCTGGCTGCGCCTGTGACCGTTGCACTGCTGCCTGGGGTTCACTTTTATCGTTTATGGGGTAGCGACTCTTTGCCCGCGCTCCCATCCGATGGAACGCCGACACTCCAGCCTGGCTACTTTCCTCCAAAGAAAGGTTTCCGCTTCGGTTGGTTCACCCTGCCGCCCGCTGCAAGCAAGAAGGTCGAACCGGTTACACCGGCTGCCCTGGAAGAAACACGGCAAGAACTGCCCGGGCTTTTGGAGGCTATGGAGGCGGATCATCCCGGCATGCACACGACCGACACGATCGACTTCGACGTTGTCGTGTTCGGCGATGTGGTCATGGAACTGGACGACGGAGCCGAAGTTCATCTCAAGGCCGGCGATTGCGTTATTCAGAACGGAACTCGCCATGCCTGGCACAACCGGTCATCCGACATGTGTCTAATCGCCTTCGCGTTGCTGGGCGCAGAGCGCAAAGGGTAAAGTCGCGGTCGAAAATCATGACTGGTATTTAACACACAATTGCACCAACCGAGAATCGCTGCGGTCCGTTCAGGGTTTAACCAACTCGTCAGAAAGCAGCCGCGCCTTCATGACGAGATTGTGGCCGCGTTCTGGGTCTCCTGAAGCGACGGCGGTTTTTGATTGTTCCATGAATTCCTTGATCTGATTTACCATCTCCCGCTGGGCGGGGCTCAGTTCACGATCCGCAATCTTCTTCAGGTTTTCTTCCGTGGCCGCTCTCAGTTCGTCAGTAGATCGCTGTCGTGAAGCCTGTTCGCCGGGAGTGCCGCCCATCAGCTGGATTGTGGGCTCATCGGATCCCCCGTTGCGCACAACTTTCTTGGGAGGCGGGCACGGTTTCAATGGTGCAGAACCCGTTTTCGTGGAGCCTTTGGTTGGAGTCGAATTCACAACTCCCGAGTTACTGGAACCGCCGTTCGTTGAGGTAGCGCGGTTTGAAGTACTCCTGGTTGTGTTTGCTGAATTGGTGGTGTTTCCGGCCATGGGATTGAGCGGGGTTGGGGAAATCGTGCAATCGGGATAGATCGTTTTCTTGGCATGACGGCGACGTTTGACAGGCCCCTGGGCTTGGCCTGCGGAATTTGACGTTTGCGCCTTAGACGAAGGTGCAGGTTTTGCGGAGTCGGTTCTCTTCGCAGGTGACGCTTGGGGCAGAGGGGCTGAATCGTTGCCTTGCGCTTGCGGTGCTGGTGAACTTGAATCCGTCGGAGCGGGGGGATTTTGCTGCGTTTCCTGTGATGCAAAACCGCGGACAACGGGCGGCGACCATGCAAAAATCAGAAGATAAAATGCGAGGATCGCGGCCAGATTCATGTCAATCCCGATTGCGGTCAGCTAAGGAAGCTCTGAGCAACCATCGATTTTGAAGGCGGCGGGAATTTCAGGACCTGCACAGGTCACGAACTCCCCCCGTATTGCTTGCGGCCTCACCGAACCCGCTATTTACGCGAGGTCCAG
>Ga0073928_10000376_pt1 | contig 106156 bp, 100 predicted proteins | sample PaiPotPPA55metaG_FD_76969 | JGI IMG/M metagenome (GOLD analysis project Ga0073928, IMG submission 76969) | Iron sulfur acid spring bacterial and archeal communities from Banff, Canada, to study Microbial Dark Matter (Phase II) - Paint Pots PPA... ... | reverse complement strand
GCCACCGCCTCCGCGCCCACCCCCGCCGCCACCGTGGCCGCCACGTCCGCCGCCGTAACCCCCGCCGCCGCCACTTCCGCCCCGGCCTCCGCCCCCACCGCCGGCACGCTCGGCTTGCGGCCGGGCTTCGTTGACCACCAGGTTCCGTCCACCGAAATTTTGACCGTTCAAGGAGTTGATGGCGCGGTCCGCATCTTCGTCATTGGTTACTTCAACGAAGGCGAAGCCACGCGATTGTCCTGTAAAGCGATCGCGGATCAGATTGACGCCCGAGGGAGTTACACCGATTTGCGAGAACCATTCATGAAGCTGATCTTCCGTCGCGGAAAACGGAAGATTCCCAATGTAGAGCTTCTTCACCTGCCTGCTCCTTCTGCCCGGAACCCAGCTGACGAGTCGCGGAGCGCGCCGAAGAGACAATCCTCGTACACGGGCAGTCCGGGTAGGCCAGCCACCACGGGCGCGAGACAGGCGCTTCAGCGGTCAAGGGCATGGTCTCGAAAATTAACTGCTTTTGCAACCGGAAAGACTGTTGCGCCAGGCGCATCGGAGATTCGATTTTCGGCTGTACTTACGGCATAGGATGTCCTTGGTTCTGGCTACGAAGCGCCTTCGCGCGGCTGGCGCTGACGAACGTCTTTATGGTGTCGGGCGGGCCAGACCCTGAACCCCGCCGTCTGAGGACGGCGGCTAAATGCCAATCGGTGGTAGCATGCGGCGCAACGATCTATTGGGGTTATTTGGGCGCTCCCCATCCTGTCTGTGAGGCATTCATGCGCGGCACCATGATGGATTTTCCGCTGACGCTTCCCACGCTGCTCGATCGCGCGGGCAGACTCTTTCCCAGCGTCGAAATCGTTTCTGGGCAACCGGATCGCTCCATCGCCCGTACCAACTATGGCGAATTCCACCGCCGCGCCCGGCGTCTCGCCTCGGCTCTGACCAAGCTGGGCCTGCTGCCCGGCGATCGCGTCAGCTCCATGATGTGGAATCATTCCGGCCACCTGGAGGCCTTCTTTGGCGTTCCCGCGGCCGGCGGCATTTTGCACACCGTTAATCTTCGACTTCACCCCAACGAGATAGCGGCTATCGTCCGGCACGCGGGCTCCCGTTTTCTGATCGTCGACGGCGTGCTGTTTCCCGTTTACGAGAAGTTTCGCGAGAACGTTGCTTTCGAGCGTGTGATCGTCGCAAAGTACGGAGGCTGCGAGATCCCGTCTGAATTTCTCCGTTATGAGGACCTCCTGGCCGACGCCGACGACGACTTCCAGTATCCCAAACTCGACGAAAACGACGGCGCTGCCATGTGTTTCACCTCCGGCACCACAGGATTCTCCAAAGGAGTGGTCTACTCCCACCGCGCGCTGGTTTTGCACTCTTTCGCTTGTGCCATGGCTGATGCCTTTGCGGTCAGCCACCACGACACGGTGCTCCCAGTCGCGCCGATGTTTCATGCCAATGCCTGGGGCCTCCCTTACACCTGCGTTATGGTTGGCGCGAAATTCATTCTTCCGGGTCCCCACGTGGACGCCGAACGCGTCCTCGACTTGATCGAGCAGGAACACGTCACTCTCGCGGGTGGCGTACCTACGGTTTGGCTGGGCGTTCTCTCGGCGCTGGAGAGAAATCCTGGGCGCTGGAAATTTTCGTCGCCCGTGCGCATCGTGTGCGGAGGCACCGCTCCGCCGGTGCGCCTCATGCGCGCTCTCGACAAACATGGTCTGCACATCATGCATTTATGGGGAATGACGGAGACGACTCCGATCGCCACGGTCGCCAGGCTCAAGTCGCACATGCGCGATTGGAGCGAAGACCAGCAGTACGAGGTACGTAGCAAGCAGGGCTGGCCCATTCCTTTTGTGGAGCTGCGCGTGATGCGCCCTACGGATCCGCACGACGAATCCGGAGAAAAAATGGTGGAAGCCGCGCGCGACGGCGAAACTCCGGGCGAGCTTGAAGTGCGCGGGCCGTGGATTGCCGGCAGCTATTTCAATTCGCCCGACCAATCGCATCGCTGGACCGCCGACGGCTGGTTCAAAACCGGCGACATCGCCACCATGGATCCCGAGGGCTTCATCAAGATCGTCGATCGCGCCAAGGACCTCGTCAAATCGGGCGGCGAATGGATCAGCTCCGTGGACCTCGAAAACACGCTGATGGGTCATCCCGCCGTGAAAGAAGCCGCCGTCGTCGGTGTTCCCCATCCGAAGTGGCAAGAGCGCCCGCTCGCCGCGGTAGTCCTCAAGGATGGGGCTCACGCCACTCCCGAAGAACTCCGAGCTTTCCTCGCCCAATCCTTCGCGAAATGGCAACTCCCCGACGCCTTCGTCTTCCTCCCCGAAATCCCCCGAACCAGTGTCGGCAAATTCAAAAAAATCGCCCTCCGCCAACAATTCGCCAACTGGAACTGGGACCAGTAACGAGAGATAGTCGACAGTCGACAGTTGAAAGTCGAAAGTGAGCCGACGAGACGTTGGATAGTGGCAATAGATTTCGAGTTCTGCGATGCGACCCTCCCCCCGCCCTTTTTTGTAAGTGCGGATTCTAAAGGACTTTAAGCGCCGTGATGTTGTAAGTGCGGATTCTGAAGGAGTTACGGGGCTGTTTCTTGGATCTGCGGATTCTAAAGGGATTAGTGGGGGCGGGCAGTTCTGCGAGTCGATTGCTGCGGAGAAGCGGGGAGTCTGGCGCGGGTGCTCGGGATCAAACACAACCTATGATAGCACCCAATCGGTACCACGTCAATAATTATTTATAATGATAACATTCGAACGTGTAGGCAGTTATTGTGGTGATTGGTGGTCATAAGTTCTCGCTGCCTTTGCGGTTATCGGGTTACGTTTGTGGTTGGCTGGCGGGGGACACAGGCAGGAGTGCCTGTGCTACTTAACCCAGCGTGTCACTTTCTTTGTGCGCCGTGTGTGACGGTGAGGATGAGGAGCTTAGCGCGGCGAATGCGATAGAGGATTATGTAGGGAGTGCCGCCGACGACCAATTCGCGAATGGCGGGTTCGACTCCTGCTCGGCCCAAGTGAGGACTACTTCGCAGCGCTTCGACCAAGGTTACGATCCGGATCGCGAGGCGTTCGGCGGCGGCAGGCTTGTCGAGAGCTACGAACGCTCGAATCTCTTGGAGGCGTGCGCGCGCCAGCGGAGACCAAACGATTTCTACCGGCACAACGCTTCATCATCGTGATTCTTGCCACATGCGCACTTGGGAGGGGGCAACTCGTGCTCGGTTCCCCAGGAAAGCAGCCAGGCTTTCATGTCTTCTTGTTTGATGAAATGGCCGGAGGCGGCCTGGCGCTCGGCCTGGCCAATTTCGGCGAGCATTCTTTCCTGATCGGCTACGTAAGACTCGACGGCATCGGAGATCAGGAAATTGGAGCTTCGGCCCGAGGCCTGGGCGAGCTTCGCGAGGCGTTTCTTGATTTCAGGCTTGAGGCGGATGCTGAGCGTGCTGCTGCGTGTGTTCGCCATGAACACAGTTTATCACATCAGGGAACCGAGACCTGGGCGACTTTCGACGCACGGGATCAAAAAGACCAAGCAGGCCGCGGCCGCGCAGACTCCGACGTCGTTCGGCCCGCTCTGGACTTTCAACTGTCGACTGTCAACCTCTTCTCAGGTGCGGTAACTGGCATTGATGCGGACATATTCCGCGGTGAAATCGCAGGTCCAGTAGCGCGCGGCGGCGCGGCCTGCGTGCAGATCCATCACGATGTGGACATGCGGCGCTAGAAGTCGATTGCTAGCGGCACGCTCGTTGAAATCAAGGGGCTTGCCGCGGCTCAAGACGTCCACGCCAGCCATGGTGATGTCCACGCGATTCGGGTCGAACTTTATCCCGGAGCGCCCAGCAGCGGCGAAGACACGGCCCCAGTTCGGGTCGCCGCCCGCAAACGCCGTCTTCACCAGCGGTGAGGTCGCGATTGTTTCGGCTATCCGTCGGGCGTTCGCTTCTGTTTTCGCGCCGCGCACTTCGATTTCGATGACGCGCTGGGCGCCTTCGCCGTCGGCCACGATCTGCAACGCGAGCGAGTGGCAAACGTCCTCAAGTGCCGCGGTAAACGCGCGATGCGCCGAGGTTCCCGCCTTGATCGACGGAGCACCGGCCTCGCCGTTGGCCATCACCAGCAGCGTATCGTTCGTGGAGGTGTCGCCGTCGATGCTGATCGAATTGAATGTTTTCGCGGTTACCTCGCGCAAGGCTTTTTGCAGCAGCGACGGAGCAATGGCCGCATCCGTGGCGACGAACGCCAGCGTGGTGGCCATATTCGGGTGAATCATCCCCGCGCCTTTTGCGCACCCGACCAGGTGAATGCGCTTGCCAGCCATCTTGAAAGAAGCAGCCGCGGTTTTCGGCACCGTGTCGGTGGTGCAAATGGCCAGGGACAATTCCGCGAACGAGCGCGCCGAAGGGCGTTGCTGACGCGTCAATTGCGGCAAGCGGCGAAGAATCTTGTCCACCGCGAGCGGCACTCCGATTACGCCCGTAGAACAGACAAATAATTCCTCAGGCCTGCAAGTCACGTGCTTCGCGGCTTCGACAACCGTGCGCTCGGCAGCCGCACGGCCCTCGTTGCCAGTCGCACAATTCGCGTTGCCCGCATTCACGACGACGCCGCGCATGCGACCCTTCGACGCGCGCAGGTTCGCCTTGGATACCAGAACCGGCGGTGCAACCACCAGGTTTTGAGTGAAGACCGCCGCGGCGGACGCCGGCACTTCGCTCGAAAAAATCGCGAGGTCGAGCGCGCCGGTTTTTTTCAGGCCGCACGCGGTCGCGGCGAATCGAAATCCGCGAGGGAGCGACGCTTCAGAGAGAGCATGTTTCATGTCGGCTATTTTGCGTTCGTCCTTGCTGGCGGCAGTCTTGTGTTTATTTTTGGAAGCGATGATTTTGCGAATCTGCGAACCGATTTCTGCTTGGCCGGGACCTGATGCAACTGCTTTACTTTTGCCGTTCCGGTTGGAGCCGTTTCTTGAGGTGTTAGCTTCGGACCCCCGGAAGAGACCCCCGATCCTCCGCGAGGTTCGCGAATGCTTGCTGTTTGAGATTGACGACTTGGGTGCTCATGGCTTTTCTCCTGTTTTTGAATTGAGTTTGGTGTTCAGTTCGGTTATGCGGTTCTGTAAATCGGCGATCGCGGAACGAACTTGTTCCGGCGCCGTTCCTCCGGGCACCGCCTTGGTCGCGATGGAGCTTTCGACCGAGGGAGCCGCGAGAAAGTCATGCTCGAAGAGCGGAGAAATCATTTTCACGTCTTCGATGGAAAGCTGTGTCCAGGGCTTGCCCTGGCGTTCGGCTTCGCGCAGCACTTTGCCGATCAGGTCATGCGCCTGGCGGAAAGGAAGCCCTTTGTGGACAAGGTAGTCGGCGCCGTCGGTCGCAAACAGCACGGGATTCGAGGCAGCGGCGCGCAATCGATCCGTGTTGAATTTCGTGGTGGCCACCGCGCCCGTGGCGATCGCCAGCATCGCGGCAACCTGGTCGTGCGCGGCGAACAGCGCTTCCTTGTCTTCCTGCAAATCGCGCTGATAGCTGGTGGGCAAACCTTTCAGCGTGGTGAGCAGGCCAAGCAGGGCGCCGGTGATACGCCCAGTCTTGCCGCGAATCAGCTCCCAGGCGTCGGGATTTTTCTTTTGCGGCATGAGGCTGCTGCCCGTGGAATATTCGTCGGGAAGAATGACGTAGCCAAATTCCTGCGACGCGAAAATCACGAAATCTTCTGCGAGGCGCGAAAGATGCGTGGCGATTCCAGCTAGCGCGAAAAGATAGTCCAGCGCAAAGTCGCGGTCGCTTACCGCGTCGAGGCTGTTAGCGGTAATGCGCGAGAAGCCGAGGTCGCGCGCGATAGCATTGCGGTCGATGTTGAAGCTGTTGCCGGCCAGCGCGCCGGAGCCCATGGGGCAGGCATCGGCGCTGTCCGACGCATGTTGCAAGCGTGTGACGTCGCGCGAAAACCCTTCGGCGTGAGCCAGCAGGAAATGCGAGAGCAAAATTGGTTGGGCGTGCTGCATGTGGGTCATGCCCGCCATCGGCACGCCGAAATTTGTCTTGGCTTGCTCCAGGACCGCGCTCAGAAATTCGGCGAGTTGCCGTTGGAGGCTGGCTGCGGCGTCCATCACGAAAAGGCGGAAATCGGTAGCCACTAGCTCGTTGCGGCTGCGCCCGGTGTGCAGTTTCCAGCCGAGCGCGCCAAGTTCGTGTACCAGGGCGCTTTCGACAAAATGGTGGACGTCTTCGGCGGTGGAACCCTGAAGGAAAGTTTGGTCGGCGGCTAGCTCGTCGGAAATGCTTTGCAGCGCATTTAGCGTGTCGCGGACTTCCACCTCGGTGAGGATGCGGACCGCTTGCAATGCCTTCGCCCACGCGCGGTCCACGACCAGTTCGTAGGGCAGCAGGCGGCGGTCAAACGAAAAGGAGCGCTGGAACGCGTCGAACTGTTTGTCAGGTTCGCGCTCGAAGCGCCCGCCCCAGAGGCGGTCGTCTTTGCGTTCAGTCGTGGGTTGGTCGGTCATGGGCATCGTCGGAGCATTTGGTTGCCAGCGCCTTTTGGTTGAGATCCTTCAGCGATCCGTGTCGGATCGCCTCAGGATGACAATGGGTTGATATCGCTTTGACACTCATTGTTTGGGATCGCGCTAAGACCGGGCACGGAAATGCCGTGCCGCGACGTTAGCTTTTGCCGGTCTCTGCCTTTGCTTTCGGGCGCACCGTTACCGGGAGCGCGAAAAGATTGATGAAGCCTTCGGCATCTTTGGGGTTGTAGCGGCCCATCGTGAAACTGGCCAGATCAGCGCGATAGAGAGAGAAGGGCGACTTGCGGCTAGTGACGTTGAGCGTGCCCTTCCAAAGTTTTAAGCCGACCGAGCCGGTGACGAATTGTTGCGCGACCTTGAAGAAACCGTCCAGCGATTCGCGCAACGTCGAGAACCAGACGCCGTTGTAGACGAGTTCGGCATAGCGGTCCGACAACGCCTGCTGGAAGTGCGAGGTTTCGCGATCGACGGTGAGGCGCTCGAGTTCCTGATGGGCCTTGACTAGCAAGGTGCCGCCGGGAGTTTCGTACGCGCCGCGAGATTTCATGCCGACCAGCCTATTTTCGACGAGGTCGGTGCGGCCGACACCGTGCTTCGCGGCGATTTCGTTGAGCTTGTTGAGCAGATCGACGGGGCCAAGCTTCGCGCCATTGACGGAAACGGGCGTGCCGGACTCAAAACCGATCTCGACCTCTTCGCCCTTGTCCGGAGCCTTTTCCGGCGACGCGACCCATTGCCACATCGCTTCGTTAGGAGCGTTGGCGGGATCTTCGAGCTCGCCGCCTTCGTGGCTGAGGTGCCAGATATTGCGATCGCGGCTGTAGATGTTCTTTTTACTTTGTTCGACGGGGACGTGGTGCTTTTCGGCGTAGGCGATGGCGTCTTCGCGAGAGTCGATGTCCCACTCGCGCCACGGGGCAATGATCTGTACATTGGGCGCGATGGCTTTGTAGGCTAGCTCGAAGCGCACCTGATCGTTGCCTTTGCCGGTGCAGCCGTGGGCAAGGCCGTCGGCACCGAGTTTCAGCGCGATTTCCGCTTGGCGTTTGGCGATGACTGGACGCGCCATCGACGTGCCGAGCAGGTAGGTGTGCTCGTAGACCGCGCCCGCGCGCAGTGTAGGCCAGATGTAGTCGCGAACGAATTCTTCACGCAGGTCTTCGATGGTGGCGCTCGACGCGCCTGTGGCCAGCGCTTTTTTGTAGGCGGCTTGCAGGTCTTCCTGCTGACCCACATCGCCGATCATGGCGATCACTTCGCAGCCGTAGGTTTCTTTCAACCACGGGATGATGATGGAGGTGTCAAGGCCTCCGGAGTAGGCGAGAACGACTTTTTTGGGTTTAGTTTGTTGCGTTTTCACAAAGCCTCTCTATTTTCAGTCGATTAGGAATTGTATGGGAATTGATCGGGTTTCTGACAACGAATACGCAACGGTTCGCGCTGACGTTTTGTTTTGCGCCTTGGTTGCATCTAAACCCCGCTCTCTGAAAGGACCGAGAGCGGCTACAGGTCGTTGCACGATGGCGGTTGATGCTGCGCCGACCGGTTGCCAATCGGTGGGTGCGCGAGATGCGGTGGCGGCGATGGGCGACGGACGTAATCCAGGAGCGCTCAACTGAAGAGCGCTTGCAGGATTGCTTTTTGCGCGTACATACGGTTTTCGGATTGGTCGAGGACCACCGATTGCGGTCCATCGAGAATTTCGGCGGTAACTTCCGAGCCGCGGTGCGCCGGAAGACAGTGCATGAACACGGCATCAGGCGCAGCGAGCGCCATCAGCTCCCGGTTCACCTGGTAAGGGGCGAACACGGCGTTCCGCACTCTCTCCTCAGCTTCAAAGCCCATGCTGGTCCATGCATCGGTGTAGACGCCCTGCGCGCCAGCGACCGCTTCGCGCGGGTCGGCGAACATTTCGATCTTTGCGCGCGTCTCGCGAGCGACGCGCTTGGACTCAGCGAGAACTTCCGGCGCCGGTTCGTAGTTTGGCGGCGTAGCGATGCGCAAATTCACGCCGAGGCGGGCGGCGAGAAAAATCAGCGAGTGGCAGACGTTGTTCCCGTCGCCGACGTAGGCGAGCTTGAAGCCGCGGAGCGCGCCAAACTTTTCTTCGAGGGTGAGGAAATCGGCGAGCGCCTGGCACGGATGAAAACGGTCGGAAAGCGCGTTGATCACGGGGATCTTGGCGCTGGCGGCCATTTGCTCGAGCACGCGCTGCTCGTAGACACGAGCGACGATGCCGTGGACCCAGCGCTCGAGGTTGCGCGCGACGTCGGCGATGGATTCGCGCTCTCCGAGGCGCGCTTGCGTGTGGTCCAGGAAGACGACGGAGCCGCCCATGCTTTGAATGCCGACCTCGAAGGTGACGCGAGTGCGGAGCGAGGGCTTCTCAAAGATCAGCGCGAGAAATTTGCCGCGCAGAGTGGAGTCGTAGCGGGCGGGCTGCGACTTGATGTCCGCGGCGAGTTGCAGGAGTTCGCGCGTTTGCGCGGGGCTCCATTCCGCTCCGGTGAGCAGATCGTTGACGAGCAAAATAGGTGCAGCGAGCGTTGCTGTTGGCATTTTTTCCTTTACTTTGCCGCGGAACGTGCCAGATGCGGCGAGTGTTCAGATTTCTTCGGAGCGGACGACGAAGCCGCCTTTGAAGTTGATGCGAGGACCAGTTCAAACGTTTTGAGAAATTCGCGTACCTGCGCGCGGGAGACAATGAATGGCGGCAGGAGGCGAAGAGTGAAGTCGTGGGTGCAATTGATCAGCAAGCCCTGGTTTAGAGCTTCGGTTACGAACGGCGCGCCTTCGACGGATAGCTCGACGCCGATGATCAGGCCCTCGCCGCGGATTTCGCGGATGAAATCGAATTTCTCGGCAAGCGCGGCCAAACCTTCGCGAAGTTCGGCGCCGCGAGCGCGAACATTGTCGAGCAGCTTTGAGTTTTCGACAATATTCAGGAATTCCAGGGCCGTGGCACAAACGAGCGGACCGCCGCCAAAGGTCGATCCGTGCAAACCGGGAGAAATGTGTTCCGCTACGGCGTTGGAGGCCAGAATCGCACCGAGGGGCAAACCCGCGGCGAGAGGCTTCGCGATCACCACGATGTCCGGCTTCGAGCGAAATTTCTGATAGCCGAAATTGCGGCCAGTGCGGCCCAGACCGCATTGGATTTCATCCGCGATAAGCAATGAATCGTGTTGCGTGGCCAGGTCGCGGGCCCGGTTCCAAAATTCTTCGGTGACGGGATGAATGCCGCCTTCACCCTGAATTGGCTCGATCAGAACGGCGCAGACGGAATTGTCGAACTTGGATTCAAGATCGTCGACGTCGTTGAAGCGGACAAACTCAATCCCTGGCAGCAAAGGAGCGAAGGGCAGGCGATATTTTTCGGTGGAGGTGACGCTCACGGCACCGAATGTCCGGCCGTGGAAGGAGTTGTCCATCGCAAGGATACGGTGCTTTAGCGCGGCACTCGTGGGGAAGTCGGCGGGATTGCGGCCGTAGAGACGTGCGAGTTTCAGCGCGCCTTCGATGGCCTCCGAACCGCTGTTGGAGAAAAACACGCGGTCCATGCCGGACCACTGAGACAGCTTTTGCGCAAGCGGGCCTTGAAAGGCGTTGTGGTACAGATTCGAGAAGTGAATAGCATGCGCGGCTTCACGGCGGATGACTTTGACAATGCGTGGATGCGCGTGGCCGAGCGCGTTGACGGCGATGCCGCCGAGGAAGTCGAGATATTTTTTGCCCGTCGAGTCATAGACGTAGCAGCCGCGCCCGTGGGTCAGGACGAACGGACCGCGCTTGTAGGTCGGGAGCAGGAACTTCTCGGCAGTGCTTATGCGAGGGTCGAGTTTCGGCGCGCGCGCATGCGTGGCTGGCGTGCGTGCGGCGCGCACGATCGTTTTCGTTTTGGAGGCGTCGCGCATCATGCCACCGACACCGCCGTGCGGGCAGAGGAGAGCGGCTCGCGGAGTACGCGCGTGCCGGGAAATGCGCCGGCCCAGTCATCAGCGGAGGAGCTTTGCAAATCACGCGAGGCGAGGAGCACAGCATCGGGCGCGCCCCCGCCAATGATGCGGACTTCGCGCACGCCGCCGTCGAGGGCCCGCTTTGCAGCTTCCAGCTTCAACACCATGCCGCCGGAGACGACGCGCGCTTGCACCAGGCGCTCGATTTCTTCGCAGGCGATCGCAGACAGAACTTTTTCGCCGTCGAGCACGCCCGCGACGTCGGTGAGATAAATCAACTGGTCGGCGGCGAGGTATTCGGCGCAGGCCGCGGCCATGTGGTCGGCGTTAATGTTGTAGAGTTCATTGTCGGAGCCCAAGCCCAGGCAGGCGGCGACGGGGAGCAGGCCTTCGCGCCAGAGCGATTCGAGAACCGGGACGTTCACGCTGGTGAGGTAGCCGACGAAGCCCAGGTCGCCCTCTTCGGCGTTATGGAACATGGGTTCCGAGTGGAAACACTTTGCGTCGGCCGCGGAGATTCCGATGGCCGGCTGACCTTCGGCAGAAATCGAGGCGGAGAGGCGTTTATTCAGCAAACCCGCAAACACCATTACCGCGACGTCGCGAGTCTCGTGGTCGGTAACGCGCAGACCTGAGACAAATTTGCTCTCGATGCCCAGGCGCTTCAGCGTCGCCGTGAATAGCCGTCCGCCGCCGTGAACCACCAGAATCTCGTGCCCTTCTTTCGCGAGCGCGGCGATCTGACGCGAGAGCGAACGCACGATGTCTTCGTCTTCCAGCAAGGCTCCGGCGAATTTGATTACGATTCTCATTGCAGTGCGGTGTGCTCCTCCACGCCGATCATATGATTGAAATTCTGAACTGCCTGCCCCGCCGCGCCCTTTCCGAGATTGTCCAGACAAGAAACGATGATCAAACTGCGGCCCGAGTTGTCCAGCGCGAAGCCGATGTCGCAGAAATTGGTGTGCGCTACGTGTTGCAGCTCCGGGAGCTTGCCCGCCGGCCAGATGCGGACCATTTTGCGCTCGGCATAAAACTCGCGGTAGAGCGATTCAATAGCATCGCTGGTTTGCGGCTGGTTGAGCGTGACGTAAATGGTTGAAAGAATTCCACGCGCGAGTGGCAACAGGTGCGTTGAGAAAACAACGCGATCCCCGGGCAAGCCGGTGTGATCGAGGATTTCCGGCGTGTGCCGATGGGAGAAGAGGTTGTAGGCCTTGAAGTTTTCGTCCACTTCGACGAACTGCAGTTCGCGGCGAGGCTCTTTGCCTGCACCGCTGGCGCCAGACTTGCAGTCGCAGATCACGCTGCTCCCGCCGGCGATCCAGTTGGCTTCGGAGAGTGGGCGGAGAGCGAGGATGACACTGGTGGCGTAGCAGCCGGGATTGGCAATCAGGCGCGCTTTGGCGATTTCGGCGGCATAGAGCTCCGGCAGACCATAGATGGCTTCGCCAAGCCAGCTGGAGTGGGGCGTTGGCAGCTTGTACCAGGATTTAAAGGTCTCGGGGTTGCGGAAGCGGAAGGCGCCGCTGAGATCGACCACTCGGATTCCCGCCTCGACTAGTGCAGGAGCGATTTCGGCGGAGGCTTCGTGAGGCGTGGCGAGAAATGCGGTGCCCGCGCCGCTTTGCTTGATGGCGTCCACAGATAGGGTACGGAGCGGAGCTTCGCCGAGCCCGCGGAGTTGCGGAAACAATTCCGCCAGACACTTCGCGCCGTTGGTTTCGCGAACGTAGAAAACCGGATTGCGGACTTCGGGATGACGCAGGAGCAGGCGCGCCAGCTCAAAGCCAGTGTAACCGGTGACACCTACGACCGCGACTTGTTGAGGATTGGTCATTTCTTAGCGTACGAGCGATTCAATTCGCTTTTGCAGGGACTCGCGGGACTTGCGGTCCGGCGTGATGATCAGGACGGTATCGTCTCCGGCGATGGTGCCAGCGATTTCTGGGAATTTGGCGGCGTCTACCGCGGCAGCCAAGGGTTGCGCGGCACCCGGAGGCGTTTTCAAGACGAGCAAGTTTTCCGCAGGACGGATATCGGAAAGAAATTCGCCGAGAGCCCGCGACAGCGACGGTAAGCCGGAGGTGTCTTCCGGGAGGACCGCTCCGGGTTTGTAGCCCTCCTGAGTCTTGACCAGTCGAAGCTCCTGCAAATCGCGGGAAAGTGTGGCCTGGGTGACGCGCAGCTTCTGGGCCGCGAGGCGACGGCGCAGGTCTTCCTGGTTATTGATCCTGGCATCGGTGACGAGGCGGAGGATCTGGCCGTGGCGAAATGTTTTTCCCGGATTCATCGCGTATGCAATTATGCATGCACCTGTATTTTTATACGTCGCTTCCGGGAAGGTGTCAACGGAAATCGCTCGTACAGGGCGCTAATGCAGGTTTCGCAGCAGGTGTCCACACGTACACTAGATTTCGCAGGTTAACTGTTGTTACCTAGCATGAGCGCCCAACGCGCCCCAATGGGAACACGTTGCCAAACTGCGGGATGTAAGAACGACGCTCCTTCGGCCCTCGCCGAGCATGGAGTCTGCGTTTTACATTTCACGTTGTCGCTGGAAGCGGGTTGTTCGGCGATGCGCCGTGAGACCGCGCTGGGCAATACACCGCACGAACGGCAGCGCGAAATCATGCGATTCATCACGGAAAATGGTGAAACGTTGGCGCGCGTGGCCACCAGCGGGTTACCGCTCACCGATGATCTGAAGGCGCGGATACTTAGCACGTTCCTCACGCTGATGAATTTGCGGGAGAATATTGATCGGGCTTCCATGCGGTCGTCGTATGGGCGATTGCCGGTGCCGCGGTAAGTTTGTCGTAGGTCGTCTAACCCTTTCTTTCCCCCTCCTTCCCGAACGCTTGATCCTGGTTTTGCAGCGACTTATTGCAGTGACGCTCGAATTGGCACGTCATGAAATTATGTTGACGGGGCTGGTGCGCGGGGAGCTCGCCGGGACGTGCTAAAGCGCACCCTTACAAGGTGGGTGCCGTGGGCGGTTTTCGCATTTTGGGGCTACGTTCCCATTTGCGGCTACGTTCCTATGTAACGGGCGTAAAGGGAGCGAGCTACCGCCGGGTCTTTTGTGCCTTTGAGGATGGCGCGGCCGTCGGTGAAGACGGTCATTTCGTAGGGGTCGATGCGGAAGCGCAGGAGGAAATCGTTTTGGCGGACGTCGTCAACCGTTGAGGCCAACCTCGCTTTCAGTGTGGCAAGGTCGAGGACGCGTCCACGCTCGTGAATCTGGACGGAATCGCGGCCGCACATGGTGATATGCGGTTGAGCGGTGCCATCGAGGTAAGCAAATTCGCGATCGACGCACACGGGACATTCGGGATTGCGCGCGACACGAACGGACTGGAAATGGCCGGTCCACACATCGCAAGAGATGAGTCGCGCGTGCAGGTCGGAATCGCGGCCGGCGAGGAGTTTGATGGCTTCGGTGGCCTCGAGCGACGCGATGAGATTAACGATCGAGCCTAGCACGCCAATCGTGTCGCAGGTTTCCTCGAGACCCTGGCCGCGACGATCGGCGGGGAGCAGGCACGCGAGGCATGGCGTCAGGGCCGGACGAATGGTCATAGTGAGCCCGTAGCTGGCGACGGCGGCTGCGTAAATCCAAGTTTGGCCGGATTTGACGGCGAATTCGTTGACCAGAAAGCGCGTTTCGAAATTGTCGGTGCCGTCGAGAATTACGTCGAAACCTGCAAGCAACTCCCCGGCGTTGCGCGGGTTCACATCCGCTACGATGCCTTCCACGGATACGCTGGAGTTGAGGGACCGGAGTTTGCGTTCGGCCGCCACGGCTTTAGGGAGTGCGTCCCGGGCGTCGGCTTCATCGAAGAGAGTCTGGCGCTGCAGGTTCGAAGGCTCGACGAAATCGCGATCGATGATGCGAATGCGGCCAACGCCGGCACGCACGAGCAAATTGGCCGATGCCGCGCCGATCGCGCCGCAGCCCACAACGACGGCACTGGACGCAACCAGGCGCTCTTGTCCCTGCTCGCCAAGACCAGCGAACAGGATTTGCCGGGAATATTTTTCGCGGAGCAGGTCGTTCACAGATGGTTGGACCTCGATGACTTCAAATCGCGCCTCACAGGTCATCATAGCTCCAAAGCTGAGGGCTCCAAAGCTGAGGGCTCCAAAGTGGAGGGCTCCAAAGACGACGGCTTCAAAGACGGCGGCCCCAACCAAGGCTCGAAAGGCGGCGCCAAAGTTCGCGGGGCAGGCAACGCCCCTGTGCTACCCTTCGTCTGAGCGAAAGGAAGCATGAAAGCGAGCAGGGCCAATGAGTTGCGGAGCATCGTCGTGCTCGCACTCCTATTCGGAGGTGCGCATGCACGTGCGCAGTCACCACCACCCACCGTAGCCCCGGCCCGTCCCCAGGTGACCGGGCCTGCAGCTCAAAATTCGGCGGGCATCGGCACAAACGTCGGCGCAAACGTCGCCGGGGTGCGAATTGTGACGCAGGACGGCAAAGTCCTGTCGGACGCGCCGCCAGACCTCGCGGTGCCGACCGGCAAACCCCTGGATCCGAACCAGGTTGCCGAAAGCATACGGAAGCTGTACCGCACGGGTGACTACGCCGACTTGAAGGCGATCGTGACCCCGGTAGAAGGCGGCGTGCGCGTGGACTTCGTCGTGCGCGAGCAACTGTTTTTCAATCAAGTGCTGATACAGGGTTTGGTGTCGCCACCATCGGATGCTTCGGCGGCGGCCGCGATGCAACTCACGCTCGGGCAACCTTATCGTCAGGACGCAGTGGACGAAGGCCTGACGCGATTGACCGACGCGTTGCATGATGACGGCCTGTATGCGTCGGAGGTTAAAGCAGAAGCCGCAGTGCACCCGGACACTCATGCGGCCGACATCGTTGTCCACGTGAAATCCGGGCCACGCGCGCGGGCGAAGGAAATACAACTCAAGAACGGCACCGAATACCGCGATGCGGAACTGTTGTCGCGATTCAAGATCAAACCCGGGCAGGAATTGACCTCGGCTCGAATTGAGCGGGGAACCGATCGGATCCGCAAGTTCCTGGTGAAAAAAGGCCATTTGAATGGGCGGGCGTCGGTACGGCGTGGGGAGTACGACCGCGCAAAGAACACCATCCCGCTGGAACTGGAGGTGACCGAAGGGCCGCGCGTGCAGATCGCGATCACGGGCGTGAAGATCTCCAACGGCCAGCTGAAAAAGCTGGTTCCGGTGTACCAGGAAGGCTCCGTCGACGTGGACCTGTTGGAGGAAGGCAAGCGCAACATTCGCGAGCGCCTCGAGCGCCAGGGTTATTTCGACGCGGAAGTGGAATACGCGACTGCCACGAAAGAAGTGCAGCAAAGCGGCGGCTGGAAGGGCACGGAAGAGGTGATTACGTTCACGGTGGAACGCGGAGACCGTCACAAACTCGTGGGCATCGAGATCGCCGGAAATCACTATTTCGGCACGGACTTGCTGCGCAGCCGGCTGCAAATTTATGGTGCGGGGTTTGCCACGCGCGGGCGTTTCAGCCGGCGTTTGGTGGAAGCGGACCGGGATTCGTTGCAGAGCCTGTATCTATCGAACGGTTTCCTGGATGCGAAAGTGGACGCGCAGACCCTCGACAACTACAAAGGGAATGAGGGAGCGTTGCTGATTCGCTTCGTGATTGAGGAAGGGAAGCAAACGCGAGTCGCGTCGCTGTCGATTGAAGGCAACCACGCCTTCAAAGAGAACGAACTACTGCCGGTGATCGCTTCGACCCCGGGACAACCATATTCCGATTACAACGTCGCCAGTGACCGCGACAACATTCTGGCGCTGTACTACAACGACGGGTTTCCCAATGCCCGATTTACCGCGACCGCCATCCCAGCGCCGCCCGAAGCAACGCCCGCCGCCGGGGATAGCGGGAACGGAGACACCTCAGCAAAGGAAGGCACACGGAAAAACGGTAAACCGAAAAATGAGAATGCGGATGTGCAAGCTGGTGCATTGATGCGGTTGAGCTATCACATCGACGAAGGTCCTCAGATACACGTGAAGAGAATTTTGGTGACCGGCTATAACCACACGCGCGCGGGTGTCATCCGGCGTGAGATTCGCGTCAAGCAAAACGCGCCGCTACGGGAAGGCGAGGTTGTGGAATCGCAACGGCGTTTGTACAACCTGGGGGTCTTCAACCGGGTGACGATCGAGCCCCAGAATCCAAGCGGCACCGACACGAATAAGGACATGATGGTATTGGTGGAGGAAGCAAAACGATACACCCTGGCCTACGGCGGAGGGTTCGAGGTTCAGCGCCTGGCAAGCTCGACGAATCCGACGGGGAACGAACTGCAAGCCGCTGTGCGGGGCATCCTGGAGATCAGCAAGCTGAACGTTACCGGGCGGGGCGATTCGCTGTCGCTGAAGCTTCGTGGAAGCACGATCGAAGATCGCGCGTTGCTGGCGTACGCGGACCCGAACACGTTTGCCAATCCGGACTTTACCTTTCAGGCCAACATATACACGGAGAAAACGCAGGACATCAATACGTTCACGCAGCAGCGGTACGAAGCGTCGGTGCAATTGACCGACCAGGTGACACGGTTCACGACGCTGCAATACCGTTACGCGTTCCGAAGAGTGGTGGTATCGAATCTGAATAACACCGTGGCGCCGGAAGAGATTCCGCTGTTCGAGCAGCCCACCCTGGTCTCGGAATTTGGCGTCACCTGGGCGCGAGACGCGCGCGACAATCCCGCGGATGCGACTAAGGGCAGCTTTAACAGCTTCGATTTCGGAATCTCGGCCACCGCGATCGGCTCGAGCGCCAGCTTCCTGCGATTTTACTATCAGAACTCGACGTATTACCCGATTGGACGTAGGTTCAGTTTCGCGCGAGCGGTGCGCATCGGAGTTCTGGAGCCCTATGGCGATACCGTCTCGCTCACCTTTCCTCCGCAGACCACGCCGGTGACCGTCATTCCGCTGCCGGAGCGGTTTTTTGCAGGTGGCGGCACCTCCCTGCGCGGCTTTGCTCTGAATCAAGCAGGTCCACGCGACTCAACGGGATTTCCTTTCGGTGGTCAGGCGCTTCTGGCATTCAACCAGGAGTTCCGCTTCCCGATGCGGCTCCCGTATATCGGCACCGCGCTAAGTGGAGCCTTGTTTTACGACGGCGGCAACGTTTATAGCCGATTGGGACGCATAACATTTCGGAGTTCGTCTCCAAAGCCGATTTTCAATCCGGCTAATCCGTTGGTGTGCCAGTACAACTGCACGAATGAGTTGAACTATTTCGCCCACACCGTGGGCATTGGCTTCCGGTACTCAACGCCAGTGGGTCCGATTCGGATCGATCTCGGCTTTCCGATCAATCGACCCAGGTTCGTCGCCCCCATTTGTGCCGCCCAGAACGCCACCTGCCTCGATGGCCAGGATGGATTTCAGAGCACGCGCCTGCCCGGTTTCCAGATCTTTTTCAACCTGGGATCGACCTTCTGATGCGCCGCGCATGCATCTACGTCGGTCTTGTTGCCTCCCTGATGTTTTGCGTGGCCGGGCCGCTGCCAGCGCAGGAAGTGATGGACCGCATTGCGGCCCGCGTGGAAAACGACATTATCCTGCTGAGCGACGTGCGCATTCTGTCGCGCTACCAGCAACTGGTTGATGGCAAGTCCGAGAGCGACGCGCAGATTCTGGACCGTTTGATCGATCAGTGGATCGTGCGGAATGAAGCGGAAACAGCACGATTTCCCCGGCTCAGCGAAGAGGACATCACGCGAGGGGTCGAGCGAGTACAGAAGTCGTTCACGTCTCCCGAGGAATACGAGGCACACAGAAAGCAGCTTGGCCTGACGGTTATCGATATGAGGAACATGGTGGCGTCGCAACTTTATCTCGGCAACTACCTCGACTCGAGATTCCGCCCGTCGGTCAAAATTGAACCCAAGGATGTGGAGGATTTCTACGACAAGGCGGTCATCCCTCGCGCTCAGGCGCGCGGGCAAGAGCCGCCTTCGCTCGAGGCCGCCCGCGAATATATCCACGAAGCGCTGGTACAGCGCGGCATTGACGAACAAGCAGAACGCTGGTTGAACGAAAGTCGCGGGCGCGTGCACCTCGAAAAGATGCTGGAGCAGCCCCCACAATGAAGAACGAAGGCCGCCATCCTATCTGGAGCTGGGTGATCCACACGCCGTGGGTGCTGGCTACGATCGCAATTCTGTCGCTAATCGTGTTTTTCGGCAGCGGCGCCGGCAATCCATTGATACGCCGCGTCGTCGTCCGGCGACTCGAAGGCGTCACCGGAGGCCGGGTGGAGATGCGCACGCTTTCCATCCAGTGGCTTGCGCTGAGCGTCACTCTAAAGGGCCTGGTGATTCACGGGAGCGAACCCGCCGGCACAGAACCTCTATTCGCCGCGGAAGAAGTGCACGCCGGTTTGCGCGTCGATTCGTTTTGGGGACGCAAGGTTTCGCTGAATGATTTGTACCTGCGGCAACCGCGGGTGCACCTGCGCGTCAACAAAAATGGATCGTCGAACGTCCCGATGCTCCATTTACCGGGGACACCAAACCAGACTCTGGGTGCCTCGCTCTTCGGCATGCATGTCCAACATGTGCGCATCGAGGATGGCTGGGTGATGTACAACGATGTTGGCAAGCCCCTAGCCGTGGAAGGTGGCGACTTGAATTTTGTCCTGGAAGGGAGTGGGTCGCCGGACCACCCTGTCTATCTAGGAACTTTCGATTGGAAGGCCTTTCAATTCACGGCAAATCGCTTTATCCCGATACCCGCGAATCTGTCCGCGAAATTCACGCTCTCACGCGACGGGTTTGCGCTCGAGCAAGGTGTATTAAACGCCGGTCGATCGCGACTGGATGCGCAAGCGGAAATGAAGGATTTCGTGAACCCGAAATGGAGATTTCGCTATCGCGCATGGGTCAACCTGCTGGACCTGCGGCAGGATCTGCGTTCCCCGGAGACGCCCACAGGTCGCACCGACGTCCGCGGCGAAGCCACCTATGCCGCGGGAGAGTTCAACAGCATCGGCAATTATTCCGGTGAGGATATTACGCTCACGTATCTGCCGTACTTTCACGCCTCGGGCGTATCCAGCCGGGGCAGTTTTCGGATCGACAACAAGGGCCTGGTGGTTCCCGATTTTCTGGCGGAAGCCTTCGGCGGTACGGTGAAAGGCAGAGTCACGCTGCAGTTCGACGGCCTGTTATTCCGCGGGGATACGCACATCGCCGGAATGCGGCTTGCCCAGGTTTTTCCGTCGATCGAGGAAACGAACTTTCCCGTCGACGAGTTGCATTGGGACTCCGTGCTCACCGCGGATTCCGTCGAAACTTGGAAGGGCGGCTTCGAGCACTTCGACATTTCCGCGAAGATCCAGTGGACCTCGCCGGAGGATATCGCCGCGGGGCACATTCCCGTGGATGGCGAATGGCAAATTCGCTACCTCTACGATCCGCAAATTCTAACGGTGAACTTTGGTGAATTTGAAACGCCTTCGTCGCGTGGCACGTTATCTGGAGTCTACACGCCACTGCGAAATACAGCGCTGGATCTGAAGTTCGAGACCGGGGCGCTCGAAAGTTATCGTGATTTCATCAACGCGATTCAAGGCGCGAAGCCGGGCTCACCGGAAGCCATCAAAGTCATCTCGGGCAGCGCGACCTGGGACGGCAAGATTGCCGGGCCGCCAAACGACATCACCTTCACCGGACACGTTCGAGGCGAACGCGCGCGCTATGAAACCGCCACATTTGACCTCATCGAAGGTGACCTGGTCTATTCGCCGGACAAGCTTACGTTCGAAAGAGGCCATGTCCGTAATGGAGCGGTCGATACGCAGATCGACGGCACGCTGGCTCTGACAGACTGGAGCTTCCTGCCCGACAACGCGTGGTCCGCCGACGCCAGCTTCGACGCCACTCCGGTCGAAGCCCTTCAACAGCTGGTAGGTGTGTCCTATCCACTGCGCGGAAAGCTCAGCGGGCAGTTTCACGGACACGGCACGCGCAAGGATCCGTCGATCACGGGATTGTTCGATCTGGCCGATGGCGATGTGTATGACGTCGTGTTCAATCGTCTTCGCGGACAGCTGACGGTCACGCCTGAGGAAGTTCGCATTGCCGACGCGGAGCTGCGCTTATTTGCGCCCGGAAAGGAAATCGGACGGGGGGCCGGCATCGTGACCGGAACCGCTGAATACCGCATGACGGATCACAATATCTCCGTCGATCTTGTGGGCGCCTCCATTCCGTTGGCGAATTTCGAAAAATTGCAAACCGCGCGCTTCCCAGTCGATGGGCTAGTTTCTTTCCGGGTGAAGGCGAATGGGCCAGTGACCGCTCCCGAAGCAGATGGAACCTTCCGGGTCGTGGACCTGCGCGTTGGACAGGCAATCATTGGCAGCTTCGACGGCGAACTGACTGCCGACGGCCGCGTTGCCAAGTTGAAACTCGGTTCTTCGATGAGCACAGGGGAACTGTCGGGCGGCCTAACGCTCGGACTGACCGATCCATTTCCTCTCGACGGCAAGGTCACCATCCGCAATATCGACCTCGATCCCTTCTTAATGACCGCGCTGCACGTGGGTAAATTCGAAGGGCACGGCAGCGCCGAAGGCGAGATCGGAATCCAAGGGTCGCTGAAGCATCCGGAGAGCCTGGTCGTGTCCGCCAACTTTACCCATTTGACGTTCACCTATGCGAACTTGCTGCTGGAAAACTCCGAGCCCATTCGTTTCCGGTCGTCGCGCGACAATCTGGAGATCGAATCGGCGGCTTTCCGCGGACCGAACACCAACATTCAAGTCGCTGGCAGCGTGCAGTTCTCCGGACGCCGGGCGCTCAGTCTGCGGCTGAACGGCGCTCTAGACTTGCGGCTGGTCTCCAAACTCTCGCCAGGGGTCACCACCGCAGGCGCCGCGCAGGTCAATGCTGTGTTCGAAGGAACCCTCGACAACCCGCGCATCACAGGAGGCATTCACATCGACAACGCGTCCGGACGCGTCGTGGATTTCCCCACGGGACTCAGCGCCATCAACGGCGACCTGATCTTCGATGCGACGCGCCTCTATTTTGACAATTTGACCGCGCAGGCCGGCGGCGGCACGCTGCGATTGTCCGGCAGCGTCAACTACACCGAACGTCCCGTGCGCTACGACATCACCGCACGCAGCGACAGCACACGCATCCGGTATCCTGAGGGCATGAGCTGGTTGACAGCAGGCACGCTGCGGCTTGTCGGCACCACCGACGGTGGCGTGCTTTCCGGCCGCGTGACCGTCGAGCGCGTTACGCTCGCTCAGGGCCTGGAAGTCGCCGGCTCCCTGATCTCCACGAAAGAAATCTCCGGCCCGTCAACAAGTTCAACATTCCTGCGCAATCTTCAATTCGAAATTCAGGCGGTCTCCACACCCGATGCGCGCATGCAATGGCCGGGCGCGGAACTCGAAGCCGAAGCCGACCTGCGCGTGCGCGGCACCTGGGAACATCCCATCATCCTTGGCCACATCCACGTCTTGTCGGGCGATTTGCTCTTCCACGGAAACCGCTACCATGTGGCGCGCGGCGATATTAACTTTGCGAACCCGTTTCGCCTTGACCCTCAGGTGAACGTCGAAGCCACCACCACCATTCAGCAATATGAGATCACGTTGAACTTTACCGGTCCCGCCAGCAAGCTGACCTTGGCCTATCGCTCCGATCCACCATTGCCGGGCACTGACATTGTTACGCTGCTGGCACTGGGAACGACCAGTTCCGAGGGTACTTCACGCAGCGCGGGTAACGCGCAGAGCGGAACTTCCGGTGCATCCACGCTCGTCTCCGAGGCGGTTTCCAGCCAGGTAGGGGGCCGTCTGGAAAAATTGTTCGGTATCACGAACTTTCGCGTGGACCCCGCGTTGACCACCGTAGGTTCGACCGGTTCGAACCAAAACGCCGCCGCCCGCGTCACCGTGCAGCAGCAGGTAACCCGCAACATCACCATCACCTATATCTCGAACGTAGGTTCAACGCAGGAGCAGGTCATTCAAGTCGAGTACAACATCAACCGCAATATTTCGATCGTGGCCTTGCGCGATTACAACGGGACTTTTGGTATCGACATCAAGTTCAAAAAACGTTTCCCTTAAGCGGTCGCGAGAGCTTCGCGGAGCCGCCACCCTGTGAGTGCGGCGACTAGCTGCCGCCTTAGTTTGCAAGCCATCGCGAAACACCATCAAACACGCCAAGGCGCGATCGAGTCTTTGTCGACACCCTACCTATCTGTGCCGGGATGCTTTTCTTCGTCGCTCCCAGCAGGAACGAACTCCGGATAGTCTGGCTTCAACTCTTCCATCGCGTCCCGCGCCGCTTTTTGCCCTAGCTTAAAACCCGCCTCCTGCGATTCGTGCGCCACTTCCGGCAGGACCTTGAGCATGCGCTGGCCAAATGGCGATTGGTAATACGCCAGGAGCTCTTTCAAGTCCTCACTCGACAGGTGCTTGTCATATATCGGAATCACCGTCTCCGTGAGGCTGCGAGGATCAAAATGCTTCTGGAAATGCAGCGCAAAGGCGTCCGCGAACTGCTTGGCCCGCGGATTGTCCGGCTGCGACTCGTTGACACTGGCGCGAAACTGCGCGATCCCGGCATCCATAATCTGCTGGCCGAGATCCTTCGCCCCGGTCACATCCATCAATTGTCGAATATCCGCTTCCTTGCTGGGATCGACTTTCGCCGAGGCGTCGGGCGATTTTCGCGAGGCTTGCGCCTCGAGCGCGCGATCCTGCGTTTCGGAAAGAGTCGTCTCGTGCGCGCTGACCTGAACCGATGGCGCTTGCGCCACGACGACGAGCGCCCCCGCCGCAAGCGTGCATGCCGCAATGAGTCTCCGCATTACCGCCTCCCTGTTGGCCGGCCCGTCCGCGTCCAGAGGCAAAATGGAAGAGCGGGCGAAGCCGTGTGACCGGCCTCACCCGCCCAAAAAACGCTCCGTCATGAGCGATACGAACCCGGTCAGGGTTGAGACGCGCTCGCCATGCTTTCGGGTTGCGTACGGGCTGAAGGTTGCTTCAACTGCTTCACCGGCTGCGCCCGGGCTGCCCGAGGCTCCTTCGCCGAAGACTCTTGCGAGTTGATTCCGAGATATTCATTCGGCAAGTCCTGCAGAACGTCCTTTGCTACTCGCGTGCTGACGGCCTGGTTGGCCGCTTGAATGTCCGACGCGATTTTCGGCATTTCGGCGGCAAATTTGCGGCCTAGCGGCGAGCCATAAAACTCCAGGAGTCCCTTGATCTCGTCATCCGTGAAATGTTTGTCGTAGATGCCAACCAATTGCCCCGTCACTTCGTCCGGATTGAATTTCTTCTGATAGTCGGAAACGAACGCATCCACAAACTGTTGTCCCCGATCGCTCGCGGGCATGGTCGCGACCAGATTTTCGCGAACCTGCTCCACATTCTCTGACGTCGCGTCTTGAACCACGGCGCGCGCCCCCACCATCTCCATCAAAGAGCGAATATCCGCTTCCTTTGCAGGATCGATTTGCGCTACCTCCGCTTTATGCATCGTGCCGTCCGCCGACGTCGGCGCGGCCCCCTGTATTGCGATCAAGAACGCCGCGACGTAGATCGCCGCGAGCACCAAAAAAGCCTTCATCACTTTCCCTTCCTCCGGTGCGGTATCTTCACTACTCCGCCACGCCAAACAGTCTAGAAAACGCGACCTACCGGCGCAGTGGTACGCAGGACCAGTTTTTGGGCGTCGTTGCAGGTACTTGATGGCACTGTCCGTTCGGGCAGCAGTCCAACCGTTCTCGTCCGTCATCGATGAACTTGGCGTCGAAGAACCGAACGGTCACTTCAACCGGAGGCGCGGCGGTTTCAGAGCCTATGTAGGCGCTGGACTTTAGTCCCGCGTCACTGTCCCGGAACGCAGAAATCTCTCTTACTCACCGTTCAGGGTCAAACCGCTGTCGTGCGGCTTTTCGGTGTGTTACTTTGTCGGAAGTCTTTCAACGCGGCCGGACCGCCGACGAAAAGAGCACGGTGCGCCTCTCCGCGAGGGCTTAGACGCAAGTGGTACTCATGCCCATCCCGGTGCGGGTCTCTGAAAATGGACGAACTACTCAAGTGGCGCGGCGAGTTTCCGATTCTAGACCGCGCCACCTATCTGATTAGCAATTCGCTCGGCGCCATGCCGCGCAGCGTCTACGACAGCCTGCATAGCTACGCTGACTCGTGGGCCGAACGCGGCATTCGCGCCTGGGAAGAAGGCTGGTGGGACATGGCCGTAGGTGTGGGCGATAAAATCGCGCCGTTGATCGGCGCCGCCCCCGGCGAAATTTCGCTCCATCAGAACGTCACGCTGACGCAAGCGGTCATTTCGTCGTGCTTCGATTTTCGCGGCCCGCGCCGCAAAGTGGTAATGACCGACCTGGAATTTCCCTCCATCCAATACTTCTATCACGAGCAACAGCGCCACGGCGCGCGCGTGCAGCTCGTCCCAAGTTCCGGCACAGTGCGATTCGATCTCGAAAAATTTCTAGCCGCCATTGACGAAACCACTCTTCTCGTCCCCATCTCGCTCGTTCTCTTCCGCAGTTCCTACATCGTCGATGCCCGCGCCATTATCGAACGCGCCCACCGCGTCGGCGCGCACGTAATTCTCGATGTGTTCCAGGCCACAGGAGCGATTCCGGTCGACGTTCGCGCGTTCGGCGCAGATTTCGCAGTCGGTGGCGTACTGAAGTGGCTCTGCGGGGGGCCCGGTGTCGCATATCTCTACGTGCGTGAAGATTTGCGCGCCAAGCTCAAGCCCTCTTTAACGGGCTGGATAGCGCACCGCCGGCCCTTCGCATTCGAAACCGGGGCCATCGATCCCCGCGAAGATTCCTTCCGCTATCTCAATGGCACGCCCCACATTCCCGCTCTCTACGCATGCCAACCTGGTCTGGACATCATCAACAACGCCGGGATCCCCGCCATCCGTGCGAAATCCGTCGCCATGACCACGCGCCTTCTCACCGGCGCACAATCCCGAGGCTGGCGCGTCAACACCCCGGAAAACCCCGCGGAACGCGGCGGCACCGTTTCCATCGACTGTCCTCACGCCTACGAAGTCTGCCGCGAACTCCTCGCCCGCGAAATCCTGGTGGACTACCGCCCGAATGCAGGCGTGCGCGTCTCCCCGCACTTCTACAACCGCGAACAGGAATGCGATTTTGCCCTGGAGCAAATCGAAGATATCCTGCGCACGCACGCTTGGGAGAAACACGCCGTGGCGTCAACCACGCCAGCCTAAATCGATGAGCTACCTCAAAGATCTTCGCCTGAAACCATGGAAGGACGCCTGTGATTCCCCCGGCGATCTCGCACCGGCAGAATATGAAGCCGCCTGCCGTTCCATGATCGAAAAGCAGATCCACCGCCGCGGCGTCCACGATGCCGCCGTTCTCGCGGCCATGAGCGCAGTGCCGCGTCACGAATTTGTCCCCGCCGAATTCCGCAAGCGTGCCTACGAAGACGCCCCGTTGCCCATCGGTGAGGGCCAGACGATTTCCCAGCCGTACATCGTGGCCGCTATGACCGCTGCGCTACACCTCAAGGGCACGGAGCGAGTCCTCGAGATTGGCGGGGGCTGCGGCTACCAGGCCGCCGTACTCGCGTCTCTCGCCAGAGAAATCGTAACCATCGAATATCGAGGAGAGCTGGCCACCGCCGCCGCCGAGCGTCTCGCACGCCTGGGATACGCCAACGTCCACGTCCATTGTGGCGACGGCACGCTGGGCCTGCCGGAACTCGCACCATTCGACGCGATTCTTGTGGCCGCTGCCGCGCCGGCACCACCGGCTCCGCTGGTCGCGCAGCTCGGCGAAGGTGGCAGGATGGTTGTACCGGTCGGTAGTGTCGAAAATCAGGAGCTGCATCTTGTCGAGCGTACCGGTGATACGATTCGGACCACCGTGCTCGAACCGTGCCGTTTTGTCCCGCTGATCGGCGCCCACGGTTGGAAGGAACCCTCCTTTTGATGAGCCCTGAGGCCGCCCCTGAACTATCCATCATCATCCCGTCCTACAACGAAGAGCTTAGGCTTCCCGCCACGCTCTCGAGCATTGCCGCATATATATGTTCGTCGAAGCGCGCGATCGAAGTAATCGTCGTGGACGATGGATCGCGCGACAACACGGTTGCCGTAGCCGAACAATTTCGAAACGAAATCCCTACCCTGCGTGTAGTTTCTAACGACAAAAATCGCGGCAAAGGCTACAGCGTCCGCCACGGTATGCAGGTAGCCCGCGGCGACATCGTCTTGTTTACGGACGCAGACCTCTCCGCCCCCATCGAAGAGGTCGAAAAATTACTCCCCGCGATGAAGACCAACCAGGTCGCCATCGGCTCCCGCGCGATGGATCGCAGTCAGATTACTGTTCACGAATCGCCATTCCGCGAGTTCGCCGGAATCATCTTCAACAAGATCGTGCGCCTGATCCTCTGGCTGCCCTTTGTGGACACCCAATGCGGCTTCAAAGCCTTCCGCCGCGTCCCTTGCAAAATCATTTTCGAGCAGCAGACGATCGATCGCTTCGGCTTCGATCCCGAGCTGTTATACCTGGCCCGTCACCACGGCCTGCACGCCGTCGAAATCTCCGTCCGCTGGGGCCACTCCCCAGCCACGAAGGTAAGCATGATGCGCGACAGCCTCCAGATGTTCATCGACGTATTCGTAATCCGCTGGAATTCCCTAACCGGAAAATATCCCCGCCGCAAGACACCAACCCCAGCAACGCCACCCACCCCGTAAACTACGCCGCCCACCGGTCCTCGCCACCCGCCCCCCTGGCGGCTCATCCTAATCTGTGTGACTTATGTCCTGGGACATCGTACCCGCCGTCCAGCTCCGACCCTGTCGTTCACGCCGCCCACTCTGTAAACTACACCCGCGCACCCGTCGTCCCGGCCCCCATACCCCGTAGGGGCGGGGCTTGTTTACCCTGAGCTTCGAAGGGCCCCGCCCGTCGATGGGACTCGGCACCCCACGACGTTCGTTTCGTTCCTTCTTTCTCGTCCTCCGAATGTACTTTGTATTATAAAGTACTTGACAACCGCCCGCGTTCACTGCTATTTTCTCCTCGTCATGCCCTCCGTCACTCCACTCCGCTCCCCTCGTAACAACCCCATCCCCATCGACGCTCGTGCCGCCGACCACCTTCGCTACATCCGCGAAACCATGGAAAGCGCTTCGGAGTTCACCGCTGTCCCCGGCTGGGGCGGCGTAGCCATGGGCATCACCGCCATCGCCGCAGCCGTCGCCGCGTCGCGCCAGCCGTCCTCGCGCGCGTGGTTAGCCGTCTGGCTGGCGGAGGCGTTCGTAGCCATGGCCATTGCCGGCGCAACCGCGGCGACCAAAGCGCATCGCGCAAACGCCGCCTTATTTTCCGGTCCAGGCCGCAGATTCCTGCTCAGCTTTGCCCCGCCGATTATCGTAGGCGGCCTGCTGACATTCGCCCTGTTCCACGCCGGCGCATCCGCCCTTCTCCCTGCGGTGTGGCTGCTTCTCTATGGCACCGCCATCGTCACCGGCGGCGCATTCTCCGTCAGGGTAGTTCCGGTGATGGGCCTATGCCTGATAGCTCTGGGAGCCGTCGCTCTGGTCGTTCCAGCGTCCTGGGGCGACGCATTCATGGCCGGCGGTTTCGGTCTGCTGCAAATCGGTTTTGGACTTTGGATCGCACGACACCACGGAGGATAGTAAGGTAGCGGCGAACTTATCTCGCCATCTTGTAGCGCCGGCAGAACGGCCGCCGAAAAGGAATTCTATGGCAAAGTCATCCACAGCCCGAGACGAGCGTTTTCAGCGCGGCAGAGAGCGCGACGCCTCCTTGCCCGCGGTCTCGAACCCGGCGAAAGAAACGGTCCCCGCCGATCTCGACCGCCTGATCCACGAACGTGTGCGCCTGGGCATCGTCAGCGCCCTGGCCGTGAACCGCTCGCTCACCTTTAACGAGCTCAAAGCCATGCTGAAGACCACCGACGGCAACCTGAGCGTGCACGCGCGCAAACTCGAAGAAGCCGACTACGTCATTTGCACGAAATCCTTCGATGGCCGCCTGCCAAAAACGGAATTTCGCCTGACCGCGGCGGGGCGCAAGGCCTTGGAGCGTTACCTGAATCACATGGAAGCCCTGATTCGCGCAACGCGCGAAGGCTAAGAGGCAAATTTTTTTGCTGTTTCACTTTGTAGTACAGAGTAGTTTGTAAGAACGGCCGCAAATGTAACTTGGCTCCCAGGAACTCAACTTCAGCTCGGAGAAAAGACCAATGCTCAGTTCACCCATCTTGACCCAGCAACCAATCCCAGTTCCGCAGCCCGACCTCCAACGCAACTCGCCGCCAATGCGCCCAATCCACGTCGCCATCATTTCCGACGGCAACGGCCGCTGGGCCACTTCCCGAGGCCTGCCCCGTTCCGCCGGCCATCGAGCCGGCGCCCAGTCCGCACGCTCGGTAATCGAGGCGGCCCCGCGTCTCGGCATCCATACGCTCACTCTCTTTGCATTGTCCGCCGCCAACTGGAAACGCCCACCCTCCGAAGTCAGCGGAATCCTGCGAATCCTCCACGAATACCTGCTAACCGAAACCTCGCACTGCATCGACGAAGGCATCCGCATAAGCATTATCGGCAGGCGCGATCGCGTTCCCGCAACGCTCCGTCAAGCCATCATCGATTCCGAAGCGGCCACCGCCCACGGAACGCGCCTCCATCTGCGTCTAGCCGTCGACTACTCTGCCCGCAACGCCATCTACAACGCCGCCTGCCGTTTCTACAAAGCCACCGAACTCTCGCAGGAATCATTCAGCAGCGTTCTCGCAGAAGCTCGCGGCGGTACGACCGACGTCGACCTCCTGATCCGCACAGGCGGCGAACAGCGCCTCTCCGATTTCCTACTCTGGGAATGCGCCTTCGCCGAATTCGTCTTCCTCTCCAAGCGCTGGCCCGATTTCACGGTCCGCGACCTCGAGGCCGCCGTCCACGAATTCAACCACCGCGAGCGAACCCGCGGCGCCCTACCAGACGCCATCGCCGGATAGCGAAAAAGCGCCTCCGGAGTGTAGGCGCTGGGCTTTAGCCCGGCCAGCACTGTGCTCCGACGTCAGAGTCACAACGCCGAACTTGCCCGCGGCTGAGGGCCCGGCCTCACAGACTCTGGAAAAACTCGAAACGTGTCATTCCGAAGCTCGTTCGGTTTTTGAACGGGCTGAGGAATCTGCTTTTTCCTTGTTTTTCTTGGTGGTGGCGCAGACGTAAACGCGGAGAAAATTTCGGGCGCCGCTCCCTTCGTGTGTAGTTGTTGAGTTTCTTGCAGTTCGGCGAGAATTCCGTTGGGAAGTCTTGATCCTAGGCGAGCGGCCAGATCATACATGAAGTTTTGTGCGTGCCACGCATTGCGCGTTCCGATGTGCCAGCTAGGGACCAGCTTGGTATCCGCGCAGAGCGCCGTCCATGTCCACACGTCCCCATATCCAAACTTCCCGCGAAATTCCTTCGGAACGTTCTTCTCTTAGGCATAGCAGAACGACCAGATTTCATCGCACTGAATCCGCTTGCACGGCAGATTGACCAGCACGCGCCGCTGGTAAGCCTCGCAGGCATCGCCAATCTCAGGCAGGAACTTGAGCACGGTGTTAAAGGCCACTGCGCACATGCGGGCTTTGGCACGTAGAGAATTGCCTTCTACAAGAGCCGCGGTTATCTGGCTTCGCTTTTCGTCATTGAGCTTGTTCACGTCCGGTATTTTGCTTGAGCAGTTCAAGCACCTCAAGAGCTATTGTTGCCCAGCAATCACAAGATTCATTTTCTCTCGAAGCTGCTCACGTATTGACGGCTCTTCGCCGGTTCGCAATTCCAATGTTGCATTAGACAGGTCCCTGACCATATGAAGCGCCTTGATCGGCCACGTTTCCGCTTTGGTCAAAACTGCCACGCGTTTCCATGTGTCGTAACTCGTTCTTTCCAAGTCGAGCACAAGGTATGCGTAGCGTTCGGCTTGTACCTGACCGCTGTAAGTAGGCGGTAGGAGCTTTATGGCACTAGTGGGATGTCCATTGTCGCTGCTTGCCACGGCGACAAAATCAAAATGGTGCGGGAATCGCTGCCCTTTGACTGTCACACGCCTATCTATGCCAATAATGTATGGCGGGCGCCATACATTAAGTGTTTTCGCTACTCGTGAAGAGAGAGATTCTTCCTCGAATTCTGGTCGATGGCCTAACAATTCAAACATCGCAAGCGACGCACATTGAGAAATGGCCAGGATAGAATTCTGAATCTCGCTAATTTTGCAGCCGGTTGTGAAAATATCGCCCTGAAGTTCCGCGCCAAACTTCTTCGCCATCGTGCTCAGGTTCGATTTGAGGATGTCAACAGGCTACTTAAAGTCTAGTGTTTTTGGATCTGCGGATTGTAAAGGAGTTACGCAACGATTTTTCGGAAGTGCGGATTCTAAAGGGGTTAGAACGTTTTCGGGTTTGAAGGTTGGAATGTTGGGACTACAGATCCCCATGCCACCCCGGGGCATTTGTAAGAGTATCGAAAGATGGGAGTTACGGAAGGAGCAGTTTGGAAGCAATACAGAACAAAGGGGTTGGTGCGAACGACGGGCGCGGCCTACTTGAGGTAACACGAGTTAAGGTACCACAATGGCTATATTATGTCAAGGTAAATATCAAGTCTTATTATTAGCGCATCAAGATGTCCGGGTGTATTAGCACATGATCTGTCCGGTTGTAGCACCTACATTCTCGTCCGCTGGTGTGGCGGCGGAGAGAGGAAAGCCCGCGGGGGGTGCGGGATTTCCTCTCTCGGAAAACTCGTTTTTGGCAGAGCCTGCGGGCGAACCGTCCGGGGCGTAGCGGCCCACCCGGTGGGGGCCATAATACACGCTCCAGTTGCCGTCCACATGCTCGCACACCAGCACGCGACACTTGGCCAGCGTGCCGCGCCATTTGCTCTTCTCGATCTGCAGCGTGCGGTTGGCGACGCGCACGGTGTTGTCCTGGTTCACCACGCGCTCCTGCTGCACCGCGAAAATGCGCTCTAAATCTTTTCCGCTGGCGGGAACAAAGGCGCTTTCCGGCTGTGCCGCGGCGACGCGGAATTTGCGGTTGAGCTCGGCGATGTAGCGCTCGCGCAGGAAACGGTTGGCGTGCTCGGCGGTCGTGATGCCGCGCAGCCGCAACTCCTGCGGCAGCCGTCCTTGCCAGGTGCCGAAGTTGCGTTCGCTGCGCCCGCGCGCTTGCGGCGAATAGGCTGGAATCATCTCGATGTGCAGGTCGCGCAGGGCGCGGCCCACTTGGGTCCGTCGCTGACGATCCACCGGCTCTCCGGCTTCCGGGGTGAGCCAGAAATGGCTGGCGCGATCGCTGTATAAAGCGCAAAAAATGCCTTGGTTTTCCACCACTTCCCGCAGTGCCGCCAGCACCGTGGCGGTGGACTCTTCCTCCACCAGTTGCGCGTAGTAGATCTCGCTGGTGGCGTCGTCGAGCACCACCAGCAGATCGTGCCACTGTCCCGCGCCCAGCCATTGATGGCGGCTGGCGTCGATGTGCAACAGCATGCCGGCCATGGGCCGACGTTCCCGCCGGCGACGGTGGGGGCCGCGTTTTCGCGCTTTCCTCACCAGCCCGGCGCCTTGCAGCAACAACTTGATGCAGGTGTAGCTGTAGGCGATGGCGTGCTCCTCGCGGAGCTTTTCGTGGAAGTGGCGCACGCTGAAATCGAAATATTTTTCGCGATACAAGCGCAGCACCTGCTCGGCGACCGCCCAAGGCACGCGCTTGGTGCTGGGCCGTCCCTTGCGGCGATCCAGCAGCCATCGAAGCCGCTGTGGCGGTAGCGCTGCAACACCCGGCGCAGATGGCGCGGGCTCCTGCGCAAGATCCGCGCGGCTTGCCAAAAGGTGATCTGCCCGCTGACTGCTCGCAAGATAACTTCCTCCACTTTCATAGCCCGCTCCCGGGCCTGCTGCGGATAGCTCGCCATCGCCGGTTACCCCCGGCTTGGCTAGCTACTCCAGCTGGCCCCTGCATGCGGACATTTCATGTGCTAATTGGGAGGACATCTCATGTGCTAGCAACAGGTAAATATTAAGTCTTAAGTCTTGCCGTTCGAACTGTTGGCCTACACTGCTTATCCGAGAAATATATTTTGGTTATGCCAGCTGAGGAAGTCCCTGTTAGGGTGAAGGTCGGTAACTTCGGGCAGGACGATGGGCTATCCGTGACCCGAATAGTACTCACGCCCGTTGTCGAATTCTTCTTTGATGCGACGGCTAACTTCGAATCGATATTCAGGCGTTACCGTAATGTAGCCGCGGTCGAACAAGGTATGTACATCCTGACGAAGGAGAATTCCGTTCGTCACTGCGTGTGATCCATTTTCGCCGTATGGCCTAATGTGGGCTGCTTCAAGGACATGCAGAATCGGGGAAGTCGTAAATGCGCAACGCCTTTTGTAGGCGTCCGTGACGATGACCCGGAAAGAACCCTGCCCGAGCCGCGGCAATATGACTTGGGGCGTGCTAAATCGTGGTAGCTCGTTTGCGACTTCCAGCGTGGGCGCAAGGGAAGGCCAACAGAACTTCAACCGATCTTCGACTTGTTGCCATATCGAGGCTCCCACGCCGTAGGCTGTTTCGTAGCTCCGCCCTTGCACAATATTTGGAGCCCAATCCGAGGCCGGAATCCATTCATCTTCGGGGAAGAAAAACGGGGACTGAAGGAGTATGCAGCCGATTTCATAATCCTCAAATGGGCTGGGTTGAACCCGTCGGTATCGTGCGATTCTCGATCGCATTTCTCGTTCGTTCTGCGCGCCATTCTTAGTAGTGAATGTACTCCATGCGAAGCTAACGGGCAGGATGGTGAAATGGCCAAAAAATCCACCGCCTACAATGTAATTCTTGGGGTTGTGAAGTTTAAAGAGAAAGGGTTCTCCTGACTAGAGGACCCGGAACCGCCGCCCTCCGCTAGGCTGCCAAAAGTTGGCCTCGTCGATCGGGCCGCTACCAGCAAGATAGGCGAACCAGTCGTCATCGGTGATCCCAACGTAAAAACGCATGGTTCAAACTCGAAGAAAGCTATACAGCTCTTACTACATCTGGAGCAAACGGCACCCAACCGCGCTTGGCTTGACTCTCCACTTCAGCAACGAACTCACTTATCGACCTCAAGTAACGGTCAGTGGGGCACTCTAGCGTTGGTTCGACTGTGTCGAACTCATGAAAACAGTGATCGTCTAACGTAGCGTCCCCTGAATCAAAAAGAAAAACTTCCGGAACTCGAATTTGATGGGCCACGAATATGCCATCTTGCAAGAATGCGTCCACCAGAGCTTCGGTTATTGCGTTGATGCTGTGTCGGTCTGGATTGGAAAACACTATTTCAGCCCAGTTCTTGCAGTTGCCAGCGTCGCGGTATAGGTAGTTGAATTTGATGTTCTCCATCGTGACTCCAGTTTGGGCTAAGACCCAAGAAATATATTTTCATTGTGATAGCGAAGAAACTCTGCGCTTGGCGCAAAGCGGCGTGGGAGAGTAACGGAGGCGCGTTCGTATTTGAGTAGGAATTGTTGGGCCGTCGCATCGGTTCGGTTTTTGCTGATCTTAGAAGAGATTTTAACTGTCATTTCGGCGTGATCGTCATTAACCCGCAATCAAAAGCTCTGTCGTGAATTGCGTTGAGGCACAATCCGTTCCTAGGATTGGTCCGATTCTTTGTGTCTACCGACCACGGCACTATGTGACTCGCTGTTAGTAGCTGAGGGATAGACAAACCTGTAATACAACATCGAACGTCGTAAGCGGCTAGAACTGCGGCACGGAAAAAGCCCTGATTTACTCTCACGCGGATGAGCGCTTCACGAGTCGCACCTTCAGGAAATATTTGCGGATCTTCGATGAATTCAGCGCCGTGTCCCGTGATCTGATCCAGCAGACGTTCCCTTTCGAACGCGAGTCTCTCCCAATCACTACTGAACTCTTTCCAGATCTCAACTTCCGCCTGTGCGCCGTGTGTAGCACCAGAAATGTTTCGCTTGCGTAGTGCCGGATCCAGTCTCGCGAAGTTAGCAAGCTTCCACGATACAGCCGAAGGAGTGCGACCGATTGCCTTCGCCAGCTCTATCACCATCGGATTGCGAATGTGGATTCGCCCGAAAGGTATTTTGCAATATAGGTTGAAAGCAACGATAAGTTCTTCGCGAGTCCAATTACGGCGTGGCATATGGCAAGTGATAGCGCGTATGGTAGCAATTTTTCTCTGCGGAACAACTAATTTCGTCTTAGTTTCGTTATCGGGTGCTCAAGGGCAGTTAGAGATTCGAGCAGCAAAGCTAACAATGGTTTAGAGGAATTGGGCGAAAAGTCGCCAAGAATGTGTCGGCTTGGCATACGGAGGGGAGCGAAGTCAGAGGGCAGCCTCAAATTGCTCGAATCGTTCGCGGATGTTACCGCGACCGAGAGTCAATTTGTTGGCCATAATCCAATTCAGAAATTGAGAGGCTATGGCGACTTCGTCGAGCGTCATTCCTTCTTCACCCGCGCCCAACGCACTTGCCGGGTCATATGAACCGGCGGCTCTGATGCCCATCACAAGCAGAGTCTCCAGCTTCGAACTCAGTTTCATTTTTAGCCTCTGCAGCACGGTTAGAGGTCGCCGTCTCTGGCTCCTCCGTCGGCTTACGTTACGAATATATGGTACGACAGTGCGCGCATCTCCAAAGCATATGGTCGAGGCCAAATTAGGGCACCGTTTTTCCGGCGAAATCGAAAGCCGCGGAAAAGAACGACGATGCTTGGTTTATGGCTTGGTGGTCCAGAGGAGGCGGAGGTGGGAGGCTACGCGGGCGAAATTTTGGAAGGACAAGCGGTCTGATAACGTTAAGAGGGACATACGGAACCGCCGTAAGTTGCGAAGGGACGGCTGGACAGTCGTGACCGTGTGGGAATGCTGGACCCGAAAACCCGCCGACCTTGTTGAACGGCTATCGCGACTGCTCCCCGGTCTTTAATTCGTTAGATTTTGTAAGTCTTGTCGCGCAGATTTCTCTCTGCGCAGGCCGACTCATTCGCAGGAAGCGAGAACTCAAAAGCAGATCCCTCACCCCGGTCGCCAAAAAGCAGCGACCGGAGGTCGGGATGACACGCTAAAGGGAGGGCAAAGGCGGTAGTCGAAGTTCGGGATGACAGCGTTGCGGGAAGGGCGAGGGAGGGGCGGCGACGCAGAAGGCGGTCGCTTTGGAAAGCGGCCTCCAACAAAGGGTTTTGTTTGGTCGTCCAGAGGAGGCGGAGTTCGGGGGCTACGCGGGCGAAGTGCTTGTGGGATTCCATGGCCAGAGACAAGCAAGGAGATCCGTCACTCCGCAGAATCGTCCGGAGCGAGCGAAAAGCCGCTGTGTACCACCTCGCTGGGGCCACAACCTCAAAAGCGGATCCCTCACCGCCGTTCGCCAACGACGGGCGACCGGATTCGGGATGACAGGCTGAGGAAAGAGAATCGAAAGTCAGAATCCGTACTCTTGCAAAGGCGCAAGGATGCAGCACCCGGCTGGGGCGCGGGAGTCTTGTGCCCGTATACAAAGGCTCGGAAAAAGCAGGTCCCTCACCCCGGTCGCCAAAGGCAGGCGGCCCGGAGTTCGGGATGACAGGCTAAAGAGAGGGCAAAGGCGGTAGTCGGAGTTCGGGATGACAGGCTGTGGCGATTCTAAAGAGCGGGGCGGCCGGGGTCCGGGATGACACGTCGCGGGAACGGCGCGGGACGGGACGAGGCTTGGGCCGTGGGCAGCTGAGGGCCTGTTTCGCCGGATAGTATTATGATAATTTACTTTATATATACTTATGATGACGTGGTTTCCTTGTTTTTGCTTTCTTGGGTTTGTTGTCATCCCGAACCCGGTCGCCTGTTTTTGGCGAACGGGTGAGGGATCTGCTTGGGGGTTGGATATGAGTCGCAGCTACTGCGTTTACACTTTGGCTAGCCGGTCGCGGAATCTTTATACCGGGGTTACTTCGAATTTGGAACGGCGGATGATCGAACATCGTCAAGGGCTCGTTCCGGGATTCACTATGCGGTACAGGATTTTTCGGTTGGTGCATTTTGAGGAGTTTGGGGATATTCGGGCCGCTATTGCGCGGGAGAAGGAGATTAAGGGTTGGCGGCGAGAGAAGAAGGTCTGGATGATCGACCGGGGGAATCCTACTTGGGTGAATTTGGCTGAAGGGCTGCCGGGTAAGGGGCGGATAAACGTTGCGGGACGCTGCGATCTGCCAACGCGCTAAAGCGGCAACCTCAAAAGCGGCAACCTCAAAAGCGGATCCCTCACCCCCGTTCGCCAACGGCGGGCGACCGGGTTCGGGATGACAGGCTGGGGAAGAGACCGGCTTGCGGCGCGACAGGTTGGGGAAGGCGAGATCGGCGACGAGCTCGTCAGTTCTCTTCTTTTTCTTTCTTTTTCTCGTCTTTGTATTTCTTGCTGCCGACTTCGGAGAAGCGCTTGCCTAACGAGGCTTTGGTGAACAGATCGGGTGGCAAGTTGGAGTTGTACTTGCATAGCGAGAAGAACACCTGGCTGGAGCGCCGCCCGTTGCGGTCGGTGGTGATCTGCATGGCGGTGCGCACGCCGTCCATCAATTGAAAATTGGTGTAGATGTTGGTCTCGACGTTGCGGCTATTCATGGTTTCGTCGGGAGTGCTGACGACGGAGCGATCCAGAAGATGCGAGGAACGGTCGACCGCGAGACGGAAATTGCGTTGCTCGGAATCCGTGATGTCTACCCAGTCGACGGTCTTGAGGTCGACGATATCCTGGCCACCGTAGCGGATGGTCATGCCGGGCTCTTTCAAGCGAACACGCAGCAAATTGTTGATGTCCCTTTTCGCTTGTTCCTGAAAATCCGCAATGGCCGCGGCGCTCTGATCGGATACGCCGCCTTTGTCAAGCGTCCATCCCTGGTCGCCCACGTAGAGATTGATGACCACGCCCTTTTTCGAGAATTCGGTGCGATTCGCGTCGGGATAGCGCCAGTAATCTCTGAAATTCGTGTAGCCGCTCATTTCGCCGTTGTGGCCGAAACGCGCGAGGCGTCCTTCGCAGTCCGAATCGCGAATGTCCGTGTAGGTCGGCCCGCCGAAGGCGTCGATTAATTGTTGCAGGATTTGCCTGGCTTTGGCGGCGCTGGCTTCCGGCATCAGCGTGTCGGGATTTTGCGCCGACGCAAAGCCGACGCATAGAGCCGCGACTACAACCGACGACGCAAACGCGAACGGATACGATCTTTTGGCAAATTTCAGCCGCACAACACCGATCCTCCGTTTACATTGATGATTTCGCCGGTGATGAAGTTGGCCAAGTCCGAAGCGAGGAACAGAATGGACCCGGCGACTTCCTCGGGGGTCGCGGGGCGCCCGAGAGGGATGGAGCTCGCAGCCATCTTCTGGCCCTTTTTCGATTGCAGTACCGGATTGGACATGTCTGTTGCGACCCAGCCGGGCGCGACGGAATTGACCAGAATGTTGTGCCGCGCGAGTTCGGTTGAAAGTCCTTTCACCAGGCTGATGACGCCGCCCTTCGATGCGCCGTAGTGCGTGTGAAACGATTCGCCGCGCTGGCCCGCGGTGGAGGTGATGGGAATAATCCTGCCGGATTTCTGCTTGATCATGTGCGGCACCGAAAAGTGGATCAGCGAGTAGACGCTTTTGAGATTGATGCGGATCATGTCGTCCCACTGCTGCTCGGTCATTTTCTCGATGGGATGATCTTCGAGGTTCCAGACGCCGGCGTTGGCGACGACGATGTCGAGACGCCCGAGGCGCGCGATGGCGTGTTCAACGAGCTTCTTGTTGGCGGCGTGGCGGCCGACGTCGGCCTTGAATCCCTCGACGCGTGTGCCGTGCTTGCCAGCTTCCTGTTCGACCAGCTGAGCGGCGTCTTTCGCTTTGTTGTAGGTGAACAGGACATCCGCGCCCGCTTGCGCAAACAATTTGACGGCTGCCGCGCCGATGCCGCGCGAGCCTCCGGTGATGACTGCCGCCTTGCCTGCCAATGAAATCATGACGCCCCCAAAGAGCCCAAAGAGATTGAACCGCTAAATCTTGCAGGTCGAAAAAGCGGAAACGCTAAGCCTTTTGCACGACCGAGCCGCGCGCGCTGCGAACGGCGGCAACAAATTCCGCAAACAGTTTTTGTGACAAGGCGTCCTCCGGCATGCGCTCTGGATGCCATTGGACGCCGACGACCCAATTGGAATTGCCGGTCCACTCCAGACCCTCGATGATGCCGTCGGTAGCGCGGGCGGTGACCCGTAAGCCGTGCCCCACCTGGTCAATCGCCTGGTGGTGGCTGCTGTTGATCTTGCCCGCAGTAGCTCGATTCAGCCGGGCGAGCAGGCTGCCGTCCGAAAACGATACGGAGTGCTCCAGATCGCCCTTGGGCACGCCGGAAGGCGAAGCTCCGGAAGGCAGGTCGGTGTGGCCGTGAGCGATAGATTCGGGTCGTTCGGCCGGAAGGTCCTGAATCAGCGTCCCTTTTCGATAGACGTTCAAACTCTGGCATCCGAAGCAAATAGCGAGGACGGGTTTCCCGGTCTCGAACGCGTGGTTGAGGATCACAAAGTCGGTGCGGTCGCGATTTACATCTATCTCATTGGTTTTAGGGTGTTTAGCTACGCCGTAACGCGCGGGATCGACGTCGGCAGGGCTGCCGGGAAGGACGAAGCCGTCTAAGTCGCCCAGCTGGGCAAGTAGCTGGGCTGGATCCTGGTCTAGTTTTACGTCGTAAGGGTCGGCGCCCGCCTTGCGGACAGATGCAAAGTAGTAGTCCAGCTTCTTGCGGTTGCCCTCGCGCTGCTCCCTGGTCGTCCGCCAGGGGATGCCGATGCGAATGGGTGGGGAGCCGCTACCAGTTGGCGGGGTGAGAGTCATGGGAACCCCGCATCCTAGCATTCGGGCGGGTAGGCGGCAACTGGGCGAGGTTGGTGGGTTTGGCATGTCGGTCAGGCAGCGATTCGTGTAGGTCCGGCAGTGATTCGTGCGTGTCGGTCCGCCAACGATTCGCCCGGGATCATGATGCATGGTCGTCAGACCACAGGCAGGAATGCCTGTGCTACTTTTACGCGCGGGAAGTTAAGGGGCGGGCTAGGACGGCGTCTAGGCAGAATTCGGGGCGGTGAAAGAAGCCGGGGAGTTCTGCCAGGCGCGACGCCAGTTGTTCCGCGGACGCGGCGCGCAGGGTGATATGGCCGAGTTTGCGGCCGGCGCGGGGCGATTTGCCGTAGAGATGGAGATGCGCGTCGCGTATCGCGAGGACGTCAGCCGAGTCGGGAAGTTCGCCGATCAGATTCAGCATGGCGGAGGATCCGATCGCGTGGGTTGAGCCGAGCGGCAGACCCATGACGGCGCGCAGATGATTCTCGAATTGACTGGTGATCGCGCCTTCGATGGTCCAGTGACCTGAGTTGTGAACGCGCGGGGCCATTTCGTTGGCGAGCAGGCGGCCGTCGTGTTCGAAAAATTCGATGGCGAGGACGCCGACGTATTGGAGTTCGTCGAAAAGGCTGCGCGCGGCTTCTTCGGCGGCGTGCTGGATGGCGGGATTGAGACGCGGGGCGGGAGCCAGGGAGAGGCGGAGGATGCCGCCTCGATGGTGGTTCTCGACCAAAGGGTAGACGGCGATTTCGCCTGTGCGGGCGCGGACCGCGAGGACACTGAGTTCGCGGGTGAACGGAACGAAGCGTTCGAGGATGAACGAAGCCTCGCGCGGGGCCTCGCGGGACGCGTCCGCGTCAGGATCGGAGTGCACCACGGCGCCGGAACTGGCGGGCGGTAGCTCATTTTTGGCGCGAGCGACATCTTCCGCGGTACGGAGCAGCCATTGGCCCTTTCCGTCGTAGCCCATGCGGCACGTTTTCAGCATCGCGGGCAGGCCGACTTTCTTTACCGCGGTGTCCAGCGCCTGACGATCGGGGACGGGCGCAAACTCCGTTGTGGGGATGCCCAGCTTCAAAAAAAGATGTTTCTCACGCAGCCGGTCCTGCGCCGCCTCCAGCGCGGCGGGAGGAGGAAATACGGGGACGCGCTCGGCGAGAAACCGAACCGCGGCGACCGGCACGTTTTCGAATTCGTAGGTGACCAGCTCCAGACCGCTGGCGAATTTCTCAAGGGCCGCTTCATCGGAAAATTCCGCGGTCACGCGCGACGCGATACGCCCGACGGGCGCTTCCGGGGAAGGATCGAAAAATCGAAAATGGAGGCCGAGCGGATAGCCTCCTAGCGCGAGCATGTAGCCGAGTTGGCCACCGCCGAGGATACCGATCGTCACGCGGGCTTCCTCTTCGCGGGAGCCTCGAGAGCGCTCAGGCGAAACGCGGCACCTTGAGCCGCAGCAGGATCGGGGTTGGCGAGAACGCGCTCGGTCTGCTCCGCGCGGAATTTTCGCAATGCCTCGCGAATCTCCGGGTGCTTGGCGCCGAGTATCGCCGCCGCCAGTAACGCGGCGTTGATGGCCCCGGCCTTGCCGATCGCCAGCGTGCCAACCGGGATGCCACCGGGCATTTGTGCGATGGAAAGCAGCGAGTCAAGGCCTTTGAGAGTTTTCGATTCGACGGGAACGCCGAGCACCGGCAGCACCGTCTTCGAGGCGGTCATCCCGGGCAGGTGCGCCGCGCCGCCCGCGCCAGCGATGATGACCTCGATGCCGCGCTTTTCGGCGGACGACGCGTACTCAAAGAGCAAATCAGGTGTGCGATGAGCCGAAACCACGCGCGTTTCATGTGGAACACCCAACTCTGCCAGCGTCTTGGTGACATGTTCCATGGTCTCCCAGTCGGATGAGGAGCCCATAATGACGCCGACGAGTGGCTGGGAGCTATTCGCAGCGGGTTGATGACTGGACGCCGGAGTGGCGGTCACAGCCGGAACTCCAGAAATCGTACCGTCGTTGTGGCTCTGGCGCTTTTTTGCCATGCGATTGGTTGAAGGCAACTCCACTCCGGTAACACTAGCCGACCGCACATTCTACGGTGTTTTTCAGCGCGCCGCGACCTGCGTGCGCTGTTTCCAATAGTGGCGAAGTTGCCCAACCAGGTAAAGCGAGCCAGTGACGAAGACAGCGTCGTCGGGCGCGGCTTTCGAAAGGGCATAGTCCAGCGCCTGTTCGGCATCGGGCATCACCGAGCTCTGCGCCGCCTGGTGCGCCGAAATTTCGGCGAGCTGCGCCGCAGAGATAGCGCGCGAGGTGCGAGGCTCGGTGAAAATGACTTCAGCGGCGAAAGGGAAGAGCAGGCCGGCAACCTCGTCCACGGCCTTGTCGCGTAACGCGCCGTAAAGAAGATAGATCTTGCGGCCGGCGAAATTTTCTTCCCAAAAGGTGGCAAGTTCGCGAGCGGCGGACGGATTGTGCGCGCCATCGAGGTAAACGTCGGGATGCGACTGCAACTTCTCGATGCGACCGGGCCAAACGGTGTTCGCGATGCCTTCGGAGATGTCGACATCGGAAATGCGGAAGCCGCGCTTACCGAGCAGCCGCGCGGCCGCGACGGCGTTTAGGGCGTTGTGCAATTGGAAGCGCCCCGGGAGGCGCGGGGCAAGATCAATCTCCCAACCGGATGAAACTTCGGTTACGCGAGCCCGGGCACAACCATCCTGCATCGATTGACGATCGATCTTATAGGCGGTCGTTGTGTCGATCACCGGACAACGGAGTTCGGCGGCACGGGCACCGATCACCTCGCGTGCTTCCGGCCGCTGCTCCGCCAAAACAACAGGCACCGACTGCTTGAGAATGCCCGCCTTCTCGCTGGCAATTTCCCGAAGCGAATGGCCGAGAAAATTCTCGTGATCGAAGTCGATGCGGGTGATGACCGAAACCACCGGCTTGAGAATGTTCGTGGCGTCCAGGCGCCCTCCGAGTCCCACCTCGAAGACGGCAAACTCGACCCGCTGCTCCGCAAAATATTGAAAAGCCATGGCGGTTACGCACTCGAAATAGGTGGGATGCGCGCGTAGCTTGCCCGCGGCCAGCAATTCCTCCGTGACCGTCTGGATGCGCGTCAGAACGTCGGCAAAGTCGGCATCGCTGATCTCGTCACCGTCAACGCGGATGCGTTCGTTGATTTTCTCGAGATGCGGCGAGGTGTTCAGACCAGTCCGAAAGCCGGCGTGGCGAAGGATCGACTCCAGGAACGCCGCCGTCGAACCCTTGCCATTTGTCCCGGCAATGTGCGCCGACGGATAAGCGCGGTCGGGCCGCACGAGGCGCTCCGCCAGCACCGAAATATTCTCGAGATCAAACTTCGCCGCAGCGGCCTGCGTAGGCGCAGCGAGTTCTCTGCCGAGCGAAAGCAGGTACCGAACAGCAGCGTCGTAGTTCATGTCAGCTCAAAAGCATGTCGGCCAAAGAGAGCATGTCAGCCCAACAGAAGGTCGAGCGAGGAGGCAATGAAGCTCTTCAGCTCTTTGCGGGGGACGACAGCGTCGAGAAAGCCGTGCTCGAGGAGGAACTCGGAGCGTTGAAAGCCGTCGGGAAGCGTCTGGCGAATGGTCTGCTCGATTACGCGCGGTCCAGCAAAACCGATCAACGCACCGGGCTCGCCGATGTTGAGGTCGCCGAGCATCGCAAAACTCGCGGTGACGCCACCGGTTGTAGGGTCGGTCAGCACGGAGATGTACGGCACCTTTGCGTCATCCAGCCTCGCCAGCGCAGCGGAAACTTTCGCCAGCTGCATCAGGCTGATGGTGCCTTCCATCATGCGCGCGCCGCCGGAACAGGACACCACGATCAGCGGCTGGCGGGTGTCGAGCGCCAGTTCGATCCCGCGCGTGACCTTCTCACCGACGACCGCTCCCATCGACCCGCCAATGAAATTGAACTCCATCGCGCAGCAGACGACCGGACGGCCGGCAAGCTGTCCTTCCGCCGTGATGATGGCGTCGTTCATGCCCAGCTTCTTGCGCGCTTCCTTCAAGCGCGTGGCGTAGGGCTTGGTGTCCACGAAGTTGAGCGGGTCGGTGGAAGTCATGCGCGCGTCGTGCTCGGTCCAGCGGCCATCCAGCAACGTCTCCAACCGCTGCTTGGCGTTCATTTTGAAATGAAATCCACACTTGGGGCAGACGAGGAGGTTCGCTTCCAGATCCTTCCGGAACACCGTCGTCCGGCAGGACTCGCACTTCACCCATAGACCTTCGGTGCGCACCTTGCGCTCCTCGGGCGGGGTGGACTGCTCGATGGATTTCTTGTCGCGCTTAAACCAAGCCATAGTTGAGAGCCGCTACCCTGGCGGCGCTAACCTGCGTCTGACCTAGAAAAAAGGCCGCGCTTTGGACCAAGGCGGCCGCAACCCCAACCTTAATAGTCTATACCACGCTGAGCCAGAATGCCTTTGGTGTAGGGGTGTTTCACCTCGCGCATCTCGGTCACCAGGTCGGCAATCTCGACCAGCTTGGGATGCGCATTCCGGCCGGTGCAGATCACATGTACGCGCTCGGGCCGCGACTTCAGCGCTTCGACGATCTCGTCCGGATCCAGCATCTTGTAGCTGATGACGTAGTTTATTTCGTCGAGGATCACCAGATCGTAGGTCCCGCTGTTGATGGCGTCGCGCCCGGCGACCCAGCAATCGTGCGCCATCTTGATGTCTTCGGGATCGGTCTCCGCGCCGCCCACCTTGACGAAGCCCCGCCCCATCGGCCGAATCTCAAATTTGTCGTCGCCCAGCATTTTGGCGGAATCGAGCTCGCCGTAGTGCCACGAGCCCTTGATGAATTGCACCATCAGCACGCGCAATCCCTGGCCGACCGCGCGGAAGCCGGTGCCGAGCGCGCAAGTCGTCTTGCCCTTGCCGGGCCCGGTGTAAACGATGAGGAGTCCTTTATCTTCTGGCACGGTTTTGTCTTAGCGATCCTGTGATGGAACCCAGTCGCGGCTACAGCCCCAGCCGCTTGATGAGTTCGCGCGCGATGGCGGCGATGCGTTCGCGCGTAGCTGCCGGAAGGCTGGCATGCTGATTCGCGTGCACGTCGCGCAAGACGATCCACAGACCCGGGCGGTAGACTTCATCATTGCCAGGGCAAATCGCGCCCGTGAGTTGCTCGACCTGCAAGGAGTGTTCGTTGGCATGCGACAGATTGAGCGCCCGGCCGTGCGAAGTATCGACGGTGCGCGGCTCATTGGAAAGCAGATCCATAAGAATGCCGCGCGAGTCGTCGACCAAATCGCGGAATCCTTGCGACACCAGGATGCCATCCACATCGCGGGGAGTGGGTTGATCGATCTGCTCGAGGTCGTAATCGGGAAGCGGCTTCTCCAGCGGGATCTCGATCGCCGCGGAGGGCTTGCCTTCATCGGGAACAATACGGGCCGGCATAGTGGCTAACGTTGTACAACATTTCCGGCGCGACGCCTAATCTGGCCGTAAGTTCCCGCGACGGCAACCAAAATGCACGGGCGACGCCGCCGCGCGTCTCTCGGTCCGCGGAGCTCAACATTTTCATTTCGGATAGGGACTCCCGGAAAGTATCGCGAACCCTCGATAAAGCTGCTCGGCGAGCATGACGCGCGCCAGCTCGTGAGAGAAAGTCATGGGACTGAAAGATATTTTCTGATGAGGCCGCTGGAGCAGGGCATCCGGAAATCCATCGGCATCGCCGCAAACAAAAACTAATTCGCGGGTGCCTCGGTCGCGCTGCTCGGCGAGCCATTTGGCGAATGCTTCGGAACTGAAGTGTTTGCCCGCGGCGTCGAGAAAAACTACCGTGGCGGCGCGGTCGGCGTCCATTTTCTTGAGGGCCACGGCCGCATCGCGCACTTCCGTGACTTCGATCGGCGCGTGATGGCCGATGCGCTTTACGTAGTCTTCGAGGACGGCGCGCATCTCGGGGCGGCGAGTTTTGCCGAGCATGAGCAGGCGAATCTTCACTTCAGCTCATATTTCTTACGCTTTTCGAGCAAGGTCTTGCGGCTGATGCCGAGAATTTCGGAAGCGCGGCCAATCTTATAGTGCGTGGCTTCCAGCGTTGCGGCAATCGCCTCCTTCTCAATCTCTTCCAGCGAACGAAGGTTCGCCGTAGCCCCTGCCAGTCCTGGAACGGCGGTGCGGATATTTTCGGAGAGATCCTTTGGTTCGATGACGTCAGCCCGGGAGAAGACGATGGCGCGCTCGAGCGCGTTGCGCAACTCCCGAACATTCCCCGGCCAGTCGTAAGCGGCAAACAGCCGGCGTGACGCCTCGCTCAACTGCGCCGTTGGGCGTCCGAGCACAACGCGCACCGTAGTCAGCAGGTGATCGGCGAGCGCGGTGATATCCGCGCGCCGCTCTCGCAGGGGCGGAACGCTCAACGTCAGCACATTCAGCCGAAAAAACAGGTCCTCGCGGAACGTGCCCGCCGCGACCGCCGCCGAAAGATCCACGTTCGTCAGCGCGATTAGCCGCGCTTCAATCCGCAGCGTTTCCGTGCCACCCAGCCGCTCGAATGCGCGCTCCTGCAGAACGCGCAGCATTTTGCTCTGCGCGGCGGGAGAAAGCGCGGCAACTTCATCCAACACGATGGTGCCGGCGCCGCCGAGCTCAAACCGCCCGAGCTTCCGCTCCACAGCGCCCGTAAATGCGCCTTTTTCGTGGCCGAATAATTCACTCTCGACAAGTTGCGGCGGCAGGCTGGCGCAATCGATCTTCAGATAGGGCGCATCGCGCCGCGGGCCCATTTCGTGAATGGCGCGCGCAAGATAGTCCTTCCCTGTTCCACTTTCACCGGTGATTAGAAGCGTGGTGGGGGCCGCCGCGACCTTCTGCGCCAGTTCGTACAGACGTAAAGACGCCGGGTCCGCGGAGATCCACGGCAACCGCTCCGCCGTCATTTTGAGACTGCTTCTCCGTGAGGTGGTGTCCCGCCCGAGGCGGAATTGATCGGAATGGCTTTGCCCGCTGGACCGTCTGGCGCGTCGGGAATTTCCAGCTTTGGCGCCGAACGCCACAACCGTTCCAGGTCGTAATAGCGCCGCGCCTGTTCGCCGAATACGTGAACGACAAAGCCCCCGAAGTCCAGAAGCGCCCATTCCGCCGAGCCGCGCCCTTCGCGGTGCTCCGGGGAGCGCTTCGCGTGCTTGTAAAGTTGTTCCTCGATCTCCGAGCAGATCGCCTGCACCTGGGGCGTGCTGAAGCCAGTGCAAATCACGAAATACGAGGTGAAGGCGCCGACTTCGCGAAGATCGATCACGGTAATGCCGGAGGCTTTTTTATTTTGTGCGGCCTCGATTGCGAAGCGTACGGTTTCTGGCAGCGTGCTTATGTTCAACGGTATAGGTCCTGTTTGAGAATGTATTCCTCGACGCGTGCGGAGACAAGTCCATGAATATCTTGGGCGCGATGGCAACGACGGCGGATGTCGGTCGCCGAAACTTCGCTGGAAACGTTGTCGAGCAGATAGACCGAAGTACGATGCAGATGCGCCACCACGCTCGACTCGTGTACCGCTTCGATATCTTTTCGTACACCGCCAGTCGCCATCAAATCCGGAGGTATCACCAGTCGCAGCGCCTCGATACGGATGCCGGGGCGGTTCGCAACGATGAAATCGCACAAGCCCAGCAAAGCCTCATATTCCTTCCACATCGGTATATCCAGAAACGCATCCGCGCCAATGATGAAGTAGATGCGGTCGCCCTGCCCGTGATAGGTATGCCGAAAATACCGCACCGTATCCACGGAATAGTGAAGCTGCGCCCCGCTGAAGTCGTCGCCGGCTTCCGCTACCGACGGCACGAAGTGCGGATGCTCCGCGCAGGCGAGCGCCACCATCGCGAAGCGATGCGGAAAAGGAGCGAGGTGCGCCTTCAGCTTGTGCGGGGGACGGCTCGCTGGAACGAAATGAATCTGATCGAAATTGAAACGCCGGTCGGCGGCGCGCGCAACGGCCAAGTGGCCGTTATGAACCGGGTCGAACGATCCGCCAAACAGCGCGATGCGGCGAGGTTGATGTTTTGCGGCGGTGCGCTGCGCTTGCGCGGTGGTCAATACCCCTCCCAAGGACGATTACTGCATTTTCTCATAGATTCTTGGACGCAGCAGGGGATGTGTCATCCAGAGCAGTACGGACCTCAGGGTCAGCATCGCTATTCGGGTCGGCATTCTGATGCGAACCGTCCCCAAGCTCCAGCAGGGATTCCGCGGCAGGTTTCGGGATTTTATCGAGCGCGTCAGCGATGGACCGCACGAGTTCGCGGACGCCTTCGCCGGTCGCGGCGGAGATGGCATGAAATTCCAGTTTGTGCTCGCGGCAGAATTCGCGGAGCGTGTCCAATCGCGCGCGATCGGTCGTCGCGTCCAGCTTGGTCGCGACCACGATCACCGGCTTTTCCGTCAGGGTCTCGCTGAACGCGCGCAGCTCGCCGGAGATAATCTCGAAGGAATGGATCGGATCCTCCCCCGACATATCGCTGGTGTCGATCAGGTGCACGAGCAGGCGGGTCCGCTCAACATGCCGCAAAAAGCGAATGCCCAATCCCGCGCCTTCGTGCGCTCCTTCAATCAACCCCGGTAGATCGGCGACGACAAACGTGCGCCCCAGTTCGCGGCCCTCTTTTCCCGTGCCGCCATCCGCGTTCACTACGCCAAGGTTTGGTTCCAGAGTGGTGAACGGATAGTTGGCAATTTTCGGCCGCGCTGCGGAAATCACGGAAATCAGCGTGGACTTGCCGGCATTCGGAAACCCCACCAACCCCACATCGGCAAGCAATTTCAGCTCTAGCCGCAGGTGGCGTTCCTCACCCGCATGACCCTCTTCATGCTCGCGCGGCGCCTGGTGCCACGGCTTCGCAAAATGTTGATTCCCGCGCCCCCCGCGTCCGCCGTGGGCAATCAACACGCGCTGGCCGGGCGTGGCAAGGTCCGCGATGGTCTCGCCAGTCTGTTCATCGAAAGCCAGCGTGCCCACCGGAACTTGTAAAATCATGTCCGCGCCGGAATGTCCGGAGCAGTTCGATCCTTCACCATGCCGCCCGCGGTCCGCTTTGAATTCGCGGTTGTAGCGGTACCGCAACAGGGTATTGTCGTTGGGATTCGCTTCCAGATAAATGCTGCCACCGTGCCCGCCATCGCCGCCCGAAGGGCCCCCGCGCGGGACGAACTTCTCCCGCCGAAAAGCGACGCAACCGTTTCCGCCGCCCCCCGCCTTCACCAGAATTTTGGCTTCGTCAACAAACATCGAAAGACACTCCAGAACTTAGATGCACGGGACTCGTGAATGAACCGGAACCAGATAGGGGCGACGCTTCAACGAGTCCCTACGGTGTTGCCCGCGGGATGGCATGATCTCTGAAATGCGACACGACCAGCCACTGGAAACACGAAGGCGGTCCGGCACACGCCGAACCGCCTCGGTAAAAATCCAGCTTAATTTACGGCGGCAGCAGCCGGCTGAGCCTGCTCAGCAGGGTGCACGCTGATGAACCGCCCGTGGCGGCCCTTATCCTCAAATTTCACAATGCCGGTAACCAGCGCGAACAAGGTGTCGTCCTTACCCTGTCCGACATTGACGCCAGCCTGATGCTTGGTGCCGCGCTGTCGCACCAAAATCGTGCCCGCGTTGACGAGCTGCCCGCCAAACCGCTTGACGCCCAGCCTCTGCCCGTGTGAATCGCGGCCGTTCGTAGAGGAGCCGCCGCCCTTCTTATGTGCCATGACGCATTTCCTTTTCTGATTCCGAAATGTAGGCGCCGGGCTTCAGCTCGCCCTGAGGAACGAAGGGCCCGGCGAAACACAAAATCCTGAATCTTTACAGCTTGATATCGCTGACCTGCACCGCCGTATAGTTCTGCCGGTGCCCCCGCGAAATCTTGTACTGATTGGTCTTCTTGAACTTCAACACGGTAATCTTCTTATTGCGGCCGTGGCTAACGATTTTCCCGGTCACGGTAGCTTTGGAAGCCTCGCCGCCCGACAGAAGCTTCTTCTCGTCGTTGTGCACAGCCAGAACGGAGCCAAAGGTCACTTTTTCGCCCACGTCTCCCTTAACTCGTTCAATCCGAATGGTGTCGCCGGGCGCGACGCGATACTGCTTCCCCCCGGTCTTGATAACGGCGTACATCAGTCCTCCAGCGCTAAAGACAAACCCTGATTATACGGGCGAATCGGTAAAATCGTCAACGAGAATGCGCGTTGGAGCATCATATAGGTGTAGTTAGGTGCAGATCGATGAAGCGAAATGCAGTTCGACAGGGGGCGGAACATCAAGTAATAGAACTCGCACCCGTCGGGCTTACGAGCACCGCAACTTTTTGTCCGCTTTGGAGTTTAACTGAGTAAGGCTGGAGAGTTAAAATTACGGTTCCAGCCGGCAGAATTGTTAGGGATCAGGAAGTTACGGACTCGAAAGGGGGTCCTAAGATGCGATACCTCAGGATTGTTGGTGTTGCTGGTTTGTTGGTTGCGGTTTGCTTGCTTGGTGCAGGAAATGCGAACGCGCAGCGAGTGGCGTTTGGCGTTGGCTTTGGTGGACCGGCTTACGCCGGGTACGGATACGGCTACGGGGCTCCGGCTTGCGCGTATGGCTATTACGGCTATGCCCCCTATGCCTGTGCGCCTTACGGATACTACGGCCCTGACTGGTTCGTCGGCGGGGTCTTCATTGGCGCCGGCCCCTGGTTCGGTGGGCGTGGCTTCTACGGTCGCGGCTTCTACGGTCGTGGGTTCTATGGTGGCCGCGGTTTCTACGGCGGCCGGGGCTTTTACGGCGGACGCGGATTCGCTGGTAATCGCGGATTCGCCGGCGGCGGATTCCATGGCGGCTCAGTGGCCCGTGGCGGCTTCGGCGGAGGCGGGTTCCACGGCGGCGGTGGATTCCACGGCGGCGGTGGCGGAGGCTTCCACGGTGGTGGAGGCGGTCACCGATAAGTAGGTCGCTTACCCTCAACGAAAAACTTGAGTGAACGAACGGCTGGCAGCACAACGCTGCCAGCCGTTTTTGTTTCTTCATCCGTGTCGATCTAAACGCAGACGCTAAACGCAGACACCCTCGTCAGCCGGTTCGGGAAACCGCTGCGAAAACCAAAACGAGAACGGTGTCGCGCCATACCTCTGGTAATGCTCCATCCGTTCGCGGCCCTCGGCCACCGTCGGCCGGTGCCCGACCGGAACCCACCACAAACAGTAGATAGGCTTGTCCAGCTTTACGAACCATTTCGCGCGATCCCGAAAGAACTTGACGTGGTCCGAACGGTAAACGTACTCGCGCAGCGACTCGAACGATTCCCATACGGACATATTCACCATCATCGTAGGATCATCGCTATACGCAATATCGGTGGCATTTCCCAATCCTGACTGCAGGCGCCAAACAAATCCCGGAGTTCGGTCAGCAAGCGCATTGATAGGTTCGAGCCCCGCGACAAACTCCGCAATCCGCGGATCGTCGAGCGGCGCAATCAGTCGGCCAACATTGATTTGAGCCAAATGGTAACTCAATCGCCCCTCCGGCCTGTAGCGCAATGCGGAGTCCGCGTAGCCTTGCGGACTTCAGCACTCGCTCTGATCCTCAACGCAAGACTGAAGCGAAAGCTTAGCTCTATTCCTTAGCTTCCGACCGCGTCACCAAAACCGCGTTCGCCCCCGCCATGGAGTCATAATATCCGACAAAACGCCGCGGTTCGGCCGCATCATACGGCCCCAGATTATGCGCCCAACGATACCCAATCGGCTGATACCACAGCTCCGCCTCCACGTGAAATGGCCCACGCGCATCGCCGACGCCCACCGAATACCGCACCAGGTCTCCGGCGTCGGTAAAATTTGGATCGTCGGCCGCGTCCCCGACCACCGCAATATCGTGCTCGGCAGTCTCCTTGTTGAAACCGCTCGGCAACAACCGGTTGTCCTTCAAATATCCAACCGCGTTCAACAGCCCGGTCGTCACGCGACCCGCAGAATCGCCCATGATCGACTCATAGATCTGCACTTGATCGCTTTTGGTAATCTCCCGATAGTGCGGTTCATAGCGCGTCGGGTCCGTGTCGTTGTGATTGCCCTCGATCGAGCCATCCGCCTTCAACGCCCCCGATTCGAAAATCTTGTGGTCCTGCGCGTCGCGAACCACGACGTGCAGCCACGCACGCCGCGATGGGTAAGCCGTAGGCATCTTGTGACCAGTCAAATTGTTCACCAGCACCTGCACCCGCAAGTTCCCCGAATCCATTTCGATTTTTGGAATGCTGACTCGTGCCGTCTCGCCCTGCAAAAATGCCACGGTTCTCTCCGCCGCCCCGGTCAACTCCGTCGGCAGCGCCGCCACACTCAATTCTTGGCGATACAAATTCAGCATGCGCAGCATAAAAAAGTTCCCCGCGACAAAAGTATGCCGGTGCGCTCCCTCCCGCGGCTGCCCAAGCACCGCAGTGATGGGCACCTGTCCCGGGATCAGCGGCATGTGACACGATTGGCAACTGCTGCGGTTCGTGTAATCACTATGCAGCCACTCCTGATACGGCATCTGTTCCGGAAAAGTCCCAATCTCTTTTCCACCCGGGCCCAGAGCCTTGGTCATGAGCGTGTGGCACGACCCGCACAGTGCCGAATCGCGGATATGCGCGTCCTCCGTCGGCCGAAATCCCGCCGACGATGTCTGCATGACCCGCTGCCGCCCGCCGTCTACGTTGAAGGGTCCATACTCCGGATGCTCGCCCTTTGTCACCGGCGCCTCAACGACGAATCCTCCGTTGAAGCTTTCGCGCGTCCCCAACTTTTCTTTCGAAATTTGATGGCACACCGAGCAGGTGACGCCATCTTCTGCCTTGGCGTTCTCTTTGTTATCCGCGTTAAACGGAAGGTGTGAAAATATTTGGCCTTTGCGGCCTTCCACTTTCGCCTCATATCGCGGGATCGGCATGTGACAGACCGAACATTCATCTTCGATCGCCGCCTGCGATTCCGGATGATCGATCGATTCGCGTCGCACGCTGCCTTGCCAATAAGGATCGCGCGACGAATTCGCCATGATGCTGGCGCGCCAGGCGAACCCGATGGAAACATCTTCGCCGCTAGACGACAGGATTCCATTGTGGCAAGCCAGGCATCGGTCCGAAGTTTGAAAACTTGGTTTTGCCGCCGCGTGCTTTGCATCGCCAACCGCCAGTCGCGGCCAACCACTCAACATCCCCAGTAAGACAGCGGCCAACGCAACTTTGCTTCTCATCGCCAGCCTTCGTTCAGCCGGCCGTCCTGCCAGTCCCACAATAAGTAGAAAACGATTTGCACGTTCCGCCCGGTGGTATTGGTGATCGGCACGCGTACCCCGAGGTCCGCCTTGATGTGCTGTCTCTTGCTGATCGTCACCTGCATTTGAGGCACGACATCCCAATTTGTTTTTGCATTATCCACCAGGTCTCGCGCCGCGACGAATTCCATCATGGGACTCCAAACCCGCCCAAACCCGTGGTCTGCCGCGATACTCTGGCCGATGGCCGTATTGAAAAATATGGATTGCGGTGCGATGTCCGTGTGACGGGGTAAATCCGCGCCGAATTGCGTCTGGATAAATGTATTCGTCGGAAAAAGCTGGTCAAATGCGGCGAAGGTTTCGAAGGTCGTCGTCCCGGTTCCGAAACCTCGTGTCCTGCTCCCGGTTGGCAAAAGGATGCCACCCTGTAACGCGAAAATCGATCCCGACTGCAAGTTCGAATAGAACGTTCGCTTTACAGCGAGCGTGGTGTCGCCCACGCCGCCGTACCACGTGTGGTTCTGATCCTGAAAATTGACCGGAACATCGACCTCAATCTGATTGTTTTTTCCGAAGCGCTGCTCGTGAATGATATGACTCGTGCCTCCCGGCGCGCCCTGCGCATTGAAGCTCGTCGACAGCACTTCTTCGTCTTCGGGGTACGCTTTTTCCGTGACCAGCGCCCTCGGCAGATTCAATTCCCCACGAGGCCACCGCGAATCCCGGCAGAAGCTACGCAAATAGGCCACCAGATCGTCAACCTGCTCCGGTGTCAGTGCCGCACTGAACGACGGCATAATATCGGAAAATCCGCGAGCTCGCCCGCCATGCGTGATGACGTCTTGCCAATTGATGTTAGGTTCCGGGGTAGTTTGGTCGCACGCCGTGAAATCCGGGAATGTCCGTGGCCGCGTGAATCCCGCCACGTCTTGCGACGTCCCTCTGCCGTCGGCCCCGTGGCAAGCCGCGCACGCTGACTTAAAAAGCTTTTCGCCTGCTGCCCGCCGCGTGGCCGAGCGGTCACCACCTTGCGCGAAGAGCAAAGCCACCGGCAGGCAAAACCAAAGAACGAATAAGCTGATGATTCCGCGGACAGAGGGATCGAAACGACGGCAAGTGGCTCTCACGCTTGCTCCCAGGATCTTGAGTGGTACCGCACAGGATCTGGTCAAACTCTTGCAGCTGCTCGGTCGGGATACGGGTATTTCCTACGTCAGGCAAACAACGAGGTTGGATGCACATTTGACAGCCGGGGTTCTAAAAATCGTTGAAATTTGCGAACAACACATGAACAACACATGAACAACACAAACGACGCCGCAATGCGCCTCGTTACCCTATTCCGCCGAAGCATTCGATCAGGCGTGCGGATGCGCCTTATCGTAAATTTCCATCAACTGCCGGATCGAAGCATGCGTATATTTCTGTGTCGTCGATAGCGACTGGTGTCCCAGCAGCTCCTGAATCGCCCGCAAATCCGCACCATCCGCCAGCAAATGCGTCGCAAACGCGTGCCGCAACGAATGCGGGTGCAAATCCCAATTGATGTTCACGAGCCGCACGTATTTCTTGACGATGCGTCCCACCGAACGCTGCGTCAACCGCCGCCCCGCGTAATTCAAAAACACGGCTTGTACGTGCGCCGGTCCGCGCCGCCCGCCCCGCGCCGCCGCTTTCTGCAGCAGCAACTCCTCCCGCAAACTCCAGTATTTTTCGAGCGCCTCTTGGGCCTTCGAGCCGTAAGGCACGATGCGCTCTTTGTTTCCCTTGCCCCGAACGCGCAGGATTCGTTCTTTCTGATCGATATCCACCAGGTTCAGCCCGGTCAACTCGCTCACGCGAAGCCCCGCGGCATAAAGCAATTCCAGCAGGGCGCGATCCCTCCGCAGGAATAATCCATCCTCGTGCGCTCTGGCGGGCCCTGCCGCTGGCAAGGCGCCTGCCGTTCCTCGGCCGCGCTTCCCTAAAAGCGGCGCAGGGCTTCCGGTTGCCGGCGCTCCCATCTCCGCGAGCCGGTCCAGGAAACCAACCATCTCTTCCGCCGACAGCACCGCCGGAAGCCGCTTCGGCAATTTCGGGGTGGGCACGAGTCGCGCCGGATTTTCCTGCAGCATTCCTTCGCGCACGCAATACTTGAAAAACGAGCGCAGCGCCGCGAGCTTTCGCGCAATCGAACTCTTTTCCAACCCCTGATCGTGGAGATGCCCGACGAATTCGCGGATGATCGTGTGCGTTATTTCCGTCAGGCCTGGTGGTTGCATCCCGGGCGGCGCAAGGTACTCCTGGAACTGCCTCAGATCCTTGCCGTAATTCAAAATGGTGTGCGGCGAGGAGTTCTTCACCGAACTCATATACTGCAGATATTTTTCGACAGCCTGCTTCATTCCTGCGGGTTCCCAGATGTCCCTGTCACATTAGTATAGATGCGCCCGCCAAATTCCGCGGATGGCCCGCATGTTGTTCGGTATACCAACCTGTGTTCAAGAGCGAACGCGAAACGTCATTTGTAGGGGCGGGCCTTGGTCCGCCCGGCCGCTGCGTCTTGGCTCCATTCCCACGTCGGCACGCAACATCCTGCTTGGTGCGCGACGAAGCAAGTTTCCGACACTCGTTTCGAGTTATTTGCGTGAAGGATCTCGACGAAAGAACAATGTATCTCAGGGTTTGGCGCCCACGGGGGTCGCTTCTTCCGGCTGCGCCGCACTTGCCGGCTGAGCTTCCGGCGCAAGCTGCTCCCAATCACAGCCTTCTTTGAGGCAGGTGTGTACCGTGCCGATCTTTGATTTTTTCTCCACGATAAACGGCGCACCGCACTTGGGACACGGCTCCGGCATCGGCATGTAAGGCGTAGTGAAATCACAATCGGGATACCGCGAGCAACCATAAAAAACCCGCGGCCGCCCACGTCCACCCTTGCCGGCGCTACCTCGACGCACAAATTCGCCTTCATTGCACTTCGGGCATTTGATGCCCATGGTGATTGGGCGCGTGTATTTGCACTTCGGATATCCGGAGCAGCCGATGAACTCGCCGAAGCGCCCGTGTTTCTTGATCAGATGATTCGCGCAAAGCGTACACTTTTCTTCCAGCGGCTCATCGGGCTGGTGTGCGATCCGCGTGCCCTCCACCAATCGCCGCGTCGTCTTGCAATCGGGATATCCGCTGCAAGCCAGGAACGCGCCAAACCGTCCGCGCTTCAACAACATTTCTTTACCGCAATTTTCGCAATATTCCGTCTTGCTTTCGCCGTCATCGACCAGTTCCGGCGCCATGTCCTGAATAAAGTCGCAATCCGGATAACGCGAGCAACCCAGGAAGAATCCGTGGCGGCTGATGCGTTCCAGAAGCTCGCCCTGACCGCACTTTTCGCAGGTCTTCCCGGTGGGTATTCCTGCCTTGTACGAAATCATCTCGTCGCCGGCCTTCGCTAGATCGACGACGAACTTTTCCCAGAACTCCCTCACCGCGTCGCGCCACGGCAGCTTGCCTTCCTCGATTTCGTCGAGTTCCTCTTCCAGACGAGCCGTGAAAGTCACATCAAACACATCGTCAAAGCTCTTCACCAGCAAAATGCTGACGCGTTCCCCCAGCATCGTAGGCGTAAATCTTCCCTGGTCCTTCCGCACATACTCGCGTTCGACGATTGTCGAAATAATCGACGCGTAGGTGGACGGCCGCCCGATGCCTTTTTCTTCCAAATCCTTTACCAGGGTCGCTTCCGTATATCGTGGCGGCGGCTCGGTAAAGTGCTGGTCGGGCCGGATCTGGTCGAGCCGCAAGACCTGCCCTTCCTCAACGCGCGGCAAGCTCTTGCCTTCGCCTTCGTCATCCTTCTCGTCATCTTCGCGATCGGCCGCAGCCACTGGCAACTGGTACACCCGCAGGTATCCGTCGAATTTCTGAACGGAACCCGTCGCGCGGAACGTGTAGTCTCCGGCCGATATATCGATCGCAGTCTGATCGAAAATCGCGGGGAGCATCTGCGAAGCCACAAACCGCTGCCAAATTAGTTGGTATAGCTTGAAGAGATCGTCATCCAGATACTTCCGGACATCTTCCGGCGTCCGCGAAACATCCGTCGGGCGCACCGCTTCGTGCGCTTCCTGCGCATCTTTCTTGGACTTATAGTAATTCGGCTTTTCCGGCAGATAACTGGAGCCAAACCGCTCTGGAATCAGCTCCCGCACCTGTGCCAGCGCGTCGTTGGAGACGTGCACGGAATCGGTACGCATATAAGTGATCAGCGCGACCGAACCCTCTTCCCCCATCTCCACGCCTTCGTACAAGCGCTGCGCGATTCCCATGGTGCGCTTCGCCGTGTACCGCAGACGGTTATATGCGGCCTGCTGCAATTTCGACGTTGTAAACGGCGGAGGCGGGTTGCGCTTCTTTTCCTTCTGCGTAACCGAGGCCACCTGCCATTGCGCCTTGCTCACCGCCGCGACGATCTTGTCCGCCGCTTCCTGGTTCGATACCTCGATATCCTCGCCCTTATACTCGCTGAGCTTCGCTTCAAAGATCGGAGGCTGCCCCGCATCCAGCATCGCGTGGATCGACCAATACTCCACCGGCACGAAGGCGCGTATCTCGAGTTCGCGCTCCACGATCAATCGCAGCGCGACGGTCTGCACGCGCCCAGCGGAAAGCCCCCGGCGTACCTTGTCCCACAGCAATGGCGAAATCTTGTAGCCCACAATGCGGTCTAGTACCCGGCGCGCTTGCTGCGCGTCCACCAGGTTGGAGTCCACCTGCCGCGGCTTCTCGAACGCCGCGCGGATCGCCTTAGGTGTAATCTCGTTAAAGGTCACGCGGAAAATCTTCTTGGGATCAATCGCGGGGACCTTGATCTCGTCCTTATCTTTAGCTTTCTTGCCCTTCGCGGATTTGGATTCGGCCTCTTCTTCTTTGCCGTTGGCCCCGTTTTTTCCGTTCTTGCCAAATCGGCCGTTGCCCGACGGTTCGGCTTCCTCATACTTCATCGGCTTGGATAGCACCAAGGCCAGGTGTGCCGAAATCGCCTCTCCCTCGCGGTCCGGGTCGCCCGCCAGGTACACGGCGTCGGCGGTATTCGCAGACTTCCTCAAATCATTGATGACCTTGCCCTTGCCCGCAATGATCTGCAGGGTAGGCTCGAAAATCTTGGCGTCGTCCAGTGTGATGGGCTTCTGGGGTTTCTCCGCCGCAGCCTTACCCTTCTTGCCCTTACCCTTCTTCTTTTTCTTGGGCTCGTCGGGCAGACGGATACCGATCGTCTTCTTGGGCAGGTCCATGACGTGCCCGATCGACGCTTTGACGGTGTAGTCCCGTCCTAAATACTTGTTGATGGTTTTCGCCTTTGCAGGCGATTCCACGATTACCAGCGAACGTCCCATCTCTTCTTTGTAACTCCGGATTCTTCTGCAGGAAGGCCCAGCGGCAGGGCGTGTGTCCTTCTCGCTACCATTACCAGATGCGGAAAACCCGCCAGTGGATTCATCACCGCTTTGCGGCGCCGCGCAACTTCAATCGTCTCAATAGTTTTCGGGGACGATGGGAATCTACAACAATACCTTATTAAACTGCTTGCCGGGCATCTGCCGCACGATCCCTTTCATCTCCAGATCAAAAAGGGTAGCCAGAACCTCCGAAGAGTTCAAGCCAGATCGTTCCACGATGTCATCAATGTGCACTGACACATCGGACTTTAGCAATTCGTAGATTTTCTTCTCCGAGGAATTCAGCGAGGCCGCCAGCAATAAATTGCGTTGCGCCGCCTCCGGCTTTTCCGCCCGGACGAGTGCCGCCCTGACCGGTGTGGGCAGGTCTTCGATTACATCTTCGCCGTTGGTAACCAGCTTGGCGCCCTGCCGAATCAATTGGTTCGGGGCAAAACTGACCGCCTGTGTCACGTTCCCAGGCACGCCGAAGACCTCGCGCCCAAATTCCATGGCCAAACGCGCGGTAATCAACGATCCGCTATATTGCGCGCCCTCTACGACTACCACTCCCAGTGGCATCCCGGCGACGATGCGGTTCCGAATCGGGAAATTCTCCGGTGCAGGGTGCGTGCCGAGCGGGAACTCGCTCATAATCGCTCCACGCTCCAGCACCTTCTCGTACAACTTCTTATTTTCTTTGGGGTAGCACACGTTGACGCCCGTCCCCAGCACCCCGATAGCCCGGCCGTTCACGGTCATGGCTCCTTGGTGAGCGATCGCATCGATCCCGCGAGCCATTCCGCTGACCACCACCACGCCCCGCGCTGCTATTTCCCGCCCTAACCGCTCGGCCATTTGCGTTCCATACAAGGTCGGACGCCGGGTCCCCACGATGCTGATGCTCGGCTGGTTCAGCACACTTACATCCCCGCGCACATACAGCAGCGTCGGCGGATCGTAGATCTGCAAAAGGGTCTGAGGGTATTCCGGGTCAGCGCGGCTGACCAACCGGCAATTCTCGATCCCTCGGATCGAGGCAAGTTCCTTTTCCGCCCGCTTGAAAGCCTGCTTCTTGAACACCGCCTGCGCGACCGCGGCGGGCAACTTGCAGCGCTCCAGCCGTGGCAAGGGCGCCCGAAACACCTCCTCGGGCGAGCCAAACTCCTGTAACAATCGCCCAGACAAACGGGAAGCCAAACCAGGCGTAAGCGCCAACGCCAGCCAAGGAAGGGAAGCGTCGAGTTCCATTGGCACCGAGGCTATCACGGACAGTAACTACAGTGTTAAGTATTTATTATAATATCTACGGAGACCTTAAAGGGGCTTGGTTGGTGCGCGCCCGGTGTCTTGATGCACCCCTCCCCCCTCCTTTTTGTGTAAGGATTTGATTCTACGGGGCTTACGATGCGGGACGGCGCAGTGATTTGATTCTAAAGGAGTTAAATCTGCAACGCCGGATGTAGGGCCAGATGCCGGGCCGGACTGAAGTCCGGCGCCTACAAGATATCGATATTGAGGTTCGGGATGCATCGTATAACTGGGCAATACTATAGCACATGTATTACTGGTGCGCGCGGGGAAAAATGTTTGCGACGGTTGGCGTCAGCACTAGGCGACGGTCGCTGCGGAGAATGCCGTGGCTTTGGGGGCTGGCTGCGCGGCGTCTTCCTGCAGAACCGAGTCCAGCATCTCCACGAACAAGTTCGCATCCGCTTCCGAGAAGATCAGTGGCGGGCGCAGCTTGATCACATTGTGGCCCGGGCCATCGGTCCCCGCCAGGATCCCGCGCTCGCGTAGCCGGTTCACAACGTAGTCCGCCTGCTGCGTCGCTGGCGCTCGCGATTCCTGGTCGAGCACCAGATCAACGCCCAGAAACAGCCCGGATCCCCGGACGTCTCCGATCAGCGCGTGGCGGTCCTGCAAAGACCTCAGTCGTTTCAACAAATGGTTGCCCACGCGCAGCGCGTTCTGGGGCAGCTTTTCGTCCCGCAGCACGTCGAGCACCGCTAACCCCGCCGCACATGCCACTGGGTTGCCCCCAAACGTGCTGAAAAACTCCATGCCGTTGGCGAATGAAGCCGCGATCTCCGGAGTGGTCACGACCGCAGCCAGCGGGAAGGCGTTCCCGATCGGCTTCCCCAGCACCACGATGTCCGGCACCACAGCCTGCGTCTCGAATCCCCAGAAGTGCGTGCCCAGCCGCCCGAAGCCTACTTGCACCTCGTCCGCGATGCACACCCCTCCCGCTGCACGCACAAACAAATACGCTTCCCTCAAATAATCCGGCGGGAAAACAATTTGCCCCGCGACGCTCGGCAGAGTCTCCGCGATAAACGCGGCAATCTCTCGACCTTCTTCCTGTGCGTCGCTAATAATGTCTCCAATGTCCTGCGCGTACTTCACGCCGGCGGCGTTGTCGCCGCGCCGGTAAGGTCCGCGATAGTCATCGGGAATGGGAGCGACGTGCACCCACGGCTTGCGTCCACTCCCGCCCGGCCCATTAAATTTATACGGACTGATATCGATCAAGGTGTTGGTGTGCCCGTGATAGGCATGCTCCAGGACAATCACGTCTTGGCGGCGGGTGTGCGTGCGCGCGAGACGCAACGCCAGTTCGTTGGCCTCGCTGCCGGAATTCAGGAAGTAGCAAACGCGCAGAGGCTCCGGCAGAAGCTCGGTGAGCCGCGCGGCGTAGTGAACCACGTTGTCGTGAAGGTAGCGGGTGTTGGTGTTGAGCAGCGCAAGCTGTTCCTGCGCGGCCCGCACTACGCGCGGATGACTGTGCCCCACTAGAGGAACGTTGTTGTAAACGTCGAGATAAGCGCGCCCGGTCTCGTCGTAAAGATACTGCTTCCACCCGCGAACAGTTTTGAGCGGGCGCTGATACGACGCGCTGAGGTTTGGTCCGAGCAAATTCTGGCGCGCCGCCAACGTTTCCGCTGCGTCTTTTTCGTCCACCACGAGTCGCTGTCCGGTAAGCCCCAAGAGCAAATTCGGATCCGGTGAAAGGTTGGTCCACACGCCACGCTCGGCCGCGTAGGCAACGCCGGGAAAATCGGTGCCAAGATCCAATAGATCCACGATTACCTGGAAATGGAGATGCGGCGGCCAACCGCCATTCTCTTGCGCCGCCCCAACGCGCGCAATCCGTTCACCCCGCGCAATGGCCTGGCCCACACGCAACTTCGCCAGCGACTCCTTGGTGAGGTGCCCGTAGAGCGTGAAAAATTCCTGGCCCTCTCCCGGACCGTGCCGGAGAATCACCACCGGGCCATAATCTTTCTCGGCCGTGTTGTTGGCCAGGGCGTGGACAACACCTTCCAGGGGCGCGTACACGGCGCTGCCCGGCGCAACGAAAAGATCGATGCCCAAATGAATGGTGCGGCGCTCGTCGGTGGGGCTGCTCCCCGCGCCGAAAAGCGGCGCGTTGTAAAGCAGCCGCGGCTCGTTGTATCGCCCGAGCCCCACGCTGACGCGGGCCTTCCGGAGTTCCGAGAAAATCCTGTCGCTGAGCGCCTCGGTCTCGGCAACGCTGGGATCCGCACCCAGGAACGCGCTGCTCACGCCGAGGTCAAGAACCAGGAACGGCGTGGAGCGCAAATTCACATCCAGCAGAGAAGCCGCAGAGCTGGCATGCGCGGCGAGCCATTTTCGGACGGCGCCGCTCTTGGGCGCCGGCAGCAATCCGCAAGCCTCTTGAAAAGTATAGTACGCGAACCGCGGATGAACCTGCGCCAAGCGCGCCAGGGCCTCCCAGGCGGGGGCTTCGGTGATGGTCACGTAGGAATCGTCGGGTTTGACGGAAGCGCGCAGGGCGGAATTGATCACGCTGACGGCCAAGCGCATGCCAATCAACGCGTACATAACAGAAATTTCCAGTTCGGTCAGGGGAAAGACTCGTTGGTACCCGGCCACCACGGCAGCCGCAGCGCGCAGCGGCTCTTTCTTTCCCAGAATCGCGTAAGCCGCCGCGATGGCGACCTCGGAGATCGTAAAGGTTTCGTGCATGTCGCCGAAATCGATCACGCTGATAGCGCGGCGGGGTGTTGGCCAAGGCTCGCTAACCAGCACGTTATAGTCGTTGGCGTCGCCGTACACGACACTGCGGCGAAGGCGCCCCATGACGGGCACAACTTCGGCGTCATAGAGCGCCAGGAATTTTTCAACGAGCGCCCGACGCTCGGGGTCGGCAATCAACTGCAAATGCTCGCGAATCCAGCCTGCGCGCGCGAAATCCCACTTCAGATCTCGCTGCGCGGCGGGATGCGAGAAATTCACGAGCGCGGAATCTATATCGCCAAGCAATGTACCCAAGCTGGCGAGAAGTTCCGCGGTATGCGGCTTGGCGTAGGCCATCACCGTGCCCGGCACAAAGGTAAGAAGCCAGGCAAGCTTTGACGATCCGTCGGCCAACACAACGGAAGTAAACGGCTCTCCGGTCTTGGTCAGGCAAACGCGTGGAAGATCGAGCTGGGGCGCACGGCTGGCGAGGTGTTGAAGCGCGCGACATTGCAAATCGATCAACGATTCTTCGCGCGCAGGGTGCATCACCTTCAGGACAAATGCGGAGCCATCGCCGGTCGGCGGCGGATCAAGGCTGCCGGGAGCATGGGGAGCGGCATTGGCGGGCCGCGGGGATAACTCGTTGAACGCGAACGGGGAAGAGGGTGCTTTGTCAGCAACAGCCCGAGATTTCGTTTTCTTGATGGCCGTCAGATGAAAGTTGTCGTCGTATTCGCCGGGAAGCGCCTTGGCGGTTACCTCAAGCCCGTATAGTTCGAGCGCGAAACGTACAGCTTCCGCCTCCGTGGTGACCTGCCCTACACGCTCTTCCAGCAGCATGCGGAAATCTTATCTGTAAGGGCTGGGCGAAACCAACCCGAAACTTGAAAGGTTTCGCGTTCACCTCTTCGGGCCTACGGCGCATTCACAGAAACGGGGCCGTTTTCGGTCGACAAGCGGATTACTGGGGTTCCGCTTCCGTACTCGATTCGGCGGTGCTCGTCGTCCCAGGTCTTGCGCGCATCGTCGCAAACGCTGGCGTGACAACTTATCGGCGAATGCCCACGTGACTCCACGAGGAAGGCGGACTGAAATCCTGAGCCCACACTGAGCGAAACCGGCCCGTTGACCGTATCCGCCACCAAACTGCTTCCACTCCAGTTGCTGCCACTTAGCGCCACGGACATCGGTCCGTTTTGTGTGTGCAGCCGCAGCTTTCCGCCCGCGCCGGAAAAGCTGATTGGACCATTCACCGCTTCAATATCCGCCTCGCCGGTGCAATCGGCCAAGGTGATTGGTCCATTTGTGCCGCGCGCGGTGATCTTGCCGTCCACACGGTAGAAAGACGCGGGTCCGTTGTGAGACTGGAGCTCGACTTCCGCCGCTCGCGGGGTGCGGATCAGCAAGTACACGTTCCAATCGTTGTGCCGGGCGGGACCGGTGACGGAAACATGCCCATCTCGTATGGAAAGCTTTATCTGCGAGATGAGTTGTTTGGCGTCGCCGCGGGTGGCGTCCGCGGCTTTGCACGCGGTCACGGAATAGACGTCCTTTTCCCACCCCTGAAGTTGTACACCGCCATTCTCCAACTCATCTATTCGCAAGACCTTAGCGTCGGACTTGGAGAGCGTGTGTTCTTCCGAGTCGAGGACCGCGGGCTCGTCGTTGAAGCGAATGTTCAAGTCGGAGCAATCCGACGCCGGGCCGTCGTGCCGCGTCGAACTGCCGCGCCGCACGTTCATTTCGAACGATGAAATCGAGGGTGACGCGGGAGATGGCAGCGCGGCTGGCGCCGGCGGAACACCCGGGACCGCGGGAAACCATGGTGCCGGCGGTGCCGGAACCACCATCGGAATGGCTGGTGCCGCTGGGGCCAACGGGGTTGCCGGCATCGCAGGTTCTTGTACCGCGGATCGCCCGGGCGCCGCCGCCAAGACCAAGCCGCACGCCGTAGATGCTACCGACAAGAGAACCAGATCGCGGAATCGCATGGGTATGTCCTCCACCTGCCCTATAGACGATGGGAACCGCCCTTCGGTCTGGCGATTATTTTACAGGCTAGGTCGGATCCCTAAGGGCCGTGTTTCCAACCCGGCAGCTGGGGTGCGAGGTTTATAGGCGATCCGGGAAGACGAGCAACGGTGGGTGGATCTTCGGCGAGTAAAGCTGGAAAAGATAACGCAGAGACGCGGAGAACGCTGAGGTACGCTGAGGAGGAAAAATACTGTGGCTGAGAAACTGGGCTTACTGACGATGGAAGAGGGCAAACCGCTCGCACGGCGGATCGTCACGGAGCTGGATAAGCGTGTGGCGCGGGGAGCGGTTATTGCGTCAGGGCTACGACGTTTGCGGTGAGTAGCGCGGTTAAATCTGCGACGATGCCTTCGGCGGTGTCTTTTACGGCTTTTTCCGTGGTGTTTTTCTCGATCTCAAATTTCGCTACGGGCGCGTAGGCACTGACCGTGATTACGGTACCGGCCTTATTCTCACTGCTTGTGGGATCAGCGCCCTCGTACAAAGCCTGGTCGGGCCGTGCGAGGTTCCCGATGCCCACGAACAGCGACATCTTGCCGTCCCCGGCGATCCTGCCTATGACCGCTCGCCGCAAGCGATTTTGCTCATCGGGTTCGCCGAAAATTCCACTGATTCGTATTCCGTCGGTGGGGCGCGTCTCTCCGGGTCGCAAGCGGTGCGCCGTGTAGCCAGCCTTTTCCAATTCCTTTACCAGGGTTGTGGACATGAAATCGACCAGGCGGCCTGCTTGCTCGACCGGACCTTGCTCACGTTTTGGATCCAATTGCGGTGCGGTCGACGGCGGGATCGCCGGAACGCTTTTTTCGAGCTTCCCGTCGGCATTTACAGCGTCCAGTTCGAAATCGCTGACGTACACGATTTTGGATTTGTCGGGTGCGGGAGCGACGGTCTGAGGTTGCGCGGTCTGTTGCACAGATTGTTGCGCGACCTGCTGTAGGGATTGTTCGGCAACAACGGGCTTGGTCTCTTCCTGAGCCGCGCCACGGGCAGCGCCCAAGGCAAGCAGCAAAGCGGCCAGAGAAACCAGCGCGAACAGCCTCATGGGCAAACCTCACTGCGGGCCATCTGAGGTGCGGATGCCCACTATGATAGTGATAAGTACAGGATAGGCGAATGCGATCTCCAGCGATAGTGTCCCAAACTACACCCTTACGCCACCAATGTGATAAGAGCAATAGTTATTTAACTATACAGTACATTATTAAAAGAACTCGAAATCGTCATCGGAGCCGATGGGCGGGCCGTCCGGAGGCTCGGACGGAGGCGTAAGATTCAATTTCGAAGGATCTTTCTGGAATTGCTCGATCTCTGCCGCACCGAAGAAGAAATGAGCGCGCAAGTCAGGATCGTGATCGGTGGCCGCAGCAGCCGCCAGCGCTTGTTTCAATTGATCGAGTTCAGTTGAAGCCAAGGCGCGCACCTGAACTAAAGTTTTGGCATCGTTGGCGAGAACCATCAGGTCATAGAGTGCGACGTTGTCCACCACGCGCCCGATCTCACCGGGATATCCAGGGCTCCGCGACCATGTCCCTGTGGACGTAAAAATTTGACTGAAGACTTCTTCGAGGCTTGGATTTGCGGCATCGCGAGCGTGGAATTCCACCAGGCGCGCGGCTCGCTCGGGATTGAAGAGAAATTGCAGGACATGCTGCGCCGCGGCTTCGGCGGGAGCGAGAGCATCAAACGCGGGGCTGGTGCGGATTTTGAAGTCTTCACGGCCTCGCTGGTAGCCGACGGGGCGCGGCGGAATCATTTTCAGCAGCGGCTCCGGAAGGGCGAGCACTTCCGGGTTCAGCGTCGCGAGGACGGCGGCCAGCGCTCGCCGCTGCTCCGCCGCCGCGACGATTTGTGTTGGTGTCTGCCCATCACCGCGCAGCGCGAAGGTGTAGTCCATGCCGCCGACTAGTTTGCTGGTGGCTTCCACCTGGTAGCGGTGCAGCATAAAAATCGGCACGAGCGTGTCTTCGAGGGTGGCGAGCGGCGCACCTTCGCGAATGTTGTTCTCGCCAAATCGGCCGAGCGCGGCGGCACGCACCTTCATCAGGCGGTTCAACTCATCCACCGCGTTCGGGCCGGAATCCCACAGGTGCGCCACGCTGCTGGACGAACCGGCCGGCCGGGCGTCCAGATCGGTGAGGTAGCGGAGATGCTTGCGCGCGAAGGCATCGTCGAGAATGGCGTTGAGCGCGGAGCGCTCGTCGGTGCCCGGCGCGAAATCCTGATAGCCCCAGGTGATCGAGACTTTGTCCCACTCGCCGATACCCGTCGCGTACGCTTGCGAAAGATCGGGTACGCCGTCGGCGCCCAGGGTCACGACTGGCGGCGGATAATCCATCACCGACGAGCGATTCACGGTGCTGGCGGAGTAGTTGTGCTGCAAGCCTAGCGTGTGGCCCACTTCGTGCGCGGCGAGTTGCCGCAACCGGGCCAGCGCCATTTCACGCATTTTGGGAGACGCCGGCTTGCCTTTTTCATATGGTGCGAGCAAACCTTCAGCGATCAGATAATCCTGGCGCACGCGCAGCGAGCCGAGCGACACCTGCCCCTTGATGATTTCGCCGGTGCGCGGATCGCTGATGGCTTCGCCGTAGGACCAACCGCGGGTGGCGCGATGGATCCACTGGATCACGTTGTAGCGCAGGTCCATGGGGTCGGCGCCTTCGGGCATCAGCTCGACGCGAAAGGCATTCTTGTAGCCGGCGGCCTCGAACGCCTGCTGCCACCAGTTCGCGCCTTCCAGCAGCGCCGAGCGAATCGGCTCGGGCGCGCCGCGATCCAAGTAATAGACGATGGGGTGCACCGCTTCGCTTACTGCTGCCTTCGGATCTTTCTTTTCCAGCCGATGCCGCGCAGTGAATCGCTTTACGATCGGTTCACTGATGGGCGTGGCGTAGTCCATGTACGAGATTCCGAAGAAACTCGAGCGCGGATCATAAACGCGCGGCTTGTAGCCCGGCGGCGGCAGCTGCACAAACGAATGATGTTCGCGCACGGTGATCGATTCGGGGGACGGCGTGACGTCCTTGACCCACTGCCCGGGTTCGTCGCCCGCGAACGTGAGGGTCGCTTCGACTTCGGTGTTCAGCGGAAAATTTTTCGTGCGTGGGAGATAAAGCGCGCAGCGCGTTGCGTCCAGCCTGTATGCGCCTTGCTTGGTGCGGCGCAACGTTTCGGGAACGTGATGGGCATCGCGCAGGAAAAAGTCGGTGGCATCGACCAGCGTGCGATCGCCGTCTTCAGCTGCCGCGGTGAATCCCCACAGCGCGGACTCCGCGAACGAATCGCGTACCGCGCGGCGTTCGTCTTCGTCATTGCTGATCGCGCGATAGTCGAGATTTGATTGAATCAGCAGCACCTTCGGCCCGCTACGCTCGAAGCGCACGATGCGCGTCGCGCCCAGTTGGCCGCGGTCGAGGCCAATATCGTTCGAACCGATTCCCGCCGGCAGCGAGCTCTGATACAGGAACTCGGTGCCCCACTTATCAATTTCGAGCCACAACTTCCCTTGCTTGGCGTCCCAATACAGGTTGAAGTAGCCCGCCATTTTCAGCGCGCCGGCGGTTTTCTCGGAGATCGTTGGGGAAGGTTTTGCATCATCGACGGTTGCGGCCGGACGAGCGTCCGCAGAACGCGACAAAGTCGTCTGCGCACAGGCCAACAGGGTCACCAGCGACAATGAGAGCGAACGCTTCAACATTTTCAACGCCTCCGAATTCACCGGCTGCAAAAGCGAGGAAACGTTTTACAACAAATCCGCTCCAGCGCCGACCAAAATCGCGCTTGCCATGTCTGCTATACTGAAGCTTCCCCGAAAGGCGCGGACACCCTCCGCTCGCGGAACAACGCCAACTTTGCCAAAACTACGCATCTCGGTTGTCCAATATCTGAACACTGCCCCGCTGGTTTGGAGCTTCATGCACGGCCCACTGCGCGGCAAGTACGAGCTTTCTTTCACGGTGCCGTCGCTCTGCGCAGAGGCCTTGCGCACCGGCGCCGTCGACGTCGCCATCATCCCGGCTATCGAGTACCAGCGCATCGACGACCTGGTGATCCTCCCGGACATGGCTATCGCCTCGAAAACGCGCGTCCGCAGCCTGCTGCTGGTTTCGCGGATGCCCATCGAGAAAATCCGCAAAATTGCGCTGGACAGCAGCTCCCGCAGCACGCAAGCACTCGTCAAAATTCTTTGCCAGCAAAAATGGAAGATCGCGCCGGAGTTTTTCGAGATGGCGCCGGACCTCGCTCCGATGCTGCAGCGCGCCGAAGCGGCCCTGGTGATCGGCGACCCGGCTCTGCGCCTGAGCCTGGCGATGGAGTCCGGCACGCGCCGTGGCGAAGCCGGCGAGCAAATCTGCACCGCCTCCGCGTTAGGCGTCGAGGGCGCAGGGATCGACAGCGACAGCACGCTGCACATCTACGACGTCGTCGAGCAATGGCGCCGCATGACCGCTCTCCCCGCGGTGCTGGCCGTGTGGGCCGGGCGCCGCAAAGCGGCGACGCCGGAAGTCGTGGCCGATTTCCAAGCGTCGCGCAATTACGGCATGCGCCATCTGTCCGAGATCAGCACCCAAGCCGCCGCTGAGCTGAACCTCCCTGCCAACAAGCTCCAGCGGTACCTCACGGAAAATATCAATTTCAGCCTCGATGAAGAAAACCAGCGCGGCCTAGGCGCGTATTTCGCGCAGGCCGCCGAGTTGAACCTGATTCCGCGCGTGAAACCCGTCGAAATTGCCGGAGCGCGCCCGGAACGCCTCCGCGACGCCGACGCCGCCTACGCCAAGCCCCGCTAACCGATTGCAACTCGGAACCTCTCGCGATATTGCCTCCGACCGCTCGCCCTGAGCGTCGAGAGGTGGGGTAAATTCTTGACCGCCCGTTAGCAAATCGGCGCTCTGGCTGAGAAGTGCTTGTGCAAGGCAAGGCGAAGTTGTAACGTTTTTACACTCCGTGTACCGGAAGGGGCGCGTACCGAAATGGACGTGTACCGCAATGGGAAAGATGCTTCTCCATCCCGCGTCTCATCAACCTCCGACCGGCTCGGCCAACAGCGTCCAAGGGCTAAGCGTGCTGGAGTTGGTGGTCTCCGTGGCGATCATCCTGGTCATATCCGGCTTCGCCATCAGCCCAATCACAAAAACGTTGAAAACGTACCAGTTGAATGACGCCGCGAGTCAGTTGGCCGGCATTCTCAAATTCAGCCGCTTCGAAGCCATCCGAAAAAATACGCCCATCAACTGCGTGAATTCCCAGGCCACGGCCTACGGACAAGCGAACATCTGGTCGGATGACAACGGCGACGGCGTGGAAGGGCCGACCGAAAAGCAAATCCTGCTTGGTCCCAACGCGACGCTGGTTTCGGCTGGCGTAGTCCCGAACACAGCAGCGCTTGCGGCGGCGGCAAACATCCCGGCGCTGACGCCAATTTCACCCGGCAGCGGCACCGTTAAATTTGATCAGCGCGGCGCCGTGGTGGCCTCTCCGCCGGCGGTCTACGTCTTTTACGTGGGCAACACTTCGCCCGACGGCGGGTACCGCGCCGTGATCGTGCTGCCGTCGGGTTCCGTGCAGGTGTGGATCTACACAGGAGGCACCGGAAGCGCATGGCAACAAATCAGCTAGCGCGCTAAGGCTCAAAACAAGATGCGCCCGCAAGATACGTCGAGAGGCTCCGGTGAACGCGGCTTTACGCTGATGGAGGTGCTCGTCGCGACGGTGATTCTGCTCGTCGGTATGGTGGCGGTAGCGCAGCTCGTGCCGATCTCGCTGACCGTCAGCAACGGCAATCGCACGGGATCGACCGCGCTGGTCATCGAACAGCGCATGCTCGAACAGATGCTGAACCAGCCTCTCACCACGGCCACATGCACGGCGCCGACGTGCCCTGACGCGCAAGCCACGACCTGGAGCCTGGGAAGCTCGGCGACACCGGCGTCTATCGTCGGCAGCCCGGTCACGCAGGTGAACAACAGTCCGGCGATCGATTTTTCCGCGGGACAAGTGCCAGGCTACTCCATGACGGTTGCCGACCCGGAAGACCCCTACGGCGCAAACTACGACGTACGCTGGGCGGTGATCACGTACGTGAACGGCGCGCAGCACGTCACCGGGAGGCGCTTCCTGATCAGCGCGCGGCAAATCGGCGGCCAGGGATACTTTCTGCCCCTCACGCTGGATGCGACGGTGGAAAAGTGAACCGGGCCTACACGCTCGCGAAACAAGCTGGCTTCTCGCTTCTGGAGCTGCTCGTCGCGGCCGCGATGTTTCTGGTGGTTGCGGGAACCGCTTTCGCGTTGTTGGGAGCGGCGCAGAAGCGTTACCAAACCGACTCGCAAATCCTATCCAGCTTCCAGGAAGCGCGCCTGGGGCTCGATCAAATCGTTCGGGACGTCAATGACTCCGGCTACCCGCCGCCGAATCACTTCTCTGTTTTGCCCGCGGCAAGCCTGTACGCGGCAACGCCCTTTGCTGCCAGCCCGAGTTCCACGTGCATCATCGGAACGACCTGCGCCAGTCCCCAGGGCTTCGATTTGATCATCGAGACCAGCATCGACCCGGCGAACAGCGCGAACGTTCAGTGGGTGCGTTATCAATTGCCCGCCGGCACGACCACGCTGATGCGGGGTGTAACCAACAAAGTGATTGGGGATCCCATGGCCGCAACGGCGGGGGCTATGGTTCCCTACATTCAAAATGTGATGAACAACGCCACGGGTGCGCAGATCAATGCCATTCGCGCGGCATATCCCACGATGTTTCCGGGCGGAACACCGGTCCCGCTGTTCACCTACACCTGCGAAACCAGCGGCAGTACTCCGTTAAGCTGTCCGACCGCCGGCGCTTTCAATACGCCCTCGGATATTCTGGATGTTGAAATCACTCTGATTGTTCAGGCGACGGCTACCGACGCGCAGACCGGCATGCCACGTTTGGTGGAAATTCACGGCCGGGGCCATCGGCTCAATCCAAATCGATAGAGCGATGAAGGAATGAACTCCACCCGCCATCGACGATCCAAGCATTCCCAAGCGGGAGTCGCACTTCTGATTGCCATCTCCGCGCTCCTCTTGATCAGCGTCGTGGCCATCTCTTTGATCATTGCCGCTGGAATGGAAACGTCGCTTTCCGGGAATTACCGCTCGTCGACTGGCGCCTACTACGCCGCCAGGGCTGGCCTGGAAGAAGGCCGGGGCCGCCTGCTGTCAAGAAATCCCAATTACTTCAACACCGATTCGCCCGGATTCATCCCTACGACGCTTGCGCTGGGCCAGGTGCGGTACGTCACGAATCCGGCCGGCGCGGAAAATGTGTTAACCGCGTATCCTGACACAGAATACGCGACGGAATTTGGCGCCCCCCCTCCCGCAGGTGGGGTGCAGACCATTGCTTCGGTGGCACCCTTGCCGACTGCGGGCATCAACGGAGCCCTTTACAAATGGGTCCGCATCAACTCGATCACGGAAGCCTCCATCAACATCGATGTGAACGGCGATCACGTCCTGGACCACAGCACGCTGCTCTTTTTCGATGGGCAACATCTCAATCTCAACTCCACAGGCCAGCAAGCTTTGGAAGTGACCTCGTTAGCGGTGTTGCCGGATGGCACCCAGAAGATCCTGCAGTATGTCGTCGCACCCACGGTGCTGAGCATGAGTTTTCCGGCCGCGGTCACGGCGGTGGGAACGTACACCGGAGCAACCAGCTTCGGCAATCAAAGCGGGGGGTTCGGGATCAGCGGCACAGACTTCTGCAACCCCGCGGCGGAGCAGTATGCGGTTGCGGGCACGAATTCGACTTCGATCACCAATCTTTCCGGGAAGCTCACGCCTGCCGGAAATTACCCCGGCACCGGTGGCAGCGCGGGACCTCCCGCGACCGCCTCGGTCGGGAGCAACGCCGCCGGCATGCAGAGCTTTCCGGATCCGCTGCATCCAGGGCAAACGCTGGACCTCACCAGCATCGCGGGACTCAATCAATTGGTAAGCGAAATCCAGACTGCCGCGGATTACACCGTGCCCGATTGCAGCACGACCAGCAACCTCGGCTCAGCTTCAAATCCCACTGTGGTGATGGTCACGGGTAACTGCAGCCTCAGCGGCAATCCTTCGCCGCCGGGCTCCGGAATTCTCCTGGTGCAGGGCGATGTGCAGTATGTCGATCACCCCTATGACGGCCTGATTCTGGCGATCGGAACGGGAGTTTTCGAGCAGCAAGCGTCGCGGCTCACGCATTTCTATGGCTCGCTGGTGCTCGCGCAGACCGTGGATCCCATAAGCCACGCACCGCTCGGCACTCCCGGGACGCCGACGCTCAACTGGCTGTCAGGCAGCGGCAATCCCAATCTTCAGTACGACAGCTGCCTCGTAACGAACGCCCTTCCCACGATTACTTACAAGACGCTTTCGTTCCGCGAAATTTCTCAATAGTGATATAAGAACGTCATGGGCACGTGGGACTTCCTCAGGGGCGCAGCCGCTCTCTCCACGCTGCTGTTCGTTGTATCCATGCCCATCATGCCCGCCACGAGGGAACAAACCCCGCCCGATTCATCGTCACAGAATTCTGCGTCACCTACACACAAGGTCAAGGTCTGGACTAACGAAGAATTGATCGCCACACGCACTCCGGCCGACCTCTACATCTTTCAGAAAGAAGAGCAAGCCGCGGCCCTTGAGATGGAAGGCTTCAACAACGTCGCCAGCTGCTTCGCCTTCGGCCAACCCGCAGGCAATGCCGAAGAGACGCAAAAAGAAATCGACGCCACGCTTCAATCAATCGGCGACGGCGAAGAAGCTGTCAACCAGTCCAGAAAAGCTCTAAGCAGGGGTCCGGAGGATCTCAAGCTCCGCAATCAATTGGAACTCGCACAACGCGTATCCGAGCTCAACCATGCCCGCGAGCACCTATGGACACTCCAGGAGCATTTGCGGGAAATCGAGAAGCCGCCCGCACAGCAGAGCGTTCCGATGCCGAACCCGCAACCACAGAACTAGCCGATCTCCAAACGCTTCCTATACCGCGCCCAGGAAACGACAGTTGATATTGGGCTTGGCGTGAGCTCGAACCCACTGGTTAACCATAACGTCTAGCCTCTCCCAGTTTTGTGTCAGTGCTCATTCTAAAAAGGGTTAAAGTCTTTTATCTTGCGACACTTATATAAGTGCTTATTCTAAATGGCCTATTGAGAGGAATGAATGAAGAAATTTAAGGTCATGATAACTGCGTGCTTGGTGCTGCTTATCGCGGCAAGTGCTTTAGCGCAAGATGCAGCTGGACCCGAAAAGTTCAGTATCTGGCTTCCGTCGAAAACCTGGGCCTTGGAACTCGAAGCGCCGGGGTATGTCCTGAAAAGGAATGAGATTCAGCCCGACGGACGCCGGTATTTCCTCGCGGAGAACGAGAAGACCCACATGATCGCGTCCGTCTTTCTGGAAAATATGAAAGGCTCCGTGGCGCCGGGCGAATGCCAGCGCTCGTTGAAAGACAAAGAGAAGCGCAATGCATCGCTTACCCTGAACGGCTTGAAAGGTGTGGTCTACCGGGAGGGTGAAGGCATGGAAATCCTGGAATTCTCGATGCCGGAGGTCAACGGTGTGCCGGCCAACCAGAAGAACATTTTCGCCTGTCTCATCAAGGATGAGGTTTTTGTAGATATTCACTTGTCGAAGATTCTCTTCAAAGCAGCAGACCAGCTCGGGTTAGATGCGTTGCTGCAATCCTTTCACTTTGCACCGAAAGAGGCGGTCACGGGTTCGGTCCCGGTGGGCAACAGCCTGCAGTTGTTTCAGCAGGGCAGCCGGTACTTCTTGGCGCAAGACTTTCGCGGGTCAATCGCACCGTACAAACAAGCCTTGGACATCGAGAAGGTCACGCCAACGCTCGAAAAGAAACTGTGGTACGTGCTGGTCGACAACCTGGCGATAGCCTACGGCATCACCAACGATCTCGCGAACTCGCAGAAAGTAATCGAATACGGTATCTCCAAAGATCCCAACTATCCGATGTTCTATTACAACCTGGCCTGCATTGCGGGAGAGAAGGGCGATGCCAGGAACGCGAAGGCTAACCTGAAACTTGCGCATGACCGCCGCGCCAATGTGTTGCCCGGAGAAAGCCTCGCGGACGCGCGAACCGACGACTCGTTCCAGAAGCTAATGCAGGATGGGGACTTCCGGGACTTTGTGAATGGTCTGTACGGCGGAAAACCCTAGACTTTTCTGGTCAGAATCCGGGGTAAGTTGAGGAGCAGGGGTCCAACCCACAACAGGAATTGGGCCGACGAGCGTTGCGCTTGTGCATGCGCTTGGCGTGGACTCGCGCGGCTGTATAATGGTCGAATGCAAACTGGGCCAGGAAGCGCACAGTGGCACGGCACTACGGTGCTGTGCGTGCGCAAAGACAACAAAGTGGTGCTGATTGCCGATGGTCAAGTGACCATGGGCGACCACGTGATGAAGCACAGCGCGCGCAAGACGCGGCGGCTCTACAACGACAAGGTCATCGTGGGTTTCGCGGGTTCCACCGCAGATGCCATTTCGCTGTTCGAACGTTTTGAAGGCAAGCTTCAGGAGCATTCCGGCAACCTGCAAAAGGCGGCCGTCGAGCTCGCCAAGGAATGGCGCAAGGATCGCGCCCTTCGCCATTTGGAGGCCCTGCTGATTGTGGCCGACAGTAAGGGCACATTTCTGCTTTCCGGTAACGGCGACGTAATCGAGCCAGATGATGGGCTCTGCGCGATCGGTTCCGGAGGCACTTATGCGCTGTCCGCCGCTCGCGCGCTGATCAAGCACTCCAAGCTGGGAGTAAAAGACCTCGCCATGGAAGCGATGCGCATCGCGAGCGAGATTTGCATCTATACTAATGCTAACTTCACAGTAGAGGAGTTGTAGAACTGGGTCGCTATCCGCCGACATGCTGCATCCTAATATCAGCAGCAAAGGTGTAGCGGCCGTTCCGATGCGGGCGCTTTCAGGGAACGCAATTCGGGCGCGGGCACGTAGAGATTACTGAGTTCGACATCGAGACAGAGCAGCACCGAGATAGAAGGATTGAATGACCAGCAAGTCTGACAAAGAGATTGTTTACATGCCCGGTGGTAATGGGGCGGCGCCTGCCGCGGAGGCGGAACTGCTTCCCGCGCTCGACGACATGACGCCGCGCGAGATCGTCGCGGAGCTCGACAAATACATCGTTGGGCAGAACGCAGCGAAACGCGCTGTTGCGGTAGCTCTGCGCAATCGCGTCCGCCGCCAGAAGCTTCCGCCGGAGATCGCCGAAGACGTTCTCCCCAAGAATATCCTGATGATCGGCCCTACAGGCGTTGGCAAGACGGAGATCGCCCGCCGCCTTGCGCGCCTCGCGGGGTGTCCATTCGTTAAAGTTGAGGCCTCCAAATATACGGAGGTTGGCTACGTTGGCCGCGATGTCGAATCCATGGTGCGCGACCTGGTCGAAACCTCTATCGACATGGTGCGCGAAGAAAAGCTCGACGAGGTCGCCGACCGCGCCGAACAAACGGCCGAAGAGCGCGTGCTCGATCTGCTGCTGCCGCCTTCTCCGCCGCCGGCGCCGAACAGTACCGAAGGGGATGCCGCGCAGCATCGCGAGCAAACGCAGCGCACGCGCGAAAAGCTCCGGGCGCAGCTGCGCGAAGGCAAACTCGACCAGCGCATGGTGGACATCGAAGTTCGCGAGCGCTCGATGCCTTCGTTTGAAATCATCTCCAACCAGGGCGTCGAGGAGATGGACGTCAATATCAAGGACATGCTTTCGGGCATGTTCGGGCAGCAGAAAAAGAAGCGCAAGATGAGCGTCGCGGATGCCTTCGAGTACCTGATTCAGGAAGAAGAGAACAAGCTTCTGGATATGGACCAGGTCACGCGCGTCGCCGTGGAGCGCGCCGAGCAGATGGGTATTATTTTCATCGATGAGATCGATAAAGTCGCTGGGCGCGAGTCGGGCCATGGCCCGGATGTGTCCCGTGAAGGGGTGCAGCGGGACATTCTGCCGATCATCGAAGGCACAACGGTAAACACGCGCTACGGCATGATCCGCACCGATCACATCCTGTTTATTGCGGCTGGCGCATTCCACGTCACCAAGCCGTCCGATTTGATTCCGGAATTGCAGGGGCGCTTGCCGATTCGGGTGGAGTTGCAATCGCTGAAGGAAGAAGACTTCGTCCGCATTCTCACGGAGCCCAAGAATGCGCTCATCAAGCAATACATCGCGCTGCTCGAAACCGAAGGGTTGAAGCTCAACATCACGGAAGACGCCGTCGAGACCATCGCTAAATTTGCCACCAGCGTCAACGAGCAGACGGAGAACATCGGGGCCCGGCGCCTTCACACAATCCTTGAGAAAGTACTTGAGGAGCTTTCGTTCGAGGCTTCCGACCTGAAAAAGAAAAATGTGAAGGTGGACGCGGCGTACGTGAACAAACAGCTCGCTGAAATCGTCAAGAACCAGGATTTGAGCCGCTACATTCTGTAAGACGGGCTGTAAGGCGAGACTCGCTCAAACACGAACCTGAAAATGGACCATCGAAACTCGCGGACACCGCCCACGCGAATGCCGGTCGACTGCTCGTGCACCAATTTAGTTTGGTGCCCCGTTGGCACGACGGAGAAAAGACTTAACACAGAGGGCACAAGGGTCAGAGCACAGAGGGCACTGAGAGCGAAAGCGCTCGGCCGGGTACCGACTTGTTTCGGTTCTCGTCTTTCGACTTTCGATTGCGCAGTTTCGATTCTCGGCCTCGTGTTTTTTCTCGCGGGGTGTGGCGCGCCTGGGGATCCCGTTGCACCTTCGCCGCCGATTCCAGTCGCCGTCACGGACCTTGCCGGCCGTCAAGCTGGCGACGCCGTGCAACTTACCTTCACCATGCCGACCAAAACGATCCGTGGTGCGCGCCTTACCGAACCGCCTGCCATTGAGGTCTTGCGCGGCGCGCTTAAGGCCGACGGCACGCCAGATGCCAATTCGTTTCGCATCGTGGACACCATTCCCGGCGCGCTCGCCAAGAAATATGAAGCCGATGACCATATCCAATTCCTCAGCGCAGTCGTCCCGGACGAGACGCGGACCCATCCGGGCGGCACGCTCGTTTACCGCGTGCGGACCCGCGCCTCCAAAAAGCGGGCATCTGTCGATTCCAATGCTGTTTCTGTGCGGGTTTTCCCCGTGCCGGAACGCATCGCGTCCATCCAATCGAAAGTGAACGAGACGTCCATCGACTTGAGTTGGCCGGCGCCTACGCGAACGTCCGGCGGCGATCCCATCGCAATCTCGGAATATCACGTTTACCGCGGGCAGCTCGATCCCCGGGCACACGACCCCGCCACGAAGGACGTTCTGCATGAAAAATGGATCGCGCCGTTAACTTTGCTGGCGCCCTCGGGCACGCCCGAATATCACGACACTCAATTCGACTTCGGTAAGACTTACGTGTACGTGGTCCGCAGCGTCACAACGGTTGCGGGAAATCCACTGGAGTCCAGCGATTCCGATCCGCTCGTGCTCACTCCCGTGGATACGTTTCCGCCTGCTACTCCGCAAGGCCTAGTCGCGGCTGTGCTGGCCAATCCGAACGGTGCCGCGCCGGAGGTCGATCTCTCGTGGTCGATCAACGCCGAACCTGATCTAGCCGGCTATCGCGTCTATCGTAGCGAGCAGGAGAACGACAAGGGACAGTCCGTTACGCCGGACTTGTTGCTCTCCCCTGCGTATCGTGATACTTCTTTAGCCCTCGGCCATCAGTATTGGTATCGCGTGACTGCCGTCGACCGTTCCGGCAACGAGAGTGCGCCCACTCCGCCAGTGGCTGCCGACGTCGCGCAACATTCCCCGTAGTCCCGGGTTTAATCTTCGACCGAAACTGGGAGGCCCCGCCGTGATGCGGGCCACTATGCGGGTTGACAATCGTTTTACAGACAACGAATTGGCTCTCGTCTTGCGGGATTCAGGGGTGCGTACGGGAGTGTGTTCGGGCGTAGGTCTGGCCATCACGTTGGTCGCCTGGGTATACGTTGCCAATCGTGTTGCGGCCCTCGAACACGTGGCGTTGCAGCGTAACATCATTGCCGCCGCGGTCTTTGGCGTGTTCTTTCTCGTGCCCGTGGTTCGGTTCATGTGGCGGCCCGGGCGGCTGCTGGTTTCCAGCCTGATTGCCTGGAGCATTCTTACGTTCACGTACCGCGGGCTATCCATGCTTTTCGGCGCGCTTGGTGAACGGTACAGCGCGGTTCAAATTTTCACCTTGGGCGCCATCGTGTGTATGATATTGGCGACGCTCTCTTGGATCGGCACGTGCATCTGGAGAGTTCGAGAATCGTATATGTCTAACCATCGGGTATCGCACTCCAACCATCACCTATGAAATTTTGCCGGTTTCTGCCGCTGGACACTTCCATCGCGCGGCCTGCTACTCCTCTCTATGGCCTGCTGGAGAACGGGCAGGTCTGCGAACTCTCGGGCGCGCCCTGGGGAAAATGGTCGCGCACGACCCACACATGGCCGCTCTCGGACGTGCGCCTTGCCGCGCCCGTCGTGCCAGGGAAAATTGTCTGTGTCGGCCGGAACTATGCGGCACATGCCGCCGAACTCGGCAACGAGCTCCCGAAAGAGCCGATGATCTTCCTCAAGCCGTCGTCTTCGATCATCGGTCCCGGCGAACCGATTGTGCTGCCCATCTACTCGCAACGCATCGAACATGAAGCGGAGCTTGCTGTTGTGATCGGGCGCCGCTGTTCACACCTGAGCGACTCGGACGACGCTCTCGAAAATGTCCTCGGGTATACCTGCGTGAATGATGTTACCGCGCGCGATTTGCAGAAGACCGATGTGCAATTCACGCGGGCCAAAGGCTTCGACACGTTTTGTCCCGTCGGGCCACATATCGAGACCGATCTCGATCCTACGGATGTGCTCGTCGAAGCCCACGTCAACGGCGCGCTGCGTCAGTCCGGCAGCACTTCGCTCATGTCGTATCCATGCGAATTTCTCGTCCGATGGATATCCCGGATGATGACGCTTTATCCGGGGGATGTAATCTCCACGGGCACTCCTGCTGGTGTCGGCCCGCTCGTCGCGAACGACGTCGTGGAGGTATCGGTTGCGGGAATCGGAGTGTTGCGTAATCCGGTGCATCCCCCGCAAGCGTAACGCGCGTCTCACGTCCGATTTCGGTAGAATACGCATTCGTGAGGGATTTTCGGCCTGACCGGATCTCTCCGCATGAACGTGGACGAGACTGCCTCCGCAACGAATGCGGTCCTCGCGCGCTTCAATTCACGGATACTCAGGGAGTTCGTCGAAAACAATGTTTGCTGATTGGAAAGTCGCGGTCGGGATGGGCGCTGCAGCTGTTGCCGCCATCGCCATGGTGGCTTACGCCTTTTTTCGTCCCGCGGAGCCGCCGGAGGATATCGAACGCAAGAGGCGCCTGCAGTTGAACCAGATCGGACGGATCGCGGAAGGCCAGGTTGTTGAACTGGTCGAGCATCCGCCGGAGGAACCTGCGGCTAAACGCATGTTTGGTCCGCGTGCGCAACCGATTCCGGATACGCGGCCGCGGCATCTGGTTTCGTACAGCTACGCCATTTCCGGCGTGACCTATCACACCGCTCAGGACATAACCGGCTTGGAAGGGCAGATCCGCTTCGAGCGCCTGGTTACCGGGCAGCCTGCCAGCATCAAATACGATCCCGCCAACCCCAGCGACTCCATCATCGTTGCCGACGACTGGTCGGGCTTGCGCTAAGTCTGGGGCTCGCTCCGATGGCTGGTGAACCTCGCCGTTCTGATTTCGTTGGGGTTGCGCTATCCTTCTTCAGGACCTTTGGTAGTTGTGCGGTAGCACGAAGAAAATGGGTTGGTAGCTACCAGGTTGATCGCCTTAATAAGGCACAGCTCAACAGGCTGCGGAAAAACGCCGCGCTCTCATGAAAAAGATTCTTGCCTCGATCTTTACCACCGTGCTGATTGTCGCGATGACTCTGGGCGCCATGTTCACTCTTGTGACTGCGACTGTTTACGTCACGTCCATCGAATCGCCCGCGCAGCGCGCCGTCGCTATCGGCGCCGAGATCGTTCTGGGTGTAGTTCTGCTTCTCGGCACCACCTGGCTCGCCACGCATCTTGCTGTACGCATCTTCCACAAAAAAGAGCCGTCCGCCCCGGGAGAGACTCTTGGCTGAAAACAAATCTGCAACGTCGATCGGCGCAAAGCAGCGGGACCGCATGGAAGAGCTCCGGCGTCTTGACGCGGAAGCCGAAGCGGGTGGCGGCCCGGAACGACGGGAGCGTGAACACAAGGCAGGCAAACTCTCCGCTCGCGAACGCGTCGATCTGCTTTTGGATGAAGGCACGTTCGAGGAACTCGACAAATTTGTGCGTCATCGCTGCGTGGATTTTGGCATGGAGGAGCAGCGGCCTGTGGGCGACGGCTTCATCACAGGTTTCGGCCGGATTGATGGGCGACTGGTTTATGTTTTTGCCCAGGACTTTACGGTTTTTGGCGGTTCGCTGTCGGAAACAAACGCCCTCAAAATTTGCAAAATCATGGATCTGGCCATGCGCGCTGGCGCTCCCGTGATCGGATTGAACGATTCCGGCGGGGCACGCATACAGGAAGGCGTCGCTTCGCTGGCGGGTTACGCGGACATTTTTCTACGCAATACGCTGGCCAGCGGCGTGATTCCGCAGATCAGCGCCATCATGGGTCCTTGCGCGGGCGGAGCGGTCTATTCGCCGGCGATCACCGATTTCATTTTCATGACGCGTGAGACTTCGTACATGTTCGTCACGGGTCCCGACGTAATCAAGACGGTGACCCACGAGGAAGTCACCAAGCAGGAGCTGGGCGGAGCGATGACGCACAACGCCACAAGTGGCGTGGCTCATTTCGTATCCATCGATGACGCCGATTGCCTGGCGATGATTCGAGAACTGATGAGTTTTTTGCCTGCCAACAATCTGGAAGATCCTCCGCGGCGCGCGACTTCCGATCCCATTGAGCGACGCGATGAATCGCTGAACGCTCTGGTCCCGGAAGATCCGCAGAAACCTTACGACATCAAGGATGCAATTCATTCCGTCGTTGACGACGCGTATTTTTTTGAAGTCCACGAACATTTCGCGAAGAATCTGGTCGTCGGGTTCGCCAGGCTGGATGGGCGTCCCGTGGGCATCGTGGCTAACCAACCCGCTTTCCTGGCTGGGGTGCTGGATATCAATGCGAGCGTCAAGGGTGCGCGCTTTGTGCGGTTCTGCGACGCGTTCAACATTCCGCTGATCACATTTGAGGATGTCCCCGGCTTTCTTCCGGGCACGCAACAGGAGTTCGGCGGCATCATCAAGCACGGCGCGAAGCTTCTGTTTGCTTTCGCTGAGGCTACGGTGCCGAAAATTACCGTGATCACTCGCAAAGCGTACGGCGGAGCTTATTGCGTCATGGCCTCGAAGCACATTCGCACCGACGCCAATTTCGCCTGGCCCTGCGCGGAAATTGCGGTTATGGGGCCGGAGAGTGCGGTCAACATCGTCTACAAACGCGAAATTGAACGCGCACCCGAGTCCGAGCGGGAGGGTTTGCGACAGGATAAAATCGCGGAGTTCAGGGATCGCTTCGCCAACCCTTTTGTCGCCGCCGAACGCGGTTACATTGATGCGGTGATCGAGCCGGCGGACACTCGTTTCAAGGTGATCACAGCACTGCGCTCGCTTGAGAACAAAAAAGACATCAATCCCAAAAAGAAGCACGGCAACATCCCGTTGTAGCAAATATTGCAGCGGCTTTCTCGAACCCGGCGGATTCTAGCAAGTCATTGGAACATTCCCGCCAACTCCGCTGTTTTCCTTGACCGAAGGCTGCTTGCGGCCTAAATTAGGGGTCCCCATACCACGCGCCAAAGGCCGTAGTACATTCGCGATTTCGAAAAAGAGGTTCGCAAATGGCCACGCCCGGGAGAGAACTTTCTCTGGATTATCATCTGCTGGAACGACTGAAATACAGTGGGATCGATCCGCAAAACCTTGCTGATCTCGTTGCTATTGCTGTCAGTCTGAAAAACAAGTACGGCATCGTGCCATTTGCCGCCGTCGCGCAAGGGCACCCAGTTACCAACGCGCTTGCCCTCAGTTATCTCATGGAGGGGATCACGATCAATAAAATCGTCAGCGTTGTCCTGGATGTTCCCAGGCTCAGCGCGATGAAGATTGTGCCGAGGGGAATCCCCAAGTCGGCTCAATTCGAGGTGGAGATCACTCTCGGAGGCTAACTCCGTTATTGCAACAAGTACCGACGCAAAAATTCTACTGTGGCGTAGAACTGGAAATCCTGGTTCGACTTCTTGCGGTAGCCGTGCCCTTCGTCTTTCGCAATCAAGAGCCAAACCGGGGTTCCTTGCTTTTTCAGGGCGTCGGCGATCTGCTGGGATTCGGTGACAGGCACGCGTGGATCGTTGTTTCCGGCGATCACGAACATGGGCTTTTTGATCTTTTCGATGTTGTTCATGGGCGCGATCTTTTCGAGATATTCGCGCATTTTCGGATCGCGCTCGTCGCCGTATTCGACGCGGCGCAGATCGCGGCGGTAGGCTTCTGTGTGTTCCAGGAAGGTCACGAGGTTGGACATGCCGACGATGTCGACGGAGCATCGTATGCGGTCACTGTAAAACGTCGAGACCGCCAGCGTCATGTGGCCGCCGTAGCTACCGCCGGTGACGGCAATGCGATCCGCATCAAGATCCGGCCGCGACGCGATCCAGTCGAATAGCGCGTTGATGTCTTTGTAGGTGTCATCGCGCTTGAAGCCGTTGTCGAGCAGCGTGAAGGTCTTGCCGTATCCGGTGGACCCGCGGACGTTGGGCACAATCAGGGCGATGCCCATCTCATTGAGGTAATAATTTGCACGTCCGAGGAATGTTGGCTGCGACTGGCCTTCGGGTCCGCCGTGAATCACCACTAGAACGGGCCGCTTGCCTGAGAATTTCGCCGCGGGTTTGTACAAGAATCCAGAGATCATTTTCCCGTCGAAACTCTTCCAACGCACGAGTTCCGCTTCCGGAAACGCGTCGGTTTTCACCGCGGTTTCGCTCGTTGTCCAGCGTTCCACTTTTCCAGTTGTGACGTCCAGCGAGTAACAATCACCCGGACTACGCGCGTTGTTTAACGAAAATCCCAATTCGCGGCCGTTTTTGTGCCATCTCAGGGCGCCGATCACGCTCACTGGGAGCTTGGGTAGAGGCACCTCTTTCTCTGTGGCGGTGTCCATTACATGCAAAACGCTCACACCCTCTTCATCGGTTACGAATGCAATCCGCCCCCCGTCCTGCGTGAGATCAAACTGCTGCACATCCCACGGGATCTTACTGGTTAGAAATTTGGGTTGCTTCGTCGCCAGATCGAAATAGGACAGCCGTTGAAACTCGGAATCCTTGTCCGTGGTGACGTAGACGCCCTTGCCGTCCTTGCTGAATTGGGCGTCACCGTAAAAGATCTTCTCCTTTGCGTCGCGCGGCGTCAGCTCGGTCTTGGCTCCGGTGGTTGTGTCGACGAGCCACAGATAGCTCTCGTTAATGGAAACCTCCTCAGTCAGCAAGATCTTCTTGTCGTCTGGTGACCAGTCCTGCGGTTGCCAACCTCCCCCGGCCAATTGTGTGAGCAGATGATCATTCTTAGGATCGGCCGGATTCATCACCCACAGATCGGTGTCCTTCCCAGTCCGCCGCGTGGACATATACGCGATCTGATCTCCGCGCGACGACCAGGGTCCCCGCAAGTTCCGCGACTTGCCATCCGTTAGCAGCGTTACGTCGCCAGTGGTAACGTCGTAGCGGTACAGCTGAAACCATTCGCCGCCGCCGATATCCTTCGAGAACACGATGTAGTCACCGCCATTCGGATGAAACGTCCCGTTGCCGACAGCATCCGCGAAAAACGTAAGTTGCTGCCGTTCTCCCCCCGGCATCTTTACCAGGTGAAGCTGCGGCGTATCGCCAAATCGCGTCGCGATTAGCATCTCGCGCCGCGAGGGGTGCCAGTCGGCCAACGTCGCCCCTCGATACGAGGAATATCGCCCGGCGGAATCGACCAGCGAAGCCGGAATCGCCGGCACACCATCCACCACCAAGTTTTCTCCAGGCGCAATCGCCGGCTCCTGCGCATACGCCGGCCTGCTCGCGACAGAGAACAGCGCCAAAACTACAACCAGCTTCCATCTGTTAGTCATGCTTCTCCCCATTCTCACCCGGTGTCCCCATAGTCCAGCGCACTCGGTCTTCAACGAATTTGCCGCACCTTCTTACACCCGAAACGATTGGACACGCAACCTGCCTCCCTCGCCAGCCTTACCGCTCCTGCATGCTAGAATTTCCCCGCATCGCAAAGACGGCATGTTCAAGAAAATCCTGATCGCCAATCGCGGCGAAATCGCCGTCCGCATCCTTCGGGCCTGCCGGGAACTCGGCATTCGATCCGCCGCTGTCTTTAGCGAGGTCGATCGCAAATCACTGCACGTCCGCCTGGCCGACGAAGCTTATCCGATCGGCGCGGCTCCCGCCCGCGAAAGCTATCTCAATATCGAAAAAATTATCGGCGTAGCTCGGCGAGCTGGTTGCGACGCCATTCATCCTGGCTATGGCTTTCTCGCGGAAAATGCGGCGCTTCCACGTGCTTGTACCGAAGCTGGCATCACGTTTATCGGACCGTCCGCCGAAGCGATGGAAGCGCTGGGATCAAAAACTGCGGGACGGCAGATTGCGCGGCGCTCTGACGTTCCCATCGTTCCTGGGACCAATGATCCGATCGAGAGGCCCAACGAAGCGCTGGCCCTCGCGGAGTCGATGGGGTTTCCGGTTTTGCTGAAAGCGGTCGCGGGCGGCGGCGGAAAAGGCATGCGGTTGGTGCTGAGCGGCGCTGAATTCGCTCCCGCTTATCGCGACGCCTCTTCTGAAGCGATGAATGCGTTTGGCGATCCGCGGTTGTACCTTGAAAAATATTTAGAGAAGCCGCGGCACATCGAAATCCAGATTCTTGCCGATTCGCACGGCCGCGTGGTTTCACTCGGCGAGCGCGAATGTTCCGTGCAGCGACGCCACCAGAAGGTGATCGAGGAAGCGCCTTCGCCGGTGGTTACCCCCGACCTGCGCAAGAAAATGGGTGACGCCGCGGTGCGCCTGGCGCGTGCGGGACGCTACACGAACGCCGGGACCGTGGAATTTCTAGTGGATGCGCATCTGAATTTTTATTTTTTGGAGGTCAACACGCGACTGCAGGTTGAGCATCCCGTCACCGAGCAGGTTACCGGGCTCGATCTGGTTAAGCTCCAGATCGCGATTGCGGCGGGCCATCGACTTCCGTTCGCGTGGGAGACTATCACGCCGCGAGGACATGCCATGGAAGTGCGCCTCTACGCGGAAGATCCTGACAACAATTTTTTTCCATCGCCGGGAAGGATTCTTTCGCGCCATGCACCTAGTGGACCCGGTATTCGGCTGGACGACGGCGTCTATGAAGGCTGGACCGTCCCCAACGACTACGATCCGCTGCTGGCCAAGCTGATTGCCTGGGGCAACAGCCGCGAAGAAACCATCGCGCGCCTTCGACGGGCGCTCGAAGAGTCCACCATCACCGGTATTAAGACCAACATTGCGCTGTTTCTCCGCTTGCTGACGGAGCCCGATTTCCTTCGCAACGAGATCCATACGAAATGGCTCGACGAACTCTTGGCACGCAAACGTCCCGGTATCGCCGACGACGAAAGCGTCAGCGCCAGCGCGGATGCCGCTGCCATCGCCGCCGCATTGTGGCAGGCAAACGAAGCGGGGAAGACGAGCGCGTTGTCGAGTGCGCCGGAAGCTGGTAAGGTGTCGCGTTGGAAGACGGAAGGCCGGCGCGCGCAAGTGGACCGCACGCCATGAGATTCGATGTCCGCATTTTGGACAAGACGCGCGCGATTGAGCTGCAACGCGAAGGCTCCGGGTGGCGGGTCTCGCTCAACGGCGTTGGTGTCGATGTAGACGCGGTCGAGGTCGCGCCGAATGTTTTCTCCATCTTGCTGAACGGCGAATCGCACGAGGTGCGGATCACTGTGGCGGGCGATGGCACGCTGACGCTGCAGGACCGTCATCACGAATTCACGGCCGACGTCGTGGATCCGCGGGCGTGGCGCGGGCGGCGGCACGGCACTGTCGAGGCGGAAGGCCGACAGCAGATCGTCGCACCGATGCCAGGGAAAGTAGTGCGATTGCTCGTTCAGGTAGGCGATAAGGTTGAGGCGGGACAGGGGTTGCTCGTAGTGGAAGCGATGAAGATGCAAAATGAGGTGCGCTCGCCGAAGACCGGCACCGTCGAGCGGTTGCTCGCGAAAGAAGGTCAGGCGGTCTATGCTGGCGATATTTTAGCCTGGATCGATTAACTTGCACGGACACGCGGTGGGCTTGCTCGGCCCGGCCTCAAGCGAGGCGCTGCTGCCGGCACATCACGCCACCACTACCCTAACGAATTTCTTCTTTCCAGCGCGCAACAAAAACTCGCGGGGCTTGCTCATGTCGATCTCTTTGCGCGCATCGTCAACTCGGGCGCCATCGATTTCCACGCCGCCTTGCTCGATCAAACGGATCGCTTCACTCTTCGACGGTACGAGCCGCAATTCAACGAGCAGCGCGGTAAGCTTCTTGGGCGGGCCCAATGGAACTTTTTTTATTGGCGCTTCCTCAGGCACCTGGCGATCGCGGAAAATACGCTGAAAATTATCGGCGGCCTTGCGCGCGGCGTCTTTACCCTGGAACCCAGCGATTACCTCCTGCGCTAACCGCATTTTTGCGTCCATCGGATGCAACGCTCCAGCACTGACTTCTTTCTTCAAGGCCTCAATCTCGGCCGGCGTGCGGTCCGTTACCAATTCGTAGTAGGTCCACATCAAATCGTCGGGAATCGACATGATCTTGCCAAAGATTTCGTTGGGCGCTTCGGTTATGCCGATGTAGTTGCCGAGACTCTTGGACATTTTGCGCTGGCCGTCGAGCCCGACGAGTATCGGCATAGTTATGCAAACTTGGACATCCGGTTCGTATTCAACCTTAATCTCGGGATGTTCCAACTGGTACTTAACGGCGTCCTCTCGGCCGTAGGCCAGTTGGATTTCACGGCCCATGAGCAAGTTAAATTTCTGTTCCGTTGCACCAAGCTCGACATCGGCTTTGAGCACCCACGAGTCGTATGCCACAAGCAGAGGATAGAGGAGCTCGTGCATGGAGATCGGCTGTTCCTCCTTCAACCGTTTGTCAAAATCGTCGCGCTCGAGCATACGCGCCACGCGGTATTTCGCGCATAGGTGCACGATGTCGTAGCTAGTCAGCTTATCCAGCCATTCGCTGTTGTAACGGACTTCCGTCTTGCTGCGATCGAGGATCTTGAAGACTTGATCGAGATACGTTTCCGCGTTCGTCCCCACTTGTTCGCGCGAAAGTGGCGGCCGTGTCTCCGATTGACCGGTGGGATCGCCTACCAGCGCAGTAAAGTCGCCAATCAGGAAGACGGCGGTGTGGCCCATATCTTGAAAATGCTTCAGCTTGCGAATCACCACCGTGTGACCCAGGTGGATGTCCGGAGCGGTCGGGTCCACGCCGAGTTTAGCGCGCAGCGGCTTGCCCGTTTTCAACGACCTGGCGAGCTTCGCTTTTAGCTCGTCTTCGCGAATGATTTCCGCCGTACCTTTTTTCAAGTAGGCCAGCTGCTCATCTACCGATTTGAATTTGGTTTCGCTCATGGTCTCCGAATCGCGCGCTTGTGCGTTACGCCTGCACTACACGGCGTCCTGCGATTTTGAATTTTCCTTCCAGCACGATCCTTACCGCTTCGGAATAAATGCGGTGTTCTTCCGCCAAAATGCGCTCGGAAAGAGTCACTTCGGTGTCCGCATCGTGCACGGGAATCGCCGCTTGCAGCACGATCGGGCCTGCATCGAGATTCTCATCGACAAAATGCACGGTGCATCCCGCGATTTTCACGCCATATTCCAAAGCCTGGCGCTGCGATTCCAACCCGGGAAATGAGGGCAGAAGCGACGGGTGAATATTCAAGATGCGATTCGGAAACGACGCGACGAAATAAGGTGACAGCAGACGCATGTATCCGGCCAGGCAGATCAGGTCGACGCCGTGCTCGCGTAAAACTGCCACAACCTGCCGGTCATACGGCTCGCGCTCCAATCCCTTGGACGGAATGACCCGTTTCGGGATCCCGCGATCCTTGGCCTTGTCAATTCCCGCGGCGCCTTCTCGATTGCTGACTACGATAGCGATTTCTGCGTCGGGAATTCGACCGGCCGCCACGCTATCCGCTAACGCCACAAAGTTTGAGCCGCGACCGCTTAACAGGACGCCTATGCGCTTTTTCATAAACTAAAAACGTTAGCATATCTGTGCGAAAGCCCGAAACGCACTGCTGCACCCTGGCACCGACTTGACCTGAGGCGTATATATGGTCTGTGCGGAACGGCGACCGCAGGAGACCCCATGACCACGACTAACGATGACTACTCCCAACGCTTGAGTGATGTGCCGGAATGCTGGCCTTCTCTGCCGCTCGAATCCTGGGAGGATACTCGCGCGACTCTCCATATGTGGACGCAGATCGTCGGCAAGGTGCGGCTCGCGCTCACTCCCTTGGTCAATCATTGGTGGAACGTGCCGCTCTATGTGAGTGCCCGCGGCTTGACCACCTCTTCTATGTCATATGAAAAAATGGTTTTCGAGCTGGAATTCGACTTCGTCGATCATCAGTTGGTGCTGAAAAAGAGCGACGGCTCGGTCAAGAGGCTTGCGCTTGCACCACGCAGCGTCGCCGATTTCTACAAGGACTTCATGAACATGCTGCGGTCGGAAGGCATCCACGTCAAAATCTGGAAGATGCCAGCCGAGATCCCGAACCCCATTCCTTTCGATCAGGACCAGGTACACAAGTCGTACGATCCGGAAGCGGTCCGCAAATTTTGGCGCATCCTGGCCTCCGCTGAGGCGGTACTCCTGGATTTCCGTTCGCGCTTCATCGGCAAGAGCAGCCCGGTGCACTTTTTCTGGGGCAGCTTTGATCTGGCGGTCACGCGATTTTCGGGGCGGCGTGCGCCGGAGCGTCCCGGCGCCGACCGCATCACCAAAGAGGCATACTCGCACGAAGTGAGCAGCGTCGGATGGTGGCCTGGCGGCGGCGATGTCAAAGAGCCCGCGTTTTATTCCTATGCCAGCCCGGAACCCGAAGGTTTCAAGGAATATCGCGCGCTTCCAGGAGCCGCCGCGTATCGCAAAGACCTCGGCGAATTCCTGCTGCCTTACGAAGCTGTGCGCCACGACGTGTCTCCAACCAAGGCCTTTCTCGATTTTTGCCAATCTACCTACGAGGCCGCGGCAATCCTGGGCAAATGGGACCGCCCTGCCTTGGAGAAAAACCCTGAATCCGCCGCGACAGCGGCGTAGTGCGCTAGAATAGCGCGTTCTTTTTTACGGATGAATTTCCCCGGGAGCTTAACCACATGAGAAGTCGGCGAACCGTATTGCACGCGATTGTCGCGTCCTTGTTTCTTTCCAGCGCGCTTTTGCTGCTGAGCGCAGCGAGCGCGACGGCGTTTGCGCAAACGGCCGCCGTGCGCGATCCGGCAGAGCCGCAACAAAAAGTGGAGAAGCCGAAGATTTTACCGCGTCCCGCTGGCACCATCGCCCGCGCGTCCATCGACGAAAAGTCGATGCGAGCGTTGATCGACCAGATGGTCGCATGCGGCACGCGTCTGTCGATCGCGCCTTGGGACGATGCGAATCGCGGCCCGGGCTGCGGCCGTGACCGCATCGTGGCGCGGTTCAACGAGATCGCGAAGGCATCGGGCGGCAAATTGCAAGTGGTCGTCGATAAATTTGAGGCGACTTCCGCGCGCACATCCAACAAACCGGCTCCGATGGAAAATGTGTATGCGATTCTGCCCGGCACGGACGAGAAACTTTCCAAGACGGTTTTTATCGTTTCCGGCCACCTCGATTCGCGGCCTTCCGACGACCAGGATACAAAAGCTGACGCGCCCGGCGCGGACGATGATGGATCGGGTGTAGCCGTGAGCGTGGAGTCGGCCAGACTGTTGAGCAAGCAGGGCGCGAACGGAAAGGGCAGCTATCGCGCGACGCTCTTGTTCGCTGCGGTCTCTGGCGAAGAACAAGGTCTGCTGGGAAGCACGCACATGGTCGATTGGTTGAGGGAAAAAGGCTACACGGTAGGCGGGATGCTCGACGATGACATCGTTGGCGACGATCCCGCGCCGGGAGCGCCGCATCGCGTCCGAGTGTTTTCCGGAAACGGCGAAATCGACGATTGCGATTCGCCCTCGCGAGAACTAGCGCGCGCGGTGGAGGAGATCGACGGCCGCGGTGCGATCCGCATGATATTTCGCGTGGACCGTTACGGACGAGGTGGCGATCACTATCCCTTTTACAAAGCGGGACTTCCGGCGGTGCGATTCACCGAACCGTTGGAAGACTACAATCATCAGCACCAGACGCCGCGGACCGAAGGCGACATTCAGTACGGCGATTTTGCGAAATATCTGAATGCGGCATTCTTGGGGAATGTTGCGCGGGACAACGCGGAAGCGCTGCGGCAGTTGGCGCTGGCCCCGGCGGCGCCGGTCAACGCGCGGCTGACGGGTGCGGTCACTCCGGACGCTAAGGTTTCCTGGTCAGCAGGGGAAGACTCCGAACGCGCGGGATTCGAGATCCTGTGGCGCGAGACAACCGAATCGCGCTGGAGCGTCTATACATTCGCAGAACCCGCCGGCGAAACGGTGTTGAAAGGCGTTTCCACCGACAATCATTTCTTCGCTGTGCGTTCCGTAGGCAAGAATGGCGCACGTTCCATCGCCGTACCAACCGAAATGGAGCGCCGCCCCATTCCCGGCACCACGAAGAAGTAAAGCATTCGAGCGACGTAACAACGAGTACGGAGAGAAGCAGCAGCCGTAAATCCCTAGCGCTCTTTTTCGTTACTTCTTATCGGCAATTTTGGCGCCCCAGGAATCGGGGCTTAGGTCTTTGGCGTGTTGCGAGAAAAGCCAATGGTGTCCGTCGAGATCGAACACCCCGTACTGAAGTTCGCCGTAGACGGTTTGGTTCAGCTGCTCGGCAATGCGGGCACCGCTTGATTTCACCTTGCGGTAGTGCGCGTCCACGTCGTTCACAAAGATCGTCAAGCTCTGGGTTCCGTAGCCGAGTTGGGCAGGGCTGGAAGAGCCTGGTTTCGCCGCCTTCACCATGATCCACGCGTCGCCAAGGTGCATCTGTGCACCGCTGACGGTTCCGTTGGGCTCGCCGTAGCGGTAGTGCTCAACAAAGCCGAACGTCTTGCTCAACCAGTTGATGGCGGCGACGACGTCCTTATAGAGGACGTGCGGCAGGATCGTATCGACCGGGACGGAGCGGTTCTTCATGGCTCGGATCATCCTACAACGATTCGCTCAGCAACTCTAACGCGAGCCATTCTGCGATTTTAGTGGGTGGCGGCGACAGCTTGGGCGAAGGTGACGAAGTGGCCGGCGGGATCCTGGTAGCCGACTTCGCGCATGCCGTAGAACGCGGTGCGCTCCGGCTGCACGATTTTGGAGCTCTTCAGAGCCGTCAGGACCGCATCCAGGTTATCGACTTCGATGTAGAGGAACGTCGGGCCTTTTCTCGCGGCTTCCGCGATGAGCGGCATATCTTCGCCAAGGCTCGCATAGCTCTGGTACATCACCTCGGTGGTTCCCTTCTGCAACGCAACGAAGCCAAGAGTGTTCCCGTGAGGGACCTCGATGGCCTTGGCAAATCCCAGAGCGTCCACCCAGAAGGGGAGGACGGGTTCGATTTCCTTGACAAAGAGGACCGGGGTAATGCGTTTAACGTTCATTATTTCCTCCATTGGATTCGCGGAGATCGTGAACAGACGGTCTACCAAAGCCTGAGCGGCGAAGAGTGACAAGGAAGTTTCGAGAACATATGGGGAACTATATTATTCCTTGCATCGCTCAGTAGTCTAAGTTAGACTAGTCGAAGGTTAGCCGTTCGCTTTCCTGGTGTCAAGGGAGTTCCCGGAGGAAAAGGAGCCGAATAACCCATGGAAAAAGTCCTGGTCGACAAATTCATCGTTCCCGAAACATCCAAAGCAGCGTTTCTTGAGAGTGCGCATAAGGTCCAGCGTTTTCTCAAAACCCTACCCGGCTTCGTTGAAGGATTTCTGTATGAGAAGAAAGAGGGGGAAGGCCGATACAACTATATGACGACAGCTGTGTGGGAAAGCGAAAGAGCTTTCAACGAAGCAAAGAGTGTCGTTGCCACTGAATTCAGAAGGGAAGGCATCGACCCGCAGAAAGCAATGAATGAACTCAAGATCGAACGTGAGCGGGCTCTATATGAAAGATCGCACTACTAGAAAGCGGTGACAAAAATGCGAGTGGAGGAGGAGTGATGCGAAGAGATACCAGGCAGCTTCAGGATTTGATCTCGATCGGACCAGCGATGCTACGGGATTTCGAGCTGTTGGGTGTCCGCAGCGTGGCGGATTTGGCTCGTCGAAGCCCCGAGCGGCTTTATCGTCAACTTGGGCGCGTAACGAAACAACAGCAAGACATTTGCGTACTCGATGCGTTCCGTGCGGCGATAGCGCAAGCGCGCGATCCGCGGTTGCCGGCCGAGCAGTGCACCTGGTGGTGGTGGAGCAACAAGCGGAAGGGTGCCTGAGAATGCGGAATGGGAAGCGAGCCAAGTGGACCACACCCGATCTGGTGATTTTGAGTTTGCTCGCGGAGCGGGGAATGCATGGGTATGAGGTGAATCTGGAACTGGAGCGGCGCTGCGTACGGGATTGGGCGGGGATTTCACGGCCCCAGGTCTATTACTCGCTAGAGAAGTTGGCTGCGGCGGGGCTGATTCGCTCGGGCGAGAGCGATGAACCTGCCGCCGGGCCGGAGCGGCGCGTGTTCGAGACCACCGCGAAGGGAAGACACGCGTTGAGCGGTGCGCTGGAGCGGCATGAATGGACTACGCAGCGGGATCGGCCGGCGTTTCTGACATGGGTGGCGTTGTCCTGGCTGGCGCGGGATGGCGTATTTCAGAAACAGATCGCGCGGCGGAGGGAATTCCTGGAGAGCGAACTAGCGAGGGAGGAGGAAACGCTACGCTCGATACTAGAGGAAGTTGGGCATCCGTATCATGAGGCGGTTTGGATGGTGAGTTTGATCATCGAGCAGTTTAAGACCGAGTTGCAATGGTTGCGCAAGTTGGCGCGGGAATTGCCGCGACGGGCGAGCGCGAAGAATCCGGAATACGCGACTGCCCGAGAGTAGCGTGGGATCTTGGTGGAGGGTTTGCAACTGTGCGCGACGAATTGCGCGTCGGCATCTTCCGCATCTAAAGATCGCCCTCTGGACAGAGCAGCTACGGGTGCGCTTGTTATTTCACGGGAATCATTGCCGGCGATTGCGGCGCGGTCCAGATGGCGTCGCCGTTGGCGTTGAAGAACTGGAGGGCCGGGCCAGATGCCGGATTCATGATCAACACGTGTTTACCATTTACTTCCTTTTTGTTCGTCGGATTCACCGCCAGCTGAGCACGAATTTGACCGTCTTCGTCCTTCAGGACGAAGTCTTGCGCTTCGATCGTACGAGCGTGGATTACGGACGGGTCGGTCTGATCCGCGGGCTTGGCCGCGATCAACACCAGAGAGGTGCTTGAGAGCGCGAGCAGGAAGGCTGCTAATTTCCAGCGGCGGTTCTGGGTTTCGAGCCTGTCGAGGCGGGCAGATAGGGCTTGCAAATCACTATTTGTGGATTGCATGCATTCCCTCCGAGTGATCTGGAGCGGGGTAGGAACTCCGTTCACGTTAGACGCGGGAGCATTTCTTTAGTGAGCGGTTGACGATCGAACGTTACATCGGGGCCGCGGATCGGTTGACACAGGCAGGAATGCCGGTGCTACTAGCTACAAATGCAGCGACCCCGTGTAGGTTACCCGGGCTTTGCCGGAGTCGCCGCGCTCAATGCGGCCGATCCGGAAGAACTTTTCGCGGCGGCGCTTGAGGTCGGCTTCGACGGACTGCACGCGGGCTTGCGGGACAACTAAGATCATGCCGACGCCTAGGTTGAACGATTGCAGAAGTTCGTCGGTTTCGATTTTTCCGATCTTCGCGAGATATTTGAAAATAGGTGGAACGGGCCAGCCAGCAAGATCTACCTGAGCCTGAACGCCGGACGGCAGGACGCGCGGCAAGTTGCCGGGAATACCGCCGCCGGTGATGTGCGCCAAAGCGGAAACCCAGCCGCGAGCCACAATATTTTTCAGCGCGGGGGCGTAGCAGAGGTGCGGCTTGAGGAGCTCGGCGCCGATCTTGTTGCCGACTTCGGCGACATACGTATCCGGCTTCAGTTTCGCGACATCGAAAACTAACTTGCGGGCAAGGGAATAGCCGTTGGTATGCAGGCCAGCCGAAGGCAGAGCGATGAGCACGTCGCCCGGCTTTACACTTTTTCCGGTGATAAGATTTTTGCGTTCCACGGCGCCTACGATAAACCCAGCGAGGTCATATTCGCCCACAGGATAGAAACCCGGCATCTCGGCGGTCTCGCCGCCGATCAACGCGCAGCCTGCTTTGCGGCAGGCGCGGCTCATTCCCTCAACGAGCTGCTCGACTACATTGGGATCGAGCTTGCCCATCGCAAGGTAGTCCAGAAAAAACAGCGGCTCGGCGCCCTGCACCAGAATGTCGTTAACGCAGTGATTTACCAGGTCCCCGCCGACCGTGGAGTGAACACCGGTGGCCATGGCGACTTTCAGCTTGGTGCCGACGCCGTCGGCGCTGGAGACCAGCACCGGCTCTTTCCATTTCTTCTTGTCCAGGGCAAACAACCCGCCAAAGCCACCGATGCCTCCGAGTACTCCAGATGTGAAGGTGCGGCTTGCGTGATGGCGGATGCGCTGCTTGGCGGCGTCCGCCGTGGCGATGTCCACTCCTGCGTCGGCATATTTCATGGGGGAAGATTCGATATCCGTTTCTGGTCCGGGCGCGCGTGATTCCGGCCGTGCTCTATTGGAGGATAACTGATTGCCGCGAGGCGGGTGCGGCTTTTTACTCTAACGGCTACTAGCTGATTAAGAACTAAAACGTGTGAAACAATCGCTTCCAACGCACCAGGCCGGGGTGCAGAACGGCGCTCGCGTAGGCCAGAAAACGTTCGCGGGTCTGACCGGGCTCCCAGGCATCGGACGGTACGTCGAGCGACATGTAAATCATCACGGGCGTGCCGATGATATCGCTGCGTGGGACGCAGCCCCAGAAGCGGCTGTCGTAGGAATTCGTGCGGTTGTCGCCCATCGCGAAATAACAATTGTCCGGAACCTTATACGGAAACTTTATGTCGCTGTAGCCCGGGGGTGCGGTTCCCGCGGGAGCAGGTTCGCTGGGTCCGACGGCATACGTTTCGTGGAGTTTTGCTCCATTGACGTAGACAGCGCCCCCGCGCAGTTCGATCGTGTCGCCAGGCAAGCCGATGGTTCGCTTGATTAAGTCTGTGGTGTTGGGGGCGAATGGCGGCTTGAAGATAATCACCTGCTGGCGGTGTGGGTTGCGCCACAGCGGCACGTGCCAGTTGGTGAAGGGTACGCCAGCATCGTAGCCGATGCGGCTCATGATCAGGTGATCGCCGACCAGCATGGTGTTCTCCATCGAACCTGATGGAATCACGCGCGCCTGACCGATCGTACCGTTAATGAGCATGAATACCAGGGCCACCCAGAACCAGGCGACAATTTCGCGCTCGATGCGCTGCCGCACCGGGACGATCGCTGATGTCTCGTTTGCGCCGTCGATTTTTTTGGTTTCAGCTTTCACATTCCACCGCCACAGGACAACTCGGCCGCTCGGGTTTCGATTCGTCGGGTATTCATTGCAACAACCGCGGTTCGCCTAGGAACTAAAATATATGAAACAATCGCCGCCATCGCACCACGCCGGGATGCAGTATGGCGCTCGCGTAGGCCAAGAATCGTTCGCGAATCTGGCCGGGCTCCCAGGCATCCTGCGGCACGTCGAGCGACATGTAAATCATGACCGGCGTACCGATGATGTCGTTGCGCGGAACGCAGCCCCAGAAACGGCTATCGTACGAGTTGGTGCGGTTGTCGCCCATCGCGAAATAACAATTGTCGGGAACCTTATATGGAAACTTGATGTCGGTGTAGCCCGGCGGCGCGCTTCCCGGAGGAGCTGGGTCGCTCGGGCCGATCGTGTACGTTTCTTTGAGTTTCTCGCCGTTGATGTACACCGAACCGCCACGGAGATCCACCGTATCACCCGGCAAGCCAATCGTGCGTTTCACGTAATCCGGGGTATCCGGAGCAAATGGCGGCTTGAAGATAATCACCTGCTGGCGGTGCGGATTGCGCCATAGGGGCACGTGCCAGTTTGTGAAGGGTACGCCGGCGTCGTAGCCGATGCGGCTCATGATCAAGTGATCGCCGATCAGCAATGTATTTTCCATCGAGCCGGAAGGAATCACGCGAGCCTGGCCAATCGTGCCATTGATGAGCATGAACGCCAGCGCCACCCAAAACCACGCGATGATTTCGCGTTCGACCCGCTGACCAACCGGGAGCTTTGCTTCCTTCTCTTTTTTGTCTTTATCTTCGTTCGCGGGTTCAGCTTTCACGTTCCACCGTCACAGGGCGCTCGGCCGCTGGATCTTCTATTCGACTGCCATTCGTTGCGTCACGGAGTACTTCGTTGGACGCGCCTTTACCCACTTCCAGCTGCACCAGATCCGTGGGGTACACCCCAGTGTAGCAAGACGTGCAGTAATTGCCCTTGGTGTCGTTCACCGCTCGTCTCAAACTGGCAAGAGAGACGTAGCCGAGCGAATCGGCGCCGAGAAACTTGCGAATTTCTTCAGGCGAGTTGGAGGAAGCGATCAACTCTTCGCGCGTGGGCGTGTCCACGCCGTAGTAGCAAGGAGAGACTGTCGGCGGACAACTGATGCGCACATGCACTTCTTTCGCGCCGGCTTCCTGCACCATGCGGACGATCTTCCGGCTGGTCGTGCCGCGGACAATGGAATCGTCTACCAGGACGACGCGCTTGCCTTCGATGAGTCCGCGAATGGGATTGAGCTTGAGCTTGACGCCGAAATTGCGAATCGCTTGCGAAGGCTCGATGAACGTGCGTCCGATGTAGTGGTTGCGAATCAGTCCCATACGAAACGGAATGCCCGATTCAAGAGAGTAGCCAACCGCAGCCGGCACACCGGAGTCCGGCACCGGGACCACGATATCGGCCTCCACGGGATGTTCCTGCGCTAGGAGGCGGCCGAGCTCTTCGCGGCTCTCATTCACTGAGCGGCCAAAGATAATGCTGTCCGGCCGTGAAAAATAGACGTGCTCGAAGATACATTGTTGCAGGGGTTTTTCCGGCGCGAAGCGAATGGATTCGATGCCAGAGCGCGAGATGCGCACCATTTCGCCTGGCTCGACTTCGCGAACGTATTGGGCGTTCAGGAGATCGAAGGCGCAGGTTTCCGATGCGACCAGCCAGGCATCGCCAAGCCTGCCGAGATTGAGCGGCCTGAATCCGCGCGGATCGCGCACCGCGTAAAGTTCGTCGGGCGTGAGCACGAGCAGCGAGTACGCACCTTCCACTTGATTCAGCGCGTCGCCGATCGCTCCGGAAAGATTGCGGGCTTGCGAGCGCGCGAGGAGATGCACGATGACTTCTGTGTCGCTGTTGGTCTGGAAGATCGAGCCGCGATGTTCGAGCTTGCGGCGCCACTCAGCAGCGTTGGTGAGATTTCCGTTGTGGCCGAGCGCCACTTTTCCCTTGTTGCAATCGATCAGGATCGGTTGCGCGTTGAGCAGCGCTTTGTCGCCAGCGGTGGAATAGCGCGTGTGGCCGATCGCCGAGTTCCCCGGAAGCGTGCTCAATACGCTGGGCGTGAAAATTTCTTCCACTTCGCCCATGGCACGATGAAGATGCAGGTCGCCGCCATCGCTGGAAACGATTCCGGCCGATTCCTGGCCGCGATGTTGCAGCGCGTAAAGGCCGAGATACGCGAGCTTCGAGGCTTCTTCGTGGCCGAAGACGCCGAACACACCACATTCGTCGTGGAAGTGGTCGTCAGCAAAAGCGAGCTTATGCGCCATATATTAACGATCGCACTGCGACATTTCCCTGCGAATCACAAAAACAGTCGATCCCTTGCTACGATCAAGGCGGCTACCGGACCTTTAGAGCGCGTTCCAACGAATGGGCCCAGACGTCGCGCAGAGACTCGAGTGGGCTGTCGATCGCTGCGCTCCTCTTATATTGGATGCGAAATGCTTTGTCACGGGTAACCTGGCCGATTTGTTGCGCGGTCACACCATATTGTCGCGCACACTCCAGAACGCGGGCAAGCAGAGAAGACTTGACCGAGACGACAGCGCGAGCGCCGCGCTCGTTGAAAAGCGCGTGCTCCGCAGGAGGTTCGGATCCTTCCAGAATGACGCTTGCGCTGAGCCCGTTAGCCGCAAAGCAGCACTCCGCCAGCGTGACTGCTATGCCGCCGTCACTGATGTCGTGCGCGGATTGCACCAGGCTCTGGGCGGCCAGCGCCACAAGCATTTGTTGCAGGCGCTTCTCGGCTGCGAGGTCGATTTGGGGCGGTTCGCCTGCCACGATCTGCGCAATCGCCTTGGAATACTCGGACGAAGAGAATTCTTGCGCCAGATTGGCAGGCGACGCCGTCGCGGCGGCGGATCCGGCGCCGTCCAAAAGCAAAATCAAGTCGCCCTTTTCGCGAAACCCGAGTTTCAGTGCGTGCGACGCGTCGTCGATGATGCCAAGGATTCCGATCACTGGCGTCGGATAGATCGATTTGCCCAGCGTCTCGTTGTAAAAGCTGACGTTGCCGCCGGTAATGGGCGTTTCGAGTTCATCGCACGCTACCGTCAGCCCATCGATCGCTTCGCTGAATTGCCACATCACGTCCGGTTTTTCCGGGCTGCCAAAATTGAGACAGTTTGTCGCGGCAATCGGGCGTGCGCCGCTGCATGCTACGTTTCGTGCAGCTTCCGCGACAGCGTGCATCGCGCCCAACCGTGGATTCAGATGACACCAACGGCCGTTACCGTCGGTGGAGAGCGCCAAGGCCCGCTTCACTTCTCCGGTCTGCGGATCCTTAATGCGAATTACGGCCGCGTCACTGACTCCAGGTCCCGAGAGCGTATTCGTCCGCACCATGGTGTCGTATTGCTCGGTGATCCATCGCTTCGATGCGATCGCCGGCGACGCCATTAGTTTTTTGAAATTCTCGGTGGAGTTCGTAGTGCCCGCTTTGAAAACAAACCAGTCAGCGGCCGTTTCCCTGCGCAGTGGTGGCTGTGCGATCGGACGCTGGTAGATCGGTCCTTCTTCGGCCAGCGGGTGTGCGGGAATTTCGGCCGCGACCTCGCCTTGGTTAAGCACTTTCGCGATGCCGCCTTCGGTGACCGTCCCGACCACGACGGCATCGAGTCCCCACTTCTTGAAGACGTCGAGCACTTCGCGCTCGCGGCCCTTCTCCGCGACCAGCAGCATGCGCTCCTGCGATTCGCTGAGCATGATTTCGTACGGCGTCATGCCGGATTCGCGCTGCGGAACCTTCGCCAAATCGATTTCGATGCCGGTCCCGCCCCGCGACGCCATTTCCATTGTCGAACACGTCAGGCCGGCCGCGCCCATATCTTGAATCGCGACTACTGCGCCGGTGTGCATCGCCTCAATGCACGCCTCCAGCAACAACTTTTCCATGAAGGGATCGCCCACTTGCACGTTCGGCCGCTTTTGCTGCGACTCTTCCGTGAATTCTGCCGAGGCCAGCAGCGATGCGCCATGAATACCATCACGCCCCGTTTTTGCGCCGACGTAAATCACGGGATTGCCGATGCCCTTGGCCTTGGCAAGGAAGATCTCTTCCTTGCGCGCAATGCCAAGCGCGAGGGCATTAACCAGCGGATTTTGCGAGTAGCACGGCTCGAAGCAGACTTCGCCGCCGACCGTAGCAACGCCAAAACAGTTGCCGTAGTTCGCCACGCCGCGAATCACACCATCGAGAATACGGCGATTCTTCGCGGCCTCTTCGTCACTCGTAGTCGCGCTAGCGACGATTTCGCCGAAACGCAGCGAGTCGAGCACTGCGATGGGCCGTGCCCCCATCGTAAAGATGTCGCGCAGGATGCCGCCAACGCCGGTGGTCGCGCCCTGGAACGGCTCCACGTAACTCGGATGATTGTGCGATTCGATCTTGAACGCGGCCACCAGGCCGTCGCCGATGTCCACAACCCCGGCATTTTCGCCAGGGCCCTGCACCACAAGCTTGCCGCGCGTTGGCAGGCGCTTCAGATGCACTTTGCTCGATTTATACGAGCAGTGCTCGCTCCACATCACGCTGAAGATACCCAGCTCGGTGATGTTCGGATCGCGCCCAAGTATTTTTTTGACGCGAGCGTATTCTTCTGACGTTAGTCCGTGCTCAGCGGCGATTTCAGCCGTAACCTTAATTTCGGTGGGCGCAGTAGCCATTACGCTCTATTCATTGCTCCGGCAAAAAATCCAAATAAAAGAGGAGGGCGGACGACAGGGATCACGCCGTTGCCTTTGCGGCGCCAACCAGCGCTTCGATCATCGATTGGAAAATCACTAGCCCATCGGCGGAGTCCAATGCCAATTCGACGGCGCGCTCCGGGTGCGGCATCAAGCCGGCCACATTACGTTCGCGATTACAGATACCGGCGATATTAGCCATCGAACCATTCGGATTTCCGCTGACGTCATCCGAACCATCTGCTGTCGTGTACCGAAAAATAATCTGGCGATTTCTCTCCAGCTCGGAGAGCGTCGCTTCGCCAACGGTGTAATTGCCGTCGTTATGCGCGATGGGAATCCGGAGGATTCGGCCCTCTTGGGCGGCATTGGTAAACGGCGTGTCAGTCTGCTCAACGCGAATGTGCACATGACGGCAAATGTAGCGCAGGCCCGAGTTGCGCATCATCGCGCCGGGCAGCAGTCCCGCTTCAAGCAGAATCTGAAAGCCATTGCAGATACCCAGAACGATGCCGCCTCTATTGGCGAATTTTTCGACGGACTTCATCACCGGAGAAAAGCGCGCAATCGCCCCGGTTCGCAGATAGTCCCCGTAGGCGAATCCGCCGGGCAGAATGATGGGGTCGCAGTTCCCAAGATCTTCGGACTGGTGCCAGATAAATTCGACCGGCTTCTGCAACACGTTTCCGATGGCATAAAACGCGTCGTGATCGCAATTCGATCCGGGAAAGACAACGACTCCAAACTTCATCAGGTTGGCAGCTCCTTTTGGGAACTAGGAAACTTCTATTTTAGCACAGGGGGAAGTTTGGCTTAGGATCGAGATCTTGTGCTGGCTCGGCCGCGGTCACGACATCGCGAACGATAAAGTGAGGGTTAATCGCTTTAACGCGGGCTTTCGCACTCGCGCTGCCCTGGGCTTCGGTCATGACGCACCTCAAATCCGAATTTTGCCCTAAACGCCGATGCTCATCAAATGGAACGTCCGGAGAGCCCTGACGGGGGTGGCGCATCGGCAGGCTTGGTCGTGGTTGGCACAATGCCGTCCAAACCGAGCACATTGACGAGGCTGGCATTGGCGGGAACAATGTATTTCGTGTTTTGCGCCAGGGTATTGTTCAGCACTTCGAGCTTCCGCATCGTCTCGGCGCGCTCTTTGAAATAAGTCTCGGCCGCGTTGGAGACCAGCTTGATCGCCTCGGCTTCGGCATTCGCCCGCGTGATCCGTGCCTGAGCGTCACCTTCGGCTCGCAGAATCTCCGACTGCTTCGTGCCTTCCGCCTGCAAAATCTGACTCTGCTTGATGCCTTCCGCCTCCAACACCGCGGCGCGCTTCTCGCGTTCCGCTTTCATCTGGCGAGACATTGCGTCGGTGATATCCCGCGGCGGCTCGATCTTCTGCACTTCCACGCGTGTGACCTTCACACCCCATCCATTCGTAGCTTCATCGAGCACCTGGCGCAGATTCGTATTGATCATGTCGCGCGCCACCAGCGTTTCGTCCAGTGTACGGTCGCCGATCAAGTTGCGCAGGTTGGTTTGCGCCAGTGTAGTGCAGGCATAGCCGAAATCCTGCACTTCGTATTGCGATTTCACGGGATCGATCACCTTGTAGTAGACCACCGCGTCCACTTCCACGGTCACATTGTCCTTGGTGATCAATTTTTGCGGCGGCACGGTGATGACCTGCTCGCGCATGTCCACGCGCACGATGTCGTCGATGAACGGAACGATAAAGGTCAGCCCCGACGGCGCCATTCCGTGATACTTGCCCAGCCGCGTAATCAGCCCTTTTTCATACTGCCGAACCGTACGCGCTCCTCTGGCCAGTGCCACAAGGCCAAAAACCGCGAAAATAAAGAGAAACGCGATAAACAGTGCGCCGGTATCCATTGCCCTCACCTCACCCTGAGCGTTACGCCCTCGACCGATTCGACCTTCACTTCCGCGCCAAGATCGCGCGCCGCATCGCCGGCACTCGCAAGCTCCGCGCGCCACACCTCGTCGCCCACTTTGACCATGCCCGGTTCGTGCAGCGCAATGCGCTTAGTCACCACGCCGGTCCTTCCCACGATCGCATCGATATTGCTGGGATGATTTTTCACCGTGAGCTTGGCTTTCAACCAACTGCGGAAAATAGCGAGATATACCAGTGCCAGCGCACCCGCGGCGAGCAAACCGATCTTTTCCGAACCGGCCAGGAATCCGATACTACCGCCGATCGCCAGCGACCCGCCGATCAGCGCCAGGTCGAGTCCGGTCATCGCACCCAGTGCCAGTTCCACGATCACGCACACGATGCCGCCGATGATCAGCAGCCAGTTCACCCACATGCCCACAGGGATGCTCCTCACCGTGCAAGACTGCCGGACGCTAACGTCGCGTTAGGTTCTTCCAATGATCAAGCCAATCCGGCGCCGCTTCGCGGAAAGGACGACAAGCCATAGCCAAAGAGTACAAGGGGTGGGAAAGACGACGCTGAAAAGCTCTCGTCGGGTTTGGCGCGCGACACTGCTCGCCGATCTATTTTGTCACTTGCGACTTTCAGGGACGCGCGTTCGGCGAGAAGAACCCAATTGGCAAGTCGCGCGAGGTCCGCAATCCAGCCGGCGCATCCAAAATCACTGGAATCGAGTTCACCACCACCGACGCAGTGGCAATATCTCCATGCGAACCGCCAGGAATCACCAGGCTAATGTTGGGATGACCTTTCAACTCGACCGTGTCCGCCGGATTCTTAGCGCCCACATACATCTGCAACTCGAGGTACACAAGTTCCTTCCCGCCGCCCGTGCCTCGTGCGATCTGGTGCACACCCGCCGCTTGGCCCGCTTCTACGGCCAGATACTCCGTCTGTACCCTCTCGGTCGCGACCATCGGTTCAATCGTCTCTGTGATCTCTTCCACGGGCAAATTCAAGCTATCCGCCACCATGGCCACGGATTCAGGAAGTCCCACATGCTTGATGACTCCTTCCGCCACCTTCGCGCGAAATTCTTCCACCGTCATTCCCGCGCCGATCTTTTTTTGCAACGGCAATCGTCGTTTCGATGCGTCCACAATGCGCAACGCTTTAGCATGCTCGATCCGCTGCGACACCGCCGCGAGCGTCACGACCAGCTTGTCCATCACGAAACCCGGATTGACGCCTGTTCCAACAAGCGCAACGCCCCAGTCCTTCGCCGCCGCATCGAGTTTCGCCGCCAACTCCGGATGCGTGCGGTACGGATACGCAAGCTCCTCGCACGTCGAAACGACGCAAGACTCCGCTTCCAGGCACGCCAGCAACTGGTCCATCACCTTCGACAACGAAGACGACGTCGAATGAATTACGACGTCCGCGGCCTGATCGAGAACGTCTTTCGCATCAGCGGAAATTTTCACGCCCCAGGGCGCGTCCGAAGCGCCGACAACTTCTCCGAGATCGCGGCCAATTTTTGCCGGATCGCTATCAATCGCCCCGCAAATCTCGATGGCCTGCTTTTCCCGCATCAATCGCGCGATCGAGGCGCCGATAGGCCCTACGCCGTACTGGATGGCGCGAATTCTCTTTTTCACGAAGCTCTCCGTTGTCGTTTCACAGCCCAGGGACACACCGCACATTTTGGCTGGAAGCGAATCTCTAACGATAGAGGAATTCGCAAAGGCAGGCAACGCAAAACGCGCCGTCTCATAAACGCGCGCCACACAATGTAGGCGCCGGGCTTAAGCCCGGCGCTGCCGACGCGATTCCCGGCCATCGACGGACGCAGGACATATTAGAATGTCTGTTTCCATGACGGCCCCAAAACTTCACCCAGTGCGCGCCCTCATTTTCGATCTGGACGGCACGCTCATCGACTCCAAACGCGACCTGATCCACTCCGTCAACGCCATGCTTGGCGAAATGGGTCGCGCAAGACTCGACGAAGAGACGATTTCGGGCTATATCGGGCACGGCGCGCCTCTGCTGGTTTCGCGCGCACTGGGCAGCACCGCAAAAGAGGACGAATTAAGGCGCGCACTGCAATTCTTCCTGGCTTATTACGAGGAACACAAGATGGACAGCACGTGCGCATACCCCGGAATCCCCGATGGGCTCGCCGCACTCAGCCGCAAGAAGGTGCCGATGGCCGTGCTGACCAACAAGCCGGTGAAAATCAGCGTGCGCATTCTGGAGTCGCTCGGTTTGGCGAGCTATTTTCGCGTGATCTACGGCGGCAATAGTTTCGAAACGAAGAAGCCGGATCCTTTCGGCGCCAACAAGATTCTCGCTGAGTTCGGCGCGCAGCCACGCGAAACTATGATCGTCGGCGATTCCGAGGTGGACGTGCAGACGGCACGCAACGCGGGCACCATCGCGGCGGCGGTGAACTACGGCTTCGGCGTGCACGATCGGACGCAACACCCAGCCGATATCTACCTGGACAAGCTTTCCGATCTCGTCCCGCTCGTCGACTGACTTCGCAGCACGCGAGCGAAAAGCGGCCGCCGCGAACAGGCGCTGACAACAGACAACTTGCCTTCCGGCGCGGCAGTTGGCAGACTCTGCGCGTGATTATCGGCCTCTTCCCCGAGCTCGAACCCGCCGGTGGAATCCAGCGAGTAGGCCGTCATCTTGCTTCGGTGATGACGGATTTCGCCTCCGGCCGCGGCGTGGAATGCCGGCTGCTCAGCCTGAACGACACGCCGGAACTTCATAGGATGTTGGTCGCCGGACGTGAATTCGTTTTTACCGGAAGCGAGCGAGCGAAGGGACGCTTCACCGCAACAGCGATGCGCTCCGCGAGGCGGCACGCAAAACTGGTCCTCGCCGCGCACCCCTATCTCGCCCCGGTGGTGCAGGCAATGCGCATTGCCGCGCCGCGCATGAAATCGATCGTCGTTGCTCACGGCATTGAAGTATGGGAACCCCTTTCCACCCTTCGTCGCCGCGCGCTACGTGGCGCCACCCTCATCCTCACACCGACGCAAGACACGGCCGACCATATCGCCGCCCAGCAACAGGTTCCGCGAGATCGCATCCGCGTTTTGCCCTGGGCGCTCGACCCAGATTTTGACGGGCTTCCGATATCGCAATCTGCGCTGCCCGCGAATTTCCCGTCGGGGCGCATAATTCTGACCGTAGGCAGATGGCAAGCGAACGAGCGTTATAAAGGAATGGACACGCTTATCTCCGCCCTGCCGCGCCTGCTGCACGAGTGGACTGATTTACAGCTGGTCGCCGTGGGCGAAGGCGACGATCAGGCTTGGCTCGAGCAACTTGCCGAAGGTTGCGGAGTTAGACGTCACGTCCACTTTTTCAGCGGGCTCACCTATTCCGAACTAGCCGCTTGCTATTCGGCCTGCGAAATTTTCGCGTTGCCGAGCCGTGGGGAAGGTTTTGGACT